>Ga0100387_10000184_pt1 | contig 51827 bp, 43 predicted proteins | sample CryGeymeta201511_FD_81547 | JGI IMG/M metagenome (GOLD analysis project Ga0100387, IMG submission 81547) | Groundwater microbial communities from Crystal Geyser aquifers in Utah, USA - Crystal Geyser metaG 2015-11 | ecosystem: Environmental > Aquatic > Deep subsurface > Groundwater | place... | reverse complement strand
TCTTTCTATCCAACGAAATTTTTCTGAACATGTTGGATTAAGATTAAAAGCCGGTTATGCTCACCTCGAAGGGCAATATAACGATGCGTCCTTTAATTTGGTAAAAGAATCAACAAACCTTATTACGGGTGATCTTGATTTGCTTTATTATCTTGTCCCTTGTGCGCCGGTTTCACCTTATATTTTTGCCGGAGTTGGAGGAAATTTTAAAACAATAACTAACGGACAAACAGCTTTTAACGATAATAACAAATTCGGTTCACAATTGAATATAGGCGCTGGCGCCGATTTCAAAATAAATTCAAATTGGAATATAGTTACAGAGTTCGGTTATCATGTTACAAACAATTCAGAGCTTGATGGCTCTATTGTTCCTGTTCCTGATGAATTGAATGGACGTGATACTTACTTAGTTCTTAGCGCTGGCGTTAATTTCTTATTTGGTCATGGTGAACAATCAAAGCAGTGCGAGCCATGCTGTGAGGGTATCACCCAGGAAATGAAAGATATGACCAACTACGATAGAATTGAAGAGATGATTAAGAATCATATACCAAAAGAAGTTATTAAGGAAGTTGTTGTTGATAAATACATTTATGCAATTTCTGAGGATAGATTGGTTCTGGTAGGTGTGAATTTCGCTTTCGATAAATCAGACCTATTACCTGAGTCTTACACTGTACTTGATAAAGCCGTTAAGTTATTAAACGACAATCCTAATGTTAATGTTGAGATTGAAGGATACACTGATTATATCGGCACCGCTGAGTATAACCAGCAGCTTTCGGAAGAAAGAGCACAGACAGTTAAAAATTATCTTGCCTCTCAAGGTATAGCTCCAGATAGACTTTCGACAGTTGGTTACGGCAAAGGAAATCCTATAGCGAACAACGAGACTGAAGAAGGCAGAGCGATGAACAGAAGAATTGTGTTTAGAATTATTAAGTAAATAGTTCTTTATGCAATGTGTGAATGATATGAGGTTGTCTAAAAGTTCTTTCGTATGAAGATGTAATGCCTGCTCAAGAGGGCATACATTTCTTTCATTTGAAATAAAATTCCCGACTCTCCTGGGAAGGTTAAAAATGGAACAGTTTCTTTTAGGCAGCCTCATAGTTTTAGTAAAACAAATCGTTATTAAACAGATTATGGGATTGAATGTTCTTATTGCTTGCAGCCGGCTATCCGGATTAAGTTGATAAGACTAACTAATTCAAATTACGCATTATGATATTAGAGTTTTGTCGAGGCTGTTCCAAAAGTTGAAAAAGTCATTGCGAATCCCGCATGCGGGAAGTGAAGCAATCTTTTGTTTTTATTTCAAAATTGAGATCACTTCATCCGGCAGCCGCCACTTTGCGTAAGGTGAGTAACTAAGTTCTCTGTAATTTGAAACTGAATCACATTTCCAATAACTAAAACAATAAAGGAAAACTAAAAATGCGAAGAATATATTATGCCATTTTAATCTTTGGGATTTTAATGGGTTTTTCGACGCCTATAAAATCACAAATAAAATATGATGTGAACATCGGCAGTCAACCGGTTTGGGGACCGGTGGGTTATGATTATGTTGAATATTATTACGTGCCCGATCTTGATATTTACTACAACGTCCCGCAAAATCGTTATTACTATTATGAAAAAGATCGCTGGGTTTATAATACCAACTTACCTTCACGTTATAGTAGATTTAATTTGTACAACCATTACAAAGTGATTGTGAATGAACCAGAGCCCTGGCGAAAACACAAATACTACAAAGAAAAATATTACTCTTTTCGAAGTCGTCACGATCAGCAGTTAATACATGACAGCAGAGATTCAAAATATTTCATGAATAAAAACCATCCGGAATATAATAATTGGATGAAGCAGAAAAAGAACGATAACCGGGACGGCGATAAAAATATTAATAACAAAAAGAGTAATAAAGACAATAACAATAAGAGTAATAAACATAACAGTAGAAACCGAAGCGGAAAACATAAAAAATAAAATCGATGCAATTTCACTCGATGGATTTTGACTTACAATCCGTAGCGCGGCAAGAAGAATTTAAGATTAAAATTTTGCCAAATTATTGATTAGCTGCTGGATAAAAAGCAAAAGATTTTGAAGTTAATGTTGAAACCAAAAAACATAGCGCGGCGAGCAGCAAGCAGCAAGTAAAAAGTAAAAAGTAAAAAACAAAGATTTACATATCAATACTATAGGAATTTAAAATGGATAAGTTAAATATTAAAAGAAACTGGAACGAGCTCGCCGGCAAGCTTAAACAAAAATTTGCTGACCTGACCGACGATGATGTGCTCTATAAGGAAGGTAAAGAAGAAGAACTGTTAGGACGGCTTCAGAAGAAGCTTGGTAAAACAAAGGAACAAATACGTAATCTGATTTCAAAACTATAGTAATTATTTTTTGTAAATGATTATTACGATATTAAAAATTTGTTTTTAATGTCTGATTTGAGGCTGCACATACGGGTGTCGAGAAAGGCTTCCGAAGATAAAAACGGAATGTGAATTGATAAAAATTCCGCAAAAGACAAGCGGTTCTCAATCAAAAGGATTAGCTCTCTTTTCAACCCTTTGCCCGATTGTTTTGCCTTCCTCTATAACGTAGCTTGTTGTGTGTTTGGAATAAAGAATTGATTTGCATCTCCAATATAGGTGCACTACGAATGCAGAAAATAAATTTTATAACGTTAAACGTTTTATTAAAGAAAGAGTAATTCCATTGAAATCCATAAAAGATAAGTTCATCCTTACGACAGTTTTTTTAATTTCTTTTGCAATATCAATATTCATATTTAGTTGTTCTGAATCAACATCGCCTGAAAGCGGACAGGGACAATTAAAGATGACAATGGTTGATGCCCCATCAGGTTATGATCAGGTAAATATTGTTGTTACAAGAGTTGAAGTTCATAAATCCGGCTCTGATGAAAACAGCGGCTGGGTTGTAATAAACAATAACTTAGCAACTTATGATCTGATCAAATTAAGAAACGGCGCTAGTGTAGTTCTTGGTGATAACTCACTTGATGTCGGGCATTATACACAAATAAGATTAATACTCGGTTCGGGAAGTAACGTTGTGGTAAACGGTATTGTGTTCAGCCTAAATGTCCCAAGCGGAACAGAAACAGGAATAAAATTAAATCATGAATTTGATATTCAACCTGGCTTGCTTTACGAGCTAATGCTCGATTTTGATGCCGAACATTCAATTGTATATACGGGAAGCGAGCAGTATAAACTCAAACCGGTTATTAGAGTTGTTCCTGTTGTAATCTCCGGGACTATTTCTGGCAAAGTAACTCCGGTAATCACTCAAGCTTCTGTTTATGCTATTAGCGGAACAGATACAGTAATCGCTGCAGCAGAAATAACAACCGGGATTTTTAAGTTGATGGCATTATTACACGGCAGTTATAATTTAAAAGTAGTTCCGGCAGATCCACTTTATAGCGATACAACAATTGTTAACGTAGTTGTTGTTGCAAAACAGAATACGGATTTGGGAACGATCAATTTACATTTAAAATAAATCTATAAAACAAAAAAAGGAGCTATGTTTATGAAAAGGAATCTACTTTTCGGAATGACTTTAGTCATTATGATGATCTTAGCAAAACCAATCGCAGCGCAAGATCACGGATTTGGACTTGGACTAATATTAGGCGAACCAACCGGATTGAGCGCTAAACTCTGGACGACCAGGGATAATGCCCTTGATTTCGGGCTTGGTGTGTCAGTTGGCGGCGATCGCATCTCGCACCACAACAACATTTATTACGATGGAAAAAGCCGTGTCCATTTTCATATGGATTATCTGTGGCACTCTTTCAATGCAATAAGTACAACCGAAAGATTTCCTCTCTATTACGGTCTTGGCGGCAGGTTTAATACCGGCGGCGGTTATGACGGATCATTCGGTGCAAGAGGTGTTTTTGGTATCGCATGGTTTCCACACGCAACTCCGATTGATGTATTCCTTGAGTTAGTGCCTGTGTTGCAGATTACTCCGGATGTCGGATTTGGCATAGATGCCGGGCTTGGCATAAGATATTTCTTTGAATAAAAGAAAATAATTGTAAAGCGATTTACAAATGATTTGAAAAAGGAATTTTATATTACTAATGCTTTTGGCTATAAATATTATCATTCCTTTTTCATCCTTTTGGTCTATTGCGCACTGTTCTTTTTCAGAGTATCATTAACACGTATAAATCAATTATCAGAGACTTAAAAAATCAAATGACATTTACTAACATTATAACAATAATATATTTAACAACTCGAAAGGAAACGTTATGAAAAAGCTAATACTTTATTCATTGCTATCTCTATTCATTACTATTATCTCATTCCCTCAAAATAGTATCACCAAGCATCATGCTTTCTCAGGCACTGTTATGCTTGGCGTCGAGGCTGGAGCAACAATTGGCTTCACGGATTATGCAAATCCTAAACCGGAAGTTTTAGGAAGAGCGGTTATAGAATATTTTTTCCCGACAACTTCTGCCGGCATCTTAGGTTTGAAAGGATTTTTTAGCGGCGGTTACGTTGCAGGTAAGGATGATAATAAAAATCCCTCAGAATTTCGTGCAACTATAGTCCGGATTGGCGGTGGTATAAGTTACACCTTCTCAATACAAGAAGCCGTTTTCCCTTATGTTTTTGCCGGCGCATCTTACGGCTGGGTAAATCCCAGTGATAGGAATAATGTCGAGTTGCCTTATTTACGAAGAACATTTGAAATAACAAGAGAAAATTATCATGCAGAAGTGGGTGTAAGATTTCTTTTGTCTGATGCTATTAATCTGAATGTAAACATTGGTGGAGAATTTAGCCCTGCTGATAACTGGGACGCCCAGCCTGCAAGCGGTGGAAATGATATGTTAATACAAGGATTGGTTGGCTTCTCTTATTCCATCTTTACAACGACAGATGCAGATGGCGATGGTGTTAAAGATGGTGATGATCAATGCCCTGATACTCCTGAGGGTGTTCAGGTAGATCTTTTTGGCTGCCCGCTTGATGCAGACGGCGATGGTGTACCTGATTACTTAGACAAATGCGCTAACACACCTTCAAATGTTAAAGTAGACGCTGATGGCTGTCCGCTTGATTCTGATAAAGATGGCGTTCTAGACTATCTCGATAAATGCCCGAACACACCTGCCGGAGTTAAAGTAGACGCAAAAGGCTGCCCGGTTGATTCCGACGGCGACGGCGTTCCTGACTATCTTGATAATTGCCCTAACACACCTAAGGGTGTTGAAGTAGATGCAAAAGGCTGTACAATTGAAAAAGAAGTTATAATTATTGAAAAGCCGGCTGAAGTAATTACTTTAGTTCTTAGCGGAGATACGAACTTTGAATTTAATAAGGCAACTCTCCTGCCTAATGCTTATGCATCTTTTAAGGGTATTATTAGCACCATGAAAGAACATCCCGATTACAAATGGGAAGTTGGTGGACATACCGATGCAATAGGTTCTGATAGTTATAATATGAGGCTTTCAAAACAAAGAGCTCAAGCTGTGGTAGACTATCTTGTCAGCCAGGGCGTTGGAAGAAGTAACCTTACGATGGTAGGATATGGCGAACGTAATCCAATTGCCACTAACGATACAGATGAAGGAAGATCTATGAACAGACGAGTTGAGATAAAACTCCTCTCTAAATAAGTTCATCAGAAGTTATAGATGAAATTGACAGAAGCGGTATTGTTAAAGCCGCTTCTGTTATTTTTAAGTCAGTGACAAAGAAATTTTAAATAAATAAAATGATTATCGGAGATACGAAATGAAAAAAATAAAAGGCATCCTTTTAATCTCATCAATAGCCTTGTCTATCTTTCTTTATGGTTGCGGTGCAAGCAATGCCGTTAAAGGAGGAGTTATAGGCGGCGTTGCCGGAGGTGTTGTGGAGGAGTTATTGGCGATCAATTAGGTAACACAGTATTAGGCGCTATAATAGGCGCAGCAGTTGGCGGTACCGCTGGCGTTTTAATAGGAAACTACATGGATAAACAAGCGGAAGAAATGCAGAATGATATTGCTGGTGCAGAAATAGAAAGAGTCGGTGAAGGTATAAAAATTACTTTCGATTCGGGAATTTTATTTGCAACTAATTCATCAACGCTTGAACCTGAAGCCAAAAGAAACATAATTAAACTTGCCACCATACTAAACAAATATCCTGATACAAATATTTTAGTAACAGGGCATACCGATTCTGACGGAACAGATGATTACAATCAAGCACTATCAGAAAGAAGAGCTAAAGCAGTGTCGGACTATGCTACAATGCAAGGTGTTCCTTCTTCAAGATTTTCGGTTATCGGACTTGGTGAAAACGAACCTGTCGCTACTAATGATACTGAGGATGGTAAACATTTAAACAGACGAGTCGAAATTGCTGTGTTTGCAAATGAAGAGCTAAAAAAAGCTGCTGAAGAAGGCAGACTTTAACATTTCTGTTGATGAGTAATCAAAATATTTTTGCTCTAATGGTAAATCAATGCAAGTTTGAGGAAGAGTAAATTCATGGGCACGCAGAAGTGCAAACGAGTGCCCACGAGCTTTATTAAAATACTCATTCTAAAGATGTAGTTCCTTTTCATCCCTTTGTACTATTGAATTGCTACATTCCTCTCCATAGCTTGCCATTGAAATTAAACATCATTACTTAAACTGAAAGGATACTTAAATGTTATTTACAATCGTTGTTGTGTTACTCGTTTTATGGTTACTTGGATTCTTCGCTTTCCCCGTTATGGGCGGCTTTATTCACATTCTGCTCGTGATTGCAGTTATAGTGGTATTAGTAAGAGTTATTACCGGACGACGTGCACTTTAAAATACCATCGAGCCGCAAGCTGCAACTAAAAATGAAAAATGAAAAATTGCAAATTGTAAAAATATTCCCGAAAATACGGGACAGGTTTAACACAAAAATACATTGGCACTAACGGATAAACGACAATACTCTATTAAGTGACACATGAATAATTCATTTATTCCTCCACGCTCTACGAACATTATAGTTTTGGTTGCTGCACTCGTTATTGTAATTGCGGGGATTAATCTCGCGCAATCTGTTGTAGTACTTTTTCTTTTCTCTTTTTTCATTGCTTTACTCGGCACAACGCCGGTGCTCTGGTTAAAGAGAAAACGCATTCCATCGGCGGTAGCAGTGCTGATTGTTATGTTGGGGATGGTAATTTTACTTATTATTATTGGAGCGCAAATCGGCGCTTCTTTAAGAGGCTTTTCAGAAGAACTCCCCTTATTGCAAATTAGTATTCGTGAACAAATAGTAAAATTCAGTGCAATTTTAACAAGCAAAGGTTTTGCCGTTAACGAAAAATTTTTTCTCGAATATGTTAACCCGGAAGCGATAATGAAACTAACCGCAGGCTTACTTTCGGGGTTTAGTTCTATGCTTTCCGATCTTTTACTGATTCTTTTAACAGTTGCTTTTATATTGCTTGAAGTTTCAAGTTTTCCTAAAAAACTGCGTATTATTCTCGGCGATCCCGAACAGGCATTTCCCAAGTTCATAAAATTCGTCGTTGATATTAAGCGCTATATGGTCATCAAAACTATTATCAATTTGGCTGCCGGTATTTTAATTGCAGCATGGATGTACATACTTGATGTGCAATTCCCTATACTGTGGGGCTTCCTGGCATTTCTACTTCATTATATACCAAGTATTGGTTCAATTATTGCAGCAGTTCCTGCGGCGCTTCTTGCGCTTGTTCAACTTGGGATGGGCAGCGCTCTGCTTGTTGTTGCCGGAAATATTCTTGTAGGGTTCATAATAGGGAATGTGATTGAACCCCGGCTTATGGGGAGGAAACTCGGGCTTTCTACATTAGTCGTCTTTCTCTCTCTTATTTTTTGGGGAAGTCTGCTGGGTTTGATGGGTGCGATTCTTTGCATACCCCTCACTATGGCTTTGAAGTTCGCTTCTGAAAGCAATGAAAGCACCAAGTGGATTGCTGTGTTGCTCGGGACAGAAAAATTTGACGAGGTTGCACCCGCAAAAAAAGAGAAGAAAAATAAACCGGAGTAAATGCAATGAATGGCAATTTACTTTGGAAAAACATTTAAATCATTTTTCATCACCAAGATTCAACGCACAATATTATTTCAATAAATATTTATTATCATTGTACTTATAAACGGTCAAGATGATTACAATAATAGAATAAATAGATAAAATTTTTAAAATAAAAAAGCCCGGCATTACGTCGAGCTTTTTTTGAGCTGGCGAACGGAATCGAACCGCCGACCGGCTGATTACAAATCAGCTGCTCTACCAGCTGAGCTACGCCAGCACTATATTTTTGGAGCACAAACATAATCTTTTTTTCATTTCTGTGCAAGGCACGTTTTATAGTTTTAAACTATTTTCTTCATCGGTTTCTTTGAATTCACCATCAATCGGGTAAACCTTAAACTGAACCATTTTTTGTCTTATTTTTTTGATTAGCTCAAAAACCAGATTTTCGTAATTAAAAGTTTCACCTGTATTTAAGATTTTCCCCGTCTGTTCTGCAATAAAACCTGCCACAGTGTTATATTCGGAGGAGGTTGGCAGTTCTATATTAAAAGATTCATTAAAATCGTCAATGTCCATTGAGCCGAGCACGTAATAATTTCCGTCCGGAAGCAAACTGTAGTCTTTTAATTCTTCTTTTGTACTGTCTGTAAATTCACCAACAATTTCTTCAAGAATATCCTCAACAGTTATTATTCCTTCCGTGCCGCCGTATTCGTCTGTTACGATGGCAAGCCTTTCACCCCGTTTCTGCATCTCTTTTAAAATTTCACTTATTAATTTCATCTCTGGAATAAAATAAGCCGGGCGGATCAAACTTTTTAAAGTAGCAGGTCGTTTGTCAATTAAAGATTTCATAAAATCTTTTGTGTGTAGAACACCTACAATATTATCTATCGAATCTTCATAAACAGGGATAAGCGAATGCCCGGTGCGGATAACTTCGTCAGTAACTTGAGATATATCCTCTATCAGTTCAAGCGCTACCATTCCGGTTCGCGGCACCATCACTTCGTTTGCGCGTAGGTCGTTGAACTCAAATATATTTTCTATTATTTCCTGTTCGGTTTCGTTAAGAGCGCCCGACTTCACTCCCTCCGAAATGATGTTCCTTATTTCATCTTCTGAGAAACGTGTGCGAAGAAAATTTGTTTCTTCATTCACCGGTTTTAGGAACAGATTAGAAATTGAAGTTATAAGTTTTGAAGGCGGGCGAAGGATAGTTGTAAGAAGTAGTAGTCCCCTTACAGAGAACCTTCCGATTTCTTCTGCATATTTAAAACCAAGCGCTTTGGGAATAAGAATACAAAACACGAGCGAAAGAAAAGTGTCAATGATTATTGCAAATAAAACTGAAATTATTCCGGCGTTGTTAGCAAGAAGCGGTACACCGCAATTAATCAATAACGGAACAAAAACATGCAGAAATATTTTCACTAACACAATTGCCATAGTAATTAATGACAATGTTGTTGCAATTTGCACTGTGCCGAAAAATGAATCGGCATCCTTTTGAATTTTTAGAAAAGCCGGCGCAAGTTTATCATTACGCTCTTCCATCTCATCAATTTTGTTGCGTCCAAACGATGCAACAGAAACTTCGGCAGCCGAAAAAAAACTTGCAGCCGCCATAAATAAAAAAAATAAAATAATTTCGATAAGTAATAAATCCATAATGTTGTTTCTATTTCACTTCATTAACGGAAAGAATTTTCCCGTGTTTGCCAATTTTATATATTTTGCCAGCCCACGATAGTTTATTAAGAAAAAAACCGGAAAGCCAGATAAAAGGTTGTAAATATCCTGCAAGTATTGTAAACGCATAATCAAAAAATCCCGCAAACCTGCCGGTTAACATTATATCCTGTAATGCGGCAGAAGTTAACCGGAAAGCGCTTGCAAAAATAAGTAATAATAGTGAGAAAAGAAGACGTTCGCCGGTTAACACACTTAGAATTAAGATTAAAAAAATATTACCTGTATAAAAAGAAAATGGAACAAAAAAATAATTTTTCCCCATTGTCTTATTTACAATTACTATCCACTTTGCAAGATGATTAATACTTTGCCATGTATTTAATTTCTCTCCGGGCATAAAAACCGGCGTATTCAAAATTTTAATTTTGTAATCCGCATTAAAAACATTATTACCAAGGGCGGCATCATCACTGATGAAATTAAGAACTGCCTTTACTCCTCCGGCTTCATCAAGCGCAGTTTTTCTGAATGCCATAAAAGCGCCTGCGCAATAATTTATTTTGATTACACTTTCGAACAAAAGCACTGCCTCGCCGAAAAAATAATTAGCTACTGCTCTAATCATCTTGCCACCCATGCTTTTGGAGTGTTTGTAAAAGGCAGTAGAAAAAACAGCTCCGTAATTTTTATCTTCGAATTGAAGAAGCATATCATAATAATTATCTTTTTGCACAAGTACATCAGCGTCCATAAAAACCACATATTCTGAATCAGTTATATTGTATGCCGAAAGCATGTTACTTGCTTTGCCGTTTACTCCTGCTGGTTTTCCGGCTATGGTTACTTCAAAATTATTTTCCCGCCTCTCAATTAATTTTAATTCATTGAATAGCGGTTCGTTTTGATCCTCAACTGAAATGATAACTCGCGAGTTTTCAAACGGCTGCGAAGCGATTAACATTTTTATATTTATAAGTGTCTGTTCGCAGCCGTTTTTCAAAGGCACAATTGTAGTGATAGTTTTCGATTCGGAGAAAATTTTCTTCTTCAAAAACTTGCGATACTTTGCAACAACATTAAATGAAAATAAAATCACTATGCAGGCAGTGTATATTAAATTGATAACCACTAAAATATTGATTAAAATTGAAACCATATTTCTCGAATAATTTAAGAAGATTATGATTCCTAAACAGATAAAGATAGTTGACAAAAGCAAACTGAATATAAAATGGAATGACGGCACGGAAAGTTCAATATCGCTAAAATATTTGCGCGATGAATGCCCGTGCGCAACATGCAAAGGTGAAACTGTGCTGTTGAAAACTTACAGGCCGGCTCAAAAAAATTTAACAGGAAATTCATACTTCATAAAAGAGATAAAACAGATTGGCGTATATGCTGTTCAAATAACTTGGAAGGACGGGCACAACACGGGCATTTATTCGTGGGAGTATTTGCAAACTCTCGCAAATGATGAAGTTAGTGGAATAACTCACAATTATGGGACGCTTCTTTAATGCTAACTAAAAACGAATTAAAATATTACTCCTCATTGCTGAAGAAAAAATTTCGAGAAGAAGAAAAAAAATTTTTGGTCGAGGGGAAAAAGCTCATTGATGAGGCTTTAAGCAGCGAATACAAGTGTGAAATAGTGATCGTTACAAATGAATTTGTAGGAAGCGAGGCAGGGTATGTTAATTCATTACGGAAAAAAGATATTCGCATTGTACAGGTTAAAAATCCAGAGTTTGAAAAAATTGCAGACACTGTAAATCCTCAAGGAATTGCTGCTGTGTTTAAAATAGAGGAAGGAGAAGATTTTTCTGCAGATAATATAATGCTTGCGCTCGAAGATGTTTCCGACCCGGGCAATGTCGGAACCATTCTGCGCAACTGCGACTGGTTCGGCATCAACTCTATTCTTTTAAGTGAAACATGCGCCGATGTTTTTAATCCCAAAACTATTCGTGCAAGCATGGGCTCTTTATTTCATCTCTCAATCAAAAGATCAGCAAACTTTATTGAAGATATAAACCTTTTTGCAGGGGATGGATATGATATTTTAACCGCCCATCTAAGCGGACAAAATATTTACAAATTCACATTCCCGGAAAAATTTGTAATAGTCTTTGCAAACGAGGCAAAAGGTCCATCGAGCGAATTACTTAATGTCTCTAATAAACTAATCAACATTCCTAAATTTGGCAAAGCAGAATCGCTTAATGTAGCGAACTCCTCTGCGGTTATTCTTTCCGAAATAAAACGGCAAACTATTTTAAAATAATCATCTTTCTTGTATTAAAATATTCTCTCGCTTCTAATGAATAAAAATAAACACCGCTCGATAAATTATTCCCGAACGAATTTGAATTAAATTCAACCTCATATTCGCCTGGTTTGTATAAGCCATCCGCAAGTAAAGCAATTTCTTCTCCAAGCATATCATAAAGTTTTAATTTTACTGGAATAGAAATATCGTCGCCGACAAATGGAATTGTGAATTTAATTTTAGTAATGCTATTAAATGGATTTGGATAATTTTGTTTGAGAGAAAAATATTCCGGCAGAGTAATATCCATGCTAAGCTGAATAACATTTTTTGTTACGAGATTCATATAAGGAATGCTTCTTAACACATCCGCTTTATGGCGCAGTTGTGTAATCGCTCTTAATCCCGTACTGTCCTTTGCCGCTATTAAAGCAAGCACAACCCATTGTGTGTCCATCGGCGCCATTGTAAACGGACCTGAAAACATAACAAAACCGGCTTCGCCACTGGTGTTGCGAAAAGGATAAACATAACCGGTGCCGGTTACAGGATCACCGCTGAGCGGGAATTTTGTGATAGTGCCAGTGGATGAATCAATTATACAATTGCCAACTGTATCTAAACCGCGGGCAACATTCCATGCAGATTTCATATTAACAATTTGACCCATAACGGGATTTAAACCCCCATGACCATTAATAGGATGGAATGAGGATAAACTTAAATTTTTGTATCCAGGAATTATTCTTCCATCAAAAATTGCGGAGGAGTTTGGTTCCTTAACTACAGGTCCGTTTAAGAAAACATAACCGACAGATACTGGAAGTGAATAAGGGTTTATATCATCAGTCCAACAGTAGGCGAGCTGCCGGTTTATATCAATAGCCGGAAAATTTGAACTCGGATGTCCAAAATCTATATCACTCCAAAATCCAAAATAAGCCGAATCAATTGTTTGTGAAGATTTATTGATTAAAGTGTACTCATAAAAAATTGTTGAAGAAAGGATATTCTCTTTGTAGTGATTATCATAACAATAAGTTTTTTGTTGAATCTCCACCGGTATGGAAGGCGATGGCTCCCAATATGAACCAAATATTCCATGGTCAAATAAACCGTTGTATATCGTCCAGAGCGTTTCATCTGCATAAACAACAGGCTGACCGTTTACATCAACCGGCGCACCCCACCCGGCAGCCCATTCTATTACATCGGGATTATTTATTGAATCATTTTTACTGATCTTATACACACGGTACTTTAGTGAATCCTGCGGTAAAATATCGAGAGCAGCTTTACCGTTAATAATAGGACCGGGAGAAAAAGAAGAAATCCATTTTACCAACCCCGCTTTAACTTCATTATTTATTTTCCCGATTATCCAAGGACCGTGATCGTATACAATAATATTATTATTCGTTCCGAGTAAATCCCATTTAGCGCCTCCACTACTAAACAACCAAATGTCAGTGTCTCCGATGTTGGAGGCATTTACCGAGATAAAATTTTTATGCAATTCCTTAGAATCAAAGCCCGGCACATACGGGCGTCTTGTTTGAGGACAAACCTGAAACAACGGAATCAAAAAAACAAAAAGTAAAATGTTTCTTAACACCATAATTGCCCGAACTTTTTCTGATTAAAAACTAATATGCATTATATTCTTTTTGAATAATAAAGTGCTGTTATAATAATCTTTGTGCGAATAAATTTTATTCGATTGAAGATTTTCATTCACCGGATAGTCGATATCATTTACATAAATTATTTCGGCTGCTAAGGGTGCCGCAATAGTTATAGGTATAAAATATACGCTCCAGTTATCTTTATTTTTAGGAAGCACAGATAATATACCGATACTGCCAAGCGCACCTAAAGCGCCGTATGAAAGTGTTTCTAAGTAAGTTGCATCCGGATTAAATTTTTTAGCCGGTAAGTAAACGCCAAGCGCACTGCCTAATATATAACCCGTGTAAAATCCGATTAACCCAACTCCCAATGCTTCAAAACCCTTTGCGTCTGTAAACGAGACCGCTAAAAAAGTAGTGGGGATGCCAGCTACAGTGCCGATAGTTGTACCAGCCAAAATCTCCCAAAGGATATCAAAAGTATCCGGTGTAAGAAGTTTTTGAATTTGAATTTCGGAAGTGTACTTACCAAAAGCTAAAATTTCTTCTTCGCTGTATTCAGGTTTAAATTCGCCGCTTATGAGTGCAGAATTGAGCGCCCAAATTCCTTTCTTAAAATGACGGGCAAATTCTTCTTCTGCTTTTAATTCTTTTAAATTATAAACGGAATCGCGTGCTAATATTTTTGCATAACCTTTTGAAATGAAAACCGTGTTAAAGTTGGTTGAGTCGAAGGGGTATTTTTTGTAAAGGATAATAACATTTATATTGTCATCCATTTTAACCGGTATGAATGACAGTTCTCTGTTTAACAAAACCGACTCCGAATATCTAACTGCTTCTTCTGCAATATTTTTTATAGGGAGTATCGGATGATTTAAAGATGGGGCGTCAACGGCAGCCATTCTAACAAGCGCGCCAGTTGTTGTTTCGAATAAATTATTGTCGACAATTTTTACTAACCGGATTGTCTGTCCAAAGGAGCAGTTTATAAACCCGACCAAAATTAAAGCTATAATATTAACCCGCATTGATTTAATAATATCCTTCCCGAATTAAAAAATGCAGCAAACTAGTTGATCTGCTGTATCAATTTCCTGTTTTATTTTTTGAAAGTCAACAGGGGACTTAAATTTGGCTCATCCCAACAACATCATTTTTTTTGATGAAGTAAAACCGGCAGTTCTGATTTTATAAACATAAATTCCGCTTGTTAATTCGGAAGCGTTAAAATTGATTTTATAATTGCCTGCCTCTTTTTTTGCGTTAACAAGTTCGGCGACTTCCCTTCAGCAGCGTTGAGGGTGGGAATGTCAACAGAGCAGCCGTTCATTGCGGCGACCTGAAAATCTTGAGCAAAAAGATTTGTGATTACAAAAAATAATTGAAGCGTATTTAATCTTGTTTTTGCTTTAAAATAAAAAAGCGCCCGTAAAGAGCGCTTTCAGATAAAACAAGTATAAAAACAAATGCCTATTTCTTTTTCGGTTTTGCTTCACTGACAACGATACTTCGTCCATCAATTTCAGAACCATTAAGAGCCTGGATTGCGTTACTTGCTCCGGTTTCGTCTTCCATTTCGACAAAACCGAAACCTCTGGATTTACCGGTCTCACGATCGGTGATAACTTTGGCAGAAACGACTTGTCCATGAGCTTCAAAAGCTGTTTTTAGTTCTTCATCGCTTACTGTCCAGGGGAGAGACCCCACAAAGAGTTTGGTACTCACTAATTAACCTCTAAAAAAATGAATTAAAACACACAGTCCTAAGACTGTATGACAAAATAATACTTAAATATGTTAAAACAAAATAAGAAGTTAGCCGGAAATCATTTTTAACAACTGCTGTCCAAAACAATTTCAAACTAAGTAAAAAAATATGACCGATCTATTTTCGAAAATATTTTCCGAATCAAAAAGCTAATCTCCTACTTTTTTCCCAAGACGCTGTCTGGTGAAAAAGCTAAAGAGAAAATGAAAAATAATCCGTTAACTAACGGATTGATGGATGATGTAGAAAACTATTTTAAAAATATTCCCGCAAATGCGGGACAGGTTTGACATAAAAAATCCGTTAGCGCTCGACTGAGCTCACGCCGAAGTCTAACGGATTAACTGACAATACTATAGATTCATCTGTGAATGATTTAACCGAAATGGTTCCTTAAAACCGATTTATCGGTTTACGTTTTGAAAGTTATTTTATTGCTGTCGCGTATGAAATAGTTTTTCTCTTTTCTAAGCCGTTAAAACGATTAATTACATTATTATTTAACTCACCTTACGCAAAAATTGTAGTACGAAGTCCGTTAGCTAACGGATTATCGAAGCTTCGCTTCGATTTACAATACAATTTCAGACTTCTGCGTAAGGTGAGTATTTAATTTAATTTCCATCCGTTAGCCAACGGACAATGACAGGAATGACATTTTTAGACCAGACTCATATATATAAAAGTTTTAATATTGACAGATATGAACTAAACAAATTCATCCTGGCTGCAAAGAAGTATTAAGACGGAGTCAATATTAGCCGCATTGCTTCAGTTACAAGGGATGCGCCCCGTACCTCAATGCCGGACGAAATCTTAATCCCTTTTAAATTATTTGAAGGAATAATGATTTTTGTGAATCCAAGTTTTTCCGCTTCTTGAATTCTTTTTTCAATATGCCCAACGCTTCTTACTTCACCGCCAAGCCCAACTTCACCAATGATCACGCAATTTTTATCTGCAGGTTTATCGAACAAACTTGAAGCGATGGCAGAACACACTGCAAGGTCAACAGCCGGTTCGTCAATCTTTACCCCGCCTGCCATATTTAAAAAAACATTTGCCGCCGATAATCTTGCGTTTGCTCTTTTTTCGAGCACGGCTAAGAGAATAGACAATCTTCGGTAATCAAAACCCGTCGTTACGCGTTGCGGATTGCCGAAGTTGGAAGGAGTAACAAGTGCCTGCACTTCAAGTAATATGGGGCGCGTGCCTTCCATACTTGCCGTAACTACCGAACCGGTTAACTGCGAACCCCTTTCACTTAAAAATAATTCGCTTGGATTTTTTACTTCCGTCAAACCGTCTTCATGCATTTCGAAAACACCTATTTCATTTGTGCTGCCGAAACGATTTTTTTGAGCACGTAAAATTCTAAAAGAATGTTTCGATTCCCCTTCAAACTGAATTACTGTATCTACAATGTGTTCGAGAATTTTCGGTCCAGCAATTATTCCTTCCTTTGTAACATGCCCGACTATAATGACGGAGAAATGATTTTTCTTTGCTTCTTCCATTAGCAGCGCTGTGCATTCACGTATTTGTGTTACTGTGCCGGGCGAATTATCAAGTTCGGAGCGGTACATAGTTTGAATTGAATCAATAACAACAACGGCGGGGGATAAAGAATGAACGCCGGATATGATTGTTCCTAATTCCGTTTCAGCCATAACATGAAAATTTTCAGAATTAATATTAAGCCGGCTGGCTCTCAGTTTTATCTGCTTTAACGATTCTTCTCCGGTAACATATAATACTGTTTCTTTAATGCGCGATGCAGACTGCATAGCAAGCGTTGATTTTCCAATACCCGGATCGCCTCCAAGCAATACAACCGAACCGGGCATCAATCCGCCGCCGAGAACTCTATCGAATTCGTCTATTTCGGTTTTGATTCTGTCCTCCTCGTCGGCAGTTATGTCGCTTAGTTTTACTGCTTTGAAAGGATGGTCAAATGACTGCTGGCGTCGTTGCGATGTTTCAACTATTTCTTCTGTAAATGTATTCCACAAATCGCACTCAGGACATTTGCCAAGCCATTTAGGAGATTCGAAGTTACAATTTGAACAGATGTATTTTGTTTTTTGCTTTGCCATAATCGACCCAAAAATTGTTTTGTCAAACTTAACGTTTTGAATTGTAAAGGGAAAGAATAAAAAATGAGATATTTCGTCCGTTTGCTAAAGGATCCTCGAATAAAGCAATCCCAGTTATGGAATTTTAAGATTGCTTTGTGCTGCTGCCCCCGCAATGACTTTTCTCTTGTGTCATTGCGAATGAGTCTTCGAGTGAAGCAATCCCCAAGTAGATTTTTAAGATTGCTTCGCTCCCAAAGCGTCGCTCGCAATGACAATTGGTTTTGAGATTTTAGAGAAGCCTTCCAATTAATTCCAATTAATTCCATTCACTGAAGTAAATGGCAATGATAGTCAAAGATATTTCTTGACAACTTCCTCTACGTTTTCCAGTGCGGCGGGAATTCCGGCAACATCCTTGCCGCCAGCCGTTGCTAAGTGTGGTCTGCCTCCGCCTCCGCCACCCAGCATTTTTGCAATGTCGCCTACGATTTTTCCTGCAGAAAGTTTTTTCTCTTTGACGAGATCGTCAGAAACAACCGCTATAACAACAGCTTTATCTTCAATCTTTGCAAACAAAATCCCGATGCCGCTTTTCATTCGGTTGCGGAGTTCATCTCCAAATGCTTTAAGCTCGTCCATGTTATCGGCGTCTACTTCAGCTTTGTAAACCGGTAAGCCGTTGATATCTTCTTTTTGATTAAGTATGAAATTAATTTGTCCGAGTTTAGCTTTAAATTTTAAAGAAGCTACTTCTTTTTCAAGATGTCTTTTTTCATCGAGAAGCAAATTTACTTTTTCATCTTGAAGTTTAATTTTTTCAAGCTGCTCGTAAATGTAGTTTTCAGTTCCGGCGCCGGTAACAGCTTCTATTCTTCTTACCCCGCTTGCAATCGAAGCTTCGCTAAGGATTTTAAATAATCCTATTTGGGATGAATTCTGCACATGCGTTCCGCCGCAAAATTCCATTGTAAAATCGCCAAATTGAACCACATTAACTTCATCTCCATATTTATCGCCGAAGAACATCATCGCCCCCATTTTTTTTGCATCATCAAACGGAATGTTGCGGTGATGGTCTAAAGAAATATTTTTTCTTAGTTGTTCGTTAACAATTTTTTCAGTTAGGAGTATCTCTTTTTCACTCATTTTTGAAAAGTGCGTGAAGTCGAAACGAAGTCTATCGGGACCCACATAAGAGCCCGCCTGCTGAACGTGTGTGCCGAGAACCGTTCTTAATGCCTTATGAAGAAAATGTGTTGCCGAATGATTGCGCATTATATCCCACCGTCTCTCCGAATCAACTTCAATTTTCACTTCATCGTTTTTGTTTAGATTGATACCGGAACCGAAGACGACATGAATAACTTTATTTTCTATTTTTACAACATCAACCACATCATAAACTTTTCCGTTAATTGTTATTTCCCCGTGATCGTCAATTTGTCCGCCTGCTTCAACGTAAAACGGAGTGCGATCAAGAATGATAAGAGCAGCCTCTTCTTCGTGCTTAAAGCCGAGAACTTTTGCAGTTGTAGACAATTCATTATAGCCTGTAAAGAGAGTCGGATTTTCATCATCAATATTAAATGAACTCAAATCATTTTCATTAATAGCAATTGATGCAAATTTATTTTTAGATGCTTCTCGCGCACGGTTCTTTTGTTCGTCCATTAAATTATCGAAGACTTTTTCATCAATTGTAAATCCTTGTTCCTGCGCCATTACGTTTGTTAGATCAACAGGGAAACCAAAAGTATCGTAAAGACGAAATACTTCTTTGCCGGGGATAACTTTCTTATTTTCATTTTTAAGCCGTGTGATGATATCATCAAACAAATCTATGCCGCGGTCGAGAGTTGCATTAAAATTTTCTTCTTCTGCTTTAATAACTTTTTTGATGTAATCTTTCTTCTCTGCTATTTCCGGGAAAACGTCTCCCATAGTTGAAACTAAAACATCAACAAGTTTATAAAAGAAAGGTTTGGTAAGATTTAATTTTCTACCGTACCGGGCAGCTCGTCTTAAAATTCTACGCAGCACATAACCGCGACCCTCGTTGCCGGGCATTGCGCCATCGCCTATAGCAAAAGTTAAAGTGCGTATATGATCGGCTATTACTCGCATAGCAATTGAGTCTTCTGCTTTCTCATATTTAATCCCGCTTAATTTTGATATTTCATTTATCAGCGGCGTAAAGACATCTGTATCGTAATTCGATTTTTTATTTTGAATAACAGCACAAACGCGTTCGAATCCCATCCCGGTATCCACGTGTTTTGCCGGCAGGTCGTGCAGTTTACCATGTTCGTCACGGTTATATTGGATAAACACGAGGTTCCAAATTTCAATACACAAAGGCGAGCCCGCGTTTACAAGTGAAGGGTCTTCGTAATTATCACTTAGATTAATATGAATTTCGGAACAAGGACCGCACGGACCGGTTTCTCCCATTTCCCAAAAATTATCTTCTTCATCAAAACGTAAAATATGTTCGTGTTTAATATCCGTTTCCGATTTCCATAATTCCATCGCCTCGTCATCAGCGCGATAAATGGTGGCGAAAAGTCTTTCTTTAGGGAGTTTCCAAACTTCGGTTAAAAGCTCCCACGCCCAGCGGATCGCCTCTTTTTTATAATAATCGCCAAATGACCAGTTGCCGAGCATTTCGAAAAAAGTATGATGGTATGTATCGTGCCCGACTTCTTCTAAGTCATTATGTTTGCCTGAAACCCGGATGCATTTTTGAGTATCTGCAGCGCGTTTATAATTTCGCGAGCCGGTTGCGAGAAAAACATCTTTAAACTGATTCATCCCTGCATTTGTAAAAAGAAGAGTTGGGTCGTCAAAAGGGACGACTGGCGCACTCGGGACAATTTTGTGTTGTTTACTTGCGAAAAAATCCAGGAACTGTTGTCGTACTTCTTTAGAAGTCATATAATCCTTGATTGATAATTTTGAGATGCAAAGATAGCAAAATCATGTTTAAGCATAAATAGGAAGAAGATAAGAGATAGGAGAAACGAGATGCAGGATTGTGGTGAAATGGTGATTAAAAATTCACAGCGGCGTTCTGTAGAAAGCGGAAAGAATATTTTCTTGAATTTGAATATCGAATTGCGAGGAAGAAATGAATTTGCCATGAACCCATTTCTACAAACATTTAGCTCCTACGGATCTTTGTAGCTTAACATAACAAAAAGGAAGAATGATAATTGGTTTAAATTTAAACGAGCCATAAATGAGTCCACTCTAAAAAGGTTTCTTTTGTATTTGTCATTGCGAACGGAGTGAAGCAATCTTTAGTATTCGTCTCGAAATCGCAAGATTGCTTCGGCAAAACACGCCTCGCAATGACAGGAACAGCCTTATTAGACCAGAATCATAAATCAATTTATACAAAAGCCTAACTCCTTTAGGAGTTTGATGTTTGTAGAAGAAAAAACACAACAAGAAAATTTCGAACTCCGGTAGGAGTTCTATGTTATTTTTAATCAAAAAAACGAAATAGATATTCAGTTTGATATTTAACCCCTACTTAGTTGGCTATTTACGGTTTAATCTATTTCTACAAACACTTAGCTCCTACGGAACTTTGTTGATCAAGATAACAAAAAGGAAGAATGATAATTGGTTTAAATTTAAAGAAACAAATAATTTTATAAACTAAGCATGTCCTTAAATTTAATTGCCTGCCTTCGGCTTACTTCAATTTTGTGTCCGCCTTTTAGTTTTACAAGCAGTCCGCCGTTAAGCCACGGTTCTATATTTTCAATCCATTTAAGATTTATGATGTGTTTGCGGTTTGCGCGGAAGAATGTTTTGTCGTCCAATCTTTCGTCAAGATAATTTAGCGTGCGAAGAATTAAAGGTTTATGGTCATCAAAATATAAACGCACATAATTGCCTTCCGATTCGAAAAGTTTAACGGTATTTAATTTAACGAACCAGCAGCGGTCGCCGTCTTTTACAAACACCTGATCTTCCTCGCTGAGAACCGGCAATTCGGACTGCCTTACTTCTTCTTTGAGTGTTTTTTCAATTAACTTTTTAACCGTATCTTCAAGCCGTTTCGGTTCAATCGGTTTGAGCAGATAATCCATTGCGTTGTACTCAAAAGCCTTTAGCGCATATTCATCGTATGCAGTTGTAAAAATGACTGTAGGCACACTGTCAAGTTGCTCAAGCATTTCAAAACCGTTTTTGCCCGGCATTTGAATATCAAGAAAAATAAGATCGGGATTCAGTTCGGAAATTTTGTTTATCGCATCATCAGCGTTTACAGCCTCGCCGACAATTTCTATTTCTTTGTGCTGCTCCAATAGTCTGCGAAGTTCAACACGCGCGAGACGTTCATCATCTATAATAAGAGCTTTCATTTATCTTGCCTCCCGTAGGTAATTTAATTTCCGCAAGAACAAAATCGCCTGCGGAGTTAGTGATAGTAAAACTTGCATTTTCTCCATAAAGAAGGTTAAGCCGGTGCTTTGTGTTGCTTAATCCAAATCCTTTGGAATTTTTAATCTCTTCTTCTTTAATATTTCCGCTGTTAATAATTTGTATAATCAGCGTTGAATTTTCTACATGCGAATTTACAAAAATTTTTCCACCTTCGGTCTTTTTGGCAATGCCGTGTTTGATGCCGTTTTCCACAAGCGTTTGAACCATCATTGGCGGAATTTCTATTTTTGCTGAAAGAGGATCTATGTTTATTGAATAACTTATACGTTCTTCGTAACGGATTGATTCGAGTTCGAGATAATCTTCAACTGTTTTTATTTCCTCTTCAAGAGGCACTGTTTCCGTTCGTTCTATTTTGAGTGAATAACGGAGCAGGTTTGATAGCTTCGTTAATGCAGCCTGCGCTTTTTTCGGTTCGCCTTCTATTAATGCCCGAATAGAGTTCATAGCATTAAACATAAAGTGAGGATTGATCTGCGATTTAAGCGTCTTCAATTCGAAATCTTTTACCGCTGCTTCCCAGATAAGCGACTCAATTTGAACCCTTTTGTAGTTGTCAAAGAAATGCACCGAGAAATAAATTAATGACCAAAAAAATATTACGCTGCTCAGGTTAATTATGCTGAAGAGAGTATTTACTATTTTATATTTTCCAATTTCAAATCCGCCTATGAAAAAATTGAAAGAAAACCCGAGTATGTACATTGAGATGCCGATAATTGCGCTTGCAACAAGCACTCGCACTACTAGTTGTCTTAATGTTGAAGTGTGCCAATTATTTTTTTTAATATAGCCTCTATAAACATGTGTAAAATAGAGACCGACGGCGCATACAAAAATCCACACCAGGTAATCGTGGTATGTTTTTTCTTCAAAAGCGGCAAGGGCAAACAAATTTACAGCGGCATATAAACCCCAACCCGAAAGCTGCATCAACCAGTATATATATGTTCGATTCATCAAAATATTTGTTCCGGTATTTTCCTTTGCCGATGACACATACTGTCCGGCGGAATAAAAAATATTTATATTTTTAAGCCACATTAATATAAACTTCTCAAGTTTAAAATAAAATTAGAGCCGGTCACAAAACAGAAACCAGTTGCAGCCGAAAAATAATGTTTAGGGAAATTATATTCGTAAATATTTTTTCATTGGATTGATTGTAAGGTAAGTGGTCAATGCTCGTTCTTAAGTGGTCTGTGGAGTTTAAGTAAAAGACTCCTCTAAAAATCCGTTAGCTAACGGATTAACAAACGGAATACGGGTATATGCTGCCAAACCGGATTTTCGAAGAGCGCCAATTAAAGTTTTTAGAGATGCCCTTTAACATTGCCCGAACTGCCATAAACTGTAACACTCTAATAAAAGAAGTGTATAAGAGCAACTTGCAAAAAGGCAAATCCGGTTTGTCTAACATTGGCGTTGTTATGCATAAAATACTTAGAATATTTTACGGTATGCTTAAATCAACACCGCCTTTAACCCCGATATTGACAGAGGCAACACAGAGCATGCTGCTCTTAAAAAACCGAAAGTAGTTGTGCTAAAAAGCATACGGTTTCAAGAGCTTGATTCTTTAGCGCCGGTATCAAAAAAACAGAATAAAAAGTTTAACGGACATCTAAATTTTAAGTTGACTTTAATCGGAAAAACTTGTTAGTTTTTGAAATTTATTCTCTTGACAATATATCATATCTGACATATCTTTACATCATGATAATTCAAGATAAACCTCTCATCTGGTTGCATGGAGAGATTAAGACTCCTCCATTTTCCTCTGCTGCAAGGATAGAAACTGGATTTCTTTTAAGACTTCTTCAGATGGGAGAGAAATTGAAAATGCCACATTCGAGACCAATGCCAAGTATAGGTTCTAATTGCCATGAACTGCGGATAAATGACGGAAGAAATACTTGGCGGATTATCTATAGAGTTGATGATGATGCAATTATAATTCTTGAAGTATTTAAAAAGAAAACTCAACAGACGCCGAAGAATATTATAGATATATGTAAAAAAAGAATAAAGGAGTATGACAATGAATAGACAGAAACAAAAAAGCTTAGAGAAAAAAGGTTGGAAAATCGGTTCAACCGCAGAATTTCTCGGTTTATCGGAAGAAGAATCTTCATATATAGAATTAAAATTAAAACTAAGCAGCAATTTAAGAAAGTTGCGAACAGAGCATAAATTAACACAAGTTGAATTGGCAAAAATTCTTAAATCAAGCCAATCGCGAGTGGCAAAACTTGAAATAGGTGATCCTTCTGTTTCACTTGATCTCATTATTAGATCCTTATTAGCTCTTGGCACATCAAACAAAGAAATTGCCCGGGCTATCTCCTCTTAATATTTTGGAAAAAGGCTAACGTTCTTGCTCCGTTAGCTAACGGATGTATTTAATGCGGTTTCTCTTTCTTTATTTATAAAAATATCTTCTCTCGTTTTATATCTTTTTTTACCATAACAGCGTTAATTGCTTTTTTATATTCTAAAGGACAAACCTCTTTATCCAACATATTCTCTAAATGCTGTTTGGCAAAATGTATTAATTTGTTTTGCCAATGGCAAGAAATATTTTTTCTAATGACTTTTTTCTCACCACCTAAAAACTTCACTGCTGTCCAAAATAAAATAGCAGACGAGAAAAAGAAGCTAACGGATGGGAATGACCTTTTTAGAGTTAACTCAGATATAAAAAGTAAATTTTTCATAAAGATATCTTGTTTACGAAGTGATCATTTTTTGTTAAGCTTCGTTTTGAATTTTTATTTAAGTAATGTTAATTTTTTTGAATCAGAAAATGATCCGGCGGTTAATCGATAGAAATAAACACCGCTCGCCAATCTATTGGCGTTAAACTCAACTTCATAATTTCCTGCAGGTTTAAATTCATCAACTAATGTTACAACTTCGTTGCCAAGGACGTCATAAACTTTTAATACGACGTTTTGTACAGACGCACCGCTGTTCGTCTCCCCCAAAGGGATGCTATAACGAATTTTCGTTGTCGGATTAAAGGGGTTGGGATAATTCTGCATAAGCTCAAAACTTGTTGGTGCATTATCGGCGGTTTGTTTTATGCTTACGAGAACATCTTGTTTTTTAGCAAGTCTGAGAAGTCCAAGATATATTCTGCCATAATTAGAGGATGAAGCAGTTCTTGTCATTTGAAAACTATCTATGCGGAAGCGTGTTCCGTCTAACATACCGTTACCAAGTCCGCCCCAAATTCCTACGGTTGCCGGATCATTCAACTTCCACTCCACAAGTTTCCAGCCGTACCAGTCAATAGTAATCCAGTTGCTTACTTCGTGATTGGGCCAGGCTGTTGCATTTCCTTCATCAAGAGCAAAACGAAATTGACTGCCGCTATTGTCGCCAAATATATAAACCTGCAAAACGAACGACGTATCAAACTCTACATTTCTCGGCGCGCCGCCTGAAAGATATTCGCGCAAAAGATGCATTGATGCATTACTATCCCACTGATATTGAATATATGCAGACGCAGCAGACGCAGCGGGAACTATGTATAATGTGTTCAAGCCGAAATAAGTTCCGGAATCCACGATGCCTGCTGTCGAGCCGCTGTATCCGGGCTGTTCCCAGTTTCCCTCGCTTGAGAAGTCATCTATTATTGTTTTTTGAACATACTCCTTTAATGAAGTTGTAAAATTTATTTCTTTTTCTTGCGCCATTGGATTGCCGAGTAAGTCGGTAATATTTTGAGTGAGTGTAATTTTATAAGTTTCACCCGCTTCTAACGGCAGTTGTGTTTTTAAGTTCAATATCGATCTTCCGTTTGCCGTTTTAAGATGAAACGCTTTGGCAACCGGCGCATCATCTTTACTTAAAATTACATTATTATGAGTTATCGTTGACGAAGAAATTTCTTCGGTGAAAAGAATGCCGGCAATATCTTCCGGATCAAAATTTAATGTGTCTGAAATATAAACTGCTAATACATCCGGTCCGGTATTATCCTGGTCTTCAACTATAAAATGAAGTGTAAAAGGATCTCCGGGCACGCCATCACCGTTTCCGTCAATCATATTGCCGTTAATATCTTTTACAGAAGTATCTAATGTAACAGTATAATTGGTTGAAAAAGAAAAATTAGCAGCAGTAGTAAACGTTATTTTTTTATAATCATTCGACCAGATACCGTTTGATAACTCAATCGGAGGATTAATTTCTATGCCCACGGGAAAGGAATTAATGTCCATTGTTTTTGAAAAAGTGAAAGACAAAGATGTATTCGCCGAAGCCGTATCACCCTCAGAAGGAAGAGAGGATAAAACAACAGGCGCAAACGATGGAATAGAATCTGTAACAACTATATTTGATGGAAGAGACTCATTCCAGTAACGGTTTAACATTGTAGCTGCAAATTTAAATTGCCCGTTGTAATCCTGCAGTCCATCAAACTGCTGTTCAATTGTAAAAGGCTGACTTCCAAATTTAAGAGCAACAATTTCATCCTGATCGGTAATTATTGAATCGTTAATAAACCGGTATAAAACAAACCATTGATTTGTATTAGTCCCTGCCGGCGGAGTAATGGTTAAATTATAATTAAGCGAGTCTATTTTTTGAATAGTGAGCGATGGATTTTGGGGAATAGAATCACTAATAAGTCCGCTGCCTCTGACTTTTGTTTTTCTATTGAAGAAAGTCTTAGCCGCGGTTTCCCAGTATTCCATATCGCGCCAACTGCCGTAACTAAAAAACTGAAATCCGTCAACCCAGTTTACCGCCCGGCTGCTGCTTACTATTTCGGCATGGCGAAAAAATATATTATCATCTTTTAAAATGTAAGAAGGCGGGCCTACCGAATATAATCTTCCGGCGGCAATACCGGGCTGTATAAACTGACTCCAGCAACTCGGACAGCTTCCGGCAAGCATTCCATAAAATGCGGTTCCGGTAGTCCAGTGATAATGCATAGGAGTTAACTGATCTATATAACCTTCATTAAACCAAAGTGCCGCATCCTGATAAACAGTGCCGTATCCCTGCCAGCCGCTCCAGTTATATTTTCCGAGCGCAGCCACAGATAACCGCACCCATGGTTTTGCTGTTTGAATCGAATCATGAAGTTTTCTAACATATTCGGTAACGCTGAAGCGCCACCATTCATCCCATGATGAAAAACCTGCAGGAACGCCTGCAGAAAATGGATGATCAACATCGTACAAATATCTGCCGGCTTTATTTTCTTCAAGGTCTTTTATCTGCTCATCGCTTATTGCCCAGTCGGGAAGTTTTTGTTCCTCCTTCTCATTTGCAAAACGTTCGGATTTATCGCTGTTCGAATATTCATTCCATCTTGCATAATCGAGATGAATTCCATCTATATCATAATTTCGTACAACTTCCATAGCAACATTTAGCAAGTACTCGCGGCAGGTTTCCATACCGGGGGAAAGCGCCCGGCTTGTAGTCATTGCAATTCCGCTTGCATCCCGGCACACCCATTCGGGATGTTCATTTGCCGGAGCGCCGGGCGCAGTGCTTTGCGAAGCAAAAACATTAAACCATGCATGCAATTCCAAACCGCGAATGTGAGCTTCTTCCGTTGCGTAAGCAAGCGGATCAAACCCGGGGTAGCTGCTGCCTGCGTATTCACCCCATGGTTCATAGGAAGAGTTGTAATAAGCTGTTCCTGCCTGACGAACCTGCCAGAGCACAGAGGTCATGTTTGCTTTTACATGATCGTCAAGGATTTTTCTTATGCGCGCTTTATTTTGCTCGACGGAACTGCCGCCGTTAATATATTCCCATGTAATTACCCAGGTAGATCTAAATTCTTTATTTGTTGATTGAGGAATTAATATCGATGCCGAAAAAAATAGAATAAAAGCTAAGGAAGAAAATTTGATCATTTTAAACTCCGAATATTACAGATAAAGTATAGTGTAAACTTAGGTTAATCTTAGATGAAATTAAACACAATCCCTCTACCGGCGAACTTAAAAAATTGCGTTCAAGCGAATATAAACTGCAGCGAAAAAAGACAGATTCTTATATCAAATATTTAAGTTTTTGAACTTAACCGTTAACTTAGAATTTTGATTGAGAGATGAAATATTCCTTTGCATAAATCATTTATTAAAGTATTTTTGCCTCAAGTAATTATGTATAAAATTATTGTTTTAAAAATTGAGGCGCGCATTTAAATTTTTTACTTTGTTATTCTTTTTTGCTTGCTTAACCATGTTTGGTCAGCAAAAAAATTTTGTGATTGAAGATGAACTAATCGGTAAAAACTATTTTGTTAATTCCGTTAGGGTGCAAATTACACAGGAATTGATTAACATAATTGATAACGACCGCAGCGTTATAAATATACCAATCAAAGGCGCTAAATATTTAGAGTTCTCTCCTTCAAACAAATTCTTCATAATTTCAAATTACCAATTTTCTGCTGATAAAAAAGATTATCCTTATTCATACTTTGTTTTTAACGCGGAAGGAGAGAAAATTTTTGAATATGCTGATTCTTCTCCATATGATCTTCCTCATGCCATTTATGCAGTTAATGATGTTGGCACACTTGCATTGTTTGATCCCTTAACATTTCAACTCAATTTAATTGATGCTAATAGTAAGCGCACTATTAAACTTGAAAAAGAAATTCCGTTTGAAATGGAACGCGCATCTTTTATTGCGATGCGCAGCAATTTTGTTTTTGTTTCTGCATCCGTCAAACCAACAGATATAACCGATAATTCCTCAAACGTAATTCTTTATAAAATTGATATTAACTCATTGTCGGTTGAAAAAACAAATTTAGAATTGTCAATTCCAACCGCTCTTTATGCTGGCGAAAGCGAATTAGCGGCGGCGGGAGTCAAATATAACGATAGTAAGATTTATCACTCACTCAAGTTGATCTCCGAAGAATTAGAAATTAAAAAAGAATATGAAATTCCAGCAGAAGAAATTTATAGTTATAACGGGGTTTACTTTACGAGATTTGCGGATAAAATTATAAAGTTAGAAAATGGAAGCACATCCGAATATAAATTTGAAGACGGAAACCGGGTTATAGATTTGTTTGTTGATATAAATGGAATCCACGCCCTTGTTAAAGGAAACAATAAAGCCTCCATTTACAAACTGAGCCGTAACTTTGATGTTGATTTTTATATTTTGCTAAATAAATTTGAGTCTAAAAACTTTACTGAAATAAGTTCAGCACAAGGAAAATATGTATTGTTACAGTCTGGTAAGACATTTATTATCAATTGAATATTTTATTAATCCCCGGAGGGTTTAAATGAGAGTTCGAAAACAGTTTTTATTAGCAATATGCTTCTCACTTATTTTAACTTCCACAATACTTGCCCAGTCAGGTAAAATTTCCGGCAAGATTACAGATGAAATGACAGGCGAGCCATTACCTTTTGTAAACATAATTATAATGGGTACCAATTATGGCGCGGCAAGTGATTTAGATGGAGAGTATTTTATAATTAACGTTACTCCCGGAACATTCAGCGTAAAAGCTTCCGCAATTGGGTATAATTCCGTCACCTATCAAAACATAAGTGTTGCCACCGGATTTACAACAAATCTTGATTTTAAACTTAAGGAAGCGGCTTTTGAGTTAGGGGATGTAATTGTAATCGCTGACAAACCTCTCATTCGAAAAGACATTACGGCAACCACTTCAACAATTGGCGAAGATATGATTTCTTCATTGCCGGTTACAGAATTATCCGATGTACTTCAACTGCAGGCAGGTGTTGTTCAATCCGGTGCCGATTTTCATATCAGAGGCGGACGACGCGGACAAACTGCATTTCAAATAGATGGTATTCCGCTTACAGACGCATACGATGGCAGCGCAGTAATTAATGTTTCGGCAAATGCCGTTCAGGAACTACAGGTAATTTCAGGCGCATTCAACGCTGAGTATGGACAGGCAATGTCCGGTATAATTAATATTGTTACAAAAGACGGAAGCAATACATTTACGGGCAACGTACAATCTTATGTTGGTGATTACGTTTCTTCCAAAAAAGAAAGATATTGGAATATTGATAATATCAATCCTCTTGCTATAAGAAATGTTGAAGGAAGTTTAAGCGGTCCTATTATAAAAGATAAATTATACTTCTTTACAAATGCCCGGCACTATTATAACACCGGGTACCTTTACGGTAAAAGAACTTTTCTCGTTACCGATAGAGCCTCGGAAGTTCCCGGTTCAGGCGGTACGAATTTTAATTTCACTAAAAACGGAGACAGCTCGTTTGTTCCGATGAATACTAACGAGAGATTATACGGTCAGGGTAAACTAACTTACATCCTAACACCTGGAGTTAAACTAAGTTATAATTTTATTACTGACAGGCATCAATACAAAGATTATAATCACGGTAACAGGTTAACCCCCGATAATAACCCGATCAGAAAGAGAGTCGGATATACTAATCAACTAACTTTAAATCATGTCGTCGCCAATTCGAGTTTTTATAATTTAAATTTCGCTTATTTCTTCAAAGATTATAACCAGTATCTTTTTGAAAATATATATACCGGTGAGGCTGGTTATCCTACATTTTACGTTGATAACAACATAAGACAGACGCCTCCATACAGCTTTACTGTGGGCGGAACTGATTATAACCGGTTTAGAAGATTTACAAGTACGTACTCAGCTAAATTAGATTGGGTAACGCAGCTAAATCAAGAAATCGGTTTGCAGTTTGGCGGCGAATATAAACGTCATGAGCTGTATTACCACAGCATCAATTTATTCCCTTATTACGATAACAATATTTTTAACGTCGGTGTTTCTCCTTTAACTACAACATCACATGATGAGTATCTTCGCAAACCATCCGAAGCTTCAGGTTACTTGCAGTCCAAGCTTGAAGCATTCAATTTAATTTTTAATGTAGGTGTAAGATTTGACATATTTGACCCGGCAGGAATTGTTCTTGCAGATCCAACCGACCCGAATATAATCAATCCTTTAAAACCATCTAATCGATTTTATGATAACAACCAAAACGGAGTTTACGAACCGGAACTTGGTGAAAGAGAAAAAACTGTTGAGGAAAGAAGAGCTTATTGGTTCAAAGATGCAACCGTGAAATACCAGTTTAGTCCCAGAGTTGGAATCGCATTTCCGATCACTGATAAAGGCGTAATTCACTTTTCCTATGGGCATTTTCTTCAGCTGCCTTCTTACGAATATCTTTACACTAATCCCGATTTTGAACTTGGTGTAGGCTCTGGTAATCAAGGATTGTTCGGTAATGCAGATCTTAAACCGCAGCAAACAGTTAAAGGGGAGATCGGTCTGCAGCAGCAAATTGGCGATGACATTGCAATAGATGTTACTATGTTTTTCGAAGACTTTAGAAACCTTACCGGAACGCAAACTGAGGAAGTTTTGGTTTTCAACAAGAGTGCAAGTTATAGTGTTTATGCCAACTCCGACTTCGGCTTTTCCAAAGGCGTAATCTTTAAATTCGAAAAAAGATTCGGCGGTGGTTTGGCAGTGAATTTGGATTATACATATTCTGTAACAAAAGGTAACGCATCCAACCCTGCAGATGCGCGCGACGCATTAGCCGGCGGAGCTTTGCCCGAAACTTTTATTGCGCCTCTAAATTGGGATCAGTCGCATACTCTTAATCTGGCAGTTTCATATGCCAAAGCAAGAGATTATGGATTTTCTGTAATCGCTAATTTTTACTCCGGGCAGCCATATACGCCGTCTGTAAATAAAAACACACGAGTAACTCAAAATGCGTTTCCCAGAAATAGTGAAATAAAACCATCTATTGTTAATATAGATTTAAGGGCATACAAAGATTTCGTTCTATGGAATAATTTTACTTTAACGGCTTTTGTAAAAGTATTTAACCTTTTAGATTTCGACAACCCGACAGGAGTTTACTCTGAAACCGGTGACCCTACATTTACATTTAACCAATTGGATGCCGAAAAAATCAAACCCAAACTTTACTATAACACACTTGATCAGTTGTTTGTAAATCCGGGTTTCTTTTCGGAACCGCGCAGGGTAGAACTTGGGTTATCATTTAATTTTTAATTATTGGAAGTAGACGAATATGCATAAAAATATTTTCAGCATTTGTTTAGTCTCTGTTATAGTTTTTTCTACCGGTATTTTTGCTCAAAGAGGTGATCCAAATCTGTTAGCTACAGGTTTACACACAGGCAACCGTGTCGGCATTTCGTTTCATAACGACGGGCAGATTGCAGGTATACTTACAGGTGTTGATATTAGAGGCGAGTGGCCTCTTGGATCAGGTGAAAATTATATCGGTGATTGTATTCCTCTTATAGGAGTGGAATTTATCAATGCCCTCAATGATACGCTTCATTCTGTTATTATTTCGCGAGGACCCCGAAACCGCCAGGCAGAAGAAAGACATCCTATTTTCGGATATTTTTGGGGATGGAATCCAGTGCCGGGCTTTAGAAATAATAATTATGAATCGATTGCCATGAGTCATCTTCCCGAATCTTACCCGATTGGAGGATGGAATGATCTTATTGCAAAAAATTGGAAAGATAGCCAGGGAAAAACAGAATGGTTCGGGTATTTTGGCAGAAACATTAAAAATGCCGATCAGGAAAGTATTTTTGATGCTGATGATCAGAACGATGATGAATTTAACTTTGATAATTTCGACCCCACCAAGCCGATATTTTTACCCGATAAAAATGATGCTACACGCACCGGCATGGGTTTAAGAATGAGGGTCAGAGGTTTTCAGTGGTCTAATTTCTTAGCAGAAGACGTAATTTTCTGGTTATATGATATTTCAAATGAAGGGTCTACAATTTATCGCAAAGCAGACTTCGGCACGGTGGTAGGTACTCTTGCTGGCGGAGACGGCGACAGCGGCGACGACCTTGGATATTTTGACGTTAACGAGTGGATTACTTATTCATGGGATAGTGACGGAATAGGGAACAAAGGACAAAAAGTTGGATATGTTGGTTACTCATTCCTCGAATCTCCGGGCAACCCTTTCGATGGTATTGATAATGATGATGATTCTAAAGCAACCGGTACGCCAAGATTTGAAGAATCAGATTTTGACTCCGTTAAATATAATATTGGTGATGTTGTAGTGTTAATTAATCCTGATACTTATGAAAGAACTCTGCATCCGGTTGCCGGACCTGTTGATACAGTTTACTCTCTTGGTGTTAGGTTCGTAATCGTGCCCGGCGTAACGTATTTCAGGGAAGGTCATATCGGTCAAATTGTAAATGGTGTTTCACAACCTCACCCATCTGCTTATGACGGAATTGATAACGATCTTGATGGACTTATTGATGAAAACCAGGCGATACATTATACAACCAGAATTAGAGCAGGTCTTTTAGGACTCGCATACAAAAATTTTGTAACCGGCGCCGGCACAAATGATCTTTTAATTGATGAAAGACGCGATAATGATATTGACGAAGATGGTGACTGGGTTGCCGCGTTTGATGATGTTGGTATTGACGGTCTCGGTCCATCGGATAATGAATATCCCGGACCCGACCAGGGCGAAGGAAACGGTGTTCCTGACCAGGGAGAGCCAAATTTTGGACGAACTGATCCTGATGAATCCGATCAGATTGGTTTAACAAGTTTTAACTTCTTTAATCTTACCGCCTCACCTGATATGACAAATGACTCATTGTTATGGGGCAGAATGACGCCCGGAAGATTTGACATCATTCCTCCTATCCCTCAGGATGGTGATTTTATTTACGCTTCGGGTTATTTTCCGTTAGTTCCAAATTTTGGGAATCCTGATGTTAAAGAAAGATTTTCGGTGGCTCTTCTTTTTGGAGAAGATTATAATGACATAGTCGGTAACAAACAGATTGTACAACAAATTTACAACGCCGGTTACAAATTTCCACAGCCGCCTAAGAAACCCGAAATTTCATTATCTCAAGAAGACGGAAAAGTTGTTATCTACTGGGATGGCGCAACCACAGAAAACGATAGAGATTTTATTACAAAAGAAAAAGATTTTCAAGGTTATAAAATCTATCGTGCAACAGATGCTAACTTTCGGGATTCAAGAACAATTACTAACGGGCAGGGTATTCTCTCATTCGATAAACCGATTGCCCAGTATGATCTGAGAGATACTATTTCAGGATATTTTTATCCATCGCAAAGACTGTTGCAGCAGGTTGGCGGAACAAGTTTTTATCTTGGCGATAACACAGGCATTGTAAATAAATTTGTTGATTCGAATGTAGTCCTCGGACAAACTTATTACTATGCTGTTTGCGCTTATGACGAGGGTGACGCATCCCTCGACATATTCCCTACAGAAAACAGCAAATTTATTCGGCGTACTAATATTGGTCAAATTATTACGGACAAAAATACGGGGTTTATTACTCCCGGCGCCCGCTCAATAGGGTATGAAGGATCGCAGATAGTTGATTTTACAAAATCGCCCAACTTCAAAGGAACGGGAAAAATTAATATTGAATTAATTGATGACAAAGCAACGATTCCGGGAAACGAATATAAAATTACATTCATTGATACGGGTGCTTCGTCGTTAACCGCATACTGGAATCTTCTCGATCTTACATCGCCCGATACTGTTTATTTGCCTTTGACAGATGCAACTGTGATCGTAAATCCTCTTGAAACAATCAGTCTTCCAGCCGGTTCCGATACAATATTAGTTAACGGTGATAAGGTTGCGGTTTCAGGCAATAGTTATACCGCTTCTTACGATAGCCTTGTGAACAGATCATCGGTGTTTGCTGGGAATACTCCAATCAGACAGGGATTCAGAGTTCAGATCCTTAATAATAACGTTGTACAGTTGGATACAGCTACTTCCGGCTTAAGCGGAACTGTAACACCAATTAGCTCTTATGCGTTTAGTGTATTAACTGATGGTCAATTCCCGGTAAACAACGGCGTAAAAAGAGCGAATGATTATTTAATTGAGTTCTCTAATTCTATAGTTGATACTTCAGTTGAGATGAAACTATTCCCGACGAACAAACCCTCTAATTTTTTCCCGGCAGTTCCGGTTAATTTTAGACTTAAAAATGTTTCCGAAAATAAATACATAGATTTCTTCTACCGGGTATCCGGTACAATATCTACAACTTATTCCATATACTTCAGAGAACAAGTGGGAGATACTACCTATAACACTTGGAGGGTTGACATCGCATATAAGATTGCGAACCAACCTTTAGAAACTTCCGGACAGTTAGCGTTAAATACATTAAAGCCGTTTAGCTCGGCAGACTACCTCACATTTAAGATGAAGGGTCCCGAAATAAACAAACAGGCTGCATCAAACGAAATGGATAGAATTAAAGTTGTCCCCAATCCTTATGTTGTTACGCATGAAGCCGAAGCCAGCTTATTAAGCACACAAACAAGCGGTCGTGGCGAACGCGAAATCAGGTTCACCCACGTCCCACCCGGTTCAGCTATTTATATTTATACCGTGAGAGGTGAATTAATAAAAACGTTAAGGCACGATAATCTATTTGTTGGCGATGTTTATTGGAATCTTCGCACCGAAGAAAACCTTGATGTAGCTTACGGCGTTTATGTTTACCTTGTAGAAACTCCCGGTATCGGTAAAAAAATAGGCAAATTAGCCCTTATTAAATAATGGAGTTGATGATGAAAAAAATACTATTGTTCATGATTTTATTGTCTTTTGCCCTAACTTTCGGGCAAACAAAAGTTGGTTCTACTGCGGCTCCATTTTTAACCATGTCGGTCGGTCCACGTGCGACCTCTATGGGAGGCGCTTTTGTTGCAACCGCTAATGACGTTACTGCATTACACTGGAACCCGGCTGGAATCTCTAGAGCTGAAAAAAGTTCGGCTTTATTTACATACAATCAATGGTTTGCCGACATAAAATACAACTGGGCAGGTTCAATGATAAATTTAGGAGGATCGGGCACTATCGGTTTTAGTCTCGGCTATCTCGATTATGGCTCAATTGAAGTTACTACGCTTCAAGAACCTGAAGGTACCGGAGAATCTTTTACGCCAAAAGATATGGTTCTTGCATTAACTTATGCATATAATCTCACAGATAGATTTTCTGTGGGAGGCAACATTAAATATGTTAATCAAAAAATTTGGAATTCTTCTGCCAGCGCTGTTGCTATGGATCTTGGCGTTCTCTTTATATCAGAAATTTATGGATTGCGTATTGGCGCAACTATCTCCAATTTTGGAACCGATATGAAAATGGATGGGAAAGATCTGTATGTGCAGTATGATCTTAATTCTCAACAATATGGAAACAACGATCAAATACTTGCAAAACTAAATACGGATTCTTATCCGCTTCCGTTAACTTTTAGAGTTGGGTTAGCAATCGATCCTGTAAAGTTGGAAAACCATAGACTCACTTTAGGTATGGACATGCTTCATCCTAACGATAACGCAGAGTCCATTAATATAGGAATGGAATACCAATTTTATAATTTCGTTTCACTTCGTTCGGGTTACAAAGCTTTATTGCTCAATAATAGCGAAGAAGGTTTAACATTAGGCTTCGGTCTAAATTATGATATTTCACCGGCGTTAGGTTTATTTATTGACTATTGCTATCAAGATTTTGGAAAACTAAATTATAGCCAACAATTTGCAGTTGGTATTAATTTCTAATAACTGTAATAAAACAACAAAAAAAGGAGCAAAAAATGAAAAGATGGTTCCTACTTTTCGCAATCTTAATTGCGAGTTCAACGTTCGCTCAGACTGTAAGTGTCGAATTCAAAGTAGACATGGGTGTGCAGACGTTGAAGGGGTTATTTACCCCCGGGACAGACGCTGTTAAAATAGCCGGTAATTTCAACGGCTGGAATAACGGTGCGACACCACTAACAGGACCGGATGCTGATACGGTATATTCTGTAACAGTACCAGACTTGAATGTGGGCGATACTTTATTCTTCAAGTTTATTAAGGGCGCAGATGGATGGGAAAACGACCCAAACCGCGAATATATTGTACCTGCCGGCGGCGGAACTTATTCTGCATTCTTTAATAACGATAGTATATTCGCAGGTAACATAACCGATGTTTCGGTTTCTTTCAGTGCGAACATGGAATTTGAAATCGTTTCGGGACGCTTTGTGCCGGGACAGGATACTCTTTCCGTAAGAGGCAGCTTTAACGGATGGTCTAACGTAGACATATTCTCTCAGAGTGTTGGCGATCCTAATATTTATGAGTTCACAACTATTATTCCTACTTCTGAAGGTGAAACCATAAACTTTAAATATGCTTACCAGGGTCCAAGAGGAACTACCTGGGAAGGCGACCCGAATAAGACATATACTTTCACAGCCGACGACATAAGCTCAGGATTTGCATTTATCGATCGTACCTTCAACGATGCAACTCTTGCTACTTTAACTAACCAATCAACTACAATTAAATTTACTGTAAATACAGCCGGCGCAATTTCGTCAATTACCGGACAGCCGTTCACATCAGTAGATAACGTAGTTGTAGCCGGAGCCGTTTCTCCGCTTCAGTGGCCTGTTGGCGGATGGCCTGATTCTGACAGTATCCGTGTTATCTTTTTAAAAGATAACGGCACTGATGGTGATGTAACTGCAGGTGATGGAATTTGGTCGCGTAATGTTACGTTTCCTCAGTATACTATTCTCAGAATTCAATACAAATATGGTATGAACTGGGGTCTCGTTTCTAATACCGGTGGAAATGATAATGAATCATCTGTAGGTACGGATCATTTTATTACATTAACTCCGAATATGCTTAACGGTACTGTCATTAACCAGTGGTCTGTCATGGGTGATCATGATTTAGTTGATGTTGTTGTTGGTGTAGAAGAATTAAATTCACTTACTCCGGCTCAATATGAATTAACTCAAAATTATCCTAACCCGTTCAACCCATCTACAAAAATCAGATTTGGAATTCCCGAAGCTGGTTTAGTAAACATCAAAGTTTTTGATGTTCTTGGTCAGGAAGTCACTACGTTAGTAAATGAATTTCGTAATGCATGATATCACGAAGTTGATTTTAGCGCATCCAAATTAAACAGCGGTATATATTTCTATACAATTACCTCCGGTAATTTTTCCGCAACAAAAAAGATGATGCTTTTAAAATAAAATTTTATTGTCGCCGGGGATGGAAGAACTCATCCCCGGTTAATTGTCCGGCATATGCCGTGCAATTAGAAGATGATTATGTAACAACCACATTACCGTTTTTTGTCTCTTCTTATTTGATGAAAGGGATTAAATTATTTATGCACAAGCTCCATAGGTACGCCCTCTTTCTTAAATCAACAACCAAAAATTTATATGTATAAATGAGTCTGGTAAAAAGATATTTCCCGTCATTGCGAGTTACCAATAAAGGCTATTGCCTTTATTTATTAAAAGAATGACTTTATCGTCATTGCGAACGAGTCTTCGAGTGAAACAATCTCAGTTCTAAAAGTGAGACTGCTTCGTTCCTCGCAGTGATCCCGCAAGCGGGATAGGATGTCATTCGTAGGAGAGGAGTGACGAAGCAATCTTTTGATTTTGCGCTAAATACGGCAGATTGCTTCTCCGTTAGCCAACGGATTTTTTATGTCAAGATATTTTTAATGTTTTTTACTTTTAACTTTATACTTTCAACTTTGAATCCGTTAGCTAACGGACGGCTTGCCGCGCTATGTAATAAAGAAGAAACGCCCACCGCGCGGATTTCCAGCCCTTTCCTTCCACTGTAGAATACTGAAATCCGTCTGCAGCCAGAGGAATGATAGAATGAATATAAAATTTTCAGTTTTTTTCGGATTCCAACTTCCCCACGCGTGCTGCGTATATAGTAAGCCAGAAGACCGGCATATAGAATGACTGAAAAAAAATACCCGTATTGAAAAATAACTTTAGTTATATCGTTTTTTTTACACCTTTGTAGTGAAATTATGGATAATAAATGTTAAACAATATTTATAAATGAGTCTACTATAAAAAGGTTGGAAACGGTTAAAACCGTTGAACGATTCACTATTTATTCACATTAACCCATCCCGCTTTGGCGCATATGCGTCAACTTAAGGGATATGAAAATTAAATTAATTTTTGATTATGATGCTGTAATTCTAATAAAATAAAACAATATAGCACTCCTACGGAGTGCCGGTATCTTGGGTATTTATGTATTTCTATAAATATTTCGCTCCTCTGGAGCGAAGATAAACAAGTTAAAAACTCCGTTAGGAGTTAAATATTTATAGAACTGGATAATCCAAAACAAACCGCACTCCATTAGGAGTGCCATATAAAAAATAGAAGCATTTGGTAACCATATTCAATTATATTTTAATGATTTACACAAATTATTAATAAAATTAAGTTGACGCCTATGCGCTTTGGCGGGGTCATCTCTTCGAATCATTATGCTACTGTAATTTCTTTTTCTTTATAAACATCTTGAATGATGTAAAAAAATATTGGAGCCGTGACCAGCTAATAAATTATATTTGTAATCCAAATTCGTTTATGAGTTCTGAAAGATTCCAGTATTACAAAGGGAAATATCCAAATGTAATCATGCCTTCTTATACTAATAGTGATGTGAAAAATTTGGGAAAGATTGCTGAATATTTACTGGAGTTAAAGTAAACATTATATAGCTTTTCGTTTCTCGCCTTTATTACATATTTGCACCTACAATCTCTTCACTGCTAATAAATGCTATGTTTGAAAAAATACCTTGACTCTGATGTTTTTTTTAAAAAATATTAAACCAAAATTAAAATGGAAATTATGATACTTAAGTCACTTAACATCTGTTCACTTCTTAAATCATTCTTAGTTAATTATATTGTGGGAAGAGGAGTATGCGAAAATTAATATATGACAAACGAATTAAACTATTACCATTATCTCAACTTTCATTAAAAGAAATAACTAAAAATATTTTTAATATTTCTTCTCATTCATCTTATTTTAAAATCTTACAACTCCGATACCTGAAATATATTCTGATTAGTATTTTTTTAATATTAAGCTGTTCTGAAATAGGGATAGAACCAAAAGAAGCTGTTGTGGATGAGTGGACTTTCCTTGGATTAGAAAATGAAACCGTAACTGCTATAGCCATTGATCCGGTTGATCCAAATATAATTTATGCGGGAACATTATATGACTTTAGTGCAGGAATTAATGGGAAACTATTCAAGAGTATTAACGGCGGCACTACTTGGGATACACTCCTTGTGGTAGGCGGTTATCGTAAAATTATAATTGATCCATTAAATCCCAATATTATTTACGCTGCTTCGGGTGGAATAATGAAAAGTGAAGATCAGGGGAAAACCTGGCAGACTATTGTAAATGGAATTTATATAGATTATGAAAAAAGAGTTCAGAGTTTAGCAATGAATCCCAAAAACCCAAAAGTCCTTTATGCAGGAACAGGAGGATTTTACGGCGGGACAATGTATAAAAGCTATGATGGCGGCATGCACTGGAATGAAATAGGAAATGATTCCTTAAATGATGGGGTTGTAAGTATAGCAATTGATCCCATAGATACAAACGTCATTTATGCCGGAACTGCATGGAGAGGAATTTTATGGAAAAGTACTGATGCTGGTAATACATGGTTCCATACTGGATTGGGAGAGTTAGGGGTGCATGATATTTTTATTGATCCTCAAACACCAACCATTCTATATGTAGGAGTGCCTTGGCTAGGTATCTTTAAAACTGAAAATAGCGGAATATACTGGGAGAACATTAGTCAGAATTTACCAACGAATTGTAGTGTTATAAAAATACTAAAAAGTAGTTCTTCTAGATTATTCCTTATAGCGAGCTCTCGCAATGTCAGCGGAATTTATGAATACGATATATACAATAAATGGAATAAGACAGGAATTGATACACTAGAAAATCAAAATTATTATTACAGTGATTTGAAAATTTCTTCAAACCCAGACAAACTTTATTTCGGAGGAAAAGGAGGAGTTTATGTGATGGATTTGAAAGAATAAAAATATTTTAGAACTGATTGCCGAATTAAATTAACAAACTCCCTCATTCGTTAAATTAAATCGAAACGCGTACAAAATGATGCGTTTTGCTATTTGCTTTCTAAGTAACAGTATTATATTTAACCTTAACTAAAGTTAATTGAATTATCATGAGTTGTTTTATGAAAACTTGTAAACTGATATTTTTTTTCTCCTTAATTCTGTCCAGTAATATCTTTTCTCAATATTATATTGATCAGGAGAAGATTGATGAATTAAAAATAAATAAACAAAAAAACTATATTATTTCTGAAGATATTGCAAAAAAGAAAAAGATATATCTTCAACAAGCGAGTTCTTATCATGAATATTATTCTGATGTAAAAGTCGGTTTTGATAAAGACGTTTACAAAAGAAGGGAGTCAATAATTTTAACTTTTAAGTTTGGCAATGAAAGCGAAAAAGAAATTGAACAAATAGGGATAAGTGCAGCTTGTGATATTTCATCTGACCAGATAAGTTTAGAAAGGACAAGAGAAGGTGACCCTTATTTTTTGCTAACTAAAGGAAATATAGTGCAAGTTGTTTTAAATTGTCCATCAAGTGATTTTGCAGACTGTACCATTATTAACATTGGTTTCGCTTCTAACATAAGTACTGAAGGACGCATATACATTGTGAAGTATGATCCTGTAGTTAATAACAAAAAGCTAAATAAATCGGGAGAGACTCTTTTTCTCGATAATTCAGATTTTAAAGCTGATCCACAGTTCGATAATATACGATCTGTCCCCGATACAGGATTAACAAAATAAATGTCATTTTCAACGGAAGACATTGATAGAAATTTAAATAATGAATCAATCCGTATTAATCCCCTAAGCTCATATTCCACTCAAAATTTGGTATACAGCTTCCAGCAGGTCAATATTCACGGCAATATTTCTTATAAAGATTTTTTTTCTTCGGCCACTGTAAGAACGGATAAAAGCCGTTTAAAAAAAACTTAATTTACAATCATCCTTAGAACTCGCCTGCTTTGCAGTTTCACATAAAGAAAAACTTAAAAATATTTTTGACTGGATTACCGAAATAAATTAATAAACACCCAGATTCGTCAAAATGAATCGAAACGTGTACAAAATGACGCGTTTCGCGTATTTGCTTTTTAAGTTTACAGTATTAAGTTTAGTACAGAATTAATCATATTTTAAGGTTTAGGAACTTAATAAAAATGCTTTCATGTGTTTTTATTTTATTTGAAAACATTTAATACAGTTACAAATGGTAAACAAAATTATATTAATAGTAGCAATCTCATTTCTGTTTTTAGGGAATGATTGTAATCAAAGTGCAATGACCTTAAACGATGATCAGAATCTAATAGCAACATACCAATCAGATCCACATTTCTCATCAGATGGCAAAATTATTGTTTTTACTGGTAGATATGTATAGTGTCTATTCTTGTTACTTCTCCACTTGAAAATTTTCCTTCAGGATAAGTAACATACTGCCAAACATCGCCTAAGTGATAAGGAAAGAAATCTAAAGAATTGTTTTGCTGTACTGATGTTAAAGAAGACTGAGTAAATGCATAAGAAGAAAAAATTAAAAAGAGTATAGAAGTTTTCATTTTATTAACACCATTAAAATAGAAGCAAAAAAATATCAACATTATTATCGTCAAACAAGAACGGTAAAATAAACATCTAAGATTAACAGACTACTTCTCTTACATTTACTCTGAATAAAAGAGTAAATGCTTATAGTTATATCTTCAAATACAAAAAAACCGTTACAAAATACATCTTTGTTACCTGTGGCTATGCCGAAGAGTAAGTATAACCTTTTGCTCAGAGTTTTCGATCATGGCGCCGGCAAAATTTACAAATTCAAGAGCATGTTGATAAACCACAAGTTTTTCATGATCAAACATTTTCATTATCTGTTTTTATTCTAATTTTTGTTAAAAGAGTAAGAGTAAGAAATTATGTGTCCATAAAGTTTTCTCATTATCCTTCAACCAACAATTTCAGCGGCTGTTCAAGCGCTTCGCAAACCCATCTTAAAAAGCGTGCGGCATCTGCTCCGTCTATAATTCGATGGTCATACGATAATGAAAGAGGCAGCATTAAACGCGGCTCGAATGTTTTTGTTTCTTTATTGTAAACCGGCTCAAAACTTCCGCGCGAAACACCGAGTATTGCCACTTCGGGTGAGTTAACAATAGGTGTGAAAGATGTGCCGCCGATCCCGCCGAGATTAGTTATCGTAATACAACCGCCCTGAAGATCGTCCAAACCGATTTTTCGGGCGCGTGCTTTTTCGGCTATCAAGTTCATCTCCACTGAAAGTTGAGTTAAGTTTTTCTTATCAACGTCTTTTAATACAGGAACTATCAAACCGTGTTCGGTATCTACAGCAATTCCGATGTTAAAATATTTTTTGAAAACAATTTCCTTTTTCTCCATATCAATTGAAGAATTAAACTGTGGAAATACTTTTAATGCGCTTGTTAATACTTTTATTAGAATGGAAGTAACAGTTAATTTGCCGCCGGCTTTTTCCACGGAAGGATTAAAAGATTTGCGCATTTTTTCAAGTTCGGTTATATCCGCTTTATCAAACTGAGTAACATGCGGAATCGCAGCCCATGCATAACTTAGATGATCGGCTGTTTTAGAGCGGATGTTGCTCATTGCTTTACGTTCCACTTCGCCAAATCTATTAAAGTCGGGGAGTTTTTCTTGTTTCACTCCGGTCAAGTTTGTTCCCGCATTTAAATCATCACCGTGTACTTCGTTTAACTTTTTAACATACGCTTTAACATCGTCCATAGAAATTCTACCGTTTGCGCTTGTACCGGGAACTTTATTAATATCAACTCCAAGTTCGCGAGCAATTCTTCTAACGGAAGGAGCGGCAGGAGCTGCACCTTTTGTTATGGGAAGTTGATCGTCAATCTCACCGGGTTCATGTTTGTCACGTGTACCGTCGTCCGGAGCTTTTTCTTTAGTATCTGATGCCGGCAAAGGTTCGGCGTTTTGGATGCCTGCTTGTTCCTTCGGTTCAGAAATTTTTTGACTTACAATTTTTTCGGCTTCGGTTATTTCGATTTTAAGAATGACCTGCCCAACCTTTGCTTTTTCACCTTCTTTGATAAGTACTTCAACAACTTTTCCGGCAACTGTTGATGGGACTTCAATAGTTGCTTTGTCAGTTTCAATCTCAATAACACTTTGATCTTTTTCGATAGTGTCTCCCGATTTTACGAGGACAGATATCACATCGGCAGCTTCGATATTTTCCCCAAGGTCGGGTAAAATAAAATCTACAACTTCTTTTTTGCCAGCGGGAGTTTTGGGTTTTGTTTCTGTTTTAGGTTTTGATTCAACTTCTGCTTTTAGACTTTTTTCTTCAACTTCTGCAGGCTCATTTTTCTTTTCTTCTTTAATTTTTGAAGTCGGGGAAGTGCTTTCATCAATTTTAATTATTGTGTGTCCCACTTTCACATTATCGCCCGCCTTGATCATTACATCGGCAACTATTCCTTCTATTGTAGAGGGGACTTCGATTGTAGCCTTATCAGTTTCAATTTCTATTAAACTTTGATCCATTACAACAGTATCCCCTTTTTTAACAAGCACAGCCACAACATCGGCGGATTCTATATTTTCTCCCAAATCGGGCAGTTTAAATTCTTTCATAAATTCTCTTAAAAATTTTAAGTTTTAATTATTTTCCAACAGCTTCAAGAAAATCTTCAATATTAATTCCGGATTTTCCAATCAAGCTTCTCAATGTTCCTCTTGCAACTTCAAAATGATTTGGAATTGAAAGCGTTGCAATGCTTCCAGTTCTTGTCATAATGATATGACTTCCTTTTTGTCTTTTAACTTCCCATCCAAATTTTTCAAAAGTTTTGACAACTGCTCCTGGTTTTAATAACGGTACCGGTGGCATTAAACCGCTACTTCAATTTCAAGAGTTTTAATTGTAAGCGGTAAGCCAACTTCGGTGCGAACTTCTAAGCATTCTTTTATGGCATCTTGAATATTATGTTCCGCCTCCAATTCCGTTTTGCCCTGACTAACACAACCGGGAATCGAAGGACATTCGGCGATAAATACTCCATCCTCATCTTGAAAAATATTTATGATAAACTTCATTTCGACCTCTGTTTAATTTTTACGCGATCATCGGATTTAATTTTTCCGGATTGATCCCTAATTCTTTTATTGCTTTTTCAACTTGTGTCATCTTTATTTTGCCATCTTTTGCAAGAGCAAACAAGGTTCCAACCACTACGTACCGCGCATCCACTTCAAAGAAGTCGCGCAGCTCTGCTCTCCCTTCGCTTCGTCCGAATCCATCAGTTCCCAGCGACATTAGAGGACGTGGAAACCATTTAGAAATTGTATCCGGCAGCGCTTTAACGTAATCCGATGCAGCCACAAATACGCCGTTCTCATTTTTCAAAACTTTTGAAATATACGGCACTTTTTGTTTTTCCGTTGGATGCAGCATATTCCATCTATCAACATCCAAACCATCTCGATATAGTTCCTTATAACTTGTAACGCTCCAAACATCCGCAGCTATTTTGTATTCTTCTTCAAGAATTTCCTGCGCTTTTATAACTTCGTTCAATATAGTTCCGCTTCCCAAAAGTTGAGCTTTTAACTTGGCATTTTTCTTTTTAGACGGCTTAAACTTATACATCCCTTTTACAACGCCTTCCTTAACGCCTTCGGGCATTTCGGGCATTGCATAATTTTCATTCATAACGGTGATATAATAAAAAACATTTTCCTGTTCTTCATACATTCTTCTTATCCCATCGCGGATAATTATAGCAAGTTCAAAAGCATAAGCAGGATCGTAAGTAACAAGATTTGGGACGGGATATGCCAGCAAATGGCTATTACCATCCTGGTGCTGCAGTCCTTCACCGTTTAATGTGGTTCTGCCTGCAGTTCCGCCAATTAAAAATCCTTTACATTGCATGTCGCCTGCTGCCCAAACAAGATCTCCAATTCGCTGCATGCCGAACATAGAATAATAGATAAAGAACGGGATCATATTTATACCGTGGCTTGAATATGCGGTGCCGGCAGCTATAAATGACGACATTGATCCTGCTTCCGTAATTCCTTCTTCAAGTATCTGTCCATTTTTAGCTTCTTTATAATAGAGGAGGCTTTCTTTATCAACCGGCTCATAAAGCTGTCCGGCGTGGGAGTAAATTCCTATTTGACGGAACAATGCTTCCATCCCAAATGTGCGGGCTTCGTCCGGAACAATCGGAACGATTAATTTACCAAGTTCTTTATCTTTTAAAAGCTTTGCGAGTATTCTTACAAAAACCATTGTAGAAGAAACTTCGCGCCCATCCGTTCCTTTATAAAACTCTTCAAAAATATTTTCGGGTGGAGTTTTGATTGGTCGGATATCAACTTTTCGCTGCGGGACGTAACCGCCGAGCGCTTCCCTTCGGGCTTTTAGATACTTTATTTCCGGGCTATCCTCCGATGGTCTATAGAAAGGCGCATTGGCAATTTCTTCGTCCGAAATAGGAATACCGAATCTTGTACGGAATTCCTTCAGCTCTTCTTCATTTAATTTTTTCTGCTGGTGAGTAATATTTTTACCTTCACCGCTCTCTCCAAGTCCGTAACCTTTAATTGTCTTTGCAAGTATTACCGTAGGCTGTCCTTTATGTTCAACTGCATTTTTAAATGCGGCATAAACTTTTTCCGGATCGTGCCCGCCGCGTTTCATTTTATGCAACTGTTCGTTACTAAAATGTTTTGCCATTTCTTCAAGTTCATCATCAACGCCGAAGAAATGCTCGCGCACATATTCGCCTCCTTCAACGGAATATTTTTGATACTGACCGTCAACTACTTCATTCATTCGTTTGACTAATTTTCCATGCACATCGGCATCAAGCATCGGATCCCAATCACTTCCCCAAATAACTTTAATTACATTCCATCCTGCGCCGCGGAAAATAGCTTCAAGTTCCTGTATAATTTTTCCGTTACCTCTAACGGGACCATCGAGGCGCTGAAGGTTACAGTTAATAACAAAAACAAGGTTGTCAAGTTTTTCGCGTGAAGCAAGAGTTATTGCGCCAAGTGCTTCAGGTTCGTCTGTTTCGCCGTCACCAAGAAAAGCCCAAACTTTATTGTTTTTATTTTCTTTTAAGCCGCGGTCTTCAAGGTAGCGGTTAAAGCGTGCCTGGTAAATTGCCTGAATAGGACCAAGACCCATTGAGACAGTTGGGAATTCCCAAAAATTAGGCATAAGCCATGGATGCGGGTAAGACGATAATCCTCCGTTGGGTTTTAATTCTCTCCTAAAATTTTCGAGTTGTTCGATTTTTAATCTCCCCTCCAAAAAAGCGCGCGCATAAATACCGGGCGAAGCATGACCCTGAAAATAAATCTGATCGCCGCTGTGCGAATCACCCCTGCCTTTGAAAAAATGGTTAAAACCAATTTCATACAAAGTTGCTGCGGATGCATAGGTTGAAATATGACCCCCTATACCGCTTTCCATTTTATTTGCCCGAACAACCATAGCCATGGCATTCCATCGGATAATACTTTTAATACGTCTTTCGATTTCTCTGTCGCCGGGGAAAGGGGCTTGTTTTTCTCTCGGTATAGTATTTATGTATGGCGTATTAGCCGAAAATGGAATAGAAACACCGGCTTTGTGCGCGCGGATTTGAAGCTGCTGGAGCAGTTCTTTCACTCTTTCTGGTCCTCCGTGTTGGAGTACATAATCGAGAGAGTAAAGCCACTCTCTTGTTTCTACTTCATTAATGTCAAGTTCTTTCTTTTTATCGCTCATCCTAATTCCTTTATCAATAAATCATTATCGGGTTAACTTCCGGATAATAAACATAAAACCTGATAGTTTTCCCGTATAAACAGAAGAAAACCGAAGGTAGTTTAATTTGCTTAATAAAATTTGTTTTTGTCGAGTACGTGAAAATTGTGTTTCAAACTTAAAGCATTTGATATATAAATACAAGATTTGGATGTGTGATGAATATGGGCAATTTCATTAATGAAATATTTAAGCCGCTAATCCAAATTTTCATATTATATTTCGCTTAGTTTTTGCTTTAAATTTATTTGTTAGAAATCTTGTTGTCTGTTAAACCTTTTACTAAATCTTATTTGAATTAAATTTTTTATTGCGATGCAAAAAGCCAAAATCGTTTTTGTTATTCAGATAGCCGGTCTCTTAGCTGCATTTTTATATTTTTATTTCTCGGGCAGATCGATTGATCTTTACTTTTATACACTTGTTGGGTCATCATTAATTTATCTGCTTCTAGGTTTGCAATTGAAGCATATTGAGGTAAGGAAAAACGAAATCCTTTTATTAATTCTGTTAATGATGGCAATCAAAATATTATTTATAACTATCAATCCCATCGGTTCTGATGATTACTATCGTTATTTATGGGATGGCAAAGTAATACTTAACGGAATAAACCCCTTTCAATATGCGCCCGATGCTGAAGAATTAAAACATCTCCATTCCGAAATACTCCCCGGATTAGTTTCATATCCCAATCTTGAAACAATTTATTTCCCTTTATCCCAAGTTTCATTTGCAATAGCATATTTAATTAGCGGCGAATCCGTTTTAGGATTAAAAATTCTCCTTCTACTTGCGGATATTATAATCACTCTTGGGCTATATTTTTTATTGACGAAAAGGAAAAGCGACCTTAAATATATTTTATTATATACGCTAAGTCCGCTTATCATTTACCAATTTTTTATCGATGCACACATTGATTTGATCGGTATTATGTTTTTTCTTCTTGCAATTTATTTTTACGGAAAAAATAAAAACATCGCCGCCTTGATGCTGGGCGCTTCTCTCGCATTAAAGCCTTTATTTTTATTGGCAATTCCAATTTTCTTTTTAAGCGAAGAGAGTTTAAGAGCAAAATTAAAATGGCTGACAATCCCGATTCTTTTTTTGGCAATTACGTTTATTCCTTTTGCCATAACAGCTAATCCATTAAGCACACTAATAAATTTTTCGAGACACTGGACGTTTAACGGGGCAGTTTATAATGTGTTGAGTCTCTTTCTAACTTCAAATTATTTAATGCGGTTTATCGTATTCGTCATTTTTTTAATTGTGTACTTATTAATTCTTCGGTCAAAGAAGAATTTCATTCCCACCATATATTATTCGCTTTTTGCACTATACCTTTTTTCACCCATCGTTCATCCATGGTACATAACATGGCTCATAATTTCTTTAGCGCTCTACCCCAAATTAAGCGGGATGGTTTATTTATCTTCTATTACACTTTCATTTTATACTGTGGTTATTTATCAAACCACCGGTATTTGGGAAGATAATTACTTAATTCTTCTCTTAGAATATATTCCGGTCGTATTAATTCTGTTTTATGAATGGTTTAATTCGGTAAAGATACATTTATCCAAAACTCAAAGGGCTAATGCCATTTTTAAAAAGCAAAATTAATGGAAGATAGTTTGAGCCTAAATTTCATACGAATAAATCTTGAAAACAGAAAATAAATTCAACAACCTCCATTTCGGTTAAAATTACTTTTGCTCGAAATAAACTTTTATTTCCTTTGCCTTTTGATTATAATCTCAACCAATTTATTATATGCCCGTCTTAAATTTTTATCATTCGAATTTGCAAGGGCATAAATTGCACCGCCGCCTTCATAATATGCAACGGCTGAATTTATCCAAACATCATTTTTTTCGAATGCGTTTATATAACTCCAAAACCTGCCGTAATAATTTGTTGAATCGCTTATCATTCTTTTATCAAACTCCATCTCCAAACCCATCTTATGCTCGGCTGCAAATTGACATGCTAAATCTATTCTTTCATCAGGTAATTCGGGATGGAAAAAGTGGTTCGGCTGCTGATATGCCGCATCAAAACCAAGCCGGTTCCAGGCGTCGTTCAGTGGTGCTTTCCAGTAGGGGATCCAGTAAAACTTTTTGCCGGCATCCTTAATTAATTTTGCTACTGCGGGAATCACTTCCGCAGCTTCCGAACCATACTCCGCAACCCAATAAAAGCCTGCAAGTTCCAGATTATGGGGATTGAATTCTTTCCACATATTTAATGCAGTTTCAATAAACCAACGGCATGCATTAATCCTTGCATCATTGTTATTAAAGAATAAAGTGTCGCCATCAACCGCTCCCCAATCTTCCTGATTTATTATTGGTTCGGGTAAAGTGAGTACGACTTTTCTTTTTGAAGGCGGAACGCCTATCTTATAAATGAATGATGAAATAGTTCTGTCGAGCGCATCAAGCCCTTTGTTTCTTTCAAAGTTTCTTTTAAGCAACCATAGCCAGTCAACTTTTCGTGCAGGTTTATTACCGTAACCGTGAGCAAATTCATGCCCCCGCCCGTCTTTAAACTCTATGAATAAAAAACCATCGAACAACCAATTACCTGTGCCTGTTAAAGAATCATAAACGGCTGTGTATGGACTAAATTCAGTCTCATTCCATTCCATTCTGTGAGCGCCGCCCTGATAAATTAAAACCAGGTCGTTTATAAATCCGGTTTGAGGACTATTAAGCGGAACATATTTGTTTTCACTTTGCGAAAATAAAGTGAAAGCAGAAAAAAGTATGAATAGTAATATCTTTTTCATCTACAATGGCATTTTTGTTTTTAATAATTGTTTCATTGAGAATAAGTGCATAGCAATAATGAAGGGGGAAGTAAATGCCGGCATCCAAACAAATGGGAAATATCCAAAAAGTGTGTTTGTCGGTCCGTCAAAAAATAAACGGGTGCTTCCCGGCATCGAATAAAATAATGTAGTAATAAAGGTTAAATGAAATAACAAGCCGAGCATGTTCCATATAATTGCATAATATTTTGTTAACTTTCGATTAAAGCAGTAATACGAAATTAATGGCGCAAGCAGTCCGATAAGTATATCATAGTTAGAACCAAGGAATGTCAATCTTTTTGAAATGATATTATTTAGAAAAAGCCCCCAAAATATTAATTCAATTATTACTCTTATCGATTGAACATTAACGAGCCAAGAAGGGGGAAGTTGCATAAGCAGCTTTTCAAATTTTCTATTAAAAAGCAGATAGATGATTAATGCAATCGGCGGCAAGTATAAAAAGACAACGAGAGGAGGCTGAACGCTGTAGTCTTTAAAGAATCCCGTAAATGCGAGCATCTCGCTTATGATTAGCCATGTAAATAGTGATAACGACAGACGGATTGTAATTTTTTGTCTTTTCACATCCAGTACGTCAAGCCGGAACAATCCGAAGTTTACACCGCGGACAATAAAAAAAAGAACGGCGAATACGAGAAGAATAAATATTATTGAATAATAAACAGGTATATCGGGATTCATTTAATTTTGTATTTTTTTACAATAAATATACAAATTATTGAAATGATGAAATTAGTGCATCGGAAGGTTGAGCTAAAATATCAGCTTAGATATCCTAAGAAAAAGGAATAAAAAAAGCGGTAAATTGATAAATTGAGTAGTAGTATTGGCAAAAAGCACCACCGAATTTCAGAAATATTAATCTTTAATTAATTGCTTAATTCTGAAACGGATGAAACCCTCTTGTAAACAATATCTTTGAATTCTAAAAAATGTTTTTTGCCACATTCAATTTTTAGTTTTTCACTTCCTCGCAATTCCTGACCGGCTGATTTGGTTTCTGCAACAAAGTAGATTTTCTTTTCACCTTTTTTTACAATAGCCCAATCAGGATTATATGTTCCG
>Ga0100387_10000137_pt1 | contig 60257 bp, 71 predicted proteins | sample CryGeymeta201511_FD_81547 | JGI IMG/M metagenome (GOLD analysis project Ga0100387, IMG submission 81547) | Groundwater microbial communities from Crystal Geyser aquifers in Utah, USA - Crystal Geyser metaG 2015-11 | ecosystem: Environmental > Aquatic > Deep subsurface > Groundwater | place... | reverse complement strand
ATGTCCTCTTTTAAAATTATATAGTTTTCAAGAGCTAAAATATCAAGTCCGGATTTTTTAAAAGTGTTAAAAGCGTTCTCTGGTGAATTTACAATAGGCTCACCTTTTAAATTAAACGACGTATTCATAAGAACATAAACTCCTGTTTTTTTGCCGAATTTTTTTATAATGTTGTAATATCTTTTATTTTGTACCTCGGTTATTATTTGAATACGGGCGCTTCCGTCAACATGAGTCACCGCAGGAATTAATTTTTTCGCCGTTTTTTTTACAGGAAAAACACCAAGCATAAAATTTGTAAGATGCTTGTGTTCTTTTTTTTCTAATTCAAAATAAATATTTGCTTTTTCAGCAATTACCACGGGCGCAAATGGTCTGTATGGTTCCCTAAATTTTATTTTTACATTTACAACCTCTTTCATTTCTTTCTTAACTGGAGAAGCAAGTATCGACCGCGCACCCAAGGCTCTGGGACCCCACTCTGCTCTGCCGTGGAAAAATCCTACGACTTTATTTTTTGAGAGTACGTCTGCTAAAAAATCCGTCAGCTTTTCCTCTGACGCAATTTTTTTATACTTAAGCTTTTTTTCTTTTAAGAAATTTTCAATTTCAGAATTTGTATATTCCGCGCCAAAATAACAATTATCCTGAGTAAAGTTTCTTTTTTTACCTAAAAGCGCGTGGTAAACATAAAGTGCGGCGCCAAGGGCTCCTCCATCATCACCTGATGCGGGCTGTATAAAGATTTGTTTAAACGGTGATTTCCGCAAAAGCATTCCGTTTGCAACAGAATTCAAACCTACTCCACCGCCAATACACAAATTCTCAAGTTTTGTTTCTTTTTGCAAAATTTTTGCCGCAGTGAGTAGAATCTCCTCGGTTAATGCCTGAATGGACGCTGCAATATCTGCATAATGCTGGTTTTTTTCACAAAGCTCGTTATAATTTTTCGGTTTTTCTCCAAAATAACTCGGGTATCCGGAGCCTTTTGTAAAAAAATGTAAGTCTTTTTGTCGCGGTTGCCCGAATAAATCTACAAACTTTTTTCCAAAAGCTTTTGTCGGCGATTTATGAAAAGTAAAATATTCCATATTTAAAGCATATGACCCGTCAGGAAAAGTTTTTACTAATTTTCGAACTTTTGAGAGGTACTTAGGTTTTCCGTAAGGCGCCATTCCCATCACTTTATACTCTCCATCATTTACTTCAAAACCCAAAAATGCTGTGAACACCGAATAAAGAAGACCAAGACTATGGGGAAATTTTATTTCTTTTTTAATGTTTATTTCCAAACCCTCTCCTGTCCCAAAAGTTGTAGTTGTCCATTCTCCTACACCGTCAAAGGTCATAATTGCTGCTTTATCAAATCCGGATGGATAAAAAGAGCTTGCTGCATGAGATATGTGATGTGGAACAAACAATATCTTCTCAGAATTTATTTTAAACGCGTCACAAATAATTGATCTAACCCATAATTTATCTGTAAGCCATGTAACCATTGATTTTGCAAAAAGCCGGCTTGATGAAGGATACGTCGCAAGTATTGATTGAAAAATTCGCGCAAATTTCCAAAAAGGTTTTTCGTAAAAAACAACATAATCCAAATCATTTACGGCTATTCCTGCTTTTTTCAAACAGAATTCAACTGCAAGTTTTGGAAAGTTACTATCGTGTTTTTTTCTTGAAAACCGTTCTTCGGAGGAGCAAGCGACAATTTTGCCGTCTTTTATAAGAGCTGCAGCTGATTCATGATAAAAACAAGAAATTCCAAGTATATACATTTAATATTGATTACGGGCACTTGAAAGTGTATCTTTGGAATGTATCCATTCTGTAAAATTTGATTTTTTACTGCGTTTTATCAAAAGCGGATCTGAAAATAATTTTGTAATAATACCAATCATCCACAGTATCAGAAAATAGAAAAGAGTTAAAAAAACCTGCGCGTAAAAATTACCTAATATTTGTCCGAATTTTATCCAGTTTTTCCAAAAAGCTTTTGCTAATTTCATATTTAAAAAAGTATTCAAATAATATTAGTGGATAGTATGTACCCTGTCAAGCTTCTAGAGATTTCAAACTGGATGTTAATCTGCGGGGGTTGGTTGGAGACGGGTAATATTTGCCGATTGCTCTTTTTCGCCTTTAATTTGACTAAATCCGGGAAGAGGTTTGGTAAGCGCGACTTTCAATACATCATCCATGTGAGACACAAAAACAAATCTTAACTCTCTTAAAACTTGCTTTGGAATATCCTCCAAATCTTTTCTGTTTTCTTTCGGCAATAGGATTGTTTTAAGACCTGCTCTGTGCGCGGCAATTACTTTTTCTTTTACTCCGCCTATTTCAAGAATTCTTCCTCGTAAAGTCACTTCTCCCGTCATTCCAACTATATGATTAACGGGAATTTTAGTAAGCGCTGAAACAAGCGCTGTCGTAATCGCACCGCCTGCAGATGGACCGTCTTTTGGTACCGCACCTTCAGGAACATGAACGTGAACATCCATTTTTTGGTAGAAGTTTTCCGGAATTCCGAATTTTTTTGCCCTAGCTCTTATGTAGGACATGGCCGCTTGGCAAGATTCTTTCATAACATCCCCAAGTTGTCCTGTTAACAATAGCTGCCCTTTTCCCGGCATAAGAGCAACTTCAATAAATAATATGTCTCCTCCAGCCTGAGTCCACGCAAGGCCGGTTGAAATACCAATGTCATCTTTTTTCTCTGCAATTGTTGCTGAAAATTTTGCAGGTCCCAAAAATTTTGCGATATTTTTGGAGGTAATAATTGTTTTCGTTTTATCACCTTGAGCAATAAGCTTTGCGACTTTTCTCATAATTGAAGCAAATTCCCTCTCAAGACTTCGCACTCCCGCTTCACGCGTGTAGCGCTGGGCAATAAAATGAATTGCATCATCTTTTATTTCAAGATTTGTGTCTTTAAGCCCATGCATTTCTAATTGTTTTTTTACCAAAAACTGTTTTGCGATATGAAATTTCTCATCTTCCGTATATCCTGCAAAATTTATAATTTCGAGTCTGTCACGCAATGCCGGAGGAATTGTATCAAGCATATTTGCAGTTGTTATAAAAATAACGTCTGATAAATCAAAAGGTACGTCAAGATAATGATCGGAAAAACCATTGTTTTGTTCGGGATCAAGCGCTTCAAGAAGCGCGCTTGACGGGTCGCCGCGAAAATCCGCGCCCACCTTATCTATTTCATCAAGCATAAATACTGGGTTTTTTGTTCCGGCGTCTTTTATTCCCTGTATAATTCTTCCAGGCAATGCTCCCACGTAAGTTCTTCTATGTCCCCTAATTTCTGCTTCATCCCGTATTCCTCCAAGCGAAACTTTTACGAATTTTCTGCCCAATGCTTTTGCAATAGATTTACCAATTGAAGTTTTTCCAACTCCGGGCGGTCCTGCAAAACAGAGAATAGGGCCTTTCATTTTTCCTGAAAGTTTGTGAACAGCCAAATATTCAACCATCCGCTCTTTTACTTTTGCAAGTCCATAATGTTCCTGGTCAAGTATTTTTTCCGCTTGTTTTATGTCTACTGTATGCTTACTTTTCTTACTCCATGGCAGACAAACAAGCCATTCAAGATAATTTCGTATATATCCGGCTTCAGGATTGTAAGGTGTTGTTTGCTGTAATTTTTTAAGCTCTTTATGCGCTTTTTCTTCAACATCCTCAGGCATTCCCGCAGCTTTTATTTTCATCAAAAGCTCTTTTATCTCACCGCCATCATCCTCCCCAAGCTCTTTCTCTATTGTTTTTATTCTTTCACGAAGTATTGCCTCTTTTGCTCCTTTTTCAAATTGTTCTTGAGTCTTGCTTGAAATTTTCCTTTCAAGTTCCAGGACTTTAACTTCCCGCGAAAGATATCCGGATATTTTCTCAAGTCTTTTTTTGATATTTATAGTCTCAAGAATATCCTGCCTTTCACTTCCTTTAATGTCCAACGTAGATGCAATCTGATCTGCAAGAGAATCAGGCGTAATGTCTGACATAATATTCATAAAAACCAAAAAGTCGGCTTGTTTTCCAAGACCGAGGGCTTTTTTGAATTCTGCAATAAGATGGTTTGAGAGTGCTTTTATTTCGGGAGCATCGTTAATATCCTCATCAATTTCTTCAATTTGTGCAAGAAAATATCCGCCTCGGTCATCATATGAAACAATTTTTGCACGGGAGAGACCCCTCACAAGAGCGTTTACCTCTCCTTCTGTTCTAATCATCCTTTCAATATGGGAAACGGTACCGATTGTATACAAATCCTCCGGCTCCGGATCATTTTGTTTGGGGTTTTTCTGGAGGACAAAGCAAACAACTCTTTCGCCGTTAAATGCTGTCTCAAGAGCGGCAAGGCTTTTCGGGCGTCCGAACGTAAGGATGCTTTCTGTGTGCGGAAAAACAATTCCGTCTCTTATCGGAATAACCGGAATAAGTTTTTCTTTTGGTTTTATTACAGATTTTATCATGTATTAAAAGTGTATTAGCAGTTTAGCATCCCTATTGCTAATTGTCAACCCCGATCTTTTCAGGGTCAAGTATATCAAAATAAATTCTGAGGTGAGACTTAGTATAGTTTAAGCATATGCAATAATCAATATCCCGTAGCAAATAAGTTCAGTTTTTAGTAAAATAAACACACATTGGGAGTTCGTCTAATGGTAGGACAACAGGTTCTGGACCTGTTTATTGGGGTTCGAATCCCTGACTCCCAGCCAATTCCCATCTTCTGCCCGCTTTGCCACCACTTCAAACCCATTTTTGAAGCTAGGAATGACCTTTTTATCCCTGATTTTAAGGTTCAAAAATACAAAGTTGAGTAGCTCCTTCTTTTCTTCCATTAAGAGTTTCTTTTCGTAGATTTCACGCCCCCTTTGTGCAAGTTCAAAAATGTTTATTCCTAATCTCATGTAGTCTATATTTGCCTTGCAGTGTTTTTGCTTTGCCTCTACAATGTCGTTTAGTTGCTTTTCGTATTGACCTTTTTTATATTCGTATTGGTCTTTTGAAATCAGACCATCAGCTCTATCATCATAGAGAACATCCAACCTATTCTTGACCCTAAGATATTGTGTATCAAGTTCTTTAACAATATCTTCATGATATTCGCTTCCTGCCCTGTGTGCTTCTTTTAAGGCTTTCCTAACCCATTCAAGTAATTCAGGGTCATCAATTCTTAATTTATCTAGGTATGTAAGAACTTGTCCTTGGACATCTTCTTCTCTTGTATATGCTTTTTGGGAACAGCTTGTCTTGTGTTTCGTGCAACGCCCATAATGGTGTCCTTTTTGAAGCTCCCATGTAATTGTTCTTTCACATTCGCCACAGGTAGCTAAACCACCACCAAAAAGAAAATGATGCTTTCTGTATTTACCTGCTTTTACTTTGCGTTGCAAACGCTCTTGAACGCTATAAAAGAGTTCTTGGGAAACTAAAGGCTGATGCTTACCATTCTTATAATGCTTCCCTCTAAAAATAAACTCACCGCAATAGAAGGGGTCAGTTAAAAGTTTGTGAAGCTCACTTATTGAAATAGGTTTAGTTTTAACACTCCATCCTTGCTTAAATAGCTCAACTGCAAGTGTTCGTAATGTAAAGTTACCTGTGTTGAATAAGACAAATCCCATCTCAATATACTTTGCGTCTGGTTTTTCTTGGTCTATCTCCCATATTTTATGTCCTCTATCTCCAATACACTTATACCCCCTCTTGTGATTGCCCGGAAACCAACCTTGCTCTGCTTTCTCATAAAGACCTTTTTTTGTTTCTTCTGAAAGGTTGTTGCTATATTGCCTTGCAAGAGCAATATACATATCCCATTGGAATTTTTCGTGGGAACGGGAGTTTTTATGTATTACTAGATTTTGTTTAACAAAATGTATTTGTCTTTCTTCGTCTTCATTTAACCATTCGTCAAGCCTAACCGCATCCTTAAAATTTCTAGAAATTCTATCAACTTTTTCACAAAGAAGAACTTTAATATCTTTATGTGTATCTAGGTAATCCAAAAGTATGTTAAACACTTTCCTCTCTTGCTTTCCGGATGCACTTTCAGGAACTGCAAAGTGTTTGATATTTACCCAATCGCTATGTCGGAAAGAATACTCGTTGAGTAGTTTCTCTTGGGCAGGCAAAGAGTAGCCTTCCTCTGCCTGCTCTCTTGTAGAAACTCTGGCAAATGATACTATTTTCATTCTCATTTTCTTAATTATCCCTCTTTTATTTTGTTTTGCAATAAGGCTCATAGGACTATTTCCGAACTCTGTTTTCAAAGTATTCATCAACTTTTATATTAAACACTGCACCCCGATTTTTAACAGAGTTATCTTGTTCTATTTGACTAGCGAATTCACCGAACAAATGTAGAGGCAAACCTCTTTTTAGAGCCTTTAGATAGGTAGCTTGAAATGCAAATGGGTTATTCGGTTCTAACCGCTTATATGTTTCTAAGGCAATACTCTCTCCATCATTGCTTGGTGTAAAGGTTCTAGGGTTTATGACTTTAGATGTTTTATCGGCGTCTTCCTTATATTCGCTTTTATTAAAATTCTCTTGTTTTATTTTGGATTGAACTATATTATCTTGAGTAGGCTTTTGGTTGTCATCCGGTTGACTATTGGTAGCCAATTTGTCATCAGTCCCTTTCATAAATGAGGGTAGCAATGAAGAAATATATCTATCACTTCTTATGCTTTGATGCTCTCGCCATTTTATAAATTCTACAAACCACTCACCATTTTGTTGCCAGTAATAAATAAGTCCTGCGTTTTTTATTTCTTCAAGATAATTTCCTATCTTTTTGAAAGACCACTTTGTCATTGGGACAACAATCGCCCTTATGTAATCTGCATCTCCTTTCAACCTACCTTCATCATCTGCGTGTGCAATCATCCATGTAAAAAGAAGCCTTGCGGGTAAGTAAAGTTTATTTACCTGTGTTGAAACAGAAATCTTTTTATGTAGCATTCGTGCTTTTGCCATACTTATTTTCTTAGACTTCCTTTCAAGAGTAAGTCAAAATAGCCTACAAGTGAGTTGGCAAACTCAAAAAGCTCTTTATCGTTAAGCTCCAAACTATACTTTCTTTTCATTATTTGTCTTAGTTCTTCTAATAAAGGCTTACTCAACATAAATTTATTCTCCATATAAACGAGCTTTTACAATTTTTAATTGATTGAAGAATACTTGTGGTTCAACTCTTGCCTTACCTTGCCAATAGGTATCAATCAGATTATGTAGTTCTTCAGGGTTCTTAAAGACAAATTCTGCCCGTTTGGGGTTTGATTTATCTATCTTTTCAATAGGGTAGGTAAGGGACAGAAAAGAAGCTAATGCTAAATCTGAAGTTTGGAAATGATTTTTATTATCATTTATAATCATGAGCTTAATATAAAGGGCACAATTAGAGCCTGTCTATTAGAGCGAAATAGAGCTTTTAAGAGCTTTTTGGGGGTAGTTTATCTTATAAGGAGTTGAAAACCCTTTGATGTTTTAATTTTAATAGGTAAATGTTTCATTTCTTTTCTTAATTTATTTATGGTGTTTCGCATGTTACTATTGAATTTGGATACACCCTTTTCCGGGTAGATTAGCTTTGAACGAAACTCGTAGACAATTTTATAATCAACCTTTTGACCATAATTTTCCCACATTACCTTAAAGTATTTATACTTATTTGTCCAATTATGCTTGAATTCAAACATAACTTTTCCATTCCTGTTAAGGAAAGCCCTACCTTTTTCATCTTCTTCTAGCGTCCATCCAGCAGGGATTTTTATTTTATCTACGCCTGCATTATTTAATGGGCTTATTATCTGCCTCTTTTCTTTCTCATCCTTTATTGCTTGACTACACCTATACAAGGCTTCTATATCTTCTTCTGAAAGGTCTAAAATTATCCGCTCCGAATTTGTATTGATATTTTTATGAAGAATATGCCTATTGAGATAATCCACTGTTTCTTTTGTATTTGGGTCGGCATCAAATGTTATTTCCTGAAAAGCTGATAGTTCGTTTTTCCGCAAAATTTCCCGAACAGTCTTATCAAGTAATTCTAAATTCTCATTGCTTAAACTTTTAACAGCATCCGCATGAGGAGATAAACCTAAAAATAAACTATTGTCATTCATATTCACATTAGCTCTATTTTACCATTTAGCCTATATTTTTTACACGCCAATGCTCGCCACTATTTATTATATTCTTGTCATAAATCAAATAGGGTTTGTGTCCAGCCCCCCATCCTACCTTGTTTAATAAGTAAAGGTAAGCTATATTTTAGATAAGATGGGTAGGCTAAAAGACATACGAATACTCCTGTTGGAGGACGATGTGGAAACCCTTTCTCTGCTTCTACAATGCCTGTATAAGCTTCAAAAACACTTTGAGGATAGATTATCCATAGCAATTACAGTTCTTTCTGAATATACGCAGGTAGAAGAATACCTAAATAAAGTATCAAGGAATGTATTTGACATAATACTTCTTGACCGTGATTGCTTTGCATCAGGAAGCTTTCATGTCTTAGACTTTAATAAATACCCGCCTAATAAAATAATAGGCATATCCTCTATACCCCCTTATAACCAAGAGCTAGAAGCAAAGGGTGTCAAAAGGATTGTTTGGAAGGACTATCAGAACCTTCATGCCTTTGTGGAGCAGGTAAAGGGTCATCTAGAAGAAATGCTTCTACAAACGTTGGGGCGTAGCTAGACGCTCCCTACTGTAAACACCTTATTCATATAGGGATATACAGAGTATTTACTCACACTTTCCCACTAAAAAGGGAGTATATCAGAGGATTTAACTTTTAGAGATTTAATTATTCTAAAAAGTTTTTCAAGAGAAGGGTTGACAATTCCCCTTTCTATTTTCCCATAATAGCTTGTGTTTATTCCCGCATCTACAGCTACATCAACCTGTTTCAATCCTTTTCTTTTTCTAGACCTTTGTATATTTTTGCCAATCTCCTCTCTAATTTTAGCAGTATAATAATAAGCCATATACTGCTATTTTCCATTAACCTAAACATTCAAATTGTCTTTATATAGCCCTTTTAACCTTAATACTCGCCTTGTAAATTGATTAAGATAAGCTATAATTTAAATACATTAGATGAGTATGAATATAGAATTTATAGCACTAAGTGTAATGTATTTATTCTTTTCCGGTTGCACTTCATATTATGGAAGATATGGCAAGACACATGCTTTTGAAAGACCTCTCCTGCTCAACTCCTTGATTATTCAGTTGCTATTTGTTCTAGTAATGATTGCATTTATTGTCTCAACTATAATTTTCTTTTTCTTTGATTGGAAAATTGTAATTTTATCTTGGGTCATAATGATAATTTTTAGAAGTAAAATAGAGGATATATCAATTATACCCTTTGGGTTATTATACGAATGGATAAGAAAACTATAGTAAAATGTTTAGAAAAATAATAAAACCGGTATTAAGAATTCTAGCTTTTGTAGGTGCTCTATATGTTTGGCTTCTTTTTACTTACAATACTCTTGATAGAAGCGTAGAAGCTCAACAGTTTACAAGCGGAGGATATGTGCTTGATAAATTTTCGGTTCTCATTTTATCTGTAATTATCTTTTTTTTCCTTGCAAAACCTATTCTTTCAAAGAAATTTAGCATAAAAAGCATAGCTTCAAAAATTATATTTGCAATTTTTCTACTTTTTGGAATTTACATTTTTGTAAATGCCGTTCAATTCAAACAACAATATCCAGTAAGCTCTACAGCCCCCAAAGAATGGGAATTTACAAGTAATGAAGTATTTGGAAAATTAAACGAGTATAGGAAAAAACATGATGTGGAACCTATTATTTTAGAGCCATCAATCTGTAATAAGTTAGAGAGCAGATATCAAATCTTGAAAAAAGACCCAAATAATCAGCAAGAAAGTTTTGACCAATGGGTAGAAAATGCAGGACTAAACCAATATGCTCCAATGACAGAGTTATGGGTGATTACCAAGACAGCAGACAGAGCTATTGAGTTTCTTCGAGATAAGAAAGATGGAACTAAAGAAATTATTCTCGGTGATTTTAATGTAGGTTGTGTATATGTGAAAAATGGTTTTAGTTTAGTATTTCTGGGAACTAAACCTAGCAATTCGTTATAAAACAAATTAAACATCCGCATTGTTAGTAGTATAATACTTCCCAAGCATGAAGAAATTATTTATAGGTAAAAGAAAATTTCTCACAGTTCCTGCTATAGGTATTCTCGCTCTACCATTCCTTCCTTTTGTAATTGGAATTGGTGCGGGTTATTTTGCGTATAAGAAGATAGGAAATAAGAAGGCAAAATATGGAGTAATTGCTCTTATTGCCTTATTGACACTTTTTATAGGCAGTGCATGGGTGGCAGGTTTATCTTCAACTACTCCTAAGCAAGCACAAAAACAAGAAGAAAAGGTAGATTTTAATCAATCTCAAGCTACTAAGCCTTCTATATCAGATACTTCTCCCACTCCAACATGGAAACCACAAACTGCACCGGCAAATGCAAATATAGTGCTTGCTCGGGTAATAAGAATAATTGACGGAGATACCATTGAGGTAGATTTAGGAAATGGCAACAAGAAAACCGTTAGATATATAGGAATTGATACCCCTGAAACTGTTGACCCAAGAAAATCAGTTCAATGTTATGGTAAAGAAGCATCAGCAAAGAACCAAGAACTCGTTGGAAATGGTATTGTAGGGCTTGAGAAGGATATTTCTGAAACTGACAGATATGGAAGGCTATTGCGTTATGTGTATATGGGAGACCTTTTTATCAATCAAGTTCTGGTAAGCGAAGGATACGCTCATGCAGTTTCTTATCCGCCAGATATAAAATATCAAGACAAATTACGACAAGCAGAGCAACAAGCAAGAACAAATAACAAAGGGTTATGGAGTGCATGTTCTTCAACAACCCCCAAGCCGGCAAGTCAGTCTACCTCTCAAACGCCTGCAACAAATAACACATATCAACAAAATACAGGTGGTTATTCCTGTAACTGCAGTAAAACATGCACCCAAATTTCTTCATGTGCAGAAGCACAATACCAATTAAATACATGTGGGTGCTCTGTTAGAGATGCTGATGGAGACGGTATAGCTTGCGATGGTGCTCCATTGCATTGTCAGCAATAAAGCGATTATATCTTAGCCTCATTTGTAATATAATACATCGTAAATATGCTATAGCCCTAATGTCCAGATACTTATTTTTATATCATCTTAATATTTACAATAATGAACAACCTTATTATGAGTTGGTAGCTTTACCTCACTCTGACATAAAAAGTGCAATATTATTTGCAGGAAATCCAGATAACAAAAGGGCTTTTGATAAACAAAAAACCTTTCTATATTTAGAAACAATAAAGCCTCTTACTTCTTCAAACATGTATAGAAATCTTTATAGAATTAGCAATCTCCTGCTTCTAACTACAGGTTTGCCTTCAGATACAGCACCGCAAGATATTGTTGGACTGAATGGTTTTGAAGATGTATTCAAAAAATATAAAGCTCAAACATTCTATGAAAAAGGCATAAGCTATGGTGGAATAGTAAATGAACTTAATCCTGTCGGTAAATTATTCTTTTTCTGTAAGCTCTTGCAAAAGCTCAATGCTGATGAACTCATGAGATTTGAAAAAGCTTTGCAAACATTTGTGTGGGCAGAGGATATCCAAAGATTACCAAATCCACATCTGAAATATACTCTTTATATGACACTCTTGTTGTCTTCTATAAACCAATTAGCAGATAATCCTAAACCAATTTGTTCATCTTTTTTAGTATGTCCTGATTGTGGGGAAAAGATAAATAAAAAGCATGAAACAAGTCATGCAAGTGAAATAGAAAAGCTAATAAGAAGCCTTATTACCGGTTCAAATGTTGATACTGCCGTGAAAATGACAAAAAAACTTTATCATAATTTAAGGTCTAACTTTCTTCATGATGGACTACTCGCTGGCGGAGAATGGGAAGGTGGATTTTTGGGTGGAGTAAAGAATGAAACAAAACTATTAGAAGATATGGCTAATATTGCCAATTTGAATAGGATGCTTCTACTTCTCTTTGTTCAGAAGCGAGGATTAAAAAAACTTGCCACTCGTTAAATTTTCTTCCTTATAATAAAATAGCCGCAATATGAAAAATTCAAGCGAAGAAATACTTATACATCCTTATACTGCAATCCGCTTATTTGCAAGAACCTATTTGAGTATTGGAGATACAATCTTTACAGATAGAAAATATAAAGTAACAAGGGAAGCTTGGATAACAGCAATGTTTTTGCTCGGACTTAAAAACCATTCGGGAGAGGAATGGTTTTTCAAGCCAGAAATAAAATCAGGTTCACCGGATTTCTATTGCTATACTTTTATTCACAACAAAAAAATAGGGGGAAGCGAAAGACCTGAAATTAAACTTGAAGTATTTGAATACAGAAAAGAAGATAATGAAGGAGATTTTTTAGAAGCATTAAAGAAAATAAAACTTAACAAAATTGTTGACCCTAACCTTACCCTTGTCTGTTACATAAGGAGAAACCAAGTAGTTCCACCCGCCGTTGAATTAAACCAAAAACTAAAAGAGATAAATCCTAAAGTTAAGGACATATGGTATTTAGGTGATGTAACGCCAGATGCTAAAACATGGAGAATAATACAGCTTTATCCGAATACGCTTGCGATAGATTTAGATTATGATGAAGTTCTTTCAACTAAAGAACAGCATAGTTTTATACATCCCTATAGAGGAAGGGCTGATAAATTTGAATATGAACATACTGGAAAACAAGTTCTCTTAACTCCTGAATTTGAAATTAAAATTGTAGAAAAAACTTAATTTGCTACAGGAAGATATGTGCATCTACACCCGTAAATATGCTTGCACTCTTTTACGGGGAGTGGTGGACTATCTAAAACCTTCTTAAACTCAAATGCCTTACTATCTAAAGCTAAGCAACTTTCACAACTATCAGGTGCTGAAAGTATCTCAACACCTTTACTTACCGGAGAATTATTCTGTAGGTTTTTAATATAGTTTTGGTGATGCAAAAGTTTCATTTCGTAAGCTTTATTTCGCATTTCTTCTGAATTTTTCCCTTCTTTATCTAAGAAGTTAGCCATCTCTTGATAAGTAATACCTAAACTGTAGAAATCATTAGCTTTCATTTGCTCATTTAGTTTCTGATTAAATCTTTTCCACCTCTCATCAGGAGTGAGTTTCGTCATATCATTATTGTAGCATTTAAGAATGATTGCTTTTTAACTTTAGAAAGATTATAAGAAAATATAACTTATGAAAACAAATCTTGATATTACTCAATGTATAGTGGGAATGGATAAAATGCTATATAACGCACATAAAATAAAAGACGATGGTAACTTATTAGAAAAAGCAAAATCTCCAACTGCAACTTTTCTATATGCAATAGCTATTGAAGAGCTATCAAAAGCATATTATCTAGGGCTTGTTGCAATAAACCTCATAGAGAATAAAACAGTTGATTGGCAAGAATTTTGGAAGACATTTAGAGACCATAAATTTAAGCAAACTGGTTTGATTAAAATGATGCTCGTAGGACAAAATCTTTTAAGAGAAAACTTTGAAGATATAAAGAAAAATAATCCTAAATTCTTAGAAGGGAGAACTATTGAGGATATAAATAATTCAATAAAAGAAATTCTAAAAAGCATTAAGGAGATTGAGGAAGGAGAAACAGAAAAATTAAAGTGGAGACATTTATATGTAGACTATATAAATAACAAATGGGAATTACCTTCCGCTAAGTTAAAAAAAGATATTTTCATAAAAGAAAATGTTGAAACATATCTAATAGATGTAAATACAATGATGAAACAAATTATTGAAGAAGCAAAGAAAAAGAAACTTATCAGTTAAATAGCTGAAGATATCCTTCTGATTTTTGATATACTAGCTCTGGATATTTGATGATTTCAGTCCAGTTTGCAGTTCTGAAATCCTCAACCAGTGCCAGCCAAATAACCTATAGCTTCTGACCGAGATGCCTATTTATCCCTATAATTCCCTCAGAGAGCTCGATTTTTTGGTAAAGCTCTACTTTTTTGAAAAATGTTACTCCGAGTGGTACTTCTATAGTTGATTATCTTTCGGTCTTGTTACTAACTATTAGTATATCAGGCTGCCCAAGACTGTTTTTTAACATTAACATTTTTCTTTATATCCATAATTAAAGGATTTTGTTTAACACGGATAATTTTCCCCGTCTGGTGATATTCCATAATCCATTCTCCATTAACAAAACTTAATGTTTCAGCCTTAATCTCTTTACCCTCTGGGCTAATATTTGTACGCGAGTATATCATTGGGAAAATACCTTTTTCGTTAACTTTCAATATTTGAACTAGTCCTCCGATAGTGTCGACACTCGCCTCTTTAATGTAATCATCGCAAAGCATTCTTATCATAGATAATCTCATTGGTATTTCGGAATCTGCGAAAAACAATTCAGCTTCAGATTCCTGAATTTTCTTGGCGATTCCTGAACCAGTTCCAGATACAACGAAACCAAGAGAGACTAGCGGGAGTATTTCGCCTGAGGGAAAAATTTGTTTTGTCACGACAGGAGAAGGGGGAGGTAAATTCATAATCCCGTTTTGGGTATTTTGCATGCCAATCGCAATTTTCGTTGGAATATGTCCGCCACCTTTATTTTTCATTAAATCAAATATGAGTTGCTCCGATACACCCAGGTATCTGTCGGTTACAACGCCAGCGTAGACTATTTCCATTGGTGGTTTCCATCCTACCTTCTCAGAGAGCTGATTATAAAAATATCTTGCTACTTTTGGAACTTTGTCTAATAGATATAAAGTAGCTTGTGATTTTGATTTGTTTAACGAGTAATTTGTAATTCTCCTTAATATTTCTAATGTAAATTGGACATGCTGACTGGTGAAGCCAACTGTCAAATGTTTGCCTAACTGGTAGATTTTTCTAATTTCATCACGAGGCTCAAGCCTTGGCTCGTCAAATGAAACTCTACTATCACTTATGAGTATTGCTTCTTCTGGAAAACCGAAGCCCACAACTACTGACATATGGTTGAATTATAGCTTAAGGAGACTACTGCATTCTTTTCTATAATTTTAATCGCGTATTCTCCATCACTATAAAATTATCTCCATCTTTTTTTATCTTAACTTTTGTATGGTAAACCGAACCCAATTGACTCTCATAAAAAAAATAGAAGTATTTATAAATCTCCTTGTTAGTTTTATCCACTTTTAGTGAATCTATAACAAATTTATCAATTCTCCATTGCTTTTCACCTTCCGCATCAGCGTTGTTTGCACAAAGATTTTTGCTATGAGGTTGATTGCTCATAAAAAAAGCGTCATTCCGTTCTTTCTCATTTGATGTTCGACAACCTGTTATATTAAAAGCTGGTCCTCTTCCTACATTTTTTAGCTTTATCTTGAAATTGCCACTTTCGAAAGAAACATCATCACGGGCTACAACGAATGGTTCTTGCTCTTTTTCGAGCTGACTTCTAAGCAAAAGTAACGTAAAGAAAGATACCGTAGCTGCTGCAATAGTACCTATAGCCTCCCACGCAGTCCAATTATCTGTTGCAGCGCCATATTGAAAATGAGGATGGAATGGAATCATATTCCTCTTTATTATACATCTTATTTACTAGGTTCTAATACTTCCTTGCTACTAAATATTCGGTGCTTCTATCTTGATATTGATTCGATACTTGGGCTTGTTCGTTGAGTAGAATAGCGTTGATGTAATTCAAATCGACCTGCATTACCTGCTGGACATAATAGGTTCTCACAGGATACAATCTATGCAGCAAAGACGGGCAGGTCTGCAACCCTACCCACATGATTAAGCATAAAATATGTCAGAGATTACAGATAAAGCAATTGCTAAGTATCAAGTCGCTACTGATAAAAACACATATCGACCTATATCTTGATTATGCAAACGGTTTTTCCGGGAGTGATATAATGGGTCTAAAGTGGTGCGTTCTGCAGATGAAATTGGGTAAATATCAGCATTCTAAAACAGGAAATTATTACAGAGTTATTGCTATAGCAAAACACTCCGAAACGCTTGAAGAATTTGTAGTGTACGAAGCACTATATAAAAATCCAAAAAGTAAATTCTGGATACGTCCAATGAAAATGTTTTTTGAAGAAGTTGAAATAAATGGTAAAAAAGTTCACCGTTTTAAGTTTATAAGTGAATAAAATTTTCTCTTTCCCCTAAGTGGTATAATAATATTGTGAATAAGATTAGGAAAATGGCTCTTATAAATGCAGGCTTGACTACGCTTTACATAGTTGGCGTAGGATGTTTTATGTACTACGGAAATTCAATAAAGATAGGAAAAACAAATGCTTTTCTTGCCCCGATTGTACTGCTTTTACTTCTTGTAATGTCTGCCTCAATTACCGGATTTTTAATCTTTGGAAAACCAGCTCTTATGTATATAGACGGAAAGAAAAAAGAGGCATTATCACTCCTTGCGCAAACCCTAACTTTCTTTTCAATAATCACCTTTCTTGCAATAATTCTCCTGGTAACTTTCACCCGCTAAACATACCGACAATACGGGTTTTAGAATCAATACAAAATAGACATTTAGCCTCAACTTTGCTATAATCCGCGGATGGCGCAGGAAAAGACTATTTTTATTATCCCGGGTTTTGCACAACACCCAACAAATAAAGCATATATTGATATTGCAAAAATTTTAAAAAGCGAAGGCTATTACCCTATTCTTGTAGATATTCCATGGAAAAATACAACAATTTCGCAAAATACAGAATATTTCTTAAAGCTTTATAAAAAAACAAAAGCAGAGAAAAAATATATACTTGGATTTTCATACGGCGCAATGATTGCTTTTATTGCTTCTACAAAAGTACGTTCTGAAGGACTTATTCTTTGTTCTCTGTCTCCATACTTTAAAGAGGATTTGAGAAAAATAAATAAAAATCTCTCCTTGCTTATGACATCACGATATGAAGATTTTTCAAAATTGCATTGCGAAACGCTTGCCAAAAAAATAAAAGCAAAAAAAATTCTTATGCTTTACGGATCACAAGAGGCAAGAACATTGATAAAACGCGTAACGGGCGCATTTAATCAAATTTCATCTAAAAAGAAACATTTAATCAGAATTTCAAAAACAAAACACGAGATAGGAAACAAAAAATATTTGAATACAATTCACCAAGCCACAAGAGAACTACTGTAACTTATTAGGTGATTGTTTGACATAAAAATAAAAAATGAGTAATATTTGTGTTAGTGAAGGATTACGCCGCGATAAACAGAAAATGGTGGAATAATGCCACCCCTGCCCACGCCGGTTCCAAATTCTACGACATCCCAAGGTTTATAAAAGGAAAAACAAGTCTTCAATCTATAGAAATTGACGAATTGGGAAAAGTACGTGGAAAAACTCTTTTGCATCTGCTCTGTCATTTTGGCATGGATACATTGTCTTGGGCAAGAAAAGGAGCGATAACAACTGGCGTTGATATTTCAGACAGCTCAATAAGACTTGCCAAAAAATTAAGCCGGCAAACCGGTATTCCCTCAACATTTATCTGCTCTGACATATACGAGCTACCAAAAATTCTTGATAAAAAATTTGACATTATTTTTGCTTCATACGGTGTACTTTTATGGCTATCAAATATTAAGAAATTCGCCGAAATTATAAATAATTTTCTTTGTGATGGAGGAATATTTTATATTGTTGAGGTTCATCCTTTCACCAATATTTTAAGTTACGATTTTAAATTATTGTATAAATACTTCGATAGGGGACCTGACATGGATGATTCGGGAACATACATAGATTGGGAAAAGGCAAAGGGCGTAACATATGAATGGAGATATACCATAGGAGACGTGATAAACGCACTAGTAAATAATGGGTTAAAAATAGAATACATGCATGAATTTCCTTTTAGTATGTATGACCAATTCCCAGGATTTATGGAAAAAAATAAAAAAGGTCAATATGTCTTAAAAAATAAAAAAATTCAAATTCCGCTTTTATTTTCCTTAAAGGCAACGAAATGAAGCTCCGCGGGTTGACACCCGCGGTATCTTCTCCACTTTGTCCGGCTGAGCGAAATCCGCCGAAGCAGAAATTTCTTAGCATTTATCCCCGATTAAATCGGGGTTTTCTGCGAAGGTGGATAAAAACTCTCCATTGACAATAAAAGTGCACTTCTGTAATATAAATTATGGTACTCCAAAAAAAAGATTTCTTAGTAGGCCTTACTTTTAACGACATTCTTCTTCTTCCAAATTACACTGACTTTCCCCGCGAAAAAATTGACCTTTCAACAAAACTTACAAAGAATATTTCTCTTTCTATCCCATTTATTTCTTCTCCCATGGATACGGTTACCGAATCAAAGCTTGCAATTGCTCTTGGAAAACTTGGAGGAATTGGAATAATTCACCGAAATTTACCAATAGAAAAACAAGCAAATGAAGTGAGAAAAGTAAAAAAAGATACTTCGACAGGCCAAACATTGCTTGTCGGTGCGGCAATTGGAGCCAATAACGGATTTGAAAAACGTGTTGAAACCCTGATGAAAGCAGGCGTTGATGTAATTGTTATAGATTCAGCACACGGGTTTTCAAAAAGCGTTATTGAAACACTAACTTCCATAAAGAACAATTTTAAAATAGATGTAATTTGCGGAAGTGTTGCAACGCATGAAGGAGCTTCCGCTCTAATTCGTGCAGGAGCGGATTGCCTACGCGTCGGTATGGGGCCGGGTGCAATTTGTACCACTCGAGTAATTTCGGGAATTGGAGTACCTCAAATTACTGCTATTACTGAAGTTGTGCGCGCGGCACGAAACCTGCCTGCCGGCAGGCAGGAAACAAATATTCCTGTAATTGCGGACGGTGGAATTCAATATTCTGGAGACATTGTAAAAGCACTTGCTGTTGGAGCGTCAACCGTTATGATGGGATCCTTTTTTGCTACATGTGAAGAATCTCCCGGCAAAACTACACGGTTTTCCGAATCGCAGGTCCCTTCTCGTTTTAAAAGTATTTTTAGAAAACACAAAACATACATGTTCAAAGAGTATCGTGGAATGGGATCAATCGGTGCTATGGAGCGAGGCGCAAAAATAAAATCTGAGGGAGAATTTCACGGAAAAAGCTACTCTGATAGAGTTCTTGTTGCAGAAGGGGTTGAAGGGCTAGTTCCTGTGAAAGGAACGGTTACAGAACTCGTTGAACAAGCAATTGGGGGAATTAAATCCGGAATGTATTATGTGGGGGCAAAAACAATTCTTGATCTTTGGGAAAAAGCAAAATTTATCCAAATTACTCAATCTTCCCTTCAAGAAAGTCATCCCCACGATATTTTTGTTACTGAGCCGGGGAAAAACTATTTGTAGCGAAGCAAAAAACGAGCGCAACGAGTATCTTTAGTAAATATATTTAACATGATTATAATTGTTGATTTTGGCGGACAAACAGCACACCTTATATCCCGTCGCCTACGCGATCTTGGAGTTTCAACGCATCTTATAGAACCTGAAAACGCATTGTCAGAAATTGAAAAAGTAAAACCACAAGGACTGATATTTTCAGGAGGACCTGCATCGGTTTATGAAAAAAATTCACCAACGATTGATAAAAAGGTTTTTTCTCTTAATATACCGATGCTTGATATTTGCTACGGGCTTCAGCTTAGATCTCACCTTTTGGGCGGTAAAGTAAAACCGGGAACTAAAGAATATGGTCCGGTTAAAATAAAGCTGGTCAAACAGGATTCAAAGATTACCAAGGGTCTACCCAAAACACTTACTGTATGGATGAGCCACGGAGATTCGGTTCTTTCTATTCCTAAAAACTTTACCATTGTCGGATCAAGTGAAAATGTACGCTATGCATTTGTCACAGATGAGAAAAATAAGAAGTACGGAGTCCAATTCCATCCCGAAGTCGAACATACGGAGTTTGGAAACCAAATTCTTGATAATTTTATTAGTATCTGCGGTATTAAAAAAATTAATCATACGATAGATCCCAAAACAATAATTCAAGATATTAAACAAAAAGTCGGTAATGCATACGTTATCGGTGCTGTTTCTGGCGGGGTAGATTCGACAGTTGCCGGAACACTTGTTGCAAAAGCTATCGGAAAGCAATTTATACCGGTTTTTGTTAATAACGGTCTTATGAGGGATGACGCAGAACTTACAGTCACAACAGCTTTCAAGCCTCTGAGAATTAAACCTGTAGTTGTTCATGTTGAACCCGAAATGCTAAGAAAGCTAAAGGGTATTACAGATAGTGAGAAAAAGAGAAAGGCTATTGGAAATTTTTATGTTGAAGTATTCGAACGCGAAATGAAACGTCTTGTTTTAAAAAATCAAGCTGTAAAATTCTTGCTTCAAGGAACTATTTACTCTGACGTAATCGAATCAAAAGGAACAAAACACGCAAGCAAGATTAAAAGCCATCACAATGTAGGTGGACTTCCCAAGGAAATGAAACTACAACTATTGGAACCGCTTCGAGAATTATATAAAGATGAAGTTAGAGTATTGGGGAGAAAAATTGGTTTACCTGAAAATATTGTTATGAAACAACCCTTTCCCGGTCCTGGATACGCGATTCGAATTAGAGGAGAAGTAACAGCTGATCGTTTATCAAAAGAGAGACAAGCAGATAAGATCGTAATTAAAGAACTGGAAAAGGCAGGATGGCTTCCTAAAGTTTTTATTTCTTTTCCTGTAATGACTGATGCACACTCAACAGCTGTAAAAGGAGATGGAAGATTTTTTGGTGAAGTTGTTGCACTTCGAATTATTGAGTCAAAGGACATTATGACAACAACGTGGTCGCGATTGGAATATGACCTACTACAAGTAATTTCCTCAAGAATCGTAAATGAAGTCCCGGGAATTTCCCGCGTCGTTTATGATATAACCACAAAACCCCCCGCGACTATGGAGTGGGAATAAATAGTTAAAAGTGTAAAGTTTAAAGTTAAAAATTGGTGATATAATTAAAAAGTGATAAATTTTGATGATTTCGCAAAAGTCGAATTAAAAGTTGGGAAAATTCTATCTGCTGAACCAATTAAAGATTCTGAAAAATTGCTAAAACTTCAAGTTGATTTTGGAGAAGAAAACGAGGTAGGCCTGCCTGCCGGCAGGCAGGTTTTGTCGGGAATTGCAAAATGGTACAGCCCAAAAGATTTAATTGGAAAATCTTTCATTTTTGCAACAAATCTTGAACCGCGAAAAATGATGGGACTTGAAAGTCACGCTATGATACTTGCAACAAACACTGACAAACCGGCTCTTATTAAACCTGCAACAAAAGTTAAACCCGGGGCTACACTTAGATAAAAAAAGGGGTGATAAAAATGGCAAAAAAAACGGAAGAAAATCTTAATTTCCATCTTCACTCAAATAATATTCCAATCCTTTTTACAGACACTGTTTTTATGAATGTGAATGAGGACGGGGTTACTTTTGACGTTTGTCAAAAAATTCCCGGAAGTAATTCTGAACTTCAAGTCGTAACACGTCTTGGAATGAGTAGACAACACGCAGAAAAATTTGTAAAAAAGCTTTCTGAAATTTTGGCACTTACCACAAATCAATCAAAAACAGAAAGAAAAAATTAAATACCTGTCAACTCAAGAATGTGTGGAAGAAAAACAAGTATTCCTACCATTGCCGCTCCGACCGACACAACTAAAACCATTCCTGCAGAAACATCTTTTGCAATTTTTGCTTCTGCCCTGTGCTCACGGGTAATTAAATTTGTCATTTCCTCAATAGCTGTATTTATCATTTCTGCTGAAAAAACGAACAAAATCATAACTCCTAAGATTCCAATCTCAAATGCACTTACATTTAAAACAAATCCAACTATAACAACAAGTACTGCAATAATAAAATGAATTCTTATGTTTTGATTATTTTTTACTGCAAAAACAACTCCTGCCCAAGCATGATGAAAAGATTGCAAAAGGGACCTATGCTCAATCATAGATTAAAATATTGTATCACAATGTAAATAACCACGGTTAGACTTATTCCTAAAGAAGCACCTACCACAACTTCAGGAATAGTGTGTCTGTGTAAAACCACACGTGACCATGATATAAGAGGAATAAACAAAAGCCCAAGATAAAATATACCACCAAATAATAACGCCATAGAAACAAAAAATGCAGAAAGAGCTCCAACATGCACGCTTGCCTTTATTTGCCTGTTCACAAGGATAAATATCACAATTCCAGCTATAATATATATTCCTCCTGCCAAAAGATCCATTGGTCCATGAAACAAATAAATACTTCCCATAAATATAATTACCATCATAAAAACAAATATAAAAAGGGGGCGGCGCTGATTTCTTTTTGAAACATCCAAGTCTGAAAAAAAACCTTTTTTTATTCCATATAACTCGAAGAAAAATACAACCAATACAATAAATACCATAACAAATGCCCACATAAATGCGGCTGTAAGATTTTTATAGCTGTGAAGAGTAATTAAAAATGTAGCCAGGATTGCAACAAAAGAAGGGTGACAAATGAATGAAATGGCGTGGGCAGCAAAATTTTTCATTTTTGTTTTCTAAGACGTTCAAGAGTTTTTTCTCTGCCCTCTATTTCAAGCTTCTCAGAAAAGGGTAATCCGCTTGGTTTTCCTGTCAATACAGTATATATATCTTGAGTTGTAGCTCCCGATTCATCTCTTGCTGAAAATGTAGCTGGCAAAATAAACGGGGCTGTCCATTGTTTTAGATTAAGATAATTCTTCTCAAGATTAATATTCAAATCTCTTTGTTTATCAAGCAACTGGACATTTTTATCTTCCACAAGGAGGCGAAAATCAGCAAGTGTTTTCATTCTTGTTTTGGCAAGAGGTAAATATTTCTCAAAATTAGGGATATTAGAAATATTCGAATCAAATTCTAACAACCTATTACCTAACTCTTTGTCGCCCAAACTCCGGATATATTCTCCGTTTAACCAATCAAGTTTTTTTGAATCAAATATTGCGGGTGCCGAATTTATTTTTTCCAGAGAAAAATCTTTTATAATTTCCTCTTTTGATAAAATTTCACGGTCATCTTTTGGTGACCACCCAAGGAGCATTAAGTAATTCAAAAGAGCTTCGGCTAAATACCCTTCTCCCTTAAAATCCAAAACTGATTTTGCACCTCTTCTTTTTGAAAGCTTTTTTCCATCAATTCCCAAAACATTTGGCACATGGGCAAATATAGGTACGTTCCATTCAAAAGCTTGATACAAAAGTATATGCTTGGGAGTTGACGGAATCCAATCTTCCCCCCTTATAACATGCGTTATTTCCATTAAATGGTCGTCTACTACATTTGCTAAATGGTATGTTGGAAAACCGTCTTTTTTAAGAATTATAAAATCTTCAATGTCTTTATTTTCAAATATTATCTCTTTGTTACCAATCGCATCTGTCCATGATGTTTTGTCTGTCTTCGGAACAAAAAATCTAATTGCGCCTTCTTCTTCTTTTGCTTTCCCGTCAGAAACAAGATGCATCGCGTATTTTTTGTAATGCTCCAACCGTTCCGACTGAGTAACCAATGTATCCCAAGAAACACCAAGCCATTTTAAAGATTGCTCTGTTACCTCAAGCGATCCCTCAACCTTTCTTGCTTGATCTGTATCTTCGTTTCTAAGAATAAAAGTTCCCTTATTAGACTCTGAAAAAAAATAATTAAAAAGAGCAGTTCTAATTCCTCCAACATGAAGCGTTCCTGTGGGACTTGGAGCAAAACGCACATTTACATTCATATCTTGAATTTTACACGAAGTCTTGCGTATACTCAAATAGTACCTTATAAATATGGCAACTCTTGTAAAAATTACCCGTGAAACGCGAATCCTTTTAAAAATTTTGGCAATTGTCGGAAGTGTTATGTTTATTTTGTATCTAACCGTAAACGGCGCAACCTTATTTAAAAAAATATTTTTTCCTACTCCCCTTCCACCTCCTGAAGAAAAATTCGGAAAGCTCCCGATAGTTTCTTTCCCTTCCCAAAATATTACCCGTATTGAATACAGGATTAATACTGTTAACAAAACTCTTCCAGCATCTCCTGACAGAATGAAAGTATACAAAACGCGCGAATTCCCGCCAATTCTCGGTGCTCTTCAAGACGTACGCGATAAATTAAAGAAGCTAGACTATAAACTTTTCGAGAAAAGAATATCTGACACCAAATCATCGTGGACTAATTCAAATGGAGAAACTATTACATATGACATTTATAGAAACAATTTCCAAATAAAATCTAATTTTATAGCAAACCCGCCTCTAAAAGTTTACGAACAAACAGCAAAAAAAGATGAAATATCAAGGTTTATTTTTTCATTTCTTGCTAATGTCGGCATAGATACTTCCGACATTGATACAAATTTAACAACTGTTAAATACTTTAAGCTCTCATCCGGAACGTTAATCCCGGTAGACAATCAATTTGAGGCACAAGTCGCGCGCGTTGATTTGTTTCAAAATGACCTTTCGGAGAACGGATTGCAGCTTAAAATGTATTACCCAAACAATAATCAATCAATAATGTATTTCTATTTAGCCAATGTGGACGGCATTCAAAGAATTATAGAAGCAGGATTTACTCATAATGTTGTTGATAAAAATATGGTTACAACATATCCTATCAAAACAACACAACAAGCATTTGATGATCTACAAGCAGGAAAAGCGTTTGTCTTTTTAGACAATCCGGGATCTAAATCACTTGATTTAATTGAAGTTTTTCTAGGATATTATTTTAGCGATGACGAAACTCAAAGCTACACTGTCCCAATTTATGTTTTTAAAGGAAATGGATTTACAGCATACGTTAATGCAGTCCCCGATACTTCTATTGGTAATTAAAATCAGAAGGAAATAAGTTGTATATTCTTCACAACTTCTCTTATTATGTCATTTGTATCAGCAAATCTATCATCGCTTTTTAAAACGACAACTATATATGTTTTTTTATTAACATCGATAGCTGTTACCAAAACTCCACCTGCCTCATCCGTAAATCCTGTTTTAACACCATAAACTCCAGGTACATCAAGCAGCTCATTTAAGTTTTTTAGGTCGTGTGGAATTTTTCCGCTTGTGTCATAAACAATCTTTTTTTTTGTTGAGACAATTTTTCTAAATTCACTATTTTCCAAAGCCGCCGACGCAAGCCTTGCCAAGTCGTTTGCAGTCGTATAATTATCATCCTCAAATCCCGCTGCATCAATAAAATTTGTATTTAAAAGCTTTAATTCACGCGCCTTTGTATTCATTCGCGAAATGAATTCGCTTTGTCCTCCGGTATAACTATTTGCAATAACAAATGCCGCGTCGTTTCCCGAAGGAAGCAGAAGTCCATAAAGTAAATTCTCAACACTTATTGCCTCTCCTTCAAAAAGGCCCATCTTAGAACCCTCAACAATATTTATATTTGTGGCATTAAGTATTTTATCTGTACCAAAAGCTTCAAGAGCAACAAGAGACGTCATAATTTTTGCGCTTGATGCAGGGGAAAAACGAAGCGTTGAATTCTTCTCGATTACAAAAGCGCGTGAATCTTTTTCGTATACCGCAATTGACCTGGCAGACACAGGAAGCTCTCCGGGAGATTTAGAAGAATACGGAAGCAAATGTCGCGCCAATTCCTTTATTTGCACTTTGGATATACTTTCTTTTTGTACAAGATGAAACAAATAAACAAAAATGGTTATAAAAATTAAATTTAGGAAAAAAAGAAAAAAAAAGATATATGAAAGTTTTATCTTTCTTACAAGCTTAATTTCTGAAAAAAAACGCCGGAAAGAAATTTTTGACAGGAAATCAAACCTCTTTTTCTTCGATTTGTGAGAATCTTTCATCAACCCGCTCCATATCCCGAGGGAAAAGAGATGCTTCCCTAACATTTGCAAGATTTAGAATATGCATCGTCATGCGTTCCAAACCAAAAGAAAATCCTCCCTCAGGAGGCATTCCGTATTTAAAAGCCTGCAGATACAATTCAAAATTTTTAGGATTCATACCTCTATTTTTTATCGTTTGAACAAGTTCATTATAATCGCTAATCCTCTGACTTCCGCTTGAAATTTCTACGCCCCTAAATAAAACATCATAAGAAAGACTGTATTCTGGATCATTTGGATCGGGCATCGTATAAAAAGCTCGCTTGGCAGTTGGAAAATGAGTAATAGTTACTAAATCGCTATTATGATTTTTCTTTGCCCACTCACAAATATCAATTTCATCCTGTGGAGTAAGATCTTTTTCTTTTCTATTATCTCTTCCTGTTTCTTTATAAATTATTTTTTGTGATTCACGCAAAGTCAGTCTTGGAGTTTTACCAAGCAGTAGTTTTTCAACCCCACGAGCTTTTAAAATATCCCCACATGTAGCTTCAACTTCTTTAAGCATTTTTATTACAACCTCTTCAAGTAAATCTAAAAGCATTTGAAAATCAACAAACCCAAATTCGCAATCCATTTGCGTTGATTCAGATAGGTGACGCGTTGTAACGGATGGCTCGGCGCGGTATGCGTGTGAAATCGTAAAAACTCTCTCAAAAACAGGAATCATCATCTGTTTGTATAGCTGCGGGCTTTGAGTGAGGTATGCGCGGTGTCCGTAATAATTGATGTCAAAAACTTCCGCTCCTCCTTCTGTTGCGCTTGCAGCAATTGTCGGAACAGAAAGCTCAACACAAGAAAGACTTTCAGCCGCCTTTCTAAAACCTGAAAGAAGGGCGGATTGAATCAAGAAAATTTCTCTGACTTTCGAATGTCTTAAAGTTAACGCACGGTAATCAAGAAGCGTCGGAAGCTGAAGGTCAAGATCTTTTCCTCCCATATCAAAAGGCATTTCTTGTGATTTTACAATTACTTTTAAACTTTTAAGCTCAACTTCTATTGAGCCTGTTGGAACTTCTTTGTTTATATATCTTTCTTCCCTGGCCTTAACCAGACCTTCCACCTCAACCACATCCTGCACACCCAAACCTGCAACTTTTAAGGCCAAATCGTCAAATGCGGCTATTTGGACCGTTTCTGACATATCCCTAAGGTCAAAAAAGGCTATTTTGCCATGGGACCTCACACGCTCAACCCAGCCTTTCAAAAGCACTTCTTCTCCTATTTTCTTTGTCAGATCCAAACTCAAACTTCTGTTCACAACCTTAATAATACACTGACCAGCCTTACTTGACAAGCACTTTTTACTGTGCTAGCATGAAAAGTAAGCATGAAAATATTTTGTTCATTAAAGCGCACTATCCTTAGCTTCATTCGAAGCTAGGGAAGTTTGCGCGGAATAAAAGCTGAACAAACTCCCAAAACAAAGCGGGGGTTTTTTTGTGGAAAATTATGAAAGAATCAAAAAAACACATGACAAGAAGAACATTAATAAGCATGCAGGGAATGGATATTCCCGATTATGCTGAGTTTGGCGCGTTTAGGCCCAAACAACCGTATGAAACAGATATTAACCCAAATCATATTATAAGATTTTTTAATGGCATAGAGATGATTCCGACACGTGTATACCCACTTGGTAGACCAATGCCCTGGCTTGATAGCTATTTGGAACCAGACCGATAAATAAATTTGCTTGCTTGATGTAATAAAAATATGCCAGACGCGCCGGACATAGAAATCGACGAAAAACCACTTGCAAACCCATATGTTAAAACTTCCGAGGAGGAAACAAGAAAACAAAGAAAGTTTGTGGAATGGCAGAAATTACGAAGACTTGAAACAGACAAAGAAGCAGAAAATACAACACCCAACAAATAGTTAAGTCTTTCCTACATCCTTAATTTTTAACTGAAGCTTGCTCTCTCCATTCCAATAATTACTATCAATCGTATAAACAACATCTACTTCTTTACCTATCTTCATGTCATTCTTTCCATTTCCAAACCAAATTCCCAATATTTTTTTTCCATTTTTTTCAAGCAATAATTTCAAATGCTTCCCGTCTTTACCGACTGTTTTAATATCGGAAACTGTAACATTTTTAGTGAGAAAAACCGGCTCGGGGTTTTTCATTCCGAAAGGTAAGAGTTTTTGTATTGATTCAAACATTTCAAAGGTTATCTGATTAAAGTTAAATTCTAGATCTATATCAAGACTTTTTATTAACTGCTCGTCTTTTATGATCTCTTTTCCATGCTCTTCAAGTGCTTTTTTAAAGATTTCTATTTTTGAAGTCTCAATTGTAAATCCTGCAGCCATCGGATGCCCTCCGGTATCAATAAGAAAATGTTGAAACTTACGGATAAACTCAATAATATTACAACCTTTTATAGAACGCGCGGATCCTTTCGACAATTTTTCCCCAACTGATACAACAAAGGATGGGCGGTAATGTTTTTCAACAAGCCGGGATGCAACCAGTCCGACAACGCCTTGATTGTAGCTTTTATCATAAACAAAAATAATTTTTTCAGAGGTGCTTATTTTTTCAGAAATCTCTTCGGCGTGAAGCCTCATTTCTTCTGTTAATATCTGTCTATCTTTATTTGTTTCGTTCAATTTTTTGGCTAAAATAGCTGCACGGTTTTTATCGGTTGTACAAATAAGACGCAAACCGTCAATTGCATGTTCCATTCTTCCTGCAGCATTTAGCCTTGGCGCAATAATATATCCAATTTCATAAGTACCGATTTTTTCTTTTTCGATTCCTGAAGCTGAAAACAATGAAAGTAACCCCACTCTTCTTGTTTCTCTAAGAGAGTCTAGTCCAAACTTTAAGAGCGCTCTGTTTGCACCAACCAAAGGAACCATATCTGCAACAGTTGCAAGCGCGACAAGATCTAAATGATTTAATTCTGAACTTTCTAAACTTCTATCTTTGGAAATTTCCCGGCTTAAAAGATATGCAACGCTTGTTCCACAAAGTTGTGTCGTATGCACGACCGCATAAGCATTCAATTCTTTTTTTGAAGGCAAATGGTGATCTGTGACAATAATATCTATTCCCTCTTTTTTTGCATATTCAATCGCATCGTAGGCAACAATTCCATTATCAACAGTGATAATAAGACGGCAATTTTTATTTTTTAGATTTTCAATTCCCTTTATTGATAGGCCGTATCCTTCTTCAACTCTATGAGGAATGTAGGGAGTTACATTTTTATAAAAACCGTAGATGGTTTCCCACAAAATTGCCGTGCCGCAAATTCCGTCAACATCATAATCTCCATAAATAACGATTGTTTCATTTTTTTTAATCGCTTTTTCTATTCGCACAATTGTTTTTTTTACTTCCTTTTTATCAATTCCAACAGACTCAAGGGTAACGCTTGTAAGCTTGGGATTAATAAATTCCTCAATGTCTTTTTTAGTTTTTATACCTCGGTTTGCAAGAAGAATTTTTACAATATCCTTCTCTGCTCCATTATTTTTTAACTTATTTATAATGTTCCATTTTTTCATATGATATACTCTTTTTAGAATATGATTTTCCCTGTCAAAAAAGATGTACTAGAAATATACCACAAAATAAAAAGCTCGGGATTTGAAGTTTTTTTTGTTGGAGGTTGTGTCCGCGACTTACTTTTGGACAGAGAAGTTAAAGATTGGGATATGGCAACCAGCGGAACTCCCGAAGAAATTCAAAAACTCTTTCCTGATTCTTTTTATGATAATTCTTTTGGAACTGTGGGAATCCCGCTTCCAAACATTGAAGAAACAGAACACAAAGGCATTATTGAAATAACAACCTTCAGAACAGAATCGTCATATTCAGATAATAGACATCCGGAAAAAGTAGAATGGGGAAAAACTATAGAAGAAGATCTTACAAGACGTGATTTTACTATCAACGCAATTGCGCTTTCAATTAACAAAGATGGAGAAGAAAACATTATTGATCCATATGGGGGAAAACTTGATCTTGAAAAAAAAATAATCCGTGCGGTAGGAAATCCCATAGAGCGTTTTGCCGAAGATGCTCTCCGATTATTGCGCGCAATTCGCATAGCTACACAATTGCAGTTTGAAATAGAACCAAAAACATGGGATGCAGTAATAGAAAAAGCAAAAACTATCAATCAGATTTCAAAGGAAAGGATTAGAGATGAATTGCTAAAAACTCTTGCAACCAATAACCCCTACGAAGGAGTTATGCTTTTTGACACTGCAGGACTTTTAAAACATATTATTCCCGAATTAATTGACGGGAAAAGCGTTTCCCAAGCGAGACCAGGCAGACATCACACAACAGACGTTTTTGACCACAATGTATTGTCTTTAAAGAACTGTCCATCAAAAGATCCAGTTGTAAGATTTGCAACACTTTTACATGACGTTGGGAAACCAAGTGTTGAATCAAAAGATGAGAACGGACTAGTTATTTTTTATAATCATGAAGTAAGGGGCGCAAAAATCGCAAGCGAAATTGCAGACAGATTGAGATTTTCAAAAAAACAGCGGGAAAAAATTCATACGCTTATTCGATGGCATATGTTTACTATCGACGAGCACATAACGGATAGCGCAATCCGCAGATTTATCCGCCGCGTTGGTGTTGAAAACGTTAATGACATGATAGATTTGCGGATTGGCGATAGACTTGGAGGAGGAACACAATTCGCGGAAAGTTGGCGTCTTAAGAAATTTAAGGAAAGATTAAATGAACAGCTAAATCCGCCTTTTTCAATAAATGACCTCGCCGTTAACGGAACGGATGTTATGAAAGAATTAAACATTGATCCTGGACCTGCTGTCGGAAAAATTCTCCAAACACTTTTTGAGGAAGTAGACGAAAATCTAGAACTAAACAATCGTGATCATTTACTCAAAAGAATACATGAAATAAGCGTTAGCTAGTTCACTGCTAACTGTTCACAGTAATTAAATATGTTTAAGTTTGAGGATCTTCGTGTTTACCAAGAAGCGCTTAGTTTTAATGACGAAATTTATTTTATTACAAAACAGTTTCCCAAGAATGAGCTGTTCGGACTTACCAATCAATTAAGGAGAGCGTCTGTTTCTATAACATTAAATATTGCTGAAGGAACAAGCAGGACAAAGAAGGATTTTAGGCACTTTATAGATTTATCACGAGGTTCTTGTTATGAATGCATTGCTATTCTTACAATTGCTAAAAGAAGAAAGTATATAGAGGAAACAAAATTTCTTGAACTTTACAATAAGTGCAATATAATAACTAAAATGCTTAACGCTCTTAAAACTTCTCTCCGTGAACCGTGAACTATTAACTAAGAACGACATCTCTCTTTTACCGTGAACTATTAACTAACTAACCATTATTGTATAATATCTGTATGTTAAAAGATAAAATTCAGGAAGACCTAAAACAGGCTATGCTCGCAAAAGAAGTTGAAAAACTTTCAACTATCCGGATGTTAAAATCCGCTCTTCAATATTTTGAAATTCAAAAAGGCGGGGCAGGATACGAGGCAACAGACGAAGACGTTATGGATGTAATCGGTCGGGAAATTAAAAAGAGACGCGAGTCAATCGAAATGTACGAAAAAGGCGGACGGCAAGAACTCGCAGATAAGGAAAAACTCGAACTTGAAATATTGCAAACTTATCTTCCTGAACAAATGACCGAGGAAGAAGTTCAAGTATTGGTAAACGAGGCAATAACCCAAACAGGAGCAAAAACCATGCAGGATATGGGAAAAGTCATGGGAGCACTGATGCCAAAAACAAAAGGCAAAGCGGATGGACAATTAGTAAGTTCTGTTGTTCGAGAAAAACTTAGTTAATTTCTTTTTTTGGAATTTCTATTGTTACCCAGATATCGTCTTCTTTGCAGACATAAATAGTTCGAGAATATTCTTTTTCACCTCTACCAAAACTTGTATCACTACTCTTTTCCATCTCTTTTTTGCACTTTACGCATTTCATGGTTTATTTTTTAATTTTAAACTTTGGGTTTTGCTTTCTCCTCTTATCAAACTCGTACCAAATTACAAGAAGCGGAGACGCATTGAAAATTGATGAGTATGTTCCTGAAATTATTCCCACCAAAAGCGCCACAATAAACCATCTTATTGATTCGCCGCCAAACAAAAGTAAGGTGAATAGAACTATCACAACGGTAAGAGACGTATTGAGTGAGCGGTTGAAAGTCTCCATAACAGAATTGTTGACAAGCTTATCAAATCCTTCATTGTAATTTTTCTTTAAGTTTTCGCGTATCCTGTCAAAAACAACGATTGTATCGTGTACTGAAAATCCCATAACCGTAAGAAGAGCCGTTATAAAAAGCGCATCTATTTCTACACCGAAAACCTTCCCCAAAATGGAGAAAACTCCTACCACAACCAAAACGTCATGAAGAAGTGCAGCCACAGCACATACACCGAATTTCCATGAAGCAACAGGACGCGACACGCTTCTAAATGCAAAAGCAATATAAAGAGTAATCGCAACTGATGCGATAAGAACAGCTTTTAACGCGTTTTGCTCGGTCTCCTTTCCAATCGTAGGACCTACAGTATCAAAACTTTTTTCATTTATTGAAGAGGAAATATTTTTTATTTCTTTTACTATTTTCTCTCGTTTTTTTTGTTCAATAGTATCAGAACGAATTGAAATAGTATCAGCATTTACGTAATTGTATGTGTGAATTTTTACCGAGTTTTGCTTGAAGACATTTTCTATTTTTTGCTGGTTAATACTTTTTGCGTTTTTGGCTCCAAGCTCCATGCGCGATCCGCCAGTAAAATCAATTGACAATCTCATACCGAATAGAAAAAATGATATAAGACCCGGAATAATAACAATTCCGGAAAGTATAAAGAACCAATTTTTTTTGCCGATTATATCCATGTCTTAATTTTAACTAAATTTTTTCTGTATCAAATACCGAAAGCAAACTTCTTGTTACAACAATTGCTGAAAACATCGACACCAAAATTCCGATTGCCAAAGTCAGAGCAAATCCTCTTATAATTCCACTTCCAAAGTAAAAAAGAATAAAACAAGTAATAAGGCTTGAAATATTTGAGTCGCGTATAGAACTCCATGCTCGTGAAAAACCAAGTCTTGCTGCGACATTTTTGGACTTTCCCGCCCTTAATTCTTCTCTCATTCTTTCAAATATTAATATATTCGCGTCAACCGCCATTCCTATTGAAAGGATAAATCCTGCAACACCCGCAAGAGTAAGTGTTATTGGAATCGCTTTAAAAATAAACAAAACAAATACAGTATAGATAAAAAGAGCAAGGGACGCGATAACTCCTTCTTTTTTATAAAGAACCGACATAAAAACAACAATAGATAAAAGCCCCAAAATACCTCCAAGGAGGCTTTTCTTTAACGATTCGATACCAAGAGAAGGACCTACTGTTGTCTGACCAATAATGTGAAGCGGTGCCGGAAGCGCTCCGGCATTAAGCTGTATTGCCAAATTTTTTGCAATCGGTGTTGTGAAATTTCCCGATATAACAGCGTTTCCTGAAAGTATTGCCTGTTGGACAACAGGAGCTGAGACTACAAAATTGTCTAAAACTATAGATACTTGTTTCCCGACGTTTCTTTTAGTAATTTCACTGAAATATTTTGACCCAAGTCCCGTAAAATCAAGCTGGACTTGCGGCTTTCCATCTTGTGAGCCAAAAACAACTGATGCTTTTTTCAAATCTTTTCCTGTAAGAGAAGTTTTTAATGGTTTATTTTTGTATAATTCTGCCAATCCGTAAGGATACATTCCGGCTGGAGGCGTTGCAACTTCCTCCCCTTTTTTAATTTCTCCTCCCTCCCAAAAAGACAATTGCGCAGTACGGCCAATTAGGTCTGCAGCAGACGATATGTCCGCAGCTCCCGGCAATTCTACAATTATCCTATACTCACCGGGCAATTTAAGTGCTTGTATCGTAGGTTCTGTCACACCAAAGAAATTTATCCTTCTTTCAATTACATTTCTGGCCGATTCAAAAGCAGTATCCCTGTCTTTTGCTGGAACATTTTTCATATCAACTTGATATATAAGCCTTGTTCCTCCTTGTAAGTCAAGACCAAGCCTGTAAGCAAATTCTTTTTTTATTCTTAAAATTCCAAGTCCAATATCAATTTTTTGCGGATTAAATGAGAATGTTATGGGTTTTTTGGAAAAGGGAGTTTTAATATTTTTAAATTGCAAAGGAAATGGCAAATTAATTAAAAAAAGCGCAAGCGCCAATATAAATAGAACGGCAGTAAATAGCTTTGGAGATTTCATATTCTTATGTGATCATTGCTTCCTCGTCCCCCAAAAGGATACATCTTGATGCATAAAGAATTGAGGAAATAAACGGGTCGCGTCTTTTTTTTCTAAAATTGAATTCTTCTTCAGACATAACAGTATAATTAATTTCCTGCTTTCTTTTTGCTTCTTCTTCGCGGATAAGAAGAGTCAACTCCGGTAAAACAACCGTTCCTACCATTAACAGATCCACATCTTCCGGATTTTCACGTATTCCCCTGACGAATTTACCTGACAGCATTGCGTATTTAATCTTCCCTATTTTTACGCGGTTTTTAATAATATTTGCACCAAGGCCTGATGTCTTAGCATTAATTTTAATCAAATCAAAAAAGAAAGGATAAGCTTTATCGAGATAATAATAGACTCTATTTGCCCTCGGCTCTTTTTTTAAAACACCTTTTTTTTCAAGAATTAAAAGCTCGCGTCTGACCGCATTTATTTCCTCATTCACGCGTCTGACAATTTCCCTAACATGATACATTTCAACAGGATTGTCTAGAAAAAGATTTAATATTTTTACTCTTGTTTTTGAAGTAATTAAATCATCAAACATTTTTAATTTGTAAAAAAAATCTACCGGTATGGCAGGATTAATGTATCATAAAATTACCCAGATGCGCAATAGGGCAATGCTAGTAATTACTTATTCACTCCAAAAAAAGATGCTATTTTACTATCGGGGCATTTCCAATTGCCAGAATCTCAAACCAAATTCTACCTTTGTTGAATTGTACCTCTTTCCCTGTTACAACATCTGTTAAAACAGTACGCGATGTTCTGTCTTTTTTTGACCAAGTCGCATCAACCTTTTTCCCATCCATAAATATTGTTGCTTTTCCGGTTCTTTTTGTACCATAAATCATATGTAAATTTCCTTCATATCCATCATTTGCCCGGCTTTCACGCATAAAAAGTAGTACGACGTTTTTTGCGGATAATTGTTTACTATTATCTTTATCTTCATGTTTTACACCACCATTTATCCTAAGGTAAGAATTACTTGCCTTATCATAATCCCATTTCACGTCATAGTCGGAATACCCTTCCCAAAATCCAAAGCTTATTGTTTGAGTTTCGGGTCGCCCGGTGAAAACTGCATCGTCTTTAAAAGTGTATTTTTTGAATTTTTCATCCCATCTCTTTCCTTTTTCATCAACATTTGTCAATTTTCTACTTTCTCCAATTTTCCAAAGTTTTTCAGTCGTTGAATACATAGTATGCTCTGTTGCGACAGGATGCCCAAAACGCTCATAGTCTCTCCAATAGGTTGGGAAACCTATTGAAAATTGATTCATATCATTATATGACTGCCAACCATACTCATCTATTTGTCCAAGAGCATCAGCAGGTCCTGACGTATTTGCACCGCCTACATGAGCATACAAAGGATAATCACCATACTCTGATACAAAATCCAAAAAGTAGGTCCTAGCAGACCGAACCGGACCCACAACGCCTGCGTCCTGACAGTAAAACAAAACCAAAAATCTTGTGATTCCTCCTTCTGCAACAACTTCATATACGACGTCACTTGAAGAAATTCCGCTTTGCGGTCTTGCATCCAAATGATTTTCTATCATAACGCCTAGGGGACGATGTTTTTCCCACCATGATCTCTGTTGCTTTGAATACATTGCGCCGCTAAGAGGACACTCTTCTGTTTTAGGGAGCTTATCATCAAATAACGTTTGTCCCTCTTTCCCCTTAGCTGTTTCGGGGATTGGCGTTATAACTTTACTCTGACCAGAAGAAGACAAATTTGAGAAAACAAGATACGACACTACAGTTGAAATTACATATGCAACAATACCTATTAATAAAATTTTTATTTTTTCGTTATTCATCTTTTTTTGTTTTGTCGGCTAATATCTTTGCGCCTTTTAAGGCTTTAACTTCTTCCTCTGATAATTCATATTCAAGTCCTTTTCCTCTTTTAACCTGTTTTGCATACCATCTCGTACCAGTTCTTGTGTGAAGGCTTGATATCACAACTCCTGAATTATCCCCATCTACAAGTGCCAAAATAAAACTCTGATCTCCACCCGTATCTTTGAAAGGATTAAATCGTACTAATCCAATTTTTTGGATATGAAGCTTCCCCTCGTTTTCAAGTGTATCACAAAGTTCCTGTAATTTTGCAATGCCATTTTTATTATTCTTTTGTTCTGCTAAAAGCTTGTCCAGAAGACTGACAAGAGATTCACTTTTTCCATTCTTTACAAGCCTTGAGTAATAAAAATAAAACCTCAAAACAAAGGCTGTAAGAGCCAAAAACCACACAAAAAATAGGATATTTATAAGAACGCCTGGGGAAGAAATCATATAGTCTAATTATTTTAGCCACTTGACAGCCTCGTGTCAATATGATACTTTTTCATGCATGAGTAAGAAAAGACGTACTAAGAGAGAAAAAATTCAAGCTTCACTTAGGCGCGAGATTCAATTCACAAAATCCGGTACATATTCTTTTACTTTACCTTCATCCAATACCCCTGTTGCAACAACTATTTCATCTAACCTACCAAGACCGGTAAACGTAAGAACTTATACACACGTTGTAACGGATGTTAGAAAAACACTCATCACAACATCAGCACTTCTTATTTTAAATTACGCGCTGTCAATTCTTGTACAAAATCATATACTAAGAATTCCTTATTTAGGATTCTAAGAAAATGAAACTTAATTTACAATCATATACTTCATTAATTAATGAAAACCCCATTTATTATAAAACGAGTGGGGCGAAGGGAGGTGAATAACCTATGGCAAATATGTATTGTGTAAAATGTCGAGCAAAGAGAGAAGACGCAAACGCACAACCTGTTACTATGAAAAATGGTAAACCAGCAATGAAAGGAAAGTGCCCAGTTTGTGGAACAGCAATGTTCAGAATTGGAAAAGCTTAATTTTCCTTTGCAAATTTCAAAAACCCGATTTCAATAGTATAAATTACTGTTGATATTGGGTTTTTGCGCAATATTCGCTCTTAAAGAAAGTCCTGAGCCTTATTCAAGGAATGAATTAAAGCAAAAAAAACATTTTTCTTGGGGAAATTCAGTCTTAAAAAAAGGGCGATGCTATTCTCCTTTTCCTTTATAGTGTGTAAGCCTGTAAACTTGTACAACTTGCACTGGCCACTCACCTGCTATTTCAGCTCTACCAAATCCAGCTACTTCCCAAAGAGAATTTCCAAGAGGCTGACAAGGTAAGGTTTCACAAACAATAAGAAGCTGCTCTGTAACACTTTTTCGCTCAGGATCAATAACTTGGTTAAGAATTGTCACAGGCTTTTTATTTTCAAGCTCAAAAAAATAACGGTATGCATGATCTGAATTTCCTCCCGTTATAAGGGCAAAATTAAACGGCTTGTTGTCTGTTTTTGAAAGAACATATTTTGCGATATTTTTTACTTGAAGATACTGCCTGTTTGGAGGATAACGAAAAGGCTCTCCAATAATATTTATATAAAAAATAGCTCCAAATCCAACAATAGCAAGCACCTTAAAATATACTTTTTGTTTAAACAGAAAAGTAAATAAATTTCCAACGAGTATAAACGGTAAAGGAAAAACAAGACCAAAGTAATAATCGTAAATATTTTTTCTATAAAGCCCGAATAACAACAGCGTCACAAAAAACCACAGGAAAAAAAGTGTTAATTTTGGAAGCTGCTGGCTCTTTTTATTCCACACAGTCTTAAATTGATATAAAAACAATACAACCGAAGCAATTCCAAGAATAAGCGTAAGCATGTACCAAAAACTTATTACAGGATGAGCCGCAAGAGAAACCTGTTCCGGTGGAGGAAAATTTGTGACAAGACGCCCAAACAACCGGAAAAATACGTTTCCTAGTGTTTGAAAAAATGCACCGCTTGATGCAACGTCACCTGATTTGAAGATAAATTTTACAATACTTTGTATGTTTGGAAAACCGTGCCGGACCTCAAACGCAAGAAACGGAGACAAACCGACAAGAAACCCTAGAAAAACCAGCGTGTATTTTTTGATAATTACCCAAAAAACATCAGAGTATTTATTTTTTTTGTCTTCGAAAAAAAACTCTCCTGCTATGATATATAAAGCAATAATTACTCCCAAAAAAGTAGCTAAATAATGAAACTGAAGTGTTATTCCCAAAAGAATACCAACTAAGACAAAAAGTGATAATTTTTTTTTGGTGACAGCCTTATAGAGACATAAAAGAGTAACCGATGAAAAAAACGGCATGAGATTTGGATTCCAAGATGAACGCGAATAAGCTATTATAATAGGTGTGATAGCATAAAGAAGACTTGCAACAATTCCTGTTGTAGTACTTTCAAACAATTGACTTCCAATTTTATAAACAAGAAAAACGGTTGCAATTCCAAAAATAGCAACCATTACTGCGGGACCTACGGGATTATAATTAAAAAGAAGCAAAAACGGAACCATTAAGTAATAATATATTGGGCCTAAGAAAAATCCTCCGACAGAAGCTGTAGGGCCAAGAAGAGTTAGGTTTCCTTCCAAAATATGTTTTACCACTAAAACATCGCGCCCTTCATCCCCTAAAAAAGTCATATAGTCTGAAATGCGGTAAAGACGCATAAAACTTGCTATGAGAATTATTACAAAAACTACATAAAACTCTTTTTTTAGAATGATTTTTTTAAACCGAAGCATCATGTATAATACAAATGTAGCCTATTTTTTTTTCTTCCAGATTACAAGCGAATATGTCCCGAAATTCCAAACCATTAAAACTCCCGTACCTATTACAAAATAAACCAAAGGATAATTTCTTCCATAAAGAATTTCCCCTAGCTGCACTATTCCCGACTGTATTACTATAACCCCAACATTTGATGTGCCAAAAAAACCGGCCATTTTTAAAACATACTGACCGAAATTTGTTGCTTTTCTTTCTTTAAAAGTCCATAAATTATTTAAATTATAGTTTGAAAAAATGGCCATTTGTGCTGACAAAACGGTATCAATTCCCAAAGGCAATTTTGTCGCGTTAACTAGAATCTGATATATAACAACTTGGATGACAAATCCCGTCCCACCAACAACTAAAAATTTCCCAAAAGATCCAGTTGCAAGCTCCTTTATACGGGCAGTTATTACGTAAAATAAAACGTCAAAAATATATCCCAATGGTGCTATCTTTGATTTTCCAAGAGTCCTATCTGTCATTAAGAAGGGAACCTCTGCAACTTTGAATTTATCACGGACTACTTTGTGCAAAAATGAAATTTGAAAAATGTAGCCATTAAAGTTTTCGAGTTCTTTTTTTTCTTTCAGAAAAACTTCTTTTTTTAAAGCCCTATACCCTCCTGTCCAATCGTGAATGCTAAATCTTGCAAAAATTGTCCTGACTAGCAAATTTGCAACTATAGAAAATGCTTTTCTCTGAATCGGCCAGTTTGAAGGAACAGAACCTCCATTGCTGTACCGAGTACCAATAACAAAATCGTTTCCTTCGTCTATCTTTTGCAAAAATTGGGTAATTTTTTGAGGATCATGCTGACCATCCGCATCCATTTCAAACATAATATCTGCGCCCATTTTTTCAACAGCGTAAGTCATTCCTCTAACATATGCTGCGCCCAATCCTTTTTTTTCTCCAAGATTTAGGTCAATATTTTTCCATTTCTTCATGAGATTTCTAACTTCATCGGCTGTACCGTCCGGCGAATTATCATCAGCTACCAAAATATTCATATCGTGATTTTTTATTTTGGGGAAAATATCTTCTTCAAGAAGGGTGATTACCTTATCTATGTTTCCGCTTTCATTATATGTTGGTAATATAATTACAACTTTTTTCATATTTTGCTCCTAAAATATTCTATCGTTTTTTCAAGACCGGATTCAAGCGATCTCTTTGGAACAAAGCCAAGAAGCGCTTCCGCTTTGGAAATATCAGGTTTTCTTTTTTTCGGATCATCTTCCGGAAGATCCTCGTATACAATTTTTGAATTCGAATCAGTAAGCTTTTTTACTATTGCTGCAATTTGCTTAATTGTATGTTCTGTGGGATTGCCTAAATTAACAACTTCACCTTTTGCCTGTTGTTCCTCCATCAATCTTATAATACCATCAACTAAATCTTTAACATAACAAAAACTTCTAGTTTGTAACCCATCTCCATATATGGTAATAGGCTCACCGGTAAGCGCCTGGGTAATAAAATTTGAGATAACACGACCGTCATCTTTTTGCATTTTCGGTCCGTATGTGTTAAATATTCTCATAATCCTAACGTTGACGCCAAATTTGCGATAATAAGTCATAGACATTGCTTCTCCAAACCGTTTACCTTCATCATACATAGATCGGACGCCGTTTGGATTTACGTTTCCAAAATATGTCTCGGGTTGAGGCGATACCGCAGGGTCACCATATACTTCGGATGTGGAAGCGTACACAAAACGTGCGTGTTTTTTCTTTGCCAGCTCAAGAAGATTATAGGTCCCAATAGAATTCACCAAAAGTGTTTCGACAGGAAAAGCAATATAGCTTCTTGGGCTTTTACTATTTGGTGAGGCAGGAGATGCAAGGTGAAAAATACCTGAAACTTCATTTGCTACAACAAATTTTTCAGTCACGTTCTGATCTAAAAATATAAAATTTGGGTGTTTTAAATACGGAACAATGTTTTCTTTTGATCCTGTTATGAGATTATCAACACATATAACCCTATCTCCCTTTTCAAGAAGTTCTTCACACAAACAAGCACCAATAAACCCAGCGCCGCCTGCAACAAGATACGTATTCATAAATTATTAGTATTATTTCTTTTTAAACAATATCCTCATGTGTTTTTTGAACATACTTTTACTACACAAAACAAGGGGAAAACTAAGAGTTATTTTGTTTCTCCATTTCAATATCTGCCCTAACCATCATTTCTACCAATTCTTGAAACGAAGTTTTTGGCTGCCATCCTAAAACTTTTTTTGCCTTACTAGCGTCTCCTATTAAATAATCTACTTCTGCAGGACGTATATGTTCTGCTTTATTTGACTCCACATGTTTTTTCCAATCGGAAATTCCAACCGTGTTAAAAGCAAGTTCAAGAAATTCTCTGACGCTATGAGTCTTTCCCGTTGCGATTACATAATCATCGGGAGCATCCTCTTGAAGCATTAACCACATTGCCTCAACATAATCTCCGGCAAATCCCCAGTCTCTTTTTGCTTCAAGATTACCAAGTTCTAATTTATCCTGTTTACCGAGGCTTATTCTTGCAACGGCATGACTTATTTTTCGAGTCACAAATTCAAGCCCTCGCCTTGGAGATTCGTGATTAAAAAGAATTCCTGAACACGCAAACATATCATAACTTTCACGGTAATTTAACGTTATATAATGCCCGTATACTTTTGCTACTCCGTATGGGCTTCGCGGATGAAATCTCGTTGTTTCTTTTTGAGGAGTTTCAGTAACTTTTCCGAACATTTCAGATGACGATGCTTGATAAAACTTAATTTTTGGGTTAACTGTTCTAATCGCTTCAAGCATTCTTGTTACGCCAATTGCAGTAAATTCTCCTGTCAAAACAGGCTGGTTCCAAGAAGTTTTCACAAAAGATTGCGCTGCAAGATTATATACCTCATCAGGGTCTGCCTGATGTACCGCAGCGGCAAGAGAACTTTGGTCAAGCAGATCACCCTGAATGAGAGTAATTTTTTCTTCAATGTGCCGTATTCTCTCATTATTTACAGTACTCGTACGGCGTGTCAGGCCATAAACGTCATACCCTTTTTTTAAAAGGAATTCCGCGAGATAAGATCCGTCTTGTCCTGTAATTCCTGTAATAAGTGCTCTTCTCATTTTAAAACTACTTTATATGTATCAATTCTAAACAATATTTCTCCAATAGTCCAATATTTCTTTCAATGTCTGTTTTAAGGCGATTTCAGGCTTCCATCCGGTAAGTTTTGCAATTTTACTGTTATCGCACAAAAGATTAGGGTTATCGCTCGGGCGCAAAAGCTCAGGGCTTTTTTTAACAATAATTTTTTTGTCTGACATGGAAAGAAGAATTTCTAAAATTTTTGAAATTTTGTACGATTTGCCTAATCCGACATTATACGCATCACCACTTTTACCTTTTTCCATAAGAAGAACATACGCTTTTACCATATCTCTAACATCTGTAAAATCCCTTTTTGCTTCAAGATTACCTACTTCTAAGACAGGCTCGCGCTTTCCTTTCTCAATTTCTGCAATTTTTTTTGCAAATGCCGATGTCACAAACTGGTCTGTTTGACCTGGTCCAATGTGGTTAAAAGGACGAACTCTTACAACATCCATTCCGTACCCAAGATGATACTGCAAACCCATAAAATCCTGTGTGATTTTTGAGACCGCATATGGGTTTACCGGACGAAAAGGAGTATCTTCGTCTATTGGAATGTCACTGGAATCAACTTGCCCATAAACTTCAGCCGAAGAAATTACTAAAATTCTAGTAGAAAGGTTAGCATTTTTTATATTCTCCAAAATATTTATTTGAGCAGTAATATTATTTACCATGACAGCCGCAGGCTCCTTAAAACTTTGCGTTGGAGAAGTAAGTGCTGCAAGGTGGTAAAGCTGATCTGGTTTTGTTTCCTCGATTACTTTTTTTACACCATTAAAATCCATCAGATCCAAATGAATAGGCTTGATGGAGTTTTTTATATCTGAAATTTGAGAAAGACTGTCGACTGAAAGATAAGTCCCAAATAATTCGCAGTCTTTTTGAGGCACGATTTGGCGAGCAAGATAACTTCCTGCAAAACCTGTAACTCCTGTTATTAAAATTTTCTTCATGAAATAAGCCTCAAGAGATATTTAGCGCCCTACACCCATATATGTAAAACCAAGATTTCTGACCTTTTGAGGATCGTAAATGTTTCGCGCATCAATAATTACGGGGCTTTTCATAATTTTCTTAATCTTTCCAAAATCAATTTCCTTAAATTCATTCCAGTCGGTAACAACAATTAAAATATCCGCATCCTGAGCAACGCTATAAATATCCTGCATATATTCGATTCCTTCAATTACCTTTTTTGCCTTTTCCATTGATTGAGGATCATAAGCTTTTATTTTTGCGCCCTTGTTTTTTAACCATTGAATAATCTCTATAGACGGTGCAAATCTCATATCATCTGTATTTGGTTTGAAAGCGAGTCCTAAAATCCCGATTTTTTTATCCTTTAAATCACCCAATAATTTTTCCGCTTTTTCAACTATTAATCTCTTCGCGACATGATTTACGTTTTCAACTTCTTTTAAGAGTTTAAAATCGTATCCGTAGTCTTTTGCAATTGAGATTAATGCCTTAACATCTTTTGGAAAACAGCTTCCGCCGTATCCAGGACCTGGTTGCAAAAAGTAATTACCTACTCTTTTATCAAATCCTATTCCTTCAAGCGCATTAAGAGCATCAGCACCAGTTGCTTCCGAAAGCTGTGCAATGGAATTTGCAAAAGAAATTTTCATGGCTAAGAAAGAATTAGCCGCGTATTTAATCATTTCCGCTGTCTCAAGATTTGTCAAAACATATGGACAATTTGCATTTTCCTGAAGAGGTTTATGAAGTTCTACCAAAAGATCTCTTGCTCTATTAGATTCGGTTCCTATTACAATCCTGTCTGGATATAAGGTGTCGGAAATAGCTGACCCCTGTCGCAAAAATTCAGGACAAGACGCTACATCAAATTCTGCTTTTTCAGGCTTTATTTTTTCTATTAATGCCTTAATTTTTACGTTTGTTCCGATCGGTACGGTGCTTTTTGTAATAACCACGGTGTATCCTGAAAGATTTTTCCCGATTCTTTCTGCAACCTCAAGAACAGTTGAAAGATCTGCTTCTCCATTTTCCTTCGGAGGAGTTCCTACCCCAATAAAAACCAGTTCCGCATCTTTTACGCTATTATAATCGAGAGTAAAATTGAGTCTTTTTGCTTTTAAATTTTTTTGAACGAGTTCAGTAAGTCCGGGTTCATAAATATGTACTATTCCTTTATTTAAATTTTCGACGGTTGAAGGTGTGTGACCTATGACCGTAACATAGTTACCAAGATCAGCAAAAATTGTTGCCGATACAAGCCCTACATATCCATGACCAACAAATGTAATTTTCATGCGCCAATAATTAACCTCAAGCCTTCTTGGAACGTTTTTGTATTAAATCCAAGTTTTGCTAGTTTATCATTTTTCATCCTTACATGAAAGGGTCTTCTGGCCCGGTCTTTGTAATATTCCTCGTTTGAAATTTTATTAAAATTATTTGAATCGTACCCGAATGATTTGGCTACAAGAACTCCAGCGTCATATGGCGACTCAAAACTGTCTCCGGTAACATGAAATATTCCGGATTCTTTTTTTTCAATTAAAAATTTTATCCCCAAAACCGCATCATCAATAAAAGTCGGGGTAACAATTTGGTCACTCACAAGACTTAACTTCTCTCCTTTTTCCAGTAACCCCACAAGCATCCAAACAAAATCTTTTTTTATCTGACTCTTATATCCGTACGGAAAAGAAAGACGAACAATAATATTTTTATTATTTTTACTTCTTACAATTTCCTCACCCCAATATTTTGTCATTCCATACCAGTTAACAGGCTTTGGAGAGATCTTTTCATCGTAATACTCTTGATCTCCAAAAAAAACGAAGTCTGTTGAAACATAAAGCAGGGGAATATCCATTTCTGCGGCAATTTCTGCTATATTTTTTGTACCAAAAACATTAATTGCAAAAGCACTTGCCTTCCCATTCCAATTATTGCTATTCAAACGGTTAAAATCCAAAATATCTCCAACAAGAGACTCTTCATTTTTTAATTTATCCATGTCTTCTGCCTTATCAGTTTCACATCCATCAACGTCGGTTTTGGCCGCAAGATGAACAATAAAATCCGGAAGATCTGTTTTTAATTTTTCCGCAAACGAATCTTTATCAGTAATGTCAACTCCGTTTGAAAGGATTAATTGAGTTATTTCAAATATATCATTTAGTAATTCAACAAGGCGGGTACCAATAAGACCTGTTGTGCCGGTTACTGCGATTTTCATGAGTTGGAGTATTGTTTTTCGTAGTATTTTTGATATTCCCCATCTTTAACATTTTTCCACCAATTTTGGTTGTCTTTGTACCATTCGACTGTTTTTTCAAGCCAAGAATCAAAATCATATTTTGGCTTCCATCCAAGTTCATCTTTTATTTTCGTCCAATCAACAGCATATTTTCTATCATGCCCTGGCCTGTCTTTAACAAATTCTATTGCGCTTTCGTCTTTTCCGAGAATTCTAATAATCTTTTTAACTACGTCCAAATTTGAAATTTCGTCGGTCTGGCCACCCACAACATATGTCTCCCCAACTTTTCCTTTTTCTAAAACAGCCTCTATCGCCCGAACATGATCTTCAACATAAAGCCAATCACGAGCATAAAGTCCATCTCCATAAACAGGAACTTTTTTTTCTTCCAAAATGTTAGTGATGGCCAAAGGAATAAGTTTTTCCGGAAATTGATATGGACCAAAGTTGTTTGAACAATTCGTAATTGTTATCGGAAGATTATATGTTGAAAAATATGCTCTTACTAAATAATCTGAACCGGCTTTACTTGCCGCGTAAGGACTTCTGGGGTTATAATTTGTACGTTCACTAAATTTACTCTTATCATCTAATTCAAGGCTTCCAAATACCTCATCTGTGGAAATATGATGAAATTTTTTGATCCCTTTTTTAAGAGCCGCATCAAGAAGAACTTGTGTTCCGACAACATTTGTCACAATAAAAGGGGAAGGATCTTTTATAGATCTGTCTACATGGCTTTCTGCTGCAAAGTGGACAACAATATCAATATCAATAAAAGCTGCGTCTAATTCTTCCGGGTTTGTAATATCTCCACGAACAAATTTGTAATTTGCATTGTTCTGGACATCTTTTAAGTTTTCAAGATTTCCCGCGTATGTTAATTTATCAAAATTTACAATTGAATCCTGCGGATGGTGTGCCAACCAGTAAAGAATAAAATTTGAGCCTATAAAACCGGCCCCACCAGTCACTAAAAGTTTAGCCATAGTTTGTTACAAGGTTTATTATATCGGGAGAAACCCGCTAAATCAAATAATGTTCAATGTTTGAAATTATCAATAAGTCCTAACTCATACGTGTTTAAACAGCTATGAATATAGGACGAGGATAAACTTGAGAAAATTTAAAGTTCCCCTTTTCGTATTTTATCGTAAACCATGTTGTTCGCGTGCAACAACTCATCGTGGGAAGTTCCCGCATCAATCCACCAATCAATTATTTCACATTGCATTGTTCCTTCTTTTAAATAAAAGTTGTTAAGATCTGTTACTTCCAGCTCTTCACGCGCAGAGGGAGTAAGATTTTTTACAAAATCAAAAACTCTTGAGTCATACATATATATTCCTGTTTGGGCAATGTTAGATTTTGGGTTATCCGGCTTTTCTTCAATTGATAAAACCCGACCATCTGAGTCAAGCTCGATAACGCCATATTGTTTTGATTCAGTCGGCATTTTTACTCCAAAAACCATTGCTCCCTTTTCCGTCTTTTCAAATTTGTTAACTGCATCTTTCAAATTAAAGTTAAAAATATTATCCCCAAGAACTACAAGAAGTTTTTCGTTCTGAGCAAATTCTTCGGCCAACGCAATAGCATCGGCAATTCCTCCTTTTGGATTTTTCTGAACAGCATAATATATCTTTAGACCAAATTCTTCTCCGGCACCAAGAAGATTTGTAAAATCACCTGCATGGATAGGAGAACTTGAAACCAAAACCTCTTTGATTCCTGCTTTTGCTACTGCTTCAAGCGGATAATAAATCATTGGCTTATTATATACAGGCAAAAGATGCTTATTAGTTACGAGAGTAAGAGGTCTAAGTCTTGTAGCAAGCCCTCCGGCTAAAATCATTCCTTTCATATATTATAAACGTGAGCTATTTAAAAATAAAAATGCTGCTGCAACAAGCAACGCAACTAATAAATATTCTACCACAATTTTTATCTTTAGGTTATGATGCGTTTTATGGTGAATAACACCCAAAACAATATACCCTACAAGCGTTGTAGATATAAATGCTATTTGCATTTTAATTTGACTCGAAAAGTATGCGGCTGCCGAAAATCCCACCAACAACAAAACACTCTCTGCAATATAATAAGTTTTATGTGTAAATCCCATTTTTTTCATTTTACAATACTCCTCCGCCTTTCTGAATAAGAATAAATATTATAAAAATTATAACAAGAAGAATATGATCAAGGTTATGCCCCACAATACGCGTAATGCGTTTTTTTTCTGTAAATATAAAATCAACTACAAAGGCTCCCAAAACCAGAAAAAGTATTATTAAAGAAATCGTTCTTGTTCCAAGAGCCAAATCAATTTTTGGCTCTGTTATATAAGACTTTGGCTGTACGGGAATCTTTACAACTTGCTGACTTTGCCCGAGCAAATTATTATTGGTTGGTTTTTCCTCATTTGTTGTTTTACTTTCAGTCTGAGTAGGAATAAAATTCTGTGAACCAAACATTTCAACAACAAGAACTGTATCCTCGCCTTGCAACTTTCCCTCAACAATTGCAAAACCAACATCTTTGAAACGAGAAGAAAGCATATTCTCCCTATGTGTTGGGGACTTCATCCACGCGTTAACAATATCAGAAGAGTTAGTAAAACCTTTTGCCAAATTTTCTCCTGCATAAAGATACTCATATCCTGAATTTTTAATAAAAAGCCATGGTGTCGTACTTCCATCGGGAGCAAAATGTGCCCAATAATTTTTATAAAACATGTCGCTTGCTTTCACTTCGGCCGCATGCTCTAATTGAGCATTTAACGTAAGAGGTGACAAACCATTTTCCTGCCTTACCTGATTTGTTTTAACAAGAATTTCATTTTCTGTTATAGAGTATGATATTCCTAAAATATCGGGATGCCTTGTTTCAATGGTGTGGAATAAAAAAGAAAGAAGAAAAATAAAAATGACGAGAATAAAAAGCGTTGAGTTATGAAGAAGTTTTGCGCGAAAATTATTGTGCTGGTGTGGGATAAAAAGTTGGAGCAGAAAATCTTTCATAAATAATTTAGTAAACGGGAGATATTATTTTCCCAAAAATTTGTCCATTAATTGGTTTACCTATGGAAAAGGATAAAGCGTTTGCGATAGAAATTCCGACACGCAATCCAGTAAATGATCCCGGACCTTCATTGACACAAAGCTTGTCAATATCTGAAATTTTTAGATTTGATATTTTAAGAACTTTTTCAATAAGACTAAGGGTTATGTCTGACCGAGTTTCTCTAGAATCTGATACCTTGAAAGTTTTTGAATCGCATTTTATATAAACTTTGGCTTTCTTAGTGTCACTTGTATCAATTGATAATATATTCATATAGAAATTTCAACCGCTCCCTTACGTAGTATTTTAAAAGGTTTTTTTGTACAGTCAATAACAGTTGACGTCTTTTTTATTGTACACCTACCAGCCATTACAAAGTCAACAAGTCCTACTAATCTTTTATCCAAATCCGAAAATACAAATGCTGTTTTGTTTCCTGAAAAATTAGCAGACGGAGCAAGAATCGGAACACCCAGCTTTTTAATAATTGCGTAAATTGTTTTGTGTTTTGGAATTCTAATTCCTATCGTTTTTCCTCCTCCCCTAACAAGAAAGGGAACATTATCATTGCAAGGCAAAATAATCGTGAGTCCTCCCGGCCAATACTTTTTCATAAGTTTTAAAACGTCAGGATTTATTTTTCCAACATATCTTTCTACCATTCTAATTGACGAGACAAGGATAGGAACAGCTTTGTCTTTTGGTCTTTTACGAATCTCAAACAGTTTTAAAACTGCTTTTTCGTTGTCTATTTTGCATCCAATTCCAAATGCGGTGTCTGTCGGAAAAATAACTATTCCGCCGTGTTTTAAGGTTTCTACAGCTTGATTAATGTTGGTATTCATAATGTCAAATTATAATTTCTAATTAAATCCAACTGTTTTAAAATTTAAATATTAAAAATTCAATGAAAATTTAAAATTAAAAATTAAAAATTGCTTGTTATGGTTATTCTCCTTTTGTTTTTTTCAATTTGTTCAAACTTTATGTCCCAACGTTTTTTAGGAAGAAGATTATCTAAATTCTCTGCCCACTCAATTAAAACAATAGCTTTTTTTTCTAAGAACAAATCATTTATTCCTATTTTTTTTAATTCTTTTTCGTTTTCTATTCTGTATAAATCTATATGATAAAACAAACTTTTTTTTGCCTCGTGCTCGCGAACAATAACAAATGTAGGAGAAATTATTCTCTCTTTTATTCCCAAACCTTTAGCAAATCCTTTTGTAAAAGTCGTCTTGCCGCTACCCAAATTTCCATATAGACATATAGCGGCGGGGGGGGTTATTTTTTTTGAAAATTTAAATCCTAGATTTTGAGTTTGGTTGTCTGATTTTGTAATAATAATTTTTTCTTCAAATATCATTTTCTGCTGTGAAAAAAGGCATTTTACCTTTAAATTTTAAGTATGAAAGTATACCACAAATTACAAAAATCAAAACTCCTCCAATAATAAGTAAAAACGGTGTTTTACTAAATTGACTTGATAGTATTTTTGTAATTGGAGTCGGGCTAGGAGTAACGATTTCATTTTCTGCACTCACAGAGTTTTTGCCAAGAATTTCTTCCGAACTTTCTGTTGCACTATCTTGTATTCCACTCATTGAACTAGTTGGCTTTGACGTAGGCGTCGGGGTTTTGGTTGGCGTGGGCGTTGGTGTTAATTTATTTGTAGGTGTAGGTGTGTTTGCAGGCACCGAAGTTGGCGTGGGCGTAGGGGTCGGGTCAGGCTCATTTATATTTATATCCAAAATATTAGATGACCAATTTACGGATGATAAATTTCCACCGCTGGTCGTGTAATAAAATCCGAGTTTTAACTTGTATCCACCCTCACCTTTGTAACCGCTATCCGAAAAGTCGCTTTTAACTATTAATTCCCCGCCCCATTCACCGATTTTTATTTGGCGCTGGCTTGCTATGGACTCCCCATTTTTTATCCACGTATCACCATTTTTTGTAAACCCAAAATAATTACTTGTTCCATTCTGATAAAATGATCCTTTTATGTAAATTGTTTCGCCGTTTGTAAACCCAGAGGGAGAAGCAGTTATCGTTATTTCCTCTTCGCCAAACAAAGAATCCTTTGAAGATGTTATCGTCAGACTTCTTGCCGCAAATATGCTTTTTGAAAAAAATAAGAAAAATAGAATTACAAAAACAAAAAATCTCAATTCGCGCATAAAACGCCTGCTTGGTTTTATTTATGCAAAAAGGGGAAGAAATTGCAAACTAAAATTAAATCTTAAAAGTATTAATGAACATAATTTATATGCAAATAGAACGTATCTAGACCATCATCGGATTGATGAACTCTAACATATCTAAGCCTACAACCACCATTACCTGTATAATTTCCTTGAAATAATGTTCCTGACTTAACTGCTTTAACTGAGAACGATGAGCCAGTAATGTCTATTCCGTTGTGAGAAGGGTAAAATCTATATGTTCTAACATACCATGTATCTCCATAACCTTGATGCAATTCAATAGGTGGATCTATTGGCCAATCCCAACTACCTGATGGATTAAAGCCATCACCCCCCGAATCATTTGTATAATCTACAGGCTTTAAATAGTTAAATGGATTTTCTGCGCTGCCATCCCTACTAACTGTAAAATGCAGGTGAGCACCAGATGAATTACAAGAAGCACCCTGTATAATAGTAGCTATTACATCTCCTTTATTTACCTGCCCTATCTCTCCCTCTGTTCCCTTTCCCGCAACAATCCCCTGTATCTGCAGGTATTCTGCTCTTGCCTGAGCCAACAGTACTTGATAGTTTGCTTCGCTTCCCCTAGTCTCATTAAGAAGTGTTTGCTTGCTTTTCTTTTCTTGCCCTAGTTGTTTCGTATAATCCTCCAATTTTTTACTCAAAAGCTCTTGTTCTTTTTGCTTATCCTCAAAAATTGTTTTCTGATTGTTGTAGTCGTTTTTTGCCTGCTCTGCTGCATAAATCGTTTTTTTATCGTATACCTGCACAATCCGTAAATACTTAAGACGAGTAAAAAAATTTGTAATATTATTTGACGTCAAAAAAATTTCCCAAGGGCTGGAGCTACCAACTTGATACGTTGCCGCAATCCTTCCAAGAAGCGCTTTTGTTGAAAAATTTATATTTTTCTCAAGACCTTTTACTTTTCCTTTTGTAATTTCAATATCTTTTTCAAGATTTGCAATTTTCACTTTTGTATCAGCAATTCTAGCCTCTGTAAGCTTAACTTGATTATCCATTATGGCAATTTGGGACGAAAGTGATTTTTCTTGTCCTTGCAAGTCAGAAATTTTTTGCTCATATTGACGTATTTGATCTTGAAGCGCAGATGTATTCTGAGTTGTAGTTGGTGTGGGCGTATCAGTCTGTGCAAAAGCCAAAGAAAAAAAACTTACCGAGAAAAAAACGGCAAAAACAGTAAGAAGTACTGAAAGAATATTTTTTTTTTGCATTGCATGTACACTTGTGTAAAACAAATTATTTTAAGTATCGAAGTACTGCCAAGTAACTTGCAAAAGCCCCGAAAAAACAAGCAAGAAATAATTCCAAAGCAAATAATTCAAAAAGCATAATAGGAGAAATAGGTAATACCGCAACCCCCTTTAAGAAACTTTCTAAAGCAGGCGTTGAATATAAGAGTATCCCAACAGACACAGTCCATCCGATAAGCGCGCCGAAAAATCCATACATCATTCCTTCGAGTAAAAATGGCGCGCGGATAAACCAATTTGAAGCGCCGATAAGCCGCATTATTTCTATTTCTTCCCGTCTTAATGTAATTTTTATCCCAATAATTGTCAGTATTATAAAAAGCGAAACAATGGCCAAAACAGAAATGACTACAATTCCGATTTTTCTGAATGCGTTTGTCCATGCAATAAGAGTATCAACTATATCTTTCTGAAATATTACCTCTTCGACAATATCAGAACCTTTAACAATTGATGCAAGATCTGAAAGGTATTCGGCTTTTATCGCCTGAACTTCAATAGATGACGGCAATATGTCTGCTGTAACTAAATCCAGTAAAATCGGATCTTTTTTATTCTGTTCCTTGTAGATTTTGAGTGCTTCTTCTTTTGAAACAAAACTAATTGTCGCAACTTTTAAAGTTGCTTTTAGTTGCTCTTCCAACCCTTTAATTTCTTCTTGCTTTGCGGTGTCTTTGAAAAATACGGTAAGCTGGGGTCTTGTTTCAAAATAATTAATAAGGCGGATTGAAAGAATTGTCAATATTGCAAACATAGAAATGGTAAAAAAAGTAAGCGTCATGATAAGAGCCGCAGAAATTGCCTGGTAGGGTGAGCGTCTAATGTATTTTGCTACTGTTTTAAGATGCATGTTTTTTGCTCTGAGCCGAAGTAATTGGCAGAGAGTCTCCTTTCTCTTTTGTATTTAAGCTGAAACTTTTTTTAGGGTTTTTGTCAGAAATTATTTTCCCTTTTTCCAAAATTATGACACGCGAATTGGACTTTTCAATAATTTTTTCATTATGAGTTGCCATAAAAACAGTCGCCCCTTTTTTATTAATGCTTTCAAGAAGGTCAACTATTTGAAACGAAGTTTGGGAGTCAAGATTTCCTGTCGGCTCGTCTGCCAAAATTACATCAGGATTAAATACAAGGGCTCGGGCGATTGCTACTCGCTGCTTCTCGCCTCCCGAAACCTGAAGAGGAAATTTATTAAATTTATCATTAAGTCCAACTTCTATAAGAATCTCCTCTGCTTTCTTTTTCGCATCATCTGCTTTTACCCCGGAGAGCTCGAGGGGTAACATAACGTTTTCAAGAACAGTCCTATCCATTAAAAGCTTAAGGTCTTGAAAAACTACTCCAACCTTTCTTCTCAATGTAGGTATTTTGTTTTTTGGAAGTTTTACTAAATCCATCTCTCCAAGAGAAATTTCTCCGGTATTTGGAATAAGATCTCGAATAATAAGTCTAAATATTGTTGTCTTTCCCGAAGTTGTAGGACCCATCAAAAAAACAAAACTACCTTTGTCGATGGAAAAGTTTATTTTATCAAGTACCGTATCGGCGCCATATTTTTTGGAAACGTCTTTGAATATTATCATAAGAAAACATACTGCAAGTTACATAATCTGCACTCTTCCCACATCCATGAGCCAACCTGCTTTTTGAGCCGAATTTGTCTCTCCCCAAACTTTTACTTTTTTTCCAACAAATTGCCCAAGATCAACAATAGAAGAGGTCATATATACATTTTGTGAATCTCCACCCGGACGCTCCAAATGATAAGCTCCTTCACCGTCAATTCCTCCAACTCGGACAGTTCCTTCTGCCTGATCTTTAAAAGTTTTATCATCTTTTAAACCGACGGTGTCTCCTTTTTTAAATGATGAGCCGCTTGTTTGACCTGTTGTGCCCTTATATTGCACTACTTTTCCTTTTGACGCCATCAAATAACCCGTAACACCGCCCAAGATGATAAAAATTACAAATAAAATAAAAGTTTTTTGTGTAAATTTCATTTTTTTGTCTGTAGAATTATCATCCGAATTTTTTTTATCCGTAGGACTTTCTTTGAATTCATGAATGAGTTCTTCATCCTCTTTCATATACTCTAGTAAACCACATTTTCTTCATTTTTACAACTTTTTCCGCCTTATATTTTTCCTTTTAATTCTGCTTCTATAAAGATATCTAAATTTCCATCCAAAACCGCGTCAACATTTCCCGTTTCGGTTTTCGTTCTGGTATCTTTTACAAGCTGATAAGGATGTAATACGTAATTTCTTATTTGATTTCCCCAAGATGGAGCTTTGTATTCTCCTCTTGCTTCTTTTTCTGTTTTCAGGCGATCTTCTTCTCTTTTTGCCCAAAGTTTTGCCTTTAAAAGCTTTAAGGCGTGGTCACGGTTTTGCGCCTGATAACGTTGTGTTTGACAAGTAACTATAATTCCCGTAGGTTTGTGTTTTAGGCGAACAGCTGTTGAAACTTTATTTACGTTTTGTCCTCCATGACCTCCTGCTCTATAAAATTCCCACTCCAAATCGTCTTCTTTTATTTCCAAACCCTCAATCTGGTCAATTTCCGGCAAAACCTCAACAAGGACAAAAGATGTTTGGCGAAGATTTGCGGAATTAAACGGAGATAAACGAACTAATCTATGAACCCCTTGTTCATTTTTTAAATATCCGTAGGAAAAATTCCCTTCAACAACAAGTGTTGCGCTTTTAATTCCTGCTTCCTCGCCAATCGACTTGTCAACTATTTCAGACTTAAATCCGTGCCTTTCACAATACCGAACGTACATCCTAAGTACCATTTCCGCCCAGTCCATAGCATCAACGCCTCCTTGACCTGCGCTTATTGTCATAACAGCGTTGTTCTTATCGTGCGGACCTGAAAGGTATAGATATAGCTCTAAATCTTTAATCAGGGGTTCTAGTTCTTTTTCATTATTCGAGCTTAAAAGTTTTTGAATTTTCTCTGCATCATCAATTTCTTTCTGCAAGACTGATAACTCCTTCATTTTTTTAGTTGCGCTCTCATTATCTTTCCAAAAAGAAGGATCCATTGACTCCGCTTCAATAACCCGAACCTGAATTTTTCTCTCTTCAATATTTAATTTTTCTAAAATAATCTGTGCCCTTTTTTTCAAATCTTCTTCCATAATTACAACAAAGCTATTTACCTTGACAATTATACCATCAATAGATACGATTGATAAAATGGAAGAAAAAATTGAGAAAGCGACACAAATACCCCACAAAATCAAGCAAAAGTTTAACAGGTTTTTAAGAATCCTTGGACCCGGACTTATAACAGGAGCAGCAGACGATGATCCGTCTGGAATTGCAACTTATTCCCAAACCGGCGCTCAATTCGGATACGGACAACTCTGGACTGCGCTCTACATGCTGCCCTTTATGACAGCGGTTCAGGAAGCTTGTGCAAGAATCGGTACTGTAACGGGAAAAGGAATTGCCGCGGTTGTACGAGAACATTACAGCAAAAAAGTACTTTACATCGTAACATTTCTTATTGTCGGTGCAAATACAATTAATATCGGCGCAGACATAGGGGCAATGGCAGCTGCCGCACGACTTTTAATTCCTTTAAATTTTATAATTCTAACAGTAATTTTTACGGCAATAATTCTTGTTCTTGAAATTTTTACCCCATATAAAGTCTATGCAAGAATTTTAAAATTATTGGCGTTTACTCTTCTTGCATATCCCATAACAGTTATTCTTGTAAGCCAGCCTTGGGAAGAGTTATTATTAAAAACTCTTGTACCTCATATAGAATTTAACTTCAGCTTTTTATTTATTATTACAGGAGTCATTGGTACGACAATTTCTCCATATATGTTTTTCTGGCAAGCATCAGAAGAAGTTGAGGAAGAAATTTCAGAACACAGAGTTAATCAATCCGGTGGAATTCCTAGGATTTCTTGGAATTTTATTAAAAATATGCGTATTGATAACTTTATCGGAATGTTTGCTTCCGAAATTGCAATGTGGAGCATCATAGTTGCAACAGCAACAATTCTTCATAATAACGGGGTTACCAATATAAACTCCGCGGCAGATGCGGCGCGCGCGTTAGAGCCTTTAGTGCATAGTTTTCCGAATGCAGGGATAATTGCAAAAGCAATTTTTGCGACAGGAGTTATAGGACTCGGATTTCTTGCAATACCTATTCTTGCAGGATCAGCTTCTTATGCGCTATCGGAAACACTTAATTGGAGAGAGGGATTGTTTTGGAAATTCAAACAAGCACATGGATTTTACGGTATCATAATTGCTGCAACTCTTATCGGACTTCTTATCAATTTTATAGGAATAGATCCGATAAAAGCGCTTATTTACGCAGCAGTTATAAACGGGATTGTTTCTGTTCCTCTAATTTTTCTAATCGCCCGAATTGCGCAAAATAAAAAGATAATGGGTGATTACAAAAGTGGATGGATATCAAAAACTCTTGTCTGGTCTACCTTTGTAGGAATGGGACTTGCGGCAATTGCCATGTTTGCAACATTTATACACTAATTATTTTTTATACAACGTAAAGAAATATTTTATTTCTTATACAAGGTAAAAAAAACTATTTTTTACAAACAAATTCACAAATAAAATCAGTGGCGGATTTTTTTCCTCCTGAAAGCTCTTGTAAATTTTGAATAACGGTTTGTATCGCCGCCTGACTCGATGTAAAATTATCCGTTGTTATTTTTGAAACAGTATCCTGAACATCTTTTAATAATTTATCGGCGTCTTTTTGCGTCGGAAGAGAAATATCATCCGGAGTCTTTTCACTACTTTCAGTAGTTCCCAATACGCTTACGTTGGGGTTTTTTATATCTTCATTTGAGAAAGGTTTTAGCAAAAAATATATACCAAAAATAACTAATAAACTAAATAGTGATACTCCGAAAATAATACGTTTGATATCCCATTCTTTTTGCGAATCAACAGAATCAAATTCGAGTAATTCTTTATTTTTCCTAACATCCATATTATTGATATTATACTATTCCTAGAAAACCTCTAAGTCAATTCTTGTTTGCAATATTAATCATTCTGGTATATCATTTCTTTATGAACATAAAATCTCTCCAGAATAAAATAAGATTATTAAATATAAAAACAAGACCACATTATAAATTATACAGTCAGAACGAAAAAGAGATTCTAACCAAAACAGTTAAATTAAATGAGGAAGTTGGAGAACTCTGCAACGATATTCTTTCAATTTTAAGACTCCAAAGACGCGCAAAATTGGATAAATTTGACAAACGAAATATTTACCAGGAATTTGCTGACGTCATTATTACAACTATCCAACTTGCCGAAGTTGCGGGAGTTGATATTGAACGCGCAATACACGACAAGCTGATAAAAATTGAGGAACGCTACATGAAAGAAAAAACAGTTTCTAAAACATCGAAGTGATTATTTTGCTTTTTTAAGAGCTCTTATATCTTCTAAGATTTCTTTTTTTACATCTTCTGCAGCTTTTTTAATTTTTTCTTCAGCATTTTGGATTTTAGAATACAACATTTTCCAAGATTTTTCCTGATTTTTGTTTTTTATATGTTTTAAAAATTCTTTTTTGTCCTCTTCGCAAAGCTCTGACAGAATAGTATCCACAACAGAATGATTAATATTTGAATCAACAAGTCGCAAAAGGTGTTCTTTTTCTTTTTCTGAAAGATCAAGATTTGCAAGCTCTATTTCAATAGATTCAGTCTCAACAATATAACTATAAAAGTGTTTTAACATATTACCAATACTTTATGCTTACTACTTTATACATAATACTATTTTATGTCTATCGGTCCCAACGGAACAGTATCATTCGGATCGTCGATAAAAAAGTATAACACCGCACCTTTTTGAGCGCCATCTACTCTTTCAAGATATTGCATTACTTCAGGTGATCCACCCAAATGTTTACCTGTAAATTCTGCAGGTCCCGCATCTCCTATTACAACAACTATTGCGCGACCGTTATTTGGATTTACCACGATCATTTTTCTGTATTTAAAAAAAGTTATATACTCTCCTGTATGTTCTGAGAAGCCGGGAGCAAGAAAAGTTGGAACTGCAATATAATATTTCTCAAAAAGATTGTCTTTTTCAGTCATCGTATCAGCCGACCGTGCAAAATATCCCCACGCTCCAAGACCGGGCGCCATTCCTTGTTTTCCAAATTCGGATGCCGCATCTTGCGTGCTAAAATGTGATGCCATTGTATCTCCCGGAAAGCGTGTCAGATGTTGTTCTTGACCAATGTATCCATAACTTCTATTCAATCTTATTCCTGAAAGTTCCGGCGCAATTTTTAATCCAAAATCTCGCGTCAGAATCTTTACGGCACCTTCTTCCTGAACCGTAGTCAAAGGTGCAACATCTGAAGGGAGAACATTATGTAAATCTGTTATAAGAAAAACGTTTTTGTCAATTTTAGGCATAATATTTTCTTTTGGAGCAGGTGTTTGGGGAGCAGGAAGTAAGGGTACAACCGGGGAAGTCAGAAGCATTATTCCCCCAAGAGACCCAGCGGCAATTTGCGTTACGCTATTTGCGAAATGATTAAGAGCATTACCATGCTTTTCCCACAAATTTTTTTGGAGGTCTTTGTGTTTTTTAATCCATTTATTTCTAAGAATCTCGTAATGTGTATTTCCCATCAATTCTTATAATATCAAAAGTGCGGAAGTAAATAGAAGAGCAAGGTTAATGCATTCCTAGCTCTAGCAATCTGTTATATTTGGCGATTCGTTCGCCGCGGTCCACTCCTCCAAATTTTACATAATCAGCTTGGGCGTGTACGGCAAAATCAACAATCCAATCATCATCTGTATCGTCCCCCCTGTGAGACACAATGATTTTTAATTCATTTTCCCGCGCTAACTTTATTGCTTCAAAGGTTCCGGAAATAGTACCATTTTGATTGGGCTTTATAATTACAGCGTTAATAACTTTTTTTTCTAAGGCTTTTTGTATCCTAGTGGGACTTGTAACGGTAAGATCATCCCCGACTATCAAAATTTTTTGACTAAATTGGTTGTAAAAATCTGACCATTTTTCCCAATCTTCATCAGAAAATGGATCTTCCAAATAGAAAATATTATAATTATCAATCAATTCCTTATAACCTAAAGTTTCTTGCCTAAAACTTCCTGCCGTATCCAAAGCAATACGCACATCAGGAAAAATCGTCTTTATGGTTGAAAGAACCGAGTTGTTATTAAAACTTAAAGGTGAAAAACCGCCCTCTGCACCAACTGTGGTTTCAATTTTTTGGTCAACTAGATATTGTTTCATTTTTTTAAAGTCGGAAATTGCTTTCTCAAGCGACTCTTCTACAATCATAAATTCCTGAATAGTCAGGTTGGGATTGCCATGTTTTCCTCCTTCAAAAAGAAGCATTAAAAGTTTTGGAAATTTTTGAGGTTTTGCATTATTTCTTTCAACGTTATTAATTTTCCAAAAAGCCGCGGAAATTGCAAGAGACGTATTTCCGCCTAAATTCAAAGATACCAATTTTGTATCAAGGCTTTCTTGTGTCCAGTCGATATTAAGAAGGTCGTTTTTTATTGTTTCGGTTTGCTTAATCGCCTCATCACAAGAAACATTTTTTGCTTCATATTTTCCTGCGGAAATTCCTGCAGGAACTACAATAGACTCCTGTCTTCCATCTTCTAAAAAAATAGTGGTTTTTATTGTTTCGTTTCCTTGCGAGGACAAATTTTTTAAAACCTGAATATCTTTAATTTTCATAACTTGATAAAGAAAAATTACTCAATATTAAATCTAATATAGCTGCAGCTATCTGTATCCACAATCTTAATCTGACTAAGCTTAAATGTACCAAGACTAATTGGTTTTGGAGTAATATTTGATGAAGTATTTTGTACTTGTGTAACGTTGTTTTGAGAGGTTTGCGGTCTTACTCCAAAAAGCTGAGCTATAAAAGCAAATAGATTATCAAAAAAACTAGGCTTTTTAGCAGTGTCGTTTGCAGCAAGAACATTGGTTGTGGTTGGCGCAAACGAAGTTTTTCTAATACACTGTGGGGAACTCCATATTTTATAAGTATAGTTAGGCTCAAGAGGATCAGAAACCTTATATTGCCATGTTGATTTATACCTAATCCTTGTAGCAGTTGACGATTCAATCGAAACATCAACAGGATTAACATACGGAAAATCACGGGTAATATTATTTGGGTCAGTACCTCTTCCTGATGAAAAAAGCATTTTTTCAACAGCTGCATTTACGATATCT
>Ga0100387_10000129_pt1 | contig 62999 bp, 42 predicted proteins | sample CryGeymeta201511_FD_81547 | JGI IMG/M metagenome (GOLD analysis project Ga0100387, IMG submission 81547) | Groundwater microbial communities from Crystal Geyser aquifers in Utah, USA - Crystal Geyser metaG 2015-11 | ecosystem: Environmental > Aquatic > Deep subsurface > Groundwater | place... | reverse complement strand
TGGTGACAGAAATAGATAGTCAAAACACAAAATTTATATCTCTCAGCGGAACAAATATTCCATTAAAAATAAGATATTCACCCGTTCTTCCGGTTGGATTAAGAAGACCCGGTTACCCGGAGAATATAGATATAATATTTAGTGATGGAATAGTGGATACTTCGGTGGCTGATCCGAATAATTTCATCCCTTCAAAACCTGTTAAGTTTACTGTTATTGCAAAAACTTCAACCGGTGATCAAAAACTTAAATTCACTTATTATGATAAAAACAACAGCGGAAGCGGGACGCTTGATGCAAATGGCGACTACATTACAATACTAACAGCGCCAAACCAAACGCCATTACAAAATAAAGCTACCTGGCGTGTAGAAGTTGATACTGCAGGGCTAAACGGCGCTACTATCGTTTCACCTACTCTAAACGATAAATACGAATTGAGATTATCCGTTCCCTATTCCCAAAATGATAAATTTACGTTCGTAACTAAAGGACAATATATCGATCCGAATTTAGCTAAAAAGCAGTTTGAAACTGAGCCGTATGTTGTGCCTAATCCTTATGTTGGCGCAGCAAGTTTTGAACCTCAGAGATTTGCAGTGTCCGGCAGAGGAGAAAGGAAAATTGAATTTAGAAATCTTCCTGCAAATTGCTCTATAAGAATCTATACTCTTACCGGCGAACTTGTGCAAACACTCAAACATGATGGGAATATCAACGAAGGGATTGTTACATGGGATTTGCGAAATTCAAGCAGTCTTGAAATAGCGCCAGGGCTTTATATCTATCTGGTTGATGGACCCGACGTAGGTACATTTGTCGGCAAATTTGCAATAATTAAATGATGAAGGTGGATGTATGAAAAAATTAATTATAAATAATCTAAGAGTTGTTTCAGTCTGCGTTCTATTTATTATCGTTTTTGCAGATCAAAACATTGCACAAAATAAGACCGGTACAACCATTGGGCAATTTCTAAAAATTGAACCAAGCTCCAGAGTAGTTGCACTCGGAAATGCCGGAGCGTCACTGTCCGGCGAAATATCTAACATCTTTTATAATCCCGCAAGTTTAGGAAGACTGCAGGGAGCCGATATTCAATTTACTTTTAATAAATGGTTAGCAGATATATCATATAATTATATGGCTGCGGGCATTAACGTTGAGGGTGTCGGAACATTTGCTTTGGTTGGTACGCTTCTTAATTCCAGAGAAATGAAAGTGAGAACAGTTGAAAGCCCATTGGGAACCGGAGAGCTATTTAAAGTGAGCAACCTTGCTCTCGGGCTTGGTTATGGATTGATGTTAACTGATAGAGTATCAGTTGGTATGCAAATAAATTATATAAACGAATCAATATGGCACAGCTCGTTAAGCGCATTTGGAATAAATTTAGGCGTTCAATATCAAGTTGTAGAAGGTGGTTTAACACTTGGCGCTAGCGTCTCAAACTTTGGCGCAAGGTCAGCTTATGATGGAAGAGACCTTTATCTTAATTATGATTTTGATCCGGACAAGTATGGCGACAACAATAAACTTCCCGCGGAACTTAGAACCGATCATTTCAATCTTCCGACTTTATTTAGAGCTGGTGTTTCATATTGGTTTGATTTTGGTTCTGACTATAAATTACTTGTTGCGGCAGATGCAGTTCATCCTAACGATAATGACCAGTACATAAATCTTGGAAGTGAATTAAATCTTTTGAAAATGTTTTCGATACGTGCCGGCTACAGAAATTTATTGATGCCCGAATCTGAAGGAGGTTTAGTTCTGGGCGGCGGTGTTCAAACCAAATATAACGAAACGAGCAGCGTACGTTTTGATTACGCTTACGCTGATTATGGCAGATTGGCTGAAACTCACCGTGTGACTTTAAGTATTGGATTTAAGTAGGACGTAGAAATTAAACATGCAAAAAACCTTTGAAATGAAAAAATTCAATTTAATTCTGCTTCTTCTGTTTGCTTTTGTTGGATGTACTGCTCAACAAGATCAAATGATTTTTAAATCAATGGGAAAAATTGATTATCCTCTAACACTTGATGAAACAAATCTTTTGGATTCAATTCAGTACCGTTCCTTTCTTTATTTTATAAATGAAACTAACTCAAAGAATGGATTGGTGAAAGACAGAAGTGCAACATGGGCGCCAGCGAGTATTGCTGCAATCGGTTTTGCACTTCCTTCTTATGCAGTTGGCGTAGAAAGAAACTGGATGACTAGAGATGAAGCTGCACAAATAACACTCAACATTTTAAAATTCTTTTTTAATTCTGTCCAAAGCGCTGATACAAATGCTACCGGCTACAAAGGCTTTTATTATCATTTCTTGCGAATGAATTCCGGTACACGCGAATGGAATAGTGAACTTTCGTCTGTTGATACCGGACTTCTAATGATGGGGATTATCTTTGTTAGAAATTATTATAATCTTGATGACGAACCAGAAGATGAAATTCGCGCTCTCGCCGAAAAACTGCTTGACAGACTTGACTGGGATTTTTTAGAAATGCCTGCAAGCGGTGAATATGCTAACACAATTTCTATGGGATGGAAACCGGAAGAAGGTTTACATTCGATGGGATGGAAGGGTTACAACGAAGCTTTGTTTCTTTACGTTCTTGCTGCCGGAAGCGGAATGAAAAACGTTGAAGCTGGATATAACTCATGGCTTGCCTCTTACGATTGGAGAACACCTTATCCGGATCTTTCACACGCAGTATTTCCTCCTTTATTTGGTCATCTGTTCTCTCATTGCTTTATTGATTTTAGAGGTTTGAAAGATAAATTTATGAAAGAAAAAGGAATTGACTATTTTGAAAATTCACAAATGGCAGTTTTAGTGCAAAGACAATATGCAATTGAAAATCCAAAAGGATGGTTAGGATATGATTCACTGTGCTGGGGAATTTCTGCTTCAGATGGTCCGGGCGAAAAATATAATCATGAGGGAAAACAATTCCTTAATTATGCGGGAAGAGGAACGAGCGGAAGAGAACTTAACTATTTTGATGACGGAACGATCGCTCCATATGCTGCAATTGCTTCAATTGTGTTTGCGCCCGAATTTGTGATTCCAACAATTAGATCGTTTAATAATAAATATGGAATAAATCTTTGGGGGCGTTATGGTTATTACGATGCTTTTAATCCTACTGCTAATTGGTTTGGACCCGATTATATCGGCATAGATCAAGGACCGATTGTTTTAATGATTGAAAATTTTAGAACCGGATTGATCTGGAATTATGTAATGAAAGACTCAATAATACAACGAGGATTGAATAGACTTGGTTTTGAATATTTTAATTGATTTTATATTTGATGTTGTTTTTAATTTCATGGTACAACCAAAATTTCTACTAACCACACTTTTCATGTTTCTATTCTTCAGCAATAGCTTCTACGCTCAAGTAAAATCAATTGATGATTTTGAAAACACACATGGATGGAGTGTGGTGAAATCTGACGGAGTAAATCTTAACACTTCAAACGATTTTGGCGTGAATGGAAATGCAATAAAATTAGATTATGAATTTATAAAAGGGACAGGTTATGGCGGTATTCAGAAACTCTTTCCGATCGATCTGCCGGATAACTTTGAATTTACTTTTAATTTAAAAGCTATATCTCCATCTAACAATTTTGAAATTAAGTTTTTAGATAGCAGCGGACAAAATGTTTGGTGGGTAAATAATAAAAATTACGATTTTCCAAATGATTGGAAGAAGTTCCGGATAAAAAAAAGGCATATTACTTTTGCATGGGGACCAACTGATGATCAATTATTAAAACGAATAAACCGAATTGAATTTACAATTGCCTCTTTCGTCGGAGGAAAGGGAACTATTTGGATTGATGATTTGAAATTTACTCCGCTTGAACCTGAAACGAGTATTTATCCAACTCCGCTTGTAACAGCGTCATCATTTCTTAAGGGGCACAATCCTAATTTTATTCTTGATAATTTGCCTCAGACTTTTTGGAAAAGTGATGGAGTTGTAGAGCAATCAATCATTGTGGATTTTAAGGCGCGAAGAGAATTTGGCGGATTAAAAATAGATTGGGCAAAAGATTTTTTTGCAAAAGCATTTGACATCTTCCTCTCTGAAAACGGGGATACTTGGGAGAAAGTTTATTCTGTTTCTTCAAATCAAAGTGATGTAAGTTTTATCAATCTTCCCGAAGCTGAAGCAAAGTATTTGAAAATCAAACTTTTAGAAAGCAACTCAGAAAAAAGTTTTGGGGTGAAAGAAATTAGTTTCCTTAGCGTTAAAAACTCTTTTACACTAAATGATTTTCTCCTATACTCTGCACAAAACTCATCAAGAGGGAATTATCCAAGATATTTTTTAGACGAAGCCTCGTACTGGACAGTAAGTGGCGTTAATAACGATATTAAAGAAGCCTTAATTAACGAAGATGGAATTATTGAAGTTGACAAAGCAAGTTTTTCTATTGAACCAATGTTGACAGTTAATGCTAAATTATTCAATTGGAGTAATGTTCAATCTATTCAATCGCTTGAGGAAAATTATCTTCCGATCCCGAAAGTAAATTGGAATTGCGAAGGGATGAATCTTGCGATCAAGGCGTTTACCAATGGTGAAGCAAATAAAAATTCTATTCTTTATTTGAAATACACTTTAACAAATAATTCCTCTTCGCAAAAAAACGGAAATTTGTTTTTACTAATTCGTCCGTTCCAGGTTAATCCTCATTATCAATTTCTAAACCTTGCGGGTGGTGTTGCAAAGATAAATTCTATAGGAGAAAATAATGGAAAGATTTATATAAATGATGAAAAAGTAGTACTGCCAATTACTGCTTACAATTCGTTCGGGACATCTGCTTTTGATGAAGGAAATATTGTCGATTTATTAAAAGAAAATAACTTCCCCCAAAATAAAGCTGTTGTTGACCCAACAAATTTGGCGAGTGGAGTTCTGAAATATGAATACGATTTGAAAGAAGGGGAAGCAAAATATATTTATTTAGCTGTTCCATTTTATACGGAAAATTCTTTTAGTGAAACGTTTAGTGAAGGAGTAATTGAAAAGAGACTTAATGAAACAATAGACTTCTGGAAATCAAAAGTAGATCACATAAAATTTAATCTCCCAAAATCTGCCGATAGAATTGTGAATACTTACAAATCGAATCTTGCTTACATTTTAATAAACAGAGATAATGCCGGGATTCAACCCGGCTCCCGGTCATACGAAAGAAGCTGGATTAGGGATGGTTCGTTAACATCATCCGCATTATTAAAATCGGGAATCACAAATGAAGTGAAAGACTTCATTAAATGGTACGCGGCTCATCAATATGAAAATGGTAAAGTGCCTTGCGTTGTTGATTCCAGAGGTCCTGACCCCGTTCCGGAACATGACAGTCACGGTGAAATGATTTATCTGATTTGTGAATATTTCAACTTCACAAAGGACACAACATTTTTAAAAACTAAAAATGAAAACGTAAAAAAAGCTGTTGAATATATCGAATCACTTATTGCAGAACGTTCAACTAATCATTTCAAAAACGGGAATGACAGTGTGCGTGCATACTACGGTTTGGTAACGGAATCGATAAGCCACGAAGGTTATTCTGCAAAACCAATGCATTCCTACTGGGATAATTTTTTTATAATGAAAGGATTAAAAGACGCAGCAGAGATTCAAAAAATTCTTGGTGAAAAAGAATCTTACGAACGAATAAAAAAAGTTAGAGATACCTTTAAGGAAAATCTTTACAACTCAATCAATCTTGCAATGAAAACGAGGAACATAGACTACATTCCCGGTTGTGTTGAACTTGGTGATTTTGATGCAACTTCTACAACAATTGCGCTTACTCCCTGCAATGAATTAGACAACCTGCCCAAACCGCAGGTCTATAACACATTTAATAAGTATTATGAGTTTTTCAAAAACAGAAGAGAAGGCAAAAGTGATTGGATAAATTATACTCCTTATGAAAACCGTCTAATCGGTTCATTCATTTTATTAGACCAGCCTGAACGAGCTCACGAATTGATTGAATTTTATTTGGATGACCAACGACCTAAAGGATGGAATCATTGGGCTGAAGTTGTATGGAAAGATGAGCGAATTCCAAGATTTATCGGAGATATGCCGCACACATGGGTTGGTTCAGATTTTCTAAATGCAATTCGTTCAATGTTTGTTTATGAATCTGCTTCAGGCTTAGATGGTGGGTCTTTGGTTTTGGCATCAGCGCTGTACCAGGATTGGATTGATTCACCAGACGGAATGTCGATTGAAGATCTCCCAACATATTATGGAGAAGTTTCTTACTCAGTTAAAAAAGAAAATGAACGGTATGTTTTCTCAATTTATGGTGATGTTAATCTTCCAAAGTATGGAATAAAAATTAAAAACTTTAATAGTTCTAAACTTCCAGCAAGTGTTACTGTTAATAGAAAAAAAATAAAATCCTATACTAAAAATGAAATTACGATTAATGAATTTCCGGCTGATGTAATTATTGAGTATGATACTTATTAAAATTACAAAATGAACTTGATGATCTACATTACGCAAAGCTATAAGTCGAAACCCTGTTTCGACCAAATGGCGATTTAGAGAATCGCCTTACGCTTCTAACCATTTTACGTGATGTAACTTAATAATGAATTTAGAACTTCATATAGAAACTGGAATTTAAATATGAGCTTTTACGCTTCAAAAAAATCTTTCTTAAAGAATGGCAAACCACACTTTGTCATTTCAGGCGAAATTCATTATTTCCGTCTTGAACCGAAACTTTGGGAAAAGCATTTACTTTTATTAAAAGATGCAGGAGCAAATACAACCTCTACATATATTCCGTGGGACTGGCATGAGTACGAAGAGAATCAATTTGATTTTATTGGACAAACACACCCCGCGCGAAATCTTGTCGGGTATATAAAACTTTGTAAAAAAGTTGGTTTGGATTTGATTATAAAACCGGGTCCATATATTCTTTCCGAATATAAAAATCAAGGTTTGCCGCAGTGGTTTTTAAATAAGTGCAATAGGAATAGCCATGCCCTTGATGAAAATGGAAATATAATTGCACCGGATTTGATGTCTTATATGTCGGAAGAATATCTCCGTTACACTTTCCATTGGTATGATAAAATTATGCCCATAATAAAACAATTTCAGGAAAGTAAGAACGGTCCGATTACGATGATGCAGGTATGTAATGAAGTCGGGGTATTCCAATGGCTTTCCGGTAAGATTGACTATAATAAATCGGTTATGAAATTATATAATGAGTTTCTGATACTAAAATACAAATCAATTGAAAAATTGAACCGCACTTATGGAACGGAATATTCTTCGTTTGAAAAAATTTCTGCGCCGTCCGGGGTGATTGAAAACAAGCAGGATTACTGTGCATACAATGATTTTCATCTTTTTTATCGCCATTATTTTGCACAGTATTTAGATATACTTATTAAAAAGATTAGAAGCTTCAATATAGATTTACAACTTTCGCATAATATTCCCGGTTGGATTTATGGCAACGCTGCTGAGTTACCAATGCTCATAAGTACTTATGAAGAAGTTCTGAGAACAAGGACAGATTTAGTTTTTGGTTTAGACCATATCCCCGAGTTCTTTTCGTTTCGAAATGCACATTCGGATTTGGCATGTAACAAAATATTAGAAGCCGTGCAGACTCAAGGACCGGTGTGGGCAGCCGAATTTCAATCAGGAACACGTGAGCATCAAGTAAAAAGTGATTCGAAAGATTTAGAAACATTTTACTATGCATCACTCGCACACGGAATCAAAAGCTTTAATTACTATATGTTTTCACAGGGCATAAATCCCAAAGGAAAAGGATTTTACGGAAAGACATTTTACTATCAAACACCATTAAACTCAAAAGCTGAAAAGTCCCCTTTATATGATGCTATAAAAAGAGTAGATAAGTTTATAACCAAAGAGGAAGAGAATCTTTTACTAAGTAAAACACATTCCGATATCTGCGTTGGGCTTTACAAACCATATTTCTACACAGAGCTTACGACATCTCAATTGTTAAAAGAGAAAAAACTTTATGTTGATAAACTCGGACTTACACTTGATCCACGTTTTGTTCGCGAGGAAATATTCTTTAATGGGCTGCTGCGCGGTCTTCAGGCACTGAACTTTAACTATGATGTACAAGATTTAGAAAATAGTTCGCTTGAAGTATTATTTAAGTATAAACAACTTTGGGTAGTTACAACAGAATTTATGGATGGCGCTACTCAAAGTTTGCTCGCATCTTATGTTAAGATGGGCGGACGTCTTATAATTTATCCTGCAATTCCAACCTTAGATTTATATCTAAATCCTTGCACTATTCTTAAAGATGAGTTGAAGATTAGCTTTACAAAATCATTAAGCCCTAATAAGATTGAAGCATTTGGGATTAAAGAAGTATTTACTGTTTTTAAGGAAAAGCAAATTTTTAAAATTACGAATGAAGAAATAGTATCAAAGACTGAATTGGGAGAAGCATGTGGTATTTGTAAGCGGATTGGCTCCGGTGTAATTACGGCGCTTGGATATGCTTTTGGATACACAAGCGATGAACATCTGCGTCTTTATGAAAAATTAGTTTCACTTGACAAGATTAAAAGACAGGCAAAAGTTTCAGACCCTGATATTCAATTTGTAATTCGCAAAGGGAAGAAATATTCATATCTGTTTTTAATAAACTATCACAACGAGAAAAAAACTTTTAGTGTAAATTCTGATAAATTTACTTTAAAACCTTTTTCCTGCAAGATAGTTAAAAAGAAATGACTCTATAAGGCTGTGTAAAATTGTAAAGCGAAATTTATTTGGCGCATTAAACATTAGAAACTGCTTGAATGTTATATTAACAAGATGAATCTCGCTTTACAGAAATTATAATTGAAAACGTTAGGATTGAAAAATGAAAATGAAAATTGTTGTTAAATTATTGATAGTTATGTCTCTATCACACTTTGGAATAGAAGCTCAAACAGATTTAATAGCGCCATTAGTTCCACAGGGCGTTGAGGCTTTTGGCTATGAAAAAAATGTGGATGTAGAATGGTATCACAACAGTGAGATTGATCTTGCCGGATATAAAATTTATAAATGGAATGGAGTTGATTATGCATTCTACACAAACATTCCAAAAGAAAAAAGTTATCTCTCTCTAAACGTTGGCGTTTTGGGAGTGAGTTATTCATTTAAAGTTAGCGCATATGATTTAAGCGGTAATGAATCCGATTTGAGTGACAGTGTTAATGCTGCCACGCACGAAATGACGGATGAAGAATTTCTGGATATGGTTCAGCGTTCAACATTTAGATATTTTTATGATTACGGACATCCCGTATCAGGGTTATCAAGAGAAAGGTTAGGATCAGGAGAAACAGTAACGAGCGGTGGTTCAGGTTTCGGTTTGATGGCTTTGTTAGTTGGCGTTGAAAGGGGATATATAACACGTGATCAAGGCGTCGAAAGAATGTTGAAGATATTAAACTTTCTTAAAATTAATACGGCAAAATTTCACGGCGCGTTTTCTCACTGGTTAAATGGTTCTAGCGGAGCAGTTATCCCATTTAGCCAATATGACGATGGTGGAGATTTAGTTGAAACTTCTTTTATGATTCAAGGGATACTTACAGTGCGCCAGTTTTTTGATAGAACAAATGTAAGCGAAGAACAAATTAGAGATCTTTGTACAGAAATTTGGGAGGGAGTTGAATGGAGTTGGTATCGAAGAGCATCTTTTAGTAATTACCTTTATTGGCACTGGTCGCCAAATTATGACTGGCAAATGAATTTTAAGTTAGTCGGTTGGATGGAAACGATGATCACATATTTGCTTGCCATTGCTTCGCCAACTTATAATGTTCCTGCAAGATTATTCCATGATGGCTGGGCAAGTTCAAACTATACTAACAATAATTCTTTTTATGGATATAGATTATGGGTAGGATCAAATTATGGCGGTCCGCTTTTCTTTGCTCATTATTCATTTCTCGGTTTTGATCCGAGAGATAAGAAAGATGCTTATTGCAACTATTTTCTTAACAACAAGCATCACACTCTAATTAACAGAGCTTATTGCATCGCAAATCCTTTCAGTCATCCGGGATACGGTTCGGATAATTGGGGATTAACAGCAAGTGATGATCCGTTTGGATACGGCGCACATGCACCTTACAGTAATGATAACGGCACCATTACACCTACCGCCGCTCTTTCATCAATGCCATACACGCCGGCGGAATCAATTACAGCGCTTAAAAATTTTTACAGAACATACGGCAGCAATGTTTGGGGTGAATATGGTTTTAAAGATGCTTTTAATCCTAAGCAAAATTGGTTTGCAAATAGTTACATTGCAATTGATCAAGGACCGATAATTGTAATGATTGAAAATTATAGAAGCGGGCTTTTATGGGAAAAGTTTATGGCTAATCCGGAAATTCAACCAATGCTCGATTCAATCGGTTTTGTTTCCGATTCTGTAACAAATATTAATGATGATTTAAATACTGTTTATGATTTTCTATTGATAGGCAATTATCCAAATCCATTTAATCCTTCAACAACAATTGTGTTCAATATTCCATTTGCACAATATGTTTCGATTAGCATTTATAATCACCTTGGAGAAAAAATTAAAGACCTTACAAATAAAGAATTTCCATTTGGCGAAAATAAAATTGTTTGGAACGGTTTAAATAATGATGGCAGCCCGGTTAGTTCAGGAATTTATCTTTATAAGCTTATTTCAGAAAGTAAAAGTCTTTTCGGTAAAATGATTTTACAGAAATAAAATGAAGCATTTCAAACATATTGCAGCAGTTATTCTTTTTCTTTGCATCTTTCTGTCACCATCTTGTTCAAAGGAAAATGAAGGCGATAAAATCATAAAGTTTTGGGCTATGGGCACTGAAGCCGAGTATGTAGCTAAGCTCGTTCCCGAGTTCGAAAAGCAAAACCCCGGAATAAAAATTAAAGTGCAGCAAATACCATGGACGGCGGCACAGGAAAAATTAATTACAGCCTTCGCCAGCGATAACACACCGGATGCCTGCCAGCTTGGAAATACATGGGTTCCGCAGTTTGCTTACTTAAATGGTATTGTAAGTTTAGATAAATTTATAAGCAGTTCGCCAATAATAAAAAAAGAAAATTATTTTAATGGAATTTGGGATACAAATGTAATTGATTCATTAGTGTATGGAATTCCCTGGTACGTTGATACGAGGATTTTATTTTACAGGTCTGATATATTTAAAAGAGCGGGGTATGATAATCCGCCTAAAACATGGGCTGAACTTTATGATCTTTCAAAAAAGATCAAATCCCTTTTCCAAAATAAAGATAAATATGCAATTTATCTTCCGACCAATGAATGGGCGCCGTTCGTAATCTTCGGTCTTCAAGCAGGCGCGAATATTTTAAAAGACAACAGCTCCAGAGGAAATTTTAGTTCTGAAGAATTTAAGACCGCTTTTGAATTCTTAATAAGATTTCACAAGGAAAAATTAGCCCCTTTAGGAATATCGCAGGTTACTAATGTTTACCAGGCTTTTGCAGACGAATACTTTTCTATGTATATCTCAGGTCCGTGGAATATAAACGAATTTAAAAAATGGATGATAAACGATTTGGCAGATAAATGGAAAACATCGCCGCTTCCTTCCAAAGGCAATAACTATCCCGGCGTTTCGTTAGCAGGTGGAGCAAGTTTGGTTATCTTTAAAAATTCAAAACATAAAAATGAAACCTGGAAATTCATAGAGTATTTATCAAAGAGTTCTACGCAGATTAAGTTTTTTAATTTAGTTAACAACCTGCCCGCTGTAAAAGAAGCGTGGGGAGATTCTTCAATTTCAAAAGATGTTTATATGAAGGCATTTTATCAGCAATTTGAAAATGTTGCCGCAACTCCGAAGATTCCAGAGTGGGAGCAAATTGCTTTTTCTAAAATACAACAGTATGCAGAATTAGCGGCTCGCGGGGTTATTAGCTCTGATGAAGCATTGAAAAATCTTGATAAGGATGTTGATATTATTCTTGAAAAAAGAAGATGGTTAATTGGAAAAGAAAAATGATAAAGTCAGCTAAAAATAAATTCTCCACATATTCCTCAAGCGCTGCTTATATTTTTCTTGCACCAGCACTTTCCGCAATATTTGTTTTCTTTTTTATTCCCGTCATAGCTGCATTTATAATCAGCTTTACTGATTTTGATATTTACGCATTGGGAGATTTTAGCACTGTTCGGTGGGTTGGTTTTAGCAATTACTTTAAATTATTTGATGACCCGCTTTTTTGGCAGGCGCTGCAAAATACTTTTTACTTTGTGATTGTTACCGGACCGGTATCAATTGCGGTTTCTCTTACGGCGGCATTGTTGCTTAACTCCAAACTTGTAAAATTTAAAGCTATATTTCGAGCAAGCTATTTTATGCCGGTAGTTACCACACTCGTTGCAGTGGCAATAGTTTGGAGATTTATATATCATCCAAAATTCGGGATCATGAACTATTTGCTAAGTTTAATTTCAATAAGTCCAATAGATTGGCTTGGTGATCCACTCTGGGCAATGCCGGCAATTATGCTTATGTCCGTTTGGAAAAATTTTGGTTATAATATGATAATATTTATAGCTGGATTGCAGAATATTCCTGAAGACCTTTACGAAGCCGCAGACATCGAAGGAGCAAGCGCCTGGAATCAATTTAGATTTATCACGTTGCCAATGCTTGCACCCACAACTGTTTTTGTAAGCATAATAACAATGATTGGTTATTTCCAGTTGTTTGCCGAACCTTACATTATGACGCAGGGAGGACCGCTAAACAAGACGCTAAGCATCGTTCAATATATGTATCAAGAAGGTTTTCGATGGTGGAATATGGGTTACTCGGCAGCTATCGCTTTTGTTTTGTTCTTCATAATATTTGTCGGCACTCTTATACAATTCAAACTTCAAAAGAGTGATAATACATGAACATAAAAAAAATTCTTTTATATATATTCATCGGACTGACATCCATTTTAACGCTTGTGCCTTTCATCTGGATGTTATCAGCATCTTTTATGGCTGACGGTAAAGCGAGTGTGTTCCCGCCAATATTTTTTCCGGACGAATTTGTGTTTAGCCAGTATGAAACTCTTTTTGTTAGATTAAGTATGGCTCGTACTTTTCTTAACAGCCTGCTGCTTTCCTTTTCAGTAACTGTTATATCATTATTCTTTAATTCGATGGCGGGATTTGCATTTGCTAAATATCGTTTCATCGGTAAGAAAAAATTATTTAATCTTTTGTTAAGCTCGATGATAATTCCAAGTCAGGTTACTATGCTGCCATTATTTCTCATGCTGAAATCGATCGGTTTAATCAACACCTATATGGCGATAATCATTCCAGGACTTGCCAACATTTTTGGAATATTTTTAATTAGACAGTATATATTAGCTATCCCGGATAGTTTAATCGAAGCGGCAAAAATAGACGGAGCTACAGATTTCCAGATTTACAGAAAAATCATTTTGCCGCTTGCTATTCCTATTTTAGTAACGCTTGCAATTTTTACTTTTCTCGGAACATGGAATGATTTCCTTTGGCCTCTTATAGCATTAACAGACGATTCTATGTACACATTGCCTGTTGCTCTGGCAAACTTGATGGGCGAGCATACGAAAGATCCGGAGCTGATGATGGCGGGTTCCGTATTGACAATAATTCCTGTAATTATAGTCTTTCTTGTTCTTCAAAAATATTACATAAAAGGAATTATGATGGGGAGCGTTAAGGAATAATGAACAAGAAAATATCAACTATGTACTGTTAAAAATGTCGAATGAAATTATCTGTAAAATTAAAGTGTATTGTTTTTTGCTTGTTGATCTTCGATGTTGCATTAGCTCAGGATGAATATAAAATTCTTGCAAAGATTGGTTCTGAAGTCATCACTGCTGAAGAATATAAGAACAGGTTTGAGTTTATGCCTCATCTTAATTATTCAAATACAAATGTAGATTCGGTTAAAAAGGAATTCCTTTTATCTTTGATTGCAGAAAAGCTGTGGGCTTTGGAAGCGCTCGACAATAGTTTGGATACTTTAGAGTTATATCAAAATTCATTGCAAACGTTAAAAAATCTCTTAATCAAAGATGAGTTGTATAAAAAAGAAGTTGAATCAAAAATATCTATATCACACGAAGAAATTGCAGAAGGTTTGCTGTACATAAAATCGGTTTTATACCTCAATTGGATTTCTTCATCTGACTCGATGGAAATATTCTTAATTTATGCTAACTTGAAAAATGGGGCTTCGTTCGACTCAATTCTTTCAACACAGAAAAAATCCGAAATTCCAAAAGAGCCGATGAGAGTTGCTTATGGTCAATTAAGAGACGATAAAATAGAAAATATTTTATTTAACACACTTCCCGGAAATTTTACCGAGCCGATTAAATCAGCGGATGGTTTTATAATATTCAAAGTAGTTAATGAAGAAATAAATTATGCAATTGATCCGGCAACACAAGATGGCAAGAACTTAGTACTTAAAACCATACACGATCGTAAAGCACAAAAACTCGGAAGTGAGTATATTCATAAACTACTTAAGGGTAAGTCTATTGAGGTAAATCGTGCAACCTTTAATGTTTTTTATGAAGTATTTAATTCATTATTGTTCCGGAAAAAAATTATAGACAAAATACCACAATCAGGATTTCAACTCGATGATAAAGATATTTTCTGGATGCTATCTAAAATTGCAGATGATGACCTTCACAAACCGTTTGTTCTTTTTACGGATAAGCCAGCCAGGTTGAAAGAGTTTTTATACTTTTTGCTCTATCAAAAGATTGTTTTTTCACAATTGGAAAAACAGGAAGTAAATTCAGTTTTGAATAATGCAATTAAAAACTTTATAGAAGAACAAGCGCTGATAAGAGAAGCCATTAGTGATTCATTGGATAAACTTCCTTCTGTAATAAGTGATCTTGATTTATGGCGGAACAATTATTTAGCGCAACTCTTGATGGATAAATATGTAGATTCAATCGAAATAAGTGACAGTGAAATTGAAAAATATTTCTTAATTAAAAACTCATTACCCGATACTATTTATCAAGTTAATATTTTAGAGATTCTAACTTCCGATCTTGATAAAGTGGAAATAATATTAAATGAATTGCAGCAAGGAAAAGATTTTCGGGAAGTTGCTAAGTTTTATACTGAAAGGGAGTGGACAAAAAAAAGCGGCGGAGAATTCGGATTCTTTCCTGCAAACCAAATGGGTGAGATAGGAAAAGCAGCTTCATCATTAAGTCTAAATGAAATTTATGGACCGATCAAAGTTCAAGAAGGTTACTCGATAATTAAGCTTATTGGAAAACGTGAATTTCTGAGTGATTCATTAAAAAATTACTTTCAGGAAAACAAAACGCTTTTAAGTATGCAATTACGGCTGCGAAAGCTTGATCAAATTATTAATGAAAGAACTGTATACTTTGCAAACAAGTACGGCTTAAAAATCAATTATGAAATTTTGCATTCAATTCAACTTTCAGAACTTAATACATTTACATATAGATTTATAGGCTTTGGCGGAAAGATTGCTGCTTTTCCTATAACAACACCAATATACAATTGGTTTGATTTATACAGCAGCAAGAATAAAATACCTTAATTAGAAAATTACAATTGTTTAAACACAACTTGAGTATATCTTCATACTTTGCGGAAAGGGAGGGATTCGAACCCTCGGTACCCTTGCAGGTACACACGCTTTCCAGGCGTGCCAGTTAAGCCACTCCTGCACCTTTCCGAAATTGAAGGCACAAATATAAAACTATGCCCTCGTATTACAAAGAAAATTTAAGTTAAAAGAAAATCATTTAAATTATTTCTCTATATAGATGCGTCTGGTTTAAAAAGGTTCTATTGATTAATGTCATTGCGATCCCGCATTGCGGGAGAAGCAATCTGCCGAGTTTTGTGCAAACTCAAAAGATTGCTTCGTCGCTCCGTTCCTACCAATGACATCCTATCCCGCTTGCGGGATCACTGCGAGGAACGAAGCAGTTTCACTATTAGAACTGAGATTGCTTCACTCGAGGACTCGTTCGCAATGACGATAAAGTCATTCTTGTGATAAATAAAGGCAATATCCTTTATTGGTAACTCGCAATGACGGAAAATACCTTTTTAGAGAGAACTCATAGTTGCATAAAATTTTATATCAACTTCGTTCTTTATAAATTTGCCACTCATTTTTAGAAAAATTAATGTTTACAATTATTTTAATTAAAGCCGTCGCTGCTGTTGTTTCGGCAATGTTAGGCGCCGGGCTTTTATTCTCGATTAAATTAAGCCACAACAAACTTTGCGGTCTAATATCATTTTCCGCCGGAGCTTTATTGGGCGCTGCACTTTTCACTCTGCTTCCTGAAGCTACAGAAAGTATTAGTCTTATTGAAATGATTTTAGGCGCTGCGTCGGGATATCTATTATTTCATTTGATAAGCAAATATTTTTCGCATGTATGTCCTGCCTGCAGCGCAAGCCATTTTGATGAAAAGACTACAAAAAAATATTCTGAAATAGTATTAACATTACTTGTTGCATTATCTATTCATTCTTTGTTGGATGGTATGGCTTTGTCTTCAGGCGGGGCGGGGCACATGCACAATGGGGGCAATAATGATTCTGTCTTTATTGCAATTGTAACCCATAAATTTCCAGAAGGTCTTGCATTAGCAGCTTTGATGATCGGATCAAATTACAGCCGAAAGAAAATATTATTCAGCGTTGCGGGAGTGGAATCAGTAACTATAGTTGGTGCATTGCTTGGATTATATATTTTCCAGTCAGATATATCTCCCGCAATAATGGGGGCAGTGATGGCGCATATTGCAGGCGGTTTTGTTTACCTTGCCGCTCACGCAGTGTTTGGTGAAATGCTTAAGAATCACAAATACATGGTGATAGCTTCCTTTACTGCAGGAATATTATTAATTTTGTTCGTAAGCAATTTGTTCGGATAGTTAAATAAGATTACTTTTTATGGAGAGATGCCAGAGTGGTTGAACGGGGCGGTCTCGAAAACCGTTGTCCTGCTTTTGTGGGACCCAGGGTTCGAATCCCTGTCTCTCCGCACAATGTATTTTATAACTCACCTTACGCAAGAAACAGTTGATCGAATGTAAATCGATTACGATAACTTTCGGGAGCAATAAATTAAATAATTTTTATCCGTTAGTCCCGCCTGAGGGATTAGTTCACGGATTTTTAGAGGAGCCTTAAGTACCGAAGTTTGTGAGAAAAAAAAAGCGCCCGGGGAAAATATTTCTTGCACTTAGTAAAAATATTAAATACATTTTAACAAGTAACATTTGGAGAACATGTTTTTATAAATAAAGAAAGAGAAACCGCATTAAATACCTCCGTTAGCTAACGTACATAGTGTGGTTTCGCATCTATCCCGATTATTTCGGGACAACATTATTTTACCCGCAAACGAGCAGCATGATTTTATATCGCTCATCTTCTCTTTTTTTGCTCATTTACAGATAAAATGCTTAAAAGTTAACTGCGTAGGCTTGCTTAAAGGTTTCAACTAGAATAAAGATAGTAATAAAGAGATTTTTTGTTTGGTAAGGTTTCTGCCAAATCAAAAATTATTTTAGGAGTTTTCTAAAATATTGAAGAATTTTTATAATAACAGGATAGTGATTTAGTAATGAGTGCAATCAAAAATAATCCTTTTAGAATACTTGGACTTTTGGGAAACTCATCTGAAAGGGAACTGCTGAAGCAAATTACTACTATAAAAAGGTTTGCAGAAATTGGACAGACTAAGATGTTTGATTATGACTTTCCATTTTGGGGAGAGATTCTTCGCAGCACGGAAAAAGTACAGGAAGCAGCGAGCAAAATTGAACAAGCAAAAAACAAAGTTCATTATGCCCTATTTTGGTTTTTAAACAGCGGACACATTGACGAAGCTGCATTGAATAATCTTAAGGAAGGGCATATTGAAAAAGCTACCGAGATTTGGGAGAAAACTTTAAAGGATTCGACAGTAACGGTTAAAAACTTTGCTGCAATAAGTAACCTTTCAACATTACAGCTTGGGATTGTTACATATAATGGTTCATTTGACCCTGAAAAGTTTACTGCATCCATTGAATTAAAGTGTAAGTTGATAATGTCTGAAGCTTGCAACAGTTTTATTACAATGGTAATAGGAGAAGGATTTTCTATTAATAGAGATACAATCCTTAAAGAGTTTGCAGACGAAATAATGCAACTAATTAAGCCTTACTTAAATAAAACAAATGGATTAAAATTAAGCCAGTTAATTAATGCCTTCAGCTCATTACCCAATGAAATTAGGAAATATGTTTCCAATAAGTTTACTGACAGACCATTAAACAACATTGAGAACCAAATTGAAAAAACCAAGCAAAAAAGAGATGATAACCCCAATGATGCCGAAGAATATGGAGAGGAATTGAACAGAAATACTAAAGAAGATTTAGCGTTTCTCAAAAATGTATGGGGTGCAAATAATGTTCAATATCAAATGATTGTTAACAAATTGGCAAACGAAATTTTGCAGTGTGCCATTGATTTCTTTATCCACTACCGTGATAATATTGAGTATGATCCTGGTGATGAAGCATTACGACTAATGAAAATTGCTAGATCAATTTCTCCAACTGGTCAAGTAAAAAGCAGAATTGATGAAAACATTGGTAACATACAACATTGGATTGATGATAAACCACATAGAATAAAATTTAATAAAGTAAAAAATGAATTAGATTTTATTGGGAAGAAGTTAGAGCATTTTCAACGGATGTCCCCAAGTATTGCGAATGCAAAAAATTTAGCTGTTTCGTGTAAACCATATTTAATAAATATGAAAAAGGTATTAGGAAAAAATGATGAATTATATCTACAAATTTCCAGCGCTGTTGTAAGTAACGCACAAGGCATGTTAGTAGCAGTAGTAAATGAAAAATCAGAAAAAGCTAATGATGTTTATGGGATGATTTTAGGTTTTTCAACTTCCGACTTAAAGAATATTATTAAGGAAGCACTCGATCTGACATACTATTTAAATAATTTTGATATGAATCAAGACTTGCGGAGAAGCTACAATAAAAATATTGAAATACTAAAATCCATTGCTAGACAGTTTGGATTATCGACTTTACCTCCAGAGAACCGGATTAATAATGAAATTAAAAATCTGGAATCTGAAATTGAATTAACAAAAAATTCTGTATTCTTAAAAGGTGAATTGAAAGCTGCGGAGATCAAATTAGTAAAACTTAAAATTTGGAGGTTTTTTACAATAAATTCTAAGGAGAAAATCAAAAAACAACAAGAAATAATAAATGAATTGGCTAAAAAAAGTGAACAAGAAAAAGTAATGAAAATTAAATATTTAAAAAATGAAATCAATAAACTTGAATCTAAACTGAAAGATTTAAACAAATGAGAGTTTCTATTTTAGTAATCGTAATCTTTATAGTTGTGAATTCTATTTCATTTACTCAGTCTAAAACTGATACTATCCAACAACTGCAAACCAGCATTGAAAAACTTGAAGCGGCAAATGTTAAGTTAGACGATCAGCTAAATGCGGCAAATACTAGCATTCAAAAAATTGAAAAGAAACTATCCGCTGCAACGGATAGTATTAATATTTTGAAAGATAATTTAGCAAACACTAATAATAATTTAGAGTCAATAGCAGATAATTTGGGAGTAAAAATTCAACAAACAAGCGAAAAGGCAAATTCAGACCTTTCTACTTTGAGCGATAGAGTCAGTAAAAATACTCTCTACTGGATTATTGCGGTTCTATTTATTGCCCTCTTATCGGTACTTCTATTTAGCTGGCTTCGAAAGCAATTAAGCAAAGAGAAAATAGGATTGATTGATCAGATAAAGAAAACTTCTGAAACCTTGCGAGACGAGCAAATAAAACTTGACGGCCAATTAATAAAATTGCTTGATACTCAAATGCAGTTGATGAATGCAGAAAGACAAACATCATCTGCGAAAGCAGAAGAAGTTGACAATTCATTGGCATTGAAGGTAGCAGATGAAATAATTCGAATTCAACAAAATTTAAGCAGTATGGACTCAGAAACAAAGGGATTGAAACAACTATCTGCTTCTGTTAAACGCATTCAAGCCAACTTTGAGGGCAACGGTTATGAAATAGTTGATATGTTGAATAAGCCTTATGATGCTGGCATGAAAGTAACGGCTAATTTTAAACCCGATGAGAATTTGAAACCGAATGAACAAATAATAACTCGAATAATTAAACCACAAGTAAACTTTAAAGGTGTAATGATTCAATCTGCACAAATTGAAGTAAGTCAAGGTGAATAACAATTAAAAAATCAAAATATTATGGCAAGAACAAAAATAGACTACGGAATTGATTTAGGAACTACAAATTCCGGCATTGCACGAATGGAAAACGGTGAACCCATTATAAAGAAAACAGACACTTTGAAAGATACAATGCCTTCATGTATCAATTTCAATAAGAAACAATCAATTATTGCGGGTGATGCTGCTTCAAATACATTTCGTTCTGATAGATTAAGAGCTTTAAAGAGTTTGAAATCTGATTCGAACACTTTTATTGAATTCAAAAGAACTATGGGAACTGACAAAACATACAGCAGTTCCAATATGAACAAGGAATTTACCTCTGAAGAACTTTCCGCAGAAGTTTTAAAGAAATTGAAATCATTTATTACTGATGAAGAAATTAAGTCAATTGTTATAACTGTTCCTGCCAAATTTACTATAAATCAAAAAGATGCAACTTCAAGAGCCGCAAAACTTGCAGGTTTTGAGCATTGCGAATTATTGCAAGAACCTATTGCGGCATCAATGGCTTACGGTTTGGATTCACTAAGTAAAGACGGTCTTTGGTTGGTTTTCGACTTTGGAGGTGGCACATTTGATGCTGCATTGCTAAAAGTTGAAGATGGCATTATGAAAGTAATTGACACCGAAGGAGACAATTATTTGGGCGGTAAAAATATTGACTATGCAATTGTTGATGAAATATTTATTCCTGATTTAAAAAGTAAATTTAAAATTGATAGCTTTTTATCAGGCAGCAAATTAGAATATTTTAGAAACGCATTAAAGGATTTTGCTGAAGATGCAAAAATAGCTTTGTCGTTTGCAAATTCTGCTGATGTATTGTCAAATTTAGATGACTTTCCAGAAGATGATGAAGGAACAGAAATTGAATTAGACATAAAAATGTCTGAAGCCATTTTTGAACCTGTAGTTAGACCTTTATTTCAAAAAGCAATTACTATTTGTAATGAGTTACTTAAAAGAAACCATCTAAACGGTAGTAATCTGGGAGCATTAATCTTAGTAGGTGGCCCAACATATTCGCCTATATTGAGGAAAATGCTAAAAGAGCAAGTTACTGAAAAAGTTGATACAAGTTGCGACCCAATGACCGTAGTTGCGAAAGGTGCAGCTTTGTATGCTTCAACTGTAAACGTATCTAATGAACTAATTGAAAAGAACCGTAATAAAACGAAAATTCAACTTGGTTTAGGCTATGAACCTACAACCGTTGAGAATGAAGAATTTGTTACAATTAAAATACTCAAAGACAAAACAGAAGGTGCAATTCCTGATAAATGCTTTGCAGAAGTAGTAAGAACTGATAAAGCTTGGTCAAGCGGGAAAGTGCAAATAGATGAATCAGGCGAAGTAGTAGAAGTAAAACTAAATGCAGGCAAAGCAAATGCCTTTAATGTTTTTGTTTACAACGAGCAAGGGGATTTAATTCCTAGCGAACCAAACGATTTTACAATTATTCAAGGTTCAAAAGTCGGCAGTACAACATTACCTTACAATATAGGTATTGAAATAAAGAGTAAAGCAAGTGGAAAAATTGTTTTTCGACCGATAAAAGGACTTGAAAAAAACCAAACTACACCAGCTACTGGAATTGCGAACGGATTAAAAACCCAAAAGCAAATCAATCCCGGCTCAAAAACGGACTTTATCAAAATCCCTGTTTACCAAGGCGACTATGGTTCGGAAGGTTCACGAGCAATTTATAACGAACACGTTTTTGATGTTATAATTTCAGGTGAACAATTGCCATCGCTTTTACCAGAAGGAAGCGATGTAGATTTGACTTTGAAAGTTGACAAATCAGAAAGAGTGACTATTTCTGCATTTTTCCCATATTTAAACTTTACTGAAGAAGTTGTTATTCCTGAAACAGTTCAAAAAGAAATTGATGCGAAATGGCTTGAAACAGAGATTTCAAAAGCAAAACAAACCCTAAATATTATTAAACAGGAAGGTGATTATGCCGACAAAGATTCATTGAATAAATTGTCAAACGAATTAGCTGAACTTGAAAAACTATTAGAACAAGGGCGTAGTGATTATGACCGCAAAAAACAAATTATTGATAACCTTAGAAGAAGTTTGCGAAAACTGGACGATATTCAAGACTCGACCGAATGGCCAAAAACAGAGGAAGAATTAAAAGATGCTTTCTATAAATTGGAAGAAACATTTAAACAATTTGAAGGCAAAGTTGAAGGTTTGAATGAGGATAGAATTAAAGAAGCGATTGTACAATTTAAAGAGCAAATTCCGCAAATAATCCGTGATAAAAATGTAAAGGTTGCTAAAGAGTTAATTGATTTAATGAGAGGTCTTAGTTTTACATTAGTTGACCAAGCGTTAGGTGCTCAAATGGAAATTATGATGTTGAAGGAATTCAATGACGAATTTGATATGCACGACTGGAGTGACAGAAATAAAGCTAAAATACTTATAAGCCAAGGTTTACAAATTGCTTCAACTAATCCCAGCAAACAAAAATTGAGACCAATAGTAATTGAACTGTACAAATTATTGCCAGGTATTGATAAACCAATATTTCCTGGTGATGATAGCGTTTTGACAGACTAATGCAAGAAAAAGAAAACATATTGCAAAAAGGGTTTTCCGTTGCCAATCGGTTTGAAATTAAATTTCCAATCGGGAGTAATTCATTTGCCCAATTGAATAATTGAATACCCGAAAATTCGGGAATCTATTTACAGCCAGACTTATTATTTTGGCGGATGTGCAATAAATAAAAGTCTAAAGGAATTTATTTAAAGATAATATTAATCAAAATGAGTAAAGCAAAGGTTATAAAAGTTCAAGGATCGGATATTGCAATTTTTACAAAAGATAAAAATGATTTTATCTGTATTACAGATATTGCTAAAACCAAACATGGCGATTCCAGAGCTGCGGATGTAATAAAAAATTGGATAAGAAGCCGTTCGACACTCGAATTTTTAGGGACATGGGAACAATTGTATAATCCCGGTTTTAAAGTGGTCGAATTTGACCACTTTAAAATGAATGCCGGTTTGCCGAGTTTCGTTTTAAGTCCCGGTACCTGGGTTCAAAAAACACAGGCTATCGGCATTTATGTTCAAAAAGGTAAATATGGCGGCACCTATGCCCATAAGGATATAGCTTTTGAATTTTGTTCGGCTATAAATCCAGTATTTAAGTTATTCCTGATAAAGGAATTTCAAAGGCTCAAAGAAGATGAAAGTAATCAACTTAAATTAGAATGGAATCTACAAAGAACTATTTCGAAAATTAATTATCGAATCCATACCGACGCAATAAAAGAGAATCTAATACCCAAAGAGATTACACAAGTACAAGCAAATTTGGTTTACGCTAATGAAGCCGACTTGCTTAATGTTGCATTGTTCGGCATGACTGCAAAAGAATGGCGCGATGCAAGCCCGGATAAAACCGGAAACATAAGGGATTATGCAAGTCTAGAACAGTTGGTTGTATTGAGCAATATGGAAAGTATAAACGCGTTGCTTATTCAGCAAAATTTACCTCAAGGCGAAAGATTACAACAACTCAATAAAGTTGCAATCGCACAAATGAAATCGCTGGTTGAAAGCAGCAGCATGAAAAAGTTGAAAGAATGAAGTTAAGATACGGCATAGCATTAACAAACGACCAATTAACCATTGCAAGAATGGAAAATGGTGAACCTGTCACAAAAAAAACTGACACGTTAAGGGATGCTATGCCATTATTTGTTTCTTTCAATAAAAAAGGAAGCGTTACTGTTGGCGATGCTGCAAAAAATTGTGAAAAGAATGATAGGTTAATAGCCAATAAATCTGTAGTTGTATCAGCAACGAATACATTTTCAGGTTTTTTAAGAACAATTGGAACAGATAAAAAGTACGCAAGTAGTAATGTCAATAAGGAATTTTCAAGTGAAGAATTACTTGCAGAATGTTTTAAAAAAGCCAAAACATTTGTTTTTGATGAGGAATTAAATTCAGCTGTAATTACTGTACCATCAAAATTTACAATTAATCAAAAGACTGCAATATTAAATGCTGCAAAACTTGCAGATTATAAGCAAATAGAACTTTTGCAGGAGCCTATTGCAGCATCAATGGCCTATGGGATAGATTCATCAAACAAAGACGGTCTTTGGTTAGTTTTCAATTTTGGAGATGGTGCATTTGATGCAGCTTTGCTAAAGGTTGAAGATGGTATTATTAATGTAATTGATACCGAAGAGGACAATTATTTGGGCGGTAAAAATATTGATTATGCAATTGTTGATGAAATACTTATCCCTTATCTGCAAAAGAATTTTTCAATCGACAGCATTATAAATGATAATGTTAAAAGAGAAGTTTTGCGTGATTCAATAAAGCATTATGCTGAGGAAACCAAGATTCAGCTAAATTCTAATCACTCTCACAGTATTTTAACAGATTTAGGGGATATTACTGGCGAAGATGATAAAGGCACTGAGTTCGAACTGGATATAAGTATTACACAAGAAGATTTGTTAAAAGTAGTTAGTCCAATCTTCCACAAGGCAATTGGTATCTGTAAGGAATTGCTTAACAGGAACAATATAGCTGGAGGTAATTTAGGTGCGTTAATCTTGGTTGGTAGACAAACATACTCACCTATTCTAAGAGAAATGCTTAAAGAGCAAGTTACTGAAAAGATTGATACAAGTTGCGACCCAATGTCCGTAGTTGCGAAAGGTGCTGCTCTATATGCTTCAACAATTGATTCTGAAATTGCGGATGATGTACAATTTGAATTGTCACCGATTTACCTACAAGTTGGTTATGAAGCTACAACAATTGAAAATGAAGAGTTCGTTACCCTAAAAATTCTTAAAGAGAAAACAGAAGCTACTATTCCTGATAAATGCTTTACAGAATTAGTGAGGTGTGACAGAGTTTGGTCGAGTGGCAAAATAGCAATCGATGAAAAAGGAGAAGTTTTAGAGGTTGCCCTAAATTCAGGTAAAACGAATCGATTTAAAATTAACCTTTATGATAATTTCGGGAACAAGTTGTTTTGTTATCCAAATGAATTTTCAATTATCCAAGGACAAAAAGTTGGTAGTACAACATTACCTTACAATATTGGCATTGAAATCAAAAGTAAAGCAAGTGGCAAAATTGTTTTCCGACCAATAAAAGGTTTAGAAAAAAATCAAAGTACACCTGCATTTGGTATAATTAACGGCATTAAAACTGACAAAGATATTTTTCCAGGAGATATATCTACTTTTATAAAAATTCCAATTTATCAAGGAGATTATGGAGCAGAAGGCTCAAGGGTAATTTATAACGAACACGTTTTTGATATTGTCATAAGTGGAGAGAATCTTCCTTCTTTCTTACCAGCAGGTAGTGATATTGATATTACTATTAAAGTTGATAAATCTGAAAGAGTTTTTATTTCAGCATTCTTTCCTTGCTTAAATTATACTGAGGAAGTTATTATTCCTGAAACTGTTCAAAAAGAAATTGATGCAAAATGGCTTGAAACAGAGATTTCTAAAGCAAAACAGACCCTAAATATTATTAACCAGGAATGCGATTTTGCCGACAAAGATTCATTGAATAAATTGTCAAACGAATTAACTGAACTTGAAAAGCTTTTAGAGCAAGGCGGAAGTGATTACGACTGTAGAAAACAAGTTATTGACAATCTAAGAAGAATTTTACGAAAGCTGGACGATATTCAAGATTCAATCTTTCCCTGTAATACAGATTTTAATAAGGAAATTGAAGAATTGAAAACATCACTAGTCAATTCATTACAAGAAGAGCATATAGGCCTTGAAATATTTAATGAGCATTTCGATTTTCTTTTTGAATTAAGTAAATCATTAAACGGAAATATACCTACACGTGAACAAATTGAACAAATTAATGGAATTAAAAATTTAGTAAAGGATGAGTGAAATTTTGCAAAAAGGGTTTTCCGTTGCCAATCGGTTCGAAATTCAATTTCCAATCGGGAGTAATTCATTTGCCCAATCGTATCGGGCAAAAGATGCTTCGGGCAAGATTATAAGGCTCGATTTAATTAATCTTGCTTCACTTCCTTCATCTTACTTTGACGAAAACGGAAAATTATTACAACTTAATTTGCTAAAGCAAATTAAGCACAACAATATACCAACGTTGTTAAATGAAGGCGAAACCATTATTGAGAAACAGAAGTTTGCTTTTTTAGCTTATGAGTTTGAAAGTGGCGAAACCCTTACGGAAAGGTTGAAGCGTGAAGCAACACTTTCACCTTATACCGCAATTCCAATTATTATTGAATTACTTGAATCAATTGAGTATTTGCATAATCAGTCAGACCCTATAATTCATAATGGAATAAATCCGAATACTATAAAACTGGATTATTCTTTAAAAAGGGACAAGCCCATTTTAACAGGATTTGAGCAAGCAAGGGCTATTCATCAAAATGGCCAAAGCGTTTCAATTAAGTATTTGTCGGTATTTCATACTGCACCTGAATTATTAAATGGAATTTTCATCCCTCAAAGTGATTTATTCTCAATTGGTGCTGTGTTATATCATTTGCTTTTTGGTGTACCCCCGTTTTTTAATGAAAACATCCTAAATCAACCGATTAATAAGCAAAAAGGATTATTGGAAGCAGCACGGAATAAACCTTTAAATTTTTCTCTTGCTGACGATGATTTAATTGATGAGCAAATAAAAAATACATTAACAAAGGCTTTATCTATTGAAATTGAATACCGTTTTCAAACAGCGGAGGATTTTTCCAAAGCGTTAAAGCGTGAAATGCTTTTAGAAACAAAAGACATTCAAAAAACCTTTGTAAAAACCAAAGAGAAAGAGGAGAAAAAGCAAGGAACAGGTTTTGACCAAATTGCAGGAATGGAAAACCTTAAACAACAACTTAAAGAAGATGTAATTGACTTTTTAAACAATCCTGAATTATACAAAGAATACGGCGTTCCAATGTTAAACGGAATGTTATTATATGGTCCACCGGGTTGCGGAAAAACTTTTATTGCTCAAAAATTTGCTGATGAAGTTGGGTATAACTTTGTAATGATAAAACCTTCCGATTTGCAGAGCAAATATGTCAATGCAACTCAAGAAAATATTGGAAAGCTTTTCAAAGAAGCAGAAGAAAAAGCACCAACAATAATTTTCATTGATGAATTAGATGCAATTGTACCATCAAGAGAAGGAGAACTTCATCAAATGCACGCTTCGGCAGTAAATGAAGTTTTGGCTCAAATGACAAATTGCGGAGAGAAAGGCATTTTTGTAATTGGTGCAACAAATCGCCCAGAAAAAATTGACCCTGCTATTCTAAGAACTGGTCGTTTAGATAAATCGGTATACTTACCACCGCCTGATAAAAATGCACGTTCGGCAATGTTTAAACTCTATTTAAAAGTCAGACCAATAGACCTTGGGCTTGACTATGATAAATTAGCATTGTTGACTGAAAATTATGTATCAAGCGATTTGAAATTTTTGATTGACGAAGCATCCCGAAAAGCTTTAAAAACCAAAAGTAGAATTTCAATGGATATTTTTTATAAAGTAATTAAAGATAACAAGCCCTCTGTTACATTAGCAGAAATTAAAAAATATGAAGCTTTTAAGCAGGAATGGGAAAATGCTAAACAAAATATTTTTCATAAAAATAATAAACCTCGAATGGGTTTTTAATAAAATTTAGGGTATTGATTATGACAGCATTAGAAAGAAAAGAATTTCAGCGTTTGCTTTTTCAATCGACATTTTGTCTTATGGCTTGTGATGGTCATATTGATGATAGAGAAGTTGCCGAAATAAGAAGAATGGACAAAGCTTCGATATATTTCCAAGGAATTGATCTTTCAAATGAATTAGACGAACTTTTGAACGATTTGAAGGAAAAAGGTAAACACATTGTAGAAGAATTGTTTAAATCCCTTGAGAATCTTAATCTATCAAGCGTCCAAGAACTACTGATACTTGAAGTATCTTTTCGTTTAATTCACGCAGATGAGAAAGTAGATGAAAATGAAATAAAGTTTTTACGTTTGTTGCGTTCTAAACTTAAACTACACGATGAAATAATCCGTGATAGATTTGGAGCTGTTGAATATTTGTTTGATAAAGATTACTCAAAAGATATTGTAAAAGAAGAAACACACAAAGATTTCTTTTCTACACTAGCAATACCTGAATTTAAAACTCTTGCAGAATATGATTTTTCTAGAATGATGAAAGAATAACTGGATTCGCAGCTAACCAGTTATTCCGATTAAAGTCAACTTGAAATTTTGATGTTCGTTAAAATTTATTAAATGCTTTCGGGGCGCAGCTATCCCGAAAGAACAAAAACAACCCTTGCTTTTTGCGTATGTAAAAAGTAGAAGTAAATCTTTTCCCGCTAGAAGCGGGATGGATTCCAAAAATAAAATTAACTACGGTGTTGTGTTTTAACAACTTGTCCCGTCCGTTAGCCAGCGGACTGACGGATAACACGCCGTTAGCTTGATTGAGAAATATGAAATTAGAAAATATAGGCAAAGCAAATCTTATAGATGGGATGAAGAAATCATATAGTAATGCAGAAGAATTACTAAATGAGGTATATTTATTACAAACGAATCAAAAATGGGCAAGAGCATATGCTCTTTGTCAATTGTCAATTGAAGAGATGGCGAAAGTCCCACTACTTTTCGATTTGTTAATAAACAAAATTAATGGCTATCCTATTGATTATAAACAAATGAATAGAAAATTCAAAGACCATTCCCTAAAAACAATTTTATCAATTGAAACGGAAATTGCTTTCTTCAAATTATACAAACAACAAAGTGGAGCAGAATGGGTGGATGGTGCTATTAAAAAAGGGGAGGAATTTATTAACAATATCGAAGAACTAAATGATTTCAAAAATGAAAGTTTATACGTAACAATAAAAGGGAATAAATTTCAATCACCAAATGTGATTATTGATGAAGAAAAGTTTCAAAGTATTTATGGGAAGGCATTACTAAGAAAAATAATGTTTAAGAAACTTGTAGAAGGTTCTGAAAATAATATTGAAGAAATAGCGAGAATGATTAAAGAAAACTATGAAAATGACAATGTAAATGTTGAATCAAGCTAGCGTTACAAGGATTCATGCCAAGCGTAGCCGGGTATAATACGGTGTCCCCGTAAAGAAACGGGGTCTATGGATGGACTAAGCCCCGCCAAACAAAATGGCGGGCAAGCTACAAGCGACTTAACCCGGAGGCTTGCATTTTCAATAGTGCATTTTATAAGTGTATTAACTCTTACGGGATGCAGCCATCCCGAAAGAAGAATATAATCCTTGCTTTTTGCGTATGTAAAAAGTAGAAGTAAATCTTTTCCCGCTAGAAGCGGGATGGTGCCCAAAATAATTAATACGGCAGTGTTGTGTTTTATTAACTCACCTTACGCAAGAAACAGTTAATCGGATGTAAATCGATTCCGATAGCTTTCGGATTCGAGAAATTAAATAATTTTTATCCGTAAACCAATTCATGAGATAATAAATTTAGTATGAAAAAAAATAATCAAAAATCACAGATTGTCATTTATAAAGCCGAAAATGGTCAAGTGAAAATTGATGTTCGCTTTGAAAACGAAACCGTTTGGCTAACTCAAAATGCTTTGGCGGAACTTTTTCAGACTACAAAAAACAATATCAGTCAGCACGTGAAAAACATTTTTGACGAGGGAGAATTGGCACAAGGCGCAACTGTTAAGAAATTCTTAACAGTTCAAAAAGAGGGTTCGCGCAAGGTTTCCAGAGATATTGAATATTATAATTTAGACCTCATTATTTCCGTTGGCTATCGCGTTAAAAGCGGCATTGCTACGGCTTTTCGCCAATGGGCGACTGCGCATTTGCGCGAGTATATTGTCAAAGGTTTTGTGTTGGACGATGAGCGGCTAAAAAATCCCGATTTACCATTTGATTATTTTGAAGAATTGACGCGAAGAATAGCCGATATCCGCACTTCCGAGAAAAGATTTTACAGGAAGATAACTGATATTTACGCTACCAGCGTTGACTATGATCCGACAGATGAGCAAAGTATCTTGTTTTTCAAAACAGTTCAAAATAAAGTTCATTTTGCGATCACTGGAAATACCGCGGCAGAGATAGTCGCAAGCAGAGTGGATAGTAAAAAACCAAATGTAGGTCTGACAAATTTTAGAGGGAACAAGCCGACAAAAGAGGAAGTATTGATTGCTAAAAATTATTTGAATGAGCAAGAACTCCTTGTTTTGAACAATCTAGTTGAACAATACCTTGTGTTTGCCGAAGGGCAGGCAATACAAAGAATTCCGATGTATATGAAAGAATGGATAGAAAGACTCAATGAATTTTTGCAGATTAACAGGAAGGACATCTTGAAAGATGCCGGAAAAATATCACACGAATTGGCAAAAGAATTAGCGGAAAAAGAATATGATATTTATTATAAAAATAGTTTGAATGAACCGAGTAGGGCAGATAATGATTTTGATGCGCTTGCAAATAGTACAATGAAGTTATTGAAATCAAAAAAGAAAAAATAATACGCTTGACCAAACCACGAAACGAAAACTTGACTCTGCAAGGCAAATTCTTGTCGGTAAAGTGCCTGATCCAAAAGCGCAGGTTGAACAAATCACTACTGCGCTATCTATAAATTTATGGATGAGTCTGGTTTAAAAAGGTTCTATTGAATAATGTCATTGCGATCCTGTATTGCAGGAGAAGCAATCTGCCAAATTTAGCACAAAATTAAAAGATTGCTTCGTCACTCCGTTCCTCGCAATGACGGGAAATACCTTTTTAGAGTAGACTCAATAATTTTTATCCGTTAACTAATCCGTTAGCTAATGGGCATACATTCGATCTTTCATCTCGATTTTTATACTGCTTTTTTCAGGATAGGATTTTCCCGGCGTATGTCTTTAAACATCTCTCTCAAATAGCAACAAACTGAATTGGCAATAGCTCCGAAATTAAATTTGATGAAATGCTATATTCGATCCTACCCATGTGCGTGCTTTGTTAAAATCTACCCCCATCATTTTACCTTTACCCATTCTAACAAGGTTATTAACAAGCAAAGGTTTATCGTTCCACAAATACATCATTCGGATTTCAACACGCGATTTTTCATCTGGAGTTTCGATTAATGGCGCATATTCTATTTTCTTTTGCAGTATGTAATTTTCTCTATCAGATATTGACTCAATCTTTTCTGGCGTAACGTCAACTTCAACGCCTGAACCTGCAAACGAATAGAGAGGTTTTAGAACATAATTTTTTAACAAATTTGTGTCGCCATTGAATGCGGCAAGAGAAATACAATCAGGCACATATTTCCCTTTAAGAAAAGGGAGGGAGTGTTTGCTGATTTTAAAAAACCAATTAGGATGCGGTACCCACTCCACATCCAATTCATCTCTAAAGTTAAAATTGAAAAGGATATTTTTTCTAAACAATTCATCCTGAATTACACGATTGTAAATTCTATTGATGGGGATCTCTTTTCCGCTGTTAGAGTAAAAAAGTTTTTTCCCTCTCTTTTTGAGTTTCGTAAGGCAAACAGTTTTTATTCCAAGAAGTTTTTCCGTTGCAGCAAAGTCGACCCTTGTTTTTTGTTGCTCGGGATGAATCTCCAGCAAAACCACATTTTCTGGCGAATGATCTCCGACAATTGTTTCTTTAAGCAATTTGAGATAGGTTCCATCATCATACCCGCTGAAATAGCTTGTAAACTCTTCCGGGATATTGAAATACTTTTTTGTGATTTTTTCTAGGAAGTATTGAAATGCATAGAGAGAAGGAAAGCCCTGAAGTTCAATAAGTTGTGGAAAATAATTTCCCGAATCATCTTTACAAATAGCAAAATCAATTTGTAATAATTGCGGATGTTCGTCTTCATTTGGAAGCCGCATCTGTTCGGGCGCTGCAAATTTAGAATGCTCTTTGAATTCATCAGTTCGAAGTTGACGCAAAATATCGTCACAAGCAGCTTGCAGCTCCAGGCTAAATTCATGTGAAAGAAATAGCGGGGTTTCGGATACACGAAAATCAACAGGATAAATTAATATGCTATTTAATTCCGCTATATATTTTTCATAAACAGAGTGGCTAAATTGAGAATTAAATTTCTTTCGTAATTCGGGAATCATTCGGTCTTTCTTGTGGTTGATTTTTAATTAGGCTGCTTCGGCTTCGGGACGAAGTTTTCCGACTGCATTTTTCAGAAAGTTCGGTAAAACTGTTTTTTTTGTCAGCAATATCCCATTTTCATCTTCAAGATAACCGAGCATCTCGTAATATTTAGCTTCGCCGAAGTTTGAAACCACATATTCTTTTCTTTCCGGTTTTCTAAAATGATAATACATACTTGCCGCGTCAGCTTCGGGGTGAAATTGTGTTCCAACTATTTCATCGGAAAGCCTGACAGACATTATCGCTCTTTCGTAATCAACATGAGGTCTAACTTTTTCGAGAGTTAAAATTTTTGCGCCCATGTCTTTCATAATTTTTTCATTTGGTTGAACTACCTGCCAATCGCGAAAATCTGCAATAACAAATGGGTTCTTAAGCGACTCAAACAAAATATCTTTTTCGCCTTCCGCAGTTTTATGCGTGGGGTAAATGCCAAATGATTTTTCGCGGCGTTTATTCACTTCGGCAAATCTAAAATATCTCGCCATCATCTGAAATGAATGGCAGATAAAAAAAACATACTTCTTTTGATAATTGTTTCCGTTATTGTGCGAAATTATTTTATCCATCAAAAGAAAGTATTTCTTCTCCCACTCTTTCCCTTCTCCTTCGAAAGGGCTTCCGGGTCCGCCGGAAGAAATAAATATATCGTAACTGATATCGGGAATTTCGTTTTTGTATCGCAAATCGAAAAGATCATATTCAAATTCTATATTTTTTAATTTGCATTCTGTTTCGTTTAATATATCCTTCAGACAGCGGATTCCCTGATTATCTTCATTATTATATAAATCGATGATGGCGGCTTTTATTTTGCTGCTCAAAATTTCTCCGGTTGTTAAAAAATTATTCTGTTAATCCTATGTGTGTTTCTTCAATAATGAAATCAACAATATTTTTATGGTCGGAGGACTGTTCCCAAACATCAAGTTGTCTATCGGCTCCGGTTCCCATTTCTAAAATTGTGTTGATATAATTCAATTCTTCGCGGCTGTCTAGTTCGTCAACTACATCATCAACAAATTCTAACAGCTCGTGAATTAAATCCACTGCTGGAACTTCAGTTTGCTTTCCAAAATCTATCAGCTTTCCGGCGATTCCATAACGGCAGGCACGCCATTTATTTTCGGCAATCAAAGCGCGGCGGTAAAGCCGGAAACCGAGATTTTGTTTAATTAATTTATAAAGTTTTGCAACCACTGCCTGAATTAAAGCTGCAAGCGCAATTGTTTCATCCACGCGCATAGGAATATCGCAAACTCTAAATTCGAGCGTTGGATAGAAAGGATGCATCCTTATATCCCACCAGATTTTTTTTGCGTTGTCAATACAATTTGTTTTTACAAGCAAGCTTATATAATTGTCATACTCGGAAATGCTGCCAAAGTAATCTGGAATTCCCGTTCTCGGAAATCTATCGAATACTTTCGCGCGATACGATTTGAATCCAGTATTTCTTCCTAACCAGAAAGGAGAGTTTGTTGAAAGAGCAAAAATATGAGGCAAAAAATATCTTGCAGCGTTCATAATATGAATGCCGGCGTCTCTATCTGCAAATCCCACGTGAACATGAAGACCGAAAATTAAGTTAGCACGCGCAACCTGCTGCATGTCATCAACAACTTGTTTATAGCGGGGGTGAGATGTAATTTTTTGATCTTTCCAATGAGAAAATGGATGAGTCCCTGAGGCGGCAATTCTAAGTCCATTGTGTTTGGCAAGTTTTGCGAGTTCGCTGCGAAGTCTAAATACTTCTGTTTTTGCTTCTTTGATATTTTTACAAATATCCGTCCCTATTTCCACAACGGATTGATGCATCTCCGGTTTAACGTTCTCTTTTAATATTAATTTCCCATCTTCCAAAATTTGTTGAATATGAGAACGTAACTCCCGCGTGTTAGGATCAACAATTTGAAATTCTTCTTCGATGCCGATTGTAAAATTCGATTCAGACATTTTCTACGCCTTTAAATTAATCATTGACGGATTTCTTTACGAACTCGCCCCATGTCAAATTCATTTTTCCATTTTTGTGTAGTTTAGCTTTTTTCACAGCCATAGTTGCGGCAGTCTCTACAACCCAATCAAAATTTTCCTGCCCTACAGATTTTACATCGGCATCCGGTGCGGGATTACAGAAATCAATTGCATACGGAATTTCGCTACGCACTGCAAATTCAACCGTATTGAAATCGTATCCTAACAAGTTATTCAATTTCAGAACATCGGTTTCAATTCGATTCATTAATCCTTTTTCTTTTGGCAGTGGATTTTTAACATAACGGAGATGATGCGGTTGTTTGGGATCGTATTGCATAATTCTAACATCTTTTCTATCGATACAGTAACAACGGAAGTAATCTGTAAATTCAATTTCTTCCTGAAGCATCATTACAAGTTGATCGGTTTCATCGTAAGCCTGAAAAAACTGATCGCGGTTTTCAACTCTATAAACATTCTTCCAGCCCCCGCCTGCAAATGGCTTAAAGAACGCTGGAAATTTTACGTATTCGAAAATTCCTTCCCAATCAAGAGGATACTCAAGATTTCTAAACGAATTTGAATTTGTATCCGGCGGATGATTTTTTGACGGAAGAATGACAGTATTAGGAACTGCAACTCCATTGTGAAGCGCAAGCGCATTATTAAAGAATTTATCATCTGCGCTCCACCAAAATGGGTTGTTAAGAACAGCCGTTCCGGTAAGAGCGATGTTTTTTAAGAACGCTCTGTAAAAAGGCACATCCTGAGAAATTCTATCAATTAAAACTGCGTAGTCGGAAAGCTCTCCCTGAACGACTTTATTTATTTTTGCAAGTTCTGCAGTTACGTCTTTTTCCTTTTTTGAGTTAACCTTTTCCACAAAAGCCTGGGGGAATGTGTTTTCCTGCCCGAAAAGGATTCCAATTTTTTTCATAATTCCTCTTTAGATAAAAATGATTTGTTTTTTTTAGAAATTTCAATACTCAATCTGCGAAAGATATTCCGGCAGCATTTCATGCCACCAGTGCCAATCGTGTCCAAAGCCAGGTCGGTTATCCAACCAATGCTCAACACCAACTGCGTTGAGAAGGTTTGATAATTTTATATTATCTTCAAGGCACATATCCAAATTTCCAGTACCAAGAATTATTCCCATTTCCTTCATTCTATCTATATACCATTTATCGTGAAGGTTGGCGAGATAATCTGGCGGATTATTGAAATAACAATTCTCGTCGTAATACCCCATTATAAATTGTTTGATATCAAATGCGCCGCCGAGACTAAACATATAACCCACTTTGTCCGGATGGCGGAATGCGATATTAGCTGCATGATAGCCGCCAAAACTTGCGCCGGCAACACATACTTTATAAAAACCGGTCTCCTTCTTAGCCATCTCAAATACATCATTTAGAATAACATTTTCATAGGCGTTGTGTGTTTTCACTCTGTCTGCCGGGTGAATAGAATAACTATACCAGCTTTCGCCATCTATCCCGTCAGGGCAATAAATTTTTACCTTCCCGGATTCTAAAAAATGTGAACACGCATCTATTAATTTAAAATCTTTATTTTCGTAATGTCTTCCTTTTGATGTCGGGAAAAGAATAATTGGATAGCCAGAATATCCGAATACCAACATTTCGAAATCACGGCTGAGGTATTGTGTGTACCACTTCCTATATTCTTCTTTCACGAAAATCCTTTTTAAATGAGATAATAAGCAATACTAATGTATTAAATATAAAAAAAATATTTTAAATACATCAATTAGTCCTGGTTAAAGTTATACTTTTGTAATTAAGCTCTTAGAAAATCACTATCACCAACAGGTGAACGATGTTTAAATTTGTAGAAAACAGAACCTTATTACCTTAGTAATAAAACGAACAACTCTGTTTCTCTACCTTATTACCTTATTGTTATAACGATAAAATAATATCGGAAATCTTTACGATGGAAGATAAGGTAATAAGGTTGATATTCTTTCGATTATCTTGGTTACTAAGGTAATAAGGTTAATTATAGTATTGCCATGCAAATCTTTGTTTTTTATGTTGAAATATTTTGGTTAAAGAGTTTGTCTCGTCCAGGTTGTGCTTAGCTAGTTAAATGGCAGTCGATATTTTTTTAATTATTTTAAAATAAAATGAGAAAAAATCTTTTTTGAAAGTGGATTTTTAGAATAGTTAATTTATATTTGCACAACCAAACATTTTCATTAACAAAATATGTTTATCCTATGCCAAAAATAAATCTAACAAACAAACCAACCTCCGAGCAGATTAGGATAATCAATGATTATATTGCCCGGAGAAAGCAGCACCTGGAACAAGGTGAAATTTCTGTTGAGCATCTGGTTAATCGTTTTAAGCATAATCGCTTAATCAACGACAAAGCCAAATCTGCTCATTTCAGAAAGTTGCTTCAAATTATTACTACAGGCGAAACACAGTTTACGCCTCATCATCAAAGAAAAACTCAATAAAAAATTTTATTGGGTTTTATTATTTAGCAGATTAAAAATCCGGGACTAATTTAGTTCCGGATTTTTTTTACCATCTGTTATAATGCACTTTTCCCTTGTTGAATCGATCTTCTCCTTTTAATTCTTCACCCGGGAAGCCTAAAGAAATTACAGCAACGGGAAGGATTCCCACAGGAAGATTAAATAACTTTTTTACATTTCGAACAACATCCTCTAAGGGATGTACGGCTATCCAGCATGCACCTAAACCGATTGCATGTGCGGCAAGCAAAATATTTTGAATTGAAGCCGCAGTGTTTTGAAGATTATAAGCAGTATCTTTTTCAATTGATTCGTCTGCACATACCATTATAGCAGCGTCTGCTTCTTTTACCATTCCTGCGTGAGGTATTGCTTCAACTAACGAATCAATAATTTCTCGCTTATTGAGCACCAAAAATTGCCATGCCTGCGTATTCATTGCAGAAGGCGCAACCATTGCCGCAGCAAGCAGTTTATCAATACTTTCTTTTGATATTTTTTTATCCGTGTATTTCCTGATACTTCTACGATTAAAAATTGCCTCAAAAACTTCCATGTTGCTCTCCAATAGTAAGAATAATTACATTGCAAAATTATGAAATGGCAAGATCAATGGAAAAGAACAGGTTGAAGATATGAAAAATGATTTTGCACGAAAATCATCCGATGCTGCTGAAATTGTTAATAATATGGTTTGAGTGTTCATCACATAAGTAAATAAACAATTATTTTTTTTGAACAACTTGATTTAACACAAAATATCTTTTACTTTATCAATGGCTATGTAAATTTTTTACTACGAACGAAATTAAATTATTTTTTTTAAGAGATAAAAAGTTTTTTCTTTCACAGTTACCTGGCAATCATGTTATCAGAAAACGTAGAAATACTACTAAACCTATTAGGACGCATAAAGAATGACGATGAAAATTCATTCAAAGAGTTTTTCTTTTTGTATCAGCCGGGTGTTTTTCATTTTTTGTACCGTTATACATCAGATTGTGAAACTGCTAAAGATTTAACTCAAGAAACCTTTATTCGTTTTTGGCTTCACAGGAGGGATATTGATTTGTCAATCTGTTCAAATGCTTATTTGTACAGGATAGCGAGGAATCTTTCAATTAATTATTCATTAAAAAATTCGAGAACAAGCCGGCTTGAAGATGAAGAAAACACACTAATTCGTCTTAGCCGTAATCCTGAAACTGAATATGATTCGGTTTTTTTTATGGATGATTATCAAAAGGCGATAGAAAAATTACCGGAAAGATGCCGGGCAACTTTTATTTTAAGCCGGTTTTCCGGATTTGATTATTCTGAAATTGCAGGGATACTTGGAGTATCTTTGCAAACAGTAAAAAACCAAATGAATAAAGCTCTTTCAGTTCTTAAAAAATTATTAGCTATTTATTTAAATTAATTTTAATATAGCATAGTACTTTTTTCTGTTTCATCTGTACTAAGGGTAAGTAAAATTATTTATATTGATGTACAGAATAAAAAAGTCAGTTGATTCCCAATTTTTAATTCGGGTGATAGAAGAAAAAGTTAGCCCGGAAGAAATGGAATATTTTGAGCGCTGGCTTGAAGAATCGGAAGAAAATAAAGAACAATTTAGTACTTTGATATTACTCTGGGATAAAATTGGTGCATCAAAAGCTCCGGAAATCCCTAATAAAGAAATTACGTGGAGGAAGATCGTGAGCACCCTCTCTAAAAAAACAAGTCCCTCCTTGTCACTCAACTCTAAACGGTCTTCTCTCCACTTCAATTTTGAAAAGGATGAACCAAAAGAACCTAATACACTCCGCAATTACCATAAATCTTTCGATTATATCTGGCTGAGATTAGCAGCAATAGTTTTTTTCTCTGCAGGACTTATTTATTTTATCAACCAATATCAGCCCTTCCATAATTCCATTTCTAACTTCGAACATAAAAAAGAATTAAAAGAGGTAATAAAAGAATATACACTGCGCACTGAGAAAGGGGAGAGAATTACTTTCCCGCTTGGCGATGGCTCAGTTGTTTATTTGAATGCGGACAGTAAATTAATTTATCCATCTACATTCGCAGATTCTTTTCGTCACGTTGAATTAATTGGCGAAGCCTATTTCAGCGTTAAACCATATAAAAATCGTCCCTTTGAAGTAATTAGTGGTGACGCTAAAATTCTTGTAACCGGCACTAAGTTTAATGTGAAGAACCGTAATGACGGCATCAGTATAGTTGTTGCTGAAGGATCAGTTCGAACCTCGACAAGTGTTTACGAAAAAGTTCAAACCTTAAGAAGAGGAGAGATGATTACATATTCTCAAAAAAACAACAATCCCAAACCGGTTAAGGCGGATCTTTCTCACTATCTCGCCTGGCGTTCTGATAAATTAGCATTCAGTCATACTCCGCTTGTGGAGGTTGTTGAGGAAATCAAGCGCTACTACAATTTGGAAGCGATCTTTTTAAAAGAAAAATTAAAATCTAAAACTTTAACAGGTTTATTCAATACTGATTCATTGGATAAAATTATCTCAATAATAAATCTAACGCTCGATATTCGTATTGATAGGAACGGCAATAAACTAATTGTTACCGATGGTGAGGATTGAATAATTTTTATGAAGATTGAATTACAAAAAAAATATTTAGAATCTTAAAAAATCTATTGAAACTATTTTTTATAAAATTAGAAAATTTTCCACTGTAAAAGAATGAAGAATTTTTATTTATATATCGTTCTGCTTAATCTGCTTACTATCGCGCCCTTAAAAGGACAGCAGGAAGAAATCTATGTTACAGAAACGACTACGCCTGTTGTAGCAGAGGATTTTGGAAATATGCCCGTAATGCAGGTTGTTAATTTATCCAAAACCCCAATTACTGGATTATCATCCAAGATAACATTGCGCGTAAATAATTCCAATCTTATCGACGTGCTTAAAGAGATTCAAAAAAAATCGAATATTACTTTTATATATGAAGATGAACTGCTCGATATTGATGGCGTTGAGTTCTTTGCTGAAAATAAAACAGTTTATGAAGCGCTGTATAATCTATTAGAACCGCATGGAATTAGTTTTTATGAATTCCAAACTAATAAAGTTGCGCTTGCTAAAAAAGATAAAATTGATGAGAGAACCGGAGAGATTTTCGGCAAAATTAAAGACGAAACCGGCGAGCTTTTAATAGGGGCAAATGTGATGCTCAAAGAACTTGGCATAGGAAGCGCTTCAGATACAAAAGGTTATTTTTCAATTAGAAACGTTAAGCCGGGGAATTATACTTTAGAAGTTTCATTTGTTGGTTATGAAAAATATGTTGAAAAAATTATCATAGTCCCGGGTAAAAAAGTTGAGCTAAACATCATACTTAAATCCTCTGCATTTCAAATCGGCGGAATAGAAGTAGTTGGAACTACAGATCTGCTTCCCAAAGATGTTAGTACAAAAACTTATATTAATAGCGGAGAAATTGAACACTACCAGGCTTCCAGCTTGAAAGATGTTCTGGATCTTGTTCCGGGAGTTCAAAAAACGGATAACCCCGGATTGGGAAAAACTTCTCAGATTGCTATTCGAGGAGATGAAGGCGATAATCTTTCAGCTTTCGGAACATTAATCATGGTGGACGGCGTTCCGATGAGTAACAATGCAAACCTGCAATTTGAAAGATTAAGCGGCTCAAAGTTTGGTTCATCCACTCTCGGCGCCGGAATAGATTTGCGAACTATTCCTGCGGACAATATTGAATCGATAGAAGTTATAACCGGACTGCCGTCGGTTAGATACGGAGATGTTACGGCAGGTGTAATTAATGTTCAAACCAAAATTGGTAAGTCGCCTCATAGGCTTAAGTTTAAAAATAATCCCGATACGCGGGAAGGAAATCTTGGCGGAGGATTTTTACTTGGTGATTACGGGCTAAGTTATAATGTGAACCTCGCGCAAAGTGAAAGAGACATTCGGAAAACCGGAGATGAGTATCTCCGTCTTACCGGTCAAACTGTTTTTTCCGGCAACTACTGGAATAACGCATTAAACTTAAATAATAAAATTAACTTCCAAACTATTTACGACGAAGAAGAACCGCGCGGCGATGTTCAAAGAACAAAAAATTATAACCGCGGATTTACGCTTGGTTTTACAACATGGGGAAAATATAAACCGGAAGATGGAGTATCAGCATTCGACTTTAATATTTTTACAACGATGCGCCGTGAGAACACAATGAAGTCCAGGTTAGTGCAATCTGATTTGCGAATTTTACCAAACGGCGATACAGTTTCAATATATCTCGGCAAAGTTGAAACGCGCGGAATTGAATGGACTCTCGGCGGTAGACTTGAGTGGAACAGAGTTTTTTACACCGGTAATATTATTCACAAATTTTTACTCGGCGTTGATCCTCAGTACAACGCCAACACAGGCGAAGGGCTTGTCTTCGACACACTTTTCAGCATCTACGGCGCTGAATCCGGCAGAAGACCATATAGCTTTAATGATATTCCCGGGCAGCTATTGATGAACATTTATGCCGAAGATAAATTGACCGGCAATTTATTTTTTGATTACAACCTTATGCTTGGTTTTAGATATGAAATGTATAGACCGTATGAATTTAATTTATCGGGTCTTTGGGGCGATGGCGATATTGTAAAATCTCATCAGGGTACATTTTTTAATCCGCGCGCAAATTTGATGATCTATTTTTCGGAGTTTAACCAATTACGGCTAAGTGCAGGCACAACTTCTAAATCACCTTCGATGAATAGAATTTATCCGCCGGAAGAAGTTTTCACATGGCGAAATCCTATCGATAGCTCCGTTAATTATTTCCGCTATGATACTCGTGTCCCCGATTTAAAAGGATATAAAGAAACGCAGTTCGAAGCAGCATTCGATCAAAAAATTTACGAAATACTCGGCATCTCTGTTTCGGCATATTACAAAAAAAGAATTTCTGAACCTGAGGGAGAAACCGTACCTGTCTTCTTTGTTGATTCATCGCCAACCGGCAAAAAAGCGTTTTATATTGATAACTATTCTCTCTATTCAAACATCGGATATACAAACAGCAAAGGGATTGAATTTTCATTTCGTACAAAAAAAATAAAACCGCTCAATATGGATTTTCAAATTGTAGGATCGTACAATTTCTTAAAGTACGGCAGTAATCGTATGGTGTTCTCAAATCTACCAGACACAGCTAAAGGGCAGTATCCGAACATTTCGCTCGCCGGATTAGGAGTTGACACATTAATTGGCTGGAGTTATCCAAGCAATGAAAATTGGAATGATAGATTTCAATTAAACTACTACATCAAGTATACTAATGCTGTTTTAGGTTTATGGGTCACTCTAAGAATTGAACAGCTTGTTTCGGAAAGGAGACTAAGTTTTTCATCTGCACCGGTGGTTATTTCAAAACTTAACGAGACGCAGCTTACTTCCTATTATTTCGAACGTGAAATTAAATTAAAACCTAACAAGTGGCTGTTCAATTTGAACATCAGCAAATCTTTGTTTAAGGGCGCTGAAGTTTCATTTTATGTAAATAATTTTTTGGATGATGATGCTGTCTTCCGTTATTGGAGCGCTCCAACGCGTCTTTCTGAGGAAATTAGAAACCCATCGCTTTCATACGGAATTGAATTCAGCATGATTTTAGATAACTTCTTTTAGAAGAGTTTATTATGAATAAGTTTAAAATATTTATAACGCTTTTATTACTTGCAATAATTTTCGGCTGTGAAGAAAAACCGCCTACTATGTTCGATGGTAATGCGACAATTCATTTTTTAGCTTTGTATAATATTTCAACCGATTCTCTGAACCCTAATTATATAACACTGCAAAACGCAAAAGTTATTTTAAGTTCGGAATACGGATTGCAGGTTAAACAAACCGATGCAAATGGTGTTTTTTATATGACTGGACTTCCAGCCTCTAATTACAATATCTCGGTACGTATGCCGCACCCGGAAGATTCTAAAATTTTACTAACCGCTAATTTAAAAGATATTTTGATTTCTTCAGGTCAGGCGTTTTTTGATACTCTTTATGCTAAACCTAATTCAAGTTCCGGTATTGCGATTAACGAAATTTATGCCGGCGGTCCGCTCAACAATCTTTTCTTCTTTTACGACCAGTACATCGAACTTTATAACTCAAGCGACTCGGTTCAATATGTAGATGGTTTTATTGTGATGCGTGTTTCGGGTAACAACGAAGGTAAAGGTTCTGGCGCAGATGAAGATGATGATAATGATATTGATGGAGTGACATATATTTTTAAGTTCCCTGGAAGTCCCGGTGAAAAAAATTACCCGATTCAGCCGGGTGAGTTTATGGTGCTTGCATCGGATGCTGTTAACCATAAAAACTCAATGTCTACAAGCATCGATTTAAGCAATGCAAACTGGGAATTTTATAACCAGTTTTCATCTACAGATATTGACAATCCGAATGTGCCAAATCTCGAAAATTTACGCTCGGACAGATTGGTTGATTTTTTAATAAATCTTACTGCGGATGTAATTGTTGTCGCTTCGGGTGTAGATACTGTTTGGCTTGACGGAATTGATATTTCTACAATAATAGACGGTGTAGAGTATCAATCAAACCCAACAAGTAAGCAAACTTTAGATGATCGAGTTGACCGCGGCTTTGCATTAAGCCCGCCGAAATATAGCGGTCAATCTATGCAGAGACGTGAGCCGGGAGAAGATACTAACGATTCATCACTCGATTGGGAAATTATTCCACACCCGACACCGGGTTATCAAAAATAAAGGACATCACTGATGGAATATGTTGTTGAAGTAAAAAATTTAACTCATTATTACGGTAAAAAATTAGTTTACGAGAACCTTAATTTCAATATAAAAAAAGGAAGCATTTTTGGGCTGCTCGGCAAAAACGGTACCGGTAAAACAACAACTATAAATATACTTAACGGTTTTCTTAAACCTACTGAGGGGCACTGTTTGATGTTCGGGGAAGATTCGTACAAACTTTCACCCAAAACAAAAGCGCGCGTAGGATTTTTGATCGAAGGGCATATTCAATATAGTTTCATGAATATTCTGCAGATAGAAAAATTTTATTCTCAATTTTATCCCAATTGGAGAAAAGAACCATACTGGGAATTAATGGCAAAACTAAAAGTAACTGAAGATCAAAAAATTTCTAAAATGTCATGCGGGCAGCGATCTCAGGTGGCGCTTGGTTTGTTACTTGCTCAAAATCCGGATTTGCTAATCCTCGATGATTATTCGATGGGATTAGATGCAGGATACCGCCGCTTGTTTATTGACTATTTGAGTGAATATGCTAAAGCTGAGGGTAAAACAATTTTTATTACTTCGCACATCATACAAGACCTTGAAAACTTTTTAGATGACTGTGTAATAATTGACTATAATTCGGTGCTGGTTACAATGCCCATTAAAGAGTTCCAGGAAAAATTCAAACAATACAAATTTGATACTCCAAATTCTGAACTAACGCTTCAAAAAAATGATGTAGTAAGAAATTTTGAAAACATAAAAGGTCATGCTTCAATCTATACTTTTTCGGAACTTTATGAAGTCGAGGAGCATCTCAAAAAAATAAATGTGCCTTATAATAATTTGCGGTTAGAGAGCATGACGCTTGAAGATGCATTTATTGGAATTACAGGAAAATATTAAAATGTATAAAGCAATCGTATATAAAGAATGGTTAAAAGTTAGGTGGGCATATCTCGCTATGTTTGTTTTGATTATTCTTATCTTAACTTATATCTGGCTGATGTTAAGTAAACAAATGGAATTTAATGATGCAAAAGCGTTGTGGGGAGTTATTATTTTTAGAAAGTATAAATTTTTTAATGACATTCAGTACATTCCGCTTCTTATTGGAACCGTGATTGGCACTGTTCAGTACGCCCCCGAAACGAGTCAGTCCAGATTAAAATTAACTTTGCACTTACCGGTAAAAGAAAATAAAATTTTAATGCAGATGCTTCTGACAGGCTTTCTGTTAATCGCTGTTTTATATGCGGTCATAACTATATATCTAACCGCCATTACTTCATCTTATTTTCCAAGAGAGATTGTGTACGATATGCTCACAACAATTCTCCCATGGCTGCTTGGCGGAACGGCTGCATATTTTACATGCGCCGCTGTATTTGTAGAGCCTGTTTGGTCGAGACGAATTGTGTTATTAATTTTTTCTATTGCTTTTTTATCGCTGTTATATATTGAAGGTGATCATTCATTTTCATCAATCCTGTTGTTGACCATACTAACTTTTTTATTTCCATTCTGGAGTTTATTGACCGGTTATCATTTTAAGAGAGGGATACAATGACTTTGCCAAAATTGGGACGTTTACTTTTAATCATCACAATGATTTTTGTTCTCGCTAATTACCTTCCGGAGTTTTATTGGCTAAAGTTCGATACGCCGGTTAGTAAGCCGATAGTTAATTATAGTCCGGTTCTTAATAAATTTATGATCGGCAGATATGATGGAATTGAATTCGGATGGAAGGATGATGATAACAAAAAATACACGCGTGATGAATATGAAATTTACTGCCCCGCTTCAAACTACAGGCAGCTTCTTTTTGATAAAAAACTTCCGGATAGTATAAATGGTGAAAAAATGGATTTGGATTCACTTCGCCTTCATCGCATCATGATGAGAATTACGCCCCAGATTATTAACTCCTGGCAGATTCCGCTCTATCCGCTTCTTGAATCGGAATCGGGAAGAATTAAACTAGCAATGCCCGATGATTTTTTCAGGATCGACGATAAAGGCATTACATTTATAAACGCTGAGAAAAATCAAATTGATGAGGAAAAGAGCCGCGTTTTTACTGAAGTTATGCGTAAAAAAAATTTTCAATTTCCAGTTAAACTTATCGCCGGTAATCCTTCTACAATGAAACCTTTTGACGAAGGATATTTTATTCTCGATTCAATGGGTAATCTCTTCCATCTTAAAATGGTTAAAGGAAAACCGTTTTTTACTTTTACGAGTAACCCTATAGGAACAAGAATAAAACACATTCTATTCCAGGAAACCAATCTCCGTAGTTTCTATGGATTTGCAATTACGGAGGATAATAGATTTTTTTGCATATTAACGGATGATTACAAATTTCTTCAATTGCCGGTGGATGATTATAACTTCAATGAAAATAAATTTGTTTACATGGGCGATTATTTGAACAAAAATTTATTAGTAGAGAGTGATAAAATTGTTACCGATTACGTAACCGATAGAAACCACCGGTTTATTAAAAAATATGAGAACCTGTATTACGATGGTTCCAAAGACGCTGCCATCAGCGCTGCAAATATTTTATTCCCTTACACTATTAGTTTTGTTGATGCAAACAGCGGAATGGTTGATATTTTTTTCAAACTTTCTAACCTGAGTGCTCTGTGGGGAATAGCAATTTCTATGATTCTCTCTTTTGTAATTTTAAGAAAAAGAAGAAAAGCTGCGCATGGATTCGATTATGCTGATATTATGATTGTTGCACTGTCTGGCATTTACGGATTAATCGCAGTAATTCTTATAAAAAATGTTGACTAACTCCCGGAGTTTTAAGTAAAATGTTACGAATTATAATTAGCTGCTTGTTTATTCTTTTATTTGTACAAAATTCTTTCGGTCAATCGCTAAGAACTTTGTCGATGGGAAATATTTCTTATGCAGTTTCTGACGCGGACAATGAGTTGACTCCATACAACTTTGCAGGTAACCCTGCCTGGTTCTATAAAGATGAGATAGTATCGTGGCTTAAAATCATTCCTTCCAATATGAATGAATGGGGAGATTATAAAAAAATATATATGCCTGCAAGACGAAATAACTATGCGGTAACATTTAGGGGGGTTAAAACTCTGGGTGAAGATGGAACGTTCCTCGGTGAAACAGCTTACCTATACGAAATTAGAAACGGTGTAAAAAGTTCACTAAAATATGATCCATATTTTGGTGGAGCATTTTTCTTCAACGATACTTCTACGGGTAATTTTAGATATGACGGGCCGGTTGTTAAATTTATGTACGGACTTGAAATTCTCCCCGGTTTTTTTGGCGGCGCTTCGGTTAATTACGGAATTTTAAATGGATTAAAAAATATTTATACACGCTCCGAATCTCATATTAGAGAAGTAGGAGGAAACGTAGGGCTTGCATATCAATTCTCCGAAAAATTTGTATTAGCGGCAAATTACATCATGTCAGATTTCCAGGAAAAAATACAGGCTAAAAATGAAGATTTGCTCGATGTAGAAAACTATTACTACAGGGGTGAAACCTTTGCCGTAAAAAAACGGAGTAGCAGCGTTTATGAAAAAATAAAGAGGAACTTCGATCAAGCAGGAATGCAGCTTTACTTACATCCAACTGAAAGTATTGAATTTGCCGGAGCTGCAAGCTTCAGAAGAGATCAGGAATTAATATTAATTCCTTACGTAAAAGAGAATGAATCTTTCCGTGAGTTTGAAGAAGGGAATGCAAAGTTTTATACTTATAACGCAAAAGGAACGTTAAGATATTTCGCCACAGATAAATTAACGATAGGATTCAACTCGGAATTTAATGACAGAAATTCATGGTCAAAAAATTCTGATAAAAATTTACTTCTGTGGGAATGGAAACTCTCCGGATTTTCCGCTGGGATTGGTACAGCATATAAATTATCCAATAAAACTTTGTTATCCGCCGAATATAGCTTTGCATCATATAAAAGTGATTCTTCAAAATATATAGACAGTAGATTTACGATTACAGAGTCTGCAGATCATCAAATTAGATTTGGCGCCGAGTATCAATTAACAACCGGCACATTTTTAAGAGCCGGTTATAACTATTCAAAAATAGAAAATGATTTTATTTACGGCGGGAAAGATATTTCGTTTAATAAAGCAACACTTGGTGCTGCCATCAATATTTTTGAAGCAATTACTCTCGAACTTTTCACAAGTTACAGCTTTTTAACTCCTACTGCAGGCAATGTTGAGCGTGCCTGGTTTGATAGTATTGTATCACTAAAGCTATTAAAATTTTAAAAACGTGTATTAAACAAAGGAACCAATATGAAAAAATTATTTGTTACTCTATTTGCTTTTTTATTCCTTCTAACGGCTTCTGCTCAATGGCGGGTTGCAGTTGAGCAAACCTCGACATCAATTTATGCAACTTTCATGATAAGTGAGACTCTCGGATGGCAGGCTGGAGCTGAAGGCAAAATTCTTCAAACTACGGACGGTGGACAAAGTTGGAGTTTGAATTATCAGTACAATGTTGATGGTTTTAGTTTTTCAGCTATTCATTTTGTAAACGAAAATATAGGATTCGTAGCAGGCTATGATGCAACACTTCTAAAAACCACTGACGGCGGAACAAATTGGAGTTCAATTATAATTCCCGGCACTACTGAGAATTTGCGCGATGTTCATTTTGTTGATGAAAATATTGGCTGGGTGCTGGCATCTGCTTCAAGTGTATCAACACTGCATAAGACAACAGATGGAGGAACTAACTGGACTCTTGAACTAACTAACACTACAAGCGATATTGAAGATATTGATTTCTTCGACGCTACTAAAGGCGTTGTTTGCGGCGGCGGAGTTGGTGTAGTAGACATTTATTACACCGCCGATGGTTCAACTTGGACGAAGGCTCCGGTTCCTCCTCTTGGCGGCTTTACTTATACGAGAAGCGATGCCCGTGCAGTTGGTTTTGCCGATGCAAATACTGTGTTTATAACCGGCTGGGGATCATCTGTTGGTATGCAGCCCAGCATTCAACTTAAATCTGTTGATGGAGGTGCAACCTGGACTTTTTTAGTGCAGCAGGAACAAAACAGAACATACTGTAACCTCAATGCGATTTATATAAAGGACGCTCTCAGTGGTATTTCTGTTGGCGGTGCAGCATACGATGGAAGTGTTATTGTAAAAACTACTGACGGCGGACAAAATTGGATCCCAACTCATGCCCCTTTTGGCGGATCATGCAATTCTATTTTTGGAATGGGCGACAAAGTTTGGATAACTATGAGCGGCGGCACTACGGTTTATTCTCCCGACTTCGGGAACACCTGGCAGTTGTTAACTCCTATACCCGGAACATCATTATATAGCATTGTTGCTGTTGGAAATTCTATTTATGCTGCCGGGTATGACGGACTTGTAATTAGAAGCACGGATAAAGGGTATTCGTGGATTGCAGCTTATGCCTATAATACCAAATCATGTCCCAACATTAGAGAAATTTCCTTCCTGGACGAGACGACCGGATACGCAGCAAGAAGTTATCGTGGATTCGGTAAAACAACAGATGGCGCTCAAACCTGGACGCAGTTATTAACCGATACTTTGATCACCGGTCCTTCAACTGAATCAGCTAATTTTATTGACGAAAACAACGGTTATGTTGTTGGTCGTGCAGCATCAAATATAGATATAATTTATAAAACAACCGATGGCGGAACTACCTGGGCTGAAACATCGAATCAGTTCTTCAAAGATTTGTACGGCGTCGGTTTTTATGATGTGAACAACGGCGCTGTTGTTGGAAAAGATTTAACTGCCGGATACACAACTGACGCCGGTGTAACCTGGCAAGCTTCAACTCTAAACGATGTGCCGGCTGGATTTTCAACAAACGATTTTTCTAAAATCAAATTCTTTGACGGAGCCAATGGTGTTGCCGTTGGTCAAAAAATGGTTTTTTATACTTCAGACGGAGGAGCCAATTGGAACTACGTGAATCTTCCCTGGTTGGATAAAGATTTAAAAGACGCTGACTTTGAAAGCGCTACACACGGATATGCAGTCGGTGATAAATATCTTCTCGAAACTTTTGACGGAGGTAGATCATGGACAGATATTGCTGATACTAATTTGATGAAAGGATTTACTCTTTATGATGTATCTGTGGATGATGATGGTTTCTTATGGATATGTTCTTCTAAAAGCAAAGTTTTCACCAACTCGCCTATAGTAGATGTTAGTGATGATATTGTATCTGTTGAATCGTTCGATTTATCTCAAAATTATCCCAATCCTTTTAATCCTGTCACACAAATTGAATTCAATATTACAAACAAATCGCATGTATCGTTAAAAGTTTATGATTTACTTGGAAGGGAAGTGGCTGTTCTCGTTAACGGAACAAGAAATAAGGGGAAGCACACCGTTTCGTTCGATGCAACTTCACTGTCAAGCGGAATCTATATTTACAGATTAAACACAGGCAGTATTACAGTAAGTAAAAAAATGACACTTTTAAAATAGGATCAAAAGAAAAGTTGATGATAAAATTAATTGCAATCATAATTCTCTTTATACCGCCGGTCTGTTTTTCGCAAGCAGTTCTTTCTACTGAACAGCAGACCGGTTTCGAATCAATATCTTCAGAAGAAATATTTAGCAACATTTCTTTTCTTGCGTCTGATAGTCTGAAAGGACGCGCTACAGGCAGCGATGAAAACCTCATTGCAGGGATGTTCATAGCTCGAAAATTTTATGAATACGGTCTTGAACCTATTAACTCGACTGCAAGCAAATATCCCCATAAAGAAGAACTTTTAAACGAAAGTTTAGATATAAAAAACTCAAATATTTATAATGGATATTTTCAAAAATTTAATCTTAAAAAATCATCTCTAAGCAACAGAAATTATTTAAGCATAAATGAAAAAAGGAACGAAACTGAAAAAACTATAAATTATGATTTCGGGATCGATTTTCTTCTTCAATATAACAGCGCTAAAAATATAAAAGTTACAGCTACGTTAGTGTTTGTCGGTTATGGAATTGTGGACGAAGCGAATGGTTACAATGATTATAAGAATAGCGACGGTTCCATAATTGATGTAAGAAATAAAATAGTGGTTATCGTTGACGGCTATCCGCAGGAAAATGACACGACCTCAATCTTCAACAAAAAAAGAAAAGCGGCTTATATTAATCCACGAACAAAAAGCGAAGCTGCTCTTGAAAGAGGCGCCCTTGCCGTTATACTAATCAGTTCTCCGATAAAGACCGATCCGCCGATTAGTATTAAATACGAAAAACTCACAAATTCATTTGAGAGAGAATTTTTTCATCTCCCCGAATTGGAAAGAGAAAGTTTACCGGTAATTTATGCATCGAAATCTTTCACTTCTGAATTGTTTAATAATACTGGAATTAAATTATTAGAAAAAATTAAACATATTGATAGCACATTAACGCCGGCATCGTTTACAATTGAGAATAAGTCTGTTTCTTTTGAAATTAATTTTGATCAATCTTTGGTGCCGACACAAAATGTTTTAGGATTTATTGAAGGGAGCGATCCAGAATTAAAAGAAGAAGTAGTAGTGATAGGCGCTCATTATGATCACATTGGGCTGGGAAATTATGGAGCAATGGACTCTTCGCAAAAAGGAGAAATACACAACGGAGCCGATGATAATGCATCGGGAACCTGCGGATTGATAGAACTTGCGGAAGCATTCTCAAAGGCTAAACCAAAGCGCAGCGTGTTATTCATTGCGTTTAGCGCCGAAGAAAACGGTATTCTCGGTTCAAGGTATTACGCCTATGTGCAGCCGGTAAAACCGCTTGATAAAACTGTTGCCATGCTAAACCTTGATATGATAGGACGGAATGAGCCCGAACTTTTATGGATTGGGGGAGCCTTTTATGGTGATGATATAAAGTCGATTGTTGAAGAAGCAAATGAAAATATAGGATTTGAACTTCTTTACAATGTTGGGCTTCTTAACTTTGCAAGCGATCAAGGACCTTTCTTGAAGAAAGAAATTCCATCAATATTTTTCTTTGCCGGTCTGCATGATGATTATCATACGCCCGGCGATGATATAGAAAAATTGGACATAAAAAAAATTGAGAAAGTTTCAAAGCTGGCATATCTAACGGGAAGAATAATTGGCGATACAAAAATCTATCCTAAATACAGAGCGCTTTCTATGGATGAAAAAACTGCTCTCGTTAAAGAATCTTTAGAACGTCAGCGCAAAATCAGAATCGAAACAGAAAAAACAACAATTAATTAAACGGCATTAAAATGAAAATAACTTTACAAAATATTTTATTCGGTCTTATCCTTGGTCTATTCGTTTATTTAAATTCTTTCTCCTTTGCTTCAGGTGATTTTGAAGAAGGAAAAGTTTATCGTCACAAACTTGATAACGGTTTGATTGTTTTAACAATGGAACGTCATATTGCTCCTTTAATTTATCATCAACTTACATACAAAGTCGGTTCTCGTAATGAACAATTAGGGATAACGGGAATTTCTCACGTTGTCGAACACATGATGTTTAAAGGAACGCCCCGATACGGAAAAGGTGAGGCATCAAAAACAATTTCCAACAACAGCGGAATTTTTAATGCATTTACAAGCAACGATATGACGAGTTACTATGAATATCTTCCAGCAAATAAAATTGAAGTTGCCATGGATATTGAATCGGATAGAATGCAAAACTCATCATTCAATCCTGATGAATTTGATTCCGAGATTGAAGTTATTAAGCAGGAAAGAAGGATGCGCAGTGAGAGTAAAGCAGGAGGAATACTTAATGAAGCGATGAATTCAGTTGCATACGATTCTCACCCGAACCGGGATCCGGTAATCGGCTGGCCTTCAGATATTGATAACCTGACACGCGACCAAGCTTATAGTTATTATAAAAATTATTATACTCCTAATAATTCATTTCTAATTTTAGTTGGTGATTTTAATACCGACGAAATTTTAGAACTCGTAAAAAAGTATTACGGCGATATTCCTTCGGGTCCCAAAGTAAAAGATATCTTTTCTTATGAGCAGCCGCAAAAAGTAAGAAAAACTTTTACACTTTACCATGCTGATAATACAAGCCCATCATTGCGAATGGCATTTCATGTACCTAATTATCAAGATTCTGCCGCCGCTGCATTGCGTATGGCGGGAATGATTTTATGCGAACGCAGCCGCGATGCACGTTTATACAAGCGTTTGGTTGAAACCGAAAAAATTGCAACAGTAGCTGCAGGCGGATTTGGAATGGCGAAGGATCCGGGTTTATTTCAGATAACAGTAGGATGCCGCCCCGACAGCAGCCTGGAACGTGCCGAAGCAATGGTGTGGGAAGAAATTAGAAAAATGCAGAACGAACTTGTAACCGATCACGAACTTCAAAAAGTAAAAAACCGTTACGTGTTTAATCAGGTTACAAGTTATCAAAAAAATGCGGACATCGGAACAAGAATGAGTCGTTACGAAGCTTATTTTGGTTATGAATTTCTTGACGAATTTGATAAACGAGTGCTTGCAGTTTCAAAAGAAGATATTCAATCAGCAGTTGCCAAATATTTTCAGCCGGAAATGGTAACCGTCGCCTTTAGTTATCCCAAACCGGGCGCAGTTAAAGATTCTACTGCCGGCGATGATGCTGAAAAAAAGGACGATACAGAAACAATGAATGAGACGTATCCCGGTTTATTTTTCTTTACTTCGCCAAATGATGCGCAGCTAATAATGGATGCAATTGATTTGATCTCTGATGATGATATAATCAAACCTAAACCAATTGCTCCGATGATTAAAACACTCAAGCTTGATAATGGAATTACTTTACATGCAGTTGAAAATCATCTTACACCGACAATCAGCATAGCGGGAATAATAGAAACTGGATTAATTCAGGAATCACTCGAAGGGCAGCAGCCGGGAATCGCACCATTATTAACAGATGTTATAAACCGCGGTACGCAAAAATTATCTTACGAAGAAATTAGTGAAAGAATGGCTTTCGTTCCTTTTTCGTTCAACGTTAGCGGTAGTTATAACGGTTTTTTCTTTTCAGGTTTTTCGCTTCTCAAAGATGCTGATGAGATGATGAATGTGGGATTTGATCTTCTAACAGAACCGGGACTTAGAAATGATGATATTGAAAAACTTCGACCGAGACATATAATCTCCGCTAAGAACCGATTTAAGCAAACTTCCATGAAGGCATTTTATTACATGTATGATAAATTATTCGAAGGTCATCCCTACACTCAATATAACAGCACAGTAGAATCGTTAAAAAGTATAACCAAAGAAAATCTTGCTGATCTTCATAAAAAATATTTCAGACCGGATAGAGTAAGTTTGCTGATGGTTGGCGATATGACGATTGACGAAATGAAAGCGCTTGCAAACAAACATTTCGGAAATTGGAAAAATCAAATTGAAGCTCCGAAAATAATTGATACTCCTCCGGTTAATGGATTTAAAATAAAAGAGATTAAAGTCTTTCCGGAGAAAGATTATACGGAGTGCACAATTAACATAGGGTTTAGTCCTTTCAATAATATTAATTCCGACGAGGATGAAATTGTCGCAGTACTTAATTATATTCTTGCAGGCAGCGCATTAACTTCCCGGATGGGTATTGAACTGCGCGATAAACAAGGTCTGATTTATGGTATCAAAAGTGAATTGTGGAAACGGAGCGATAAAATAGGTTACTGGAAATTTAATACGAAAACCGGACCGCAAAATGTAGAAAAAGTAATTACAGGAATCTTCAAAGAAATCAAAAAATTATTTGATGATGGAATTACTGATACTGAACTTGAAAGCGCAAAAAATCGACAACTCGGTCTGCTGCCGTTTTATGTAGAAACCCCTGACGATGCAGCGCAGATTGCATTTGATGCAATGAAAGAGAAAGAACCTTTCGACCATTTCGACCATAAAGCCGAAAGGATTTTAAAAATTACTAAAGATGATATAATGCGTATCGCCAAAAAATATTTAACGATTGATAATTTCATAATCGTTGTGGATGGTCCCATCGAAGAAAATTCGTTAGATCATTTAACAGGCAAATTATAGATTTTACATGATTATAATTATACTCTATTCATAAACAAATGAAAGGAACAGATTATGAGTCTCTATACAAACAAAACAGCTCTTATAATCTCTATCGTTCTACTGTCTGCGGTTTTCGCTCTTGCTCAAGTTGCTCCGGATTTTAATTGGAGTAAAAGTATCGGCGGAACCGGTAAAGATTATGGACGTTCACTAATTGTGGACAATGCAGGCAACATTTATACAACCGGTTATTACCAAAACACTGCCAATTTTGGAAACGGAGTTACACTAACAAGTTTTGGTAATTACGATTTTTATATAGCCAAGTTTGATAGTGTGGGAAACGCTAAATGGGCAAAAGGCGGCGGCGGAACTTTAACCGATAGAGGGCAAGGCGTGGTTATTGCTCCGGATGGAAATTTACTTGTAACCGGGCATTTTTATGGTACTGCCACTTTTAATGACTCGAGTTTAACAAGCGGCGGTAACCTCGATATGATGACGATGAAATACGATACATCCGGAAATATTTTATGGATTAGACAGGCTGCAAGTGTTTCACAATTAGCGCCATATGCAATTGCAGTTGATGCAAACGGCAACTCTGCGGTTGCTTGCTACTTCGGAAGTTCAACAGCACTTACTGCCACTTTTGGAGGAGTTACATTAACAACCAATGGAAACAGAGACGCTGCGCTTGTTAAATACGACCCTAATGGAAACGTGCTTTGGGCAGTAAATATGGGGGGTGTAAACAGCTCGGAAGAATCGAACGATGTTTGCTTTGATCCATTGGGAAATGTTTACGTTACTGGAATGTTTAATATTACTGCTAACTTCGGATCTACAGTTTTAACAAGCAACGGACTTACAGATGTTTTTATTGCTAAGTTTGATCCCAACGGAAATCTTCTTTGGGCTAAAAATGCCGGCGGAGGAAGAAATGATGAAGGGCAGGGAATAACTTATTCTCCGGCAGGATATATTTATGTTGTTGGTGTTTTTGATAGCGCCGCTACATTCGGAGCAGTTAATCTTGTAAGCACTACCGGTCTTGCTGGTGATCAGGAAATTTTCTTTGCTAAGTTGGACCTTAATGGTAATTTTCTTGCTGCTCAAAAAGCCGGAGGCGCAGGCGACGATAATGCAAATAAAATAGTTGCTGATGCAGCTGGTAACCTTTACGTAATTGGCGAATTTGAAGGCACTGCGACGTTTGATACTCATCAGTTAACAAGCGCAGGGCTTAAAGATATTGCAATGGTAAAGCTTGGCTCAAATGATCAAATTCTTTGGGTGAAGCAAGCAGGCGGCGCCGGAACAGAGAATGGTAACGGTGTAGCGTTTGACCTTGGCGGCAATTTTTACGGCACAGGCTATTTTCAACAAGTTGCTTCCTTCGGAACAACACAATTAACTTCCGCAGGTTCGGAAGATATTTTCATAACCAAAATAGGTAACCAGCCTGTCCCGGTTGAACTATCTGCTTTTAATGCTGCAGTTTCGGGCAGCAGTGTTGAAATTTCCTGGATGACAGCAACGGAAACAAATAATTTTGGATTTGATATTGAGAGAAAAATTGTTGATGGTTCGTTCGTTTCGTCAGCTTTTATTAAAGGTAACGGCACAAAAACGACTCCGTCATCATATTCTTATATTGATGAAAACTTGAGTGCAGGAAAATATCTTTACCGATTGAAACAAATTGATCTTGATGGTTCTTTTACATATTCAAAATCAATTGAAGTTGAGATTAACCAACCTGAAAAATTTGTACTTAATCAAAATTTTCCTAATCCGTTTAATCCTTCGACAGCTATAAGTTTTGAGATGCCAGTTGAAGCCAATGTGAGTTTAACAATATTTAATTCACTCGGCGAAGAGGTGATTAAAATTGTAAAAGGAACTTTAACTCCCGGTAATCACATCATTAATTTTGATGCTGGTAATCTTTCCAGCGGTATCTATATTTATAAACTAAATGCAACCGGCAAGAACGGTGAACTATTCTCTATCTCAAAAAAAATGACGCTTATCAGATAACAAACCTTGGGGAGATGTTTCGGCATCTCCCTTTTTTATGTTAGGATTTCACAATGAAAAATAAGATACGGTTAATCTTCCAGTTTTTAATACTCGGCTTAATTGGTTATGTAGCGGTACGTCCGCTGTTCGATACTGCTTATGTCGCAGATTTCGAAGCATACTGTCCATTCGGCGGTTTAGCATCTCTCGGCAGTAAATTAAACCAGGGCACAATGTCCTGCCAGATGAGCGAAGTACAATTGATGATGGGTATTGGATTAATTGTTGGTATAATTATCATCGGCAAATTGTTTTGCTCTTACATTTGTCCAATTGGTACAGTAACGGAATGGATTGGCAAATTGGGTGAAAAATTAAAAATAAGATTTGATATGCCCAACTTGTTAGACCGACCGATGAGAACATTAAAATATGCTCTTTTGTTCATCACCCTATATTTTACGATGACAACAAGCGAACTTTTCTGTAAAGAATTTGATCCCTATTTCGCATCGGTAAATTTGTTTAGTAACGCAGATATAACCATTTGGTTTGCGATATCAGCATTTGTAATAACTATTCTGGGTTCTCTATTTTTTAGATTATTCTGGTGTAAATATTTATGTCCGCTCGGTGCAATTAGCAATATATTCCTAAACATAATTCCGGCGGCTATAATCATTTTAGCATTCGTGATAGTTAATCTCTTTGGTGCTGAGTTAAGTTATGTTTGGTTTATTGGAGCACTCGTACTGCTCGGTCTTGTTACCGAGGTAGGCTTCAAACGCAGTTTCCTGATGCCGTATCCCAAAATTACACGTGATGAAATTAAATGCACCGATTGCGGTTTCTGTAACGATGAATGTCCTCAGGGAATTAAAATATCCGAGTTCAAAGTTGTTAACCATATTGATTGTAATTTATGTATGGATTGTGTTTATGCGTGTCCTCATAAAAACATTTTAACGGTTGGCAAGAAAAAGAATTTCAAATATCTTGCACCGGTTGCCGTAACATTATTGATCCTGCTTAGTCTTGGTGCATCAACGCAGGTTGAGTTTAAAACTATTAGCGAACGATGGAATAATTTTGACCAGGATTACAATTATGCGGTTTACGAGCAGACAGGTTTAAAAAATGTTAAGTGTTACGGCAGCGCAATGTCGTTAAAGAATACGCTCGATAAAGTTGAAGGTGTTTACGGACTTGATGCCTATGCAAGTTCTCATACAGTTGTAATCTATTACGATTCCAAAGTAATTACCCAAAAGAAAGTAAAAGAATCATTATTCACACCCACAAAAATGCAACTACATATAGCGAAACCTGGCTCAATTGATTCTCTTGCTGAATGGAAAGTTGGCATTTATGGGTTATTCGATTTGTATGATTTCAACAATCTTTTTTATGCTCTCAAAGACAATGAATCAATTTATGGTTTTGAAACTCATTACGGAGAGCCTGTAATTACTTCCATTTTTTATGATGCTTCAAAAACTAATGTTGATGAAATGATAATGCAAATAGAAAGGGAAGTGGTAATAGCCAAAAAGCCCGCTGGTGAGGAAGAGATTGAAATAGACTTTAAGGTCGACGGAAAAGGTGAGAAAAAAGGTTATTTACAACTTGCAGATTACCGTCACCGTATTTTCCGTACTTATGACAGAATGTTCAATGACTATCTTCAATATAACGCTGCAGAGTTAGCCGTACTATCATTTCCAATGCCCGAAGCCGGCACTCCGTCTTTGAGAAGATATTTCAGTTCACTAACAAGTCATCTATCGGCTGATGAGGGTGTCGTTCGTTTGTCCACAAGGTGGGCTGATAGACCCATGGCTTATGTATTCTTTGTGAAAGAGAAAACAAGTGCAGAAAAAATTAAAGAAGCGCTTGTAAAACCAATGTTAACTGTTTTTATAAATGAAACAGAAACTACTGATATAAAAAATCCCTTTAAAATAAATCCTGAAGGCACAGTGACAAATGCGGATGATCTCGATTTGGACACAAATGAAGATATTAATCCAATTTTGAATTAAGCTAATTTTATTTTCAAAAACAAAATTTAAAATAGGCGGCTTCAATCGAAGCCGTCTTTTTTCTCACGAAGTAATCAATAGATTTTGGAGAAAATGAAAAAGATTGCTTTCCCGCATGCGGGATTAACTAACGGACAATAACTTTAATTAATAGAACCTTTTTAGACCGGACCCATTAATTATTTAGCATTCATCCATCCATTTTCATTACTCAAATTAAATTTTACACGAGAATTCTTTCAATTTGAGGCGATCGCACAAATTAGATGACAAGTTTAATATTGTTCGTCATGTCGCACATTTTGACATATCTGTAAGGATGGTGTCTTTGTGTCAGATTCTGCGCCCGCTTATTTTGTCGCATGCAGATTACAAATAATCTCCCAACATTAAGTAATAGAATAGTTTAGCGGAATATTCCGTTCTTGGCATAATGCTTGTGTGAAATATAGCGATTAATACAGACATTCCCGCATGCGGGATTAACTAACGGACAATAAAATTTTAATTTATAGGAGATAACAAAAAATGACAGTAATAAAATTTGAACCTTTCAAAGATTTGGAATCTTTAAGCAGTAAAATGCAAAAATTTTTTGATGATTACCCTGCAGCCGGAACCGAATATGCCTCCACATTTCATCCCAAGATTGATATCACCGAAAGTGAAAAAAGTATATCTATTGAAGCAGAACTTCCCGGCGTTAAAAAGGAAGATGTTAAGCTTCAAATTGAAGATAACATTTTAACAATATCCGGAGAAAAGAAAAATGCGCCGTCCGGCGAAAAAAATTATTTCAGAAGCGAAAGATGCTTCGGAAATTTTTCACGCAGATTCACTATTCCGGCTGATGTTGATATCCAATCCGTTTCAGCCGAATTTACTGATGGCATATTAAACATTAACATAGAAAAAAGAATTGAAAAACATGCTAAGGAAAGAACAATTGAAATTAAATAATTTAATGAGCAGCATAGCTGCTCTCCACTTTAATATATCTGGAAGGAGCTTATCATAATGGGTAAGATTATTGGAATAGATTTAGGAACTACGAACTCTTGTGTTGCAGTAATGGAAGGCAACGAACCGGTTGTAATTCCCAACTCGGAAGGGGGGAGAACTACTCCCTCGGTTGTGGCATTTGCTAAAAATGGCGATAGATTAGTTGGACAACCGGCAAAAAGACAGGCTATAACTAATCCGAAAAATACAATCTTCTCAATCAAAAGGTTTATGGGAAGAGTGCACACCGAAGTAACTCAAGAAATTACAGAAGTGCCTTATGAAGTTATGTCCGGTGATAATGGAAGCGCACGTGTAAAAATTGGTGATAGAATTTATTCACCTCCGGAAATAAGCGCGATGATTCTTCAAAAAATGAAAAAAACTGCGGAAGAGTATCTCGGGCAGGAAGTTACTGAAGCTGTAATAACCGTACCGGCTTATTTTAACGACTCTCAGCGTCAGGCTACAAAAGACGCTGGTGAAATTGCGGGATTAAAAGTAAGAAGAATAATTAATGAACCAACCGCCGCAGCGCTTGCTTATGGGCTTGATAAAAAAACATCCGACCATACAGTTGCAATTTATGATCTCGGCGGCGGAACATTCGATATTTCAGTTCTTCAGCTTGGCGATGGAGTGTTTGAAGTCAAATCTACAAATGGCGACACACATCTCGGCGGCGATGATTTTGATCAGAGAGTAATTAATTTCCTTGCAGATGAATTCAAGCGGGCTGAAGGTATAGATTTACGCAACGACCCGATGGCGCTTCAACGATTAAAAGAAGCTGCAGAAAAAGCGAAGGTTGAATTATCATCATCTTCATCGACCGATGTAAATCTGCCTTTTATTACGGCTACTCAAGATGGACCTAAACACTTAAATATTACATTAAGCCGCTCAAAATTTGAACAGCTAATAGATGACTTAGTGCAAAAGACAAGGATACCTTGTGAGAATGCTATAAAGGATGCCGGAGTTTCAGCGTCGGATATTAATGAAGTTATTCTCGTCGGCGGTTCCACTAGAATTCCGATGGTGCAGGAACTTGTCAAGAAAATATTTGGAAAAGAACCTCACCGTGGAGTTAATCCGGATGAAGTTGTTGCAATCGGAGCTGCTATACAGGGCGGAGTTCTTGCAGGTGATGTTAAAGATGTTCTATTGCTCGACGTTACCCCGCTTGCGCTTGGAATTGAAACGCTTGGCGGTGTGATGACTAAATTAATAGAAGCCAACACAACAATACCTACAAAGAAAAGCGAAGTATTTTCAACAGCTTCCGATAATCAGCCATCTGTTGAAATACATGTTCTGCAAGGTGAGCGTCCTATGGCAGCAGATAACAGATCGCTCGGTCGTTTTCATCTTGACGGCATTCCACCGGCGCCGCGAGGCATTCCTCAGGTTGAAGTTACGTTCGATATTGATGCGAACGGTATTCTTCACGTGGCAGCAAAGGATAAAGCAACAAGTAAAGAACAAAGCATCAGAATTACATCTTCCAGCGGATTATCAACAGATGAAGTTGAAAAAATGAAAAAAGACGCAAAAGAGCACGCTGCAGACGATAAGAAGAAAAGAGAATCAGTTGACGTACGCAACCAGGCTGACAGCCTTGTCTTTCAAACTAAAAAGCAGATGGAAGAGATGAAAGATAAACTGCCGGGCGACGCTAAATCCAAACTTGAAGCAGAAATTAAAAGGGTTGAAGATGCATTAGCATCAAATAATTCAGATCAAATAAAATCTGCAACTGAAGCTTTGAATAAAGTTTGGAACGAAGTAGCTTCGCAGCTTTACTCGCAGCCAGGAGCACAAGATGCTGGGCAGCAAGGCGGCGCACAGCAAGGTCCTACAGGCGAACAACCTACGGACAGTTCTAAGGATGATGTGCAGGATGCGAGTTACGAAGTAGTTGACGATGAAGATAAAGATAAAAAAAATAAATAAATCACGTTATAAGCGGCTCCTAAGTGAGCCGCTAAATTTTCTTGATGAAAAAGTTTTGAAATGAATGAAAAAATATAGAGGTAAAATATGAGTGACAATAAGGAATTATTAAACATAAAAGAAAACCAAAACAAAGGTTGGGACACTGTTCTCGAAACCGAAACCAGTTTTGCTCCACTTGTTGATATTTATGAAACCGAAGATGACTTTATGTTAACCGCAAATATGCCAGGTGTAAAAAGAGAAGATGTTCAGGTAAAATTAGAAGAAGGCGCGCTTGTCATTTTCGGGAAGATCAATTTTAGCGATGCGATAAAAAGAAAATATATTCTTAACGAAAATGAAATTGGACACTTCTACAGAAAGTTCAAAATATCAAGCAGCATAGATGAAAATAAGTTAGAAGCATCTTACGAAAACGGACAGCTAAATGTTCGGCTTCCCAAACACGAAAGAGTGAAACCGCGAACAATCGAAATTAAATAATTCTGTCCCCATGAAAGCCCCTCTGATTGAGGGGCTTTTAGTTTGTGATCTAACCGGTAAAACTATCGTTCATTGAAAGAACAAAACGATGGGTTAACCCGGACATGCAAGCTCGATGCGTGGCAACCGCCTTAGTTGAAATTGAACACAAGATGAGAAGGAGAAACAATTATAAAAACTTTATTTATTTATCTACGTTTCTTTTTAACTTTTTTCTTCTCAAACCAGCTATAAACTGATGGAATGATTAAAAGCGTCAACAAGGTTGAAGTGATCAATCCGCCGACAACAACGGTTGCCAGCGGTTTTTGAATTTCGCTTCATGGTTGAATGAAACAGAAGATTTTTATCCAACGATTTCTCTTCGATTTATGTTTGTTTTATGGTCAATTTATATTCATTACTTTTCAAATCTATACTGCTTCTCTCCCTCGTTCATTCGGTCTTA
>Ga0100387_10000123_pt1 | contig 64775 bp, 74 predicted proteins | sample CryGeymeta201511_FD_81547 | JGI IMG/M metagenome (GOLD analysis project Ga0100387, IMG submission 81547) | Groundwater microbial communities from Crystal Geyser aquifers in Utah, USA - Crystal Geyser metaG 2015-11 | ecosystem: Environmental > Aquatic > Deep subsurface > Groundwater | place... | reverse complement strand
GATGATGCCGACGTTGCGGGCAATGTGCCGCCCCGTCTCGCCAGATTGGCCCGAGAGCACGCGAAATTCATTGGCGACCACCGCAAAGCCGCGCCCGTGCTCGCCAGAGCGCGCCGCTTCAATGGCGGCATTGAGCGCCAGCAAATTGCTTTGCTGCGAAATTTTGGCGACGTCTGCGGCCATTTCCTTGAGCTCGGAGGTAAAGCGCCCCAGCCCTTGCACCTTGTCGAGCATGCCAAGGAGCCCGCTCATGGCGGCTTTTTGCTCGGTGATCACGTCGCTGAGCTTTTGCTCGCTGCGGCTGAAGACGGCGACGAGGCCCTTGTCGTCGTCTTCAATGGTTTGCGTTTCCAGTGCCGACGTGTGCACGGCAGCGTCAAGCTTGTCAACAATGCCGCAAAAGCGCTCGGATAGCGACTCGATGGCGCTGGCCATCTGCGAACGGGACATTTCGATGTGACCGCTCCACACTGGTGCCAGTTGTTCGCTGAACTGGGTCTGGCTATTGAGGTAGGTTTCAATGGATGCCATCAAGGCGGCTTCTCTGACCTTTAACTTCCTGGTCAGCACAACACCCGCCACAACAACAAGGCCGGCCAGCATGATGGCGACCAGACTTAACTGACCCACGGCCGCAATGGCAAGCGCGCTGACCAGGCTCAAGATTGCAGGGTACTGCTGTAGCGGGACAGATCGTTTAAAAAAAGTCAATCAAGTTCTCCCAGGCGGCGCGGCATGATTTAGATCCACTTAAAAAGGAAATAACATGGCAATTGCAAAAACTTTTCCACTTATTGGTGCCGAATCTTCGTCTTTTCCTGCCACCAGGATTGATCGAATAGAGCGGTTATTCCCCCTTTTCTTTGCCACTGCGGCAAGCGTATTTATTGGTTAAATCAGGTCTACTTACTCCCAATGCGTACCGGGAGGCTTGGCTTTCAGCACGGAGGCCAACACGAAGGCGAGCATGAATGAAAACGATTTGATCTACAACTTTGCCAGGCAACATGCGATCGGGGCCGCCGGCCTGGTAGCCATGTTGATGCCCCAGACCTTTAGCGCAGGCCTGGGCGTAAAAGGTCTGGACGGTCGATATCAACTTACCAACAAGACTCTGGAAGATTTGCTTTGCAGCGACGCACCGCACTTGGCCGGCAGGGTTGACAGCGAGCTGTTTCCTGCCGAAGCGGTCAGCCAGCTCGCGCGCGCTGATCAGCGAATCATGGGAGGCGATGTCGCGGTCAATCAGGCGCTGAATTTTTCAGTGAAGGGCTCGTATGTGCAATGCTTGTGGCTCGAGTTTCCGATCCATGGGCCTAACGAAAAGCTGCTGTTTGTTGGTGCGGCGGTGATCGACATGAGACGACACCAAAACGTTGTGGAACTCCAGAAGGCGCTGGAGCGCCTGCAGCGAAACAATCAGGAGCTACAAAAAAGCCTTTTCGAGCTTGACCACTTGGCGAGCACCGACAAGCTCACAGGCACCTGGAACAGGCGGCGTCTGGCCGAGGCCGTGGCCAACGAAATGGATCGGCTAAAGCGCTACAAGCATCCTTTGAGTGTGCTGATCATCGACATAGATTTTTTCAAAAAGGTCAACGACACACATGGTCATAACGTTGGCGACCAGGTACTGACCACACTGGCGTCGGTGGTGCAGTCAGGGCTGCGTACCAGTGATTCGCTGACGCGATGGGGTGGCGAAGAATTTGTTGTGCTGTGCCCCAACACCAAGCTGTCAACAGCGGCCGTGCTTGCTGAAAGGCTGCGTGAACGTTTGGCACAAACCACTTTCCCCAAAGTTGGACACTTGACCGTGAGCCTGGGTGTGGCTGAATGCACAGGCTCTGAAACCTGGGAGCAGTGGCTTGCGCGCGCCGATGCCGCGCTGTACCGCGCCAAAGAGGGTGGACGCAACCAGGTTCAGTTTGCCCCAGAGGTCCCGGCACAGCCCGAACCTGAGGGCGACATGGCAACCAGTTTTGTCAAGCTGACCTGGCATCCGGCCTACGAAAGCGGCAACAGTGTCATCGACAACCAGCACCGTGGCTTGTTCCGTGACGCCAACAACATCCTGGGCGCGATGTTGTCAGGCACGCCGCCCGATGAGGTGGCAGGGCTCATCAAAACCCTGTTGGCCGATGTTATGGAACATTTTCGGGATGAAGAAGTTACTATTGCTGCTATAGGCTACCCCGGCGTGCCGATGCACGCCAGGATGCATCAGAAATTGATCGCTGATGCAGCTGGCCTGTCACAACGCTTTGAGGCAGGTGCACTCAACATTGGCGAACTCTTCAATTTCATTGCGCACGATGTCATTGCACGTCACATCCTGAAGGCAGACCGCGACTATTTTTCTTACTTGAAGGCCCAATAGGTGCTCATGAATCCAGACCTTGCTGAAAAATTGGTTGCGGCCGTTGACCGCATGCCCGCTTTTCCAAAAAACGTTCAGGAGTTGCTTGCCCTGACGCGTGACCTGAACTGTTCACCCAGAGATGTGGTGCTGGTCATTGAGAAAGACCCGGTGCTGACCGTCAAGATTCTCAGGGTCATCAACGCCGCCTACTTTAACCTGCCCAGACCCATCACTTCCATCAACCATGCGGTGATTTTTCTGGGCTTCAACACCATCAAGAACTTGGCTCTTGGCGTGGCGGCCATCGGCATGCTGCCAGCACACAACTCGGATGATTTCGATGGGCATCAATGTCTGCTGCATTCGCTGAGCTGTGCGGGCATTGCCCAGCTGCTTGCGCTGCGGGTGACAGATGTGGACCCCATGGAGTGCTATGTTGCCGGAATGCTTCATGATTTCGGCAAGTTGGTGCTGGCACAGTATTTCCCGGACGAATTCAAACAGGCGCTGACGCGTAGCCACGCCAATTCAACCTCACTGCACCTCTGCCTGCGCGACATCATGGGCACTGACCACGCGAGCATTGGCGCCATGCTGGTTGAAAAGTGGCGCTTCCCAGAAAAGCTGATCGAAGCCATCCGTTACCAGTATGGCCCCGAAATCAAAGACACACCCATGATCGCGTGTGTTTTCACAGCCAATCAGATCAGCAAGAAAATGGGGTTTGGTTTTGCCGGCAACGCCTGTGTCGAAGAGCTGCCGGCGCCTATCGCCAACAGACTCGGCGGCACCCTGGACGAGGTGCGTGCATCGTTGGGGGACTTGGCGCCCCTCTATGAAGAAGCCAAAAAATTCTCCAGAATGTGAGTTGATGGTTTGCACACACTTTAGTTTCAGACCAAGTCACAATGGCGATTGAACCAGCTCAAAATTTTCGGCAATCAGCTCAGTCAAAATCTCAACCATGAACCAACAACAGTCACCCCGGCAAGATGCCCCGGACCAGTCAGGCGCCAAACCGGCCAGCACAATGTTTGCCGGTCTGGAAGATTTTCGGACCACCCACCCCAAGGTGATTGGCGATGTGCTACGTCTGTTAATGAGCCACAAGGATTTTCTGACGGTTGAAAGCAACCAGCGCCCGGCCCGCATCGTGACGCGCATTTTGGCGGTCGATCAGGCTGCCGGTACTTTCGTGTATGACGCCAGCCCTGATGCAACACACAACCGGTGTCTGCTGGAAGCACAGGAAAATTATTTCTCTGGCAACCAGGAAGGCGTGCGCATACAGTTTGTCAGCGACCAACCCAAGGGCATTGAATTTGAGGGCGTCTTTGCATTCCATGCACCACTTCCGCAAAGTCTTTATCGGGTGCAGCGGCGTGAATTTTTCCGGGCCAATGCGCCGTTGGTCGAATCTTATACATGCAGCACCGTGATGCCAGACGAGCATGTGATCAACTTTGATATTGTTGATCTTTCGCTTGATGGGGTGGGCCTGCGCACCAGAGATATGCGACTAGCCACACTCCCAATGGGCAGCATCCTGGACAAGGCTCAGCTCAACTTCGGCAAACGAGGCATGGTCGAGACCGGTTTAAATATCACCTATTTGCGCAATCTTCGGGATACAGCCAACCCGGTCTATCGCGTTGGCTGCCGATTTGTGGGCTTTCCGAAATCGAGAGAACAAGAGCTGCAACGGCTCATCACTTACTTGGAACTCACGCGCCGCGGGCGAGATTAGTGAATTTTGGAGCGCCTAAACCAGAAATGGTTTGCGCGCCAACCAGTGTGGTGTTTAGTTCTTAGCTATTAGAAATTAGCCTTGGGCGAGGCTGGCGCCAGTACCCACGCCGATCTTGTGGCTGCCATCAGGCCCATACAGCGGCTGGCCGCTGGCCTGTAAAAAGCCGAGCGTTTGCCGGGTGAAGTCAAGTTGGGTATGAATCATCACGCCGTTGCGGTGATTTCGGCTTTGCGCATTTGTGGCACTAGCCAACACGCCTTGCCATGCCTGCATGAGTTTGGGACTAGACGCAGCACAGGCCGCCTCAGCGCCAGCGCGACCCGGTGCAAACCCGAGGCCTTGTTGCAGCTGGTCTCGCTGCTGCTCCAGCGCGGTGATTTGCAAAGCAGTTTCTGATTTTTTTGCGGCCAACTCCGGCAACCTGGAGAAATCACTTTGGCCTAAAACCTGGGCTTCTTCGTCGAGCAAATCGATGTAAGCCTGAATCGCTGCGCGTTCCTGGTTGAGCAAATCGTGCAGCGCTTGGCTCATGAGACTTTTCTGCCGATCAGGTCGCGCACGCTAGCCAACAAGCCGTCTGCAATTTTTTCGGTGTTCACTTGGTAGAGGCCCGCACTGATGTCATCACGAATCCGGGTGACGCGGGCAACGTCAAAGTCACCTTGTGTTGAAGGCAATGCAGACACCACGGACGGCGGCGGTTCCTGCTTTGCGAGCGCCGCAGCATTGTCGAGCGCGGCTGGGAGTTTGACACCGTCTTTGGGCGCCCCCACAAGGGAAGCATCTACCAAAGGTTTCATGAATGGGCTGTTGTGATCGATTTTCATAATGCTTCCTTTAAGGGTTCTCAACTGTATTACGGCTATTTACAGCAGAACTTTAGGGCACACAGAAAAATAATTGAAAAAATCATGGGGACTGCTCTACCGTGCCATCTGGTCGAACAATACCACTGATCACGCCCCCCCCACGGGTCTTGACCTGAAGCAAGGCACCTGCCGCGGCCTGGGTCATGGCCCGGCCCTCGGTGCTGACCATAAAACCAGCACCCTGTGACATCACCTTGACGTTCTGTCCTCGCTGCACGATCACCGGCGCACGCAACAACTCGCGCCGCAGCGGCGCCCCTGCAGCAATGCGGTTCGACGCGACCATGCCATCAACTTGCGCAGCATCAACCAGCACACTGGCAGGCAGCGCAGTCAAATCACCCTCACGCACCTCGACGTCTGCCAGCGACAGCGTTTGCCCTGCGGTGATCGGCTGCACTGCCACATAGTGCACCCCGATCACCGACACATAGGCCGACACGTAACGCACCCAAGGCTGTGCAGCATTGCATCGGACACCCACCGAGACGCGCCCCCATAACCGTGCACCAGCGGGCAAAAACAGCTCGGGGACTACGCAGGCGGGCAAGCCCTGCAACATGGCTTTGTCAAAACGCACTGCGACTTTGCCCGGCAGCCCGGCGGTCCGATCGAGCACGAATTGCTCCATCAAGCGGCCCATCAAGTTAACCGGCGGCGTGGTTGGCAGTGCCTTGGCTGCCGCGCTGCCCGTCTGCACAACCAAGGCCAGGGCCAGTAGCGACAAGGCACCCACAACTGAGCTGGCACAGACTGAACAGACACGCTGAAAACAAAGGGGGAGTCGTTTCATGTGCCAGATTTTAGAAACACGAACCCAGGCAGCAAAGTCTGAATTAAGCCTTGAAACCCCATCTAATCAAGAAATTGATTGCCGTGGGCCTGCCTAGAATTATTTCCATGCAGATTGGTTTGGCCTCCCGTGCCCCCCCTTCAAACAGCAGGATTTACATGTTAGACAAGTTGGACTCTTCGCTCCGCTTTCATCAAGAGGCGCTCAACCTGCGGGCCAGACGGCAAGAGGTTCTGGCCAGCAACATTGCCCACGCCGATACGCCCAATTTCAAGGCGCGTGACATTGATTTCAAGAGTGCCTTGTCTAACGCGGTTGATCGCACCCGGTCCAACGGCGCCTTGCCCATGACAGGCACCTCACCGCTGCATTTGGCTGGCTCGCCGACATCCGGCAGTGCAGACGCCGACCTGATGTTTCGCACGCCCGCACAGTCAAGCATTGACGGAAACACCGTAGAGATGGATGTCGAGCGCGTTAATTTTGCCGACAACGCGATGCGCTACGAAGTGAACCTGACGGTGCTGAGCGCCAAGATAAAAGGCATGCTGGCCGCCATCCAACAGTAAACACAAGGAGATACCGCATGCCCATATCCAATTCAGCCATGGGAATTTTTGACATTGCAGGCTCGGCCATGATGGCGCAGTCTCAGCGCATGAACGTCACCGCCAGCAATCTGGCCAACGCCGAAAGTGTGGCGGGTCCTGATGGTGAGGCATACCGTGCGCGGCAGGTGGTTTTTGAAGTCGCGGCGCCCCAGGGGCAAGCCATCGGTGGCGTCAAAGTGGCCCGCGTCATCGAAGACCCCTCACCCCTGCGCATGGTGTACGAACCCAAGCACCCGCTTGCCAACGCAGAAGGCTATGTGTCGCACTCCAACGTCAACGTGGTCGAGGAAATGGTCAACATGATCTCGGCCTCACGCTCTTACCAAGCCAATGTCGAGGTCCTCAACACGGCCAAGACCTTGATGCTGAAAACGCTCACCGTCGGTCAATAAGACCGCGTTGACACCCCAATTTATTGATCAGGAGACAGTTTCATGGCCTTGAATGCAATTGATTCACTCAACGCGCCCAGCGTTGCCGCCCCAACCATTGCCAGCACCAACGCTGACAGCGAGCAGCGTTTTCTCAAGCTGCTGACGACACAGCTCAATAACCAGGATCCACTGAACCCGCTGGACAACGCCCAGCTCACCTCGCAGCTTGCCCAGATGAGCACGGTCAGCGGCATCGAGAAACTCAACAGCACCGTGGAGTCGCTGCTGGCGCAAACCGGCTCGGGCCAGGTGCTGCAAGCGGCGGGCTTGATTGACCGCTCGGTGCTCGCGCCGGGCACCAGCCTGGCGCTTGAGGCTGACGCGGCGGCGCCGTTTGCTGTCGATCTGCCAGCCGCTGCTGATTCGGTCAAGGTCAGCATCACCAATGCCGCCGGCCAGGTTGTTCGCAACCTTGATCTGGGCGCTTTGCCGGCCGGTGTGCAAACCCTGTCATGGGATGGCGCTAACGACAGTGGCGTGGCCCTTGCCAGCGGCAACTACCAGTTCAGCGTGACAGCCAGCGGCGCGGGCGAAAATTTGGTGGCCGTGCCGCTGACCTACGCCAACGTCAGCAGCGTTGCACAGGGCCCCAGTGGCGTTGCTCTACAACTGGCGGACAAACGCACCATCAGTTTCAGCGACGTCAGAACCATTCTCAGCGCACCGGTCGCATCTCTTTAAACCACTCGTCAAAAAGGAAATATCATGAGTTTTACACAAGGTGTCAGTGGCCTGAATGCGGCCGCATCGAATCTCGATGTGATCGGCAACAACATTGCCAACTCGGGAACCGTGGGCTACAAGGCGGGTAGCGCGCAATTTGCCAACGTGTATGCCGGCTCCATGGCCGGCCTGGGCACCAAGGTGTCGGGCGTATTCCAGGATTTCACTGCCGGCGCCATACAGCGCAGCAACCGTCCGCTGGACATGGCCATTGTTGATGGCAACGGTTTTTTTCGCATGACCAATGACAGCGGTGAAGTCCGCTACACGCGCAACGGCCAGTTTAATGTTGACAAGGACCAGTTCATCGTCAATGCCTCCGGCATGCAGCTCACCGGTTACGTGGCCGGCGCTGAAGGCAGCCTTGCAGCCCTGAAGGTCGAGCCGACTTTTGTCGAACCTGCTGCAACCACCAAGATCGAAGCCCAGTTCAACATTGATGCGCGCAGTGAAGTCCCGGCGGCCACGCCCTTCGACCCCGTAAATTCAACGACTTACAACTACTCAAACTCGGTCTCGGTCTTCGATTCACTGGGCGTTTCCCATGAGTTGTCAGTTTTCTTTGCCAAGACTGCTCCCGGCACTTGGGACGTGTATGGCACGGCTGATGGCCGCCCCCTGGACGACGCCGGGAAATTGACTTTGGAGGACACGACCTCGCCGGCGACAACCCCGCCAACCTACCTCCCAGCAACTGCGCTTGCTACGGGTCCACTTGTCTTTGACACAAGTGGCAAATTGGTGGCACCGACCGCGCCGGCAACGGACACGCTGCTGAGCTTTACCGGTCTTCAATTCCCGAATAATTCGGCACCGATGACCTTTGACATGACGCTGACTGGCTCAACGCAATTCGCCGCTGACAACGAGGTCAGAAACATGGCACCCGACGGCAATGCTTCCGGGCAGTTGACCACCATTGAAGTTGCACCAGACGGCTATGTGACCGGCAAGTACACCAACCAGCAGTCCATAGAACTGGGGCGGGTCGTGCTCACCTCGTTTGACAATGTCAACGGCCTGCGCAACATGGGCGACAACGTCTGGGCAGAGAGCCCAACCTCGGGCTCGCCAGAGACCAGCGCGCCCGGCATGGGTAAATCGCGCGGCTCGCTGCTGAGCGGCGCAGTGGAAGGCTCCAACGTTGACCTGACCTCCGAGCTGATCAACCTGATCATTGCCCAGCGCACCTACCAGGCCAACACCCAAACCGTCAAGACGCAAGACCAGGTGGTGCAGGCCCTGATCAACCTGCGCTGACCCTGGCTTTTTGATGTGCAAGCAGCTTAGTTCGCAATCCAAACAGGAGACGCCATGGACCGCATGATCTATATCGGCATGGCGGGTGCCAAGCAGGCGCTCGAGCAGCAAGCGTCGGTTGCCAACAACATGGCCAACGTGTCAACGCCCGGTTTTCGCGCACAAATCAACAGCTTTCGCGCGATTCCCGTGGTGGGCGAAGAGCTGCCGACACGCACCTTTGTCACTGCAATCACACCTGGCGCCGACATGAGCGCTGGCCCCTTGATTCCCACGGGCCGCCCGCTCGATGTCGCCATTCGGGGGGACGGCTGGTTCACCGTCACGGCACCTGATGGCAGCGAAGCGTTTACCCGGGTCGGCAATCTGCAAGTTGGCGCCGACGGCCAATTGCAGACCATGGCGGGGCGTCCGCTGATGGGCGACGGCGGTGCCCTGGTGGTGCCGCCTGATTCTGCCGTGTCCGTCACCGACAGTGGCCAAGTCATTGCACAGGCGGCGGGCAACGGGGCCACGGGTGGCGTCGAGTTGGGGCGGCTCAAGCTGGTCAACCCGCCTGCGGCCGACATGGAGCGTGGCGAAGACGGTTTATTTCGCGTGCGTGCCGGTGCTGCGGCGCCACAGGCTGACCCGGCTGTTACGGTGCGCAGCGGCGTGCTCGAAGGCAGCAACGTCAACCCGGTGGAGGCCATGGTGGCCATGATCAGCAATGCGCGGCGCTTTGAGATGCAGATGAAAACCTTGCAGACCGCCGAAACCAACGACCAGACAGCCAACAAGTTGCTCTCCAACAGCTAACCAGGAGTTTTCTCATGATCCGCTCTTTGTACATTGCCAAAACTGGCCTTGATGCCCAGCAAACCCAGCTCGACGTGGTGGCCAACAACCTGGCCAACGTGGGCACTACGGGCTTCAAGCGCAGCCGCGCCGTGTTTGAAGACCTGATGTACCAAAACCTGCGCCAAACCGGCGGCCAGACCTCTGACCAGACGCGCATGCCCTCGGGCCTGCAAATTGGTACCGGGGTGCGCGTGGTGGCGAGCGAACGCATTCACACCGATGGCAACCCCACCAAAACCGACAATCCAAAAGATGTCGCCATCAACGGCAACGGTTTTTTTCAAATCCTGATGCCCGACGGAACCACCGCCTACACCCGTGACGGCTCCTTTCAGACCGACCAAGACGGCCAGATGGTGACCGCCAGCGGCTACCCGGTGCAGCCAGCGATCACCCTGCCGCCAAACACCACCAGCATGACCATTGCGTTTGATGGCACGGTGTCAGTTGTTCAGGCTGGCAGCACCGCCAGCGTGCAGGTGGGGCAACTGCAGCTGGCCACCTTTTTAAACCCCACCGGTTTGCAGAGCGCGGGAGAAAACCTGTATCTCGAATCAGATGCCTCGGGTGGCGCCAACCAGACCGTTCCCGGGCAAGACGGCGCTGGTACGCTCACGCAGGGTTATGTCGAGTCTTCCAACGTCAATGTGGTCGAGGAACTGGTCAACATGATCCAGACCCAGCGCGCCTATGAGATCAACAGCAAGGTGATCACCACCTCTGATCAAATGCTCGCCAAGCTGTCGCAACTGTGAGACTTGCAATGAATGCCGCGTTTCGCTTGCTGTGGTGTGGGTTGACCGCCCTGCTGCTGCTGGGTTGCGCCCAGTTGCCGCGCGAACCGCTGGTGCAGCAACCCATGACCGTGCGCCCCGAGGCCGTGCGCCCGGTCGCGCCCAGCGCAGCAAGCCACGGCTCCATTTACCAGGCGGGTTTATCCAACACACCTCTTTTTGAAGACCGCCGCCCGCGCTACGTTGGCGACATCCTGACCATTCTGGTCCGGGAAAATGTCAATGCCAGCAAGAATTCAGCCACCAACGTCAGCCGGACCAGCGGCGCCAGTGTCTCACTGGACCTGCTACCGCGCTTTTTGACAGGCCTGTTTGCCGGGCAGCAAGGCGCCGACGTGTCGGGTGACAATTCTATGAAAGCCGCGGGCGGCGCCAATGCGGCCAATACCTTCAACGGCATGATCACAGTGACGATTGTTGACGTGCTCGCCAACGGCAATTTACAGGTCAGTGGTGAGAAGCAAATGCTGATCAACCAGGGCACCGAATTCATCCGGTTTTCCGGGGTGGTCAACCCGCGCACGGTAGGTGCCAACAACGCCGTCCTGTCAACCCAGGTGGCTGATGCCCGCATTGAGTACAGCGCCAAGGGCTACATCAACGAAGCGCAGACCATGGGTTGGTTGCAGCGCTTTTTCCTCAATGTATTGCCCTTGTAATGAAAATTAACAAACACCTGCTACTTTGCCTGGCACTGGCACTGCCCCTTTTCGCTGGCGCGCCAGCGCGGGCTGACCGGCTCAAGGACGTCGCCAGTTTTCAGGGTGTGCGCGACAACCCGCTGATTGGCTACGGCCTCATGGTGGGCCTGGACGGCAGTGGTGACCAAACCACGCAGACCCCGTTTACCACCCAAAGCCTCAACAACATGCTGACGCAGTTAGGTATTACCTTGCCGCCTGACAGCAAAATGCAGCTCAAAAATGTGGCTGCGGTGATGGTGACAGCGGTATTGCCGCCCTTTGCGCGGCCGGGTCAAACCATTGACATCACGGTTTCGTCCATGGGCAACGCCAAAAGCTTGCGCGGCGGCACCCTGCTCATGACGCCGCTTAAAGGGGCCGATGGCCAGGTGTATGCGCTGGCCCAGGGCAACATGGTGCTCGGTGGCGTGGGCGCCTCGGGCGGAGGCAGCCAGGTCAAAATCAACCAGGTCAGTTCGGGTCGAATCCCGGCTGGTGCCATCGTCGAGCGGGCTGTGGCATCGGCCATGGGAGACGACGGCAGTTTCGCGCTGGAACTCAATGCCGGCGACTTTGGCACAGCACAAAAAGCCGTGGACGCCATCAACCAAAACCTGGGCCCCAATACCGCACGGGCGCTCGACGCCCGGGTGATCCAGATCAGGGCGCCGGCCAATCCGGATGATCGCGTCGGTTTTTTGGCCCGCATCCAGAACCTGGAGATAACGCCCAGCCGGGTCGGTGCCAAAGTGGTGATCAATGCGCGCACCGGTTCGGTCGTCATGAACCAGAGCGTCAGAGTCAATGATTGTGCCGTGGCGCACGGCAGCTTGTCGGTGGTCATCAAGACCGAACCTGTTGTCAGCCAACCCAATCCGCTCGCGGGCGGCGTGACGGTGGTGGCCCCGCGTTCGCAGATTGAAGTCAACCAGGAGGGTGGCGCCTTGCAAATCGTGCAGGCTGGCGCCTCGCTCTCCGATGTGGTCAAGGGTTTGAATGCGCTGGGCGCCAACCCGCAAGACTTGGTGTCGATTCTTCAGGCCATGAAATCCGTCGGTGCCTTGCGTGCCGAGCTTGAGGTCATCTGAGGCAGCGGTCATGAGCAACGCCACTTTCCCAGTGCTCAACAGCGGCGTCGGCTCGACACCCGGGGTGCTCGACCAGCGCCTGTCATTCGATGTGCAAGGTGTCGATGCCTTGCGCCGCACCTTGCACAACTCCCCCGATGAGGGCATGAAACAGGCGGCCAAGCAATTCGAGGCGCTGTTCATGCAAATGGTGCTCAAAAGCATGCGCGACGCCACACCGACCGAGGGCTTGTTTGGCAACCAACAAGAAAAAATGTTCACGTCAATGCTAGACCAGCAGTTGACGCAAAACCTGTCCGGCAAAGGCCTGGGGCTGGCTGATGCGATGTACGCCCAGCTCAGCCGTCATCTTCCAGATGCCACACCACAGGCTACGCCCCTGGCCACACCCAACGGCTTCCAGCCAGCACCGCTGGTTCCCACCAGGCCAATGGCTACAAGCGCGCCAAAACTGGCCATGCTGACCCCAATGTCTTCAGCCACCACGGACCCTGCCCGGCCACCCATTGCGCCCAAAGACCTGTCGCTTTACGAAGAGACCGCTGGAAAGGCCACCCTGAGCCGCAGCGTCTATTCGCAGGCGCATGTGGAGCAGTTTGTGTCAAACCTGTTGCCCGCAGCGCAGCGCGCTAGCCAGGAAAGCGGTGTGCCGGCCCAACTGATCATGGCCCAAGCCGCACTGGAGTCCGGTTGGGGTCGACGCGAGATACGCGCCGACGATGGCCGCGCCAGCTTCAACATTTTTGGCATCAAGGCCGGCAAGGGCTGGACAGGCAGGGTTGCCGAGACCACGACTACCGAATTTGTCAACGGCGTCGCGCAAAAAACTCGGGCTGCCTTTCGGGCCTACGACTCTTACGAGGCGGCGTTTTCTGACTATGCCAAACTGATCAACAACAACCCGCGCTACGATAACGTGCGGGCCGCCAAGACTGCCGACGAAGCCGCGCATGGCTTGCAACAATCCGGTTACGCAACTGACCCACAGTACAGCAGCAAGTTGATCCGCATCATGAAGCAGATCAGCTGACCCGTGCCAAACACACCCATGTCTTCTTGTGCGGGATTCCCTAAAGTTTTTCATCTGATTGCCGTTACACAGCTAAGGAGTGCCCATGCACGCAACAACCCATCAGCTTGAGCCAACGACAAGCGCGCCACTGGAATTTCTGGCTTTCACGCTCGGCCAGGAAGAATATGGCATCGACATCCAGAAAGTTCAGGAACTGCGCGGTTACGACGCAGTCACCCGCATAGCCAATGCGCCGCCCCACATCAAGGGTGTCATCAATCTGCGGGGCATCATCGTGCCGATTGTGGACATGCGCATCAAATTCAATCTGGAAGCGGCAAGCTATGACCAATTCACGGTAGTCATCATTCTTAATCTCGCGAACCGCATCGTTGGCATGGTGGTGGACAGCGTGTCGGATGTGATCTCGATGTCGTCAGAGCAAATCAAACCGGCGCCCGAAATGGGTGCGGTGCTTGATGCCCAATTTCTGATCGGGCTTGGCACGATCAATCAGCGCATGCTGATCCTGGTGGACATTGACAGCCTGGTGTCGAGCCCTGAGATGGGCCTGGGCGACACAACGTCGAATTAGCCTGACTGAATTAACGGCACATCGCCCTTTATTGTTTTCGGAAAGAGTCACATGAAACTTAGCAATTTGAAAATTGGCACGCGACTGGGGATCGGCTTTGGGATGGTGCTTTTCTTTGTTGTTGTGATTGCCAGCATGGGTGTCTGGCGCCTGGAAAAGATGGCCAGCGCCGCCGAAGAAATGAGCCGCGAGACGCTGGTGAAGGAGCGCCTTGCCTCCGAATGGCTGCGTAAAACCAGCGCCAACAGCGTGCGCACCCTGGCTCTTGTCAAGGTCTCTGATCCTGAAGACGCGCTCTACTACCAGCAAAGCATCACCACGGCCAATATGGAAATCTCAGCCGATGCCGAGCTGATGCGGGCCTTGCTGACAACTCCACAAGAGATCAAACTGTTTGATGAAACCGTCGCCAAAAAGGCCGACTATGTCGAATTGCGAGCCACTGCGCTGCAACTCAAAAATGATGATCAGCAGCAGGCAGTTGCGCCGAGTCTGGACAAGCTGGCGCTCGCTTTGACCGCCTACGAAAATTCGATTCGGGACTTGCTGCGTTACCAAACAACGCACATCGACCTGACCGCCACCGAGATCGATAATTTCTACCAAGATGGAAAACTTTACATGACTTTGCTGGCGCTGGTCGCTGTGCTGCTGGGCTGCGTACTTGCCTGGTGGCTGACGGTTGGCATCACCGCCCAATTGCGGTTCGCCGTGAAACTGGCGCAGACGGTCGCGGGCGGCGACCTGACCAGCCGCATCGAGGTCACGTCCAAAGATGAAAGCGGGCTATTGATGCAGGCCCTCAAAAACATGAATGACAGCCTGGTGCGAATTGTTGGCGAGGTGCGCAAGGGCACCGACACCATTGCATCGGCCTCCAGCCAGATCGCAGCGGGCAACCTTGACCTCTCGGGCCGCACCGAGCAACAGGCGGGCTCGCTCGAAGAAACGGCCGCCTCGATGGAGCAACTCACAGCCACGGTCAAACAAAATGCTGACAACGCCCGTCAGGCCAATCAACTGGCTGTGGCGGCCTCAGACGTGGCCATCAAGGGCGGCAGCGTGGTGGCCGAAGTGGTTGGCACCATGGGGGCGATCAATGCGTCGTCCAGAAAAATTGAAGACATCATCGCCGTCATTGACGGCATTGCCTTTCAAACCAATATTCTGGCGCTCAACGCGGCAGTAGAGGCTGCGCGTGCCGGCGAACAAGGACGCGGCTTTGCCGTGGTAGCAGCCGAGGTCAGAAACCTGGCACAACGCTCTGCCGCAGCCGCCAAGGAAATCAAGATGTTGATCAGCGACTCAGTCAACAAGGTTGAAGAGGGCAGCAAACAAGTGGAACAAGCCGGCAAGACCATGGACGAAATTGTCGACAGCGTCAAGCGTGTGACCGACATCATGGCCGAAATATCTGCTGCCAGCGAAGAACAGACCGTAGGCATCGAGCAGGTCAACCAAGCCATCATGCAAATGGACCAGGTGACACAACAAAACGCCGCGCTGGTGGAGCAAGCTGCCGCTGCCGCAGCCTCTTTGCAGGAGCAGGCAGGTAACCTGTCACAGGTGGTGAGTGTCTTCAAGCTGGACCGCCGCCAAAGCGCACGCTTTTCTCAGGACCGCGCCAGCCAAACAACGCCAGTCACCCCCCAAATCGCCGCCGAACCGGTGAAACGCGAGCAACGCGAACTCAGGTCAATGCCAACCCGCAAGCTGGCCAACACCCCAACGCCAGCCCCGGCAGCCGCCAGCGGCGACTGGGAAGAGTTCTAAAACCAACAATACTGGGCTAACCCACAGGAGCAACACCATGTCATTCGGTATGTTTTACACCGGCCTGAGCGGCCTCAACGTGGCCCAGGCTGCGCTGGTGACCACTGGCCACAATACCGCCAACGTCAACACCAAGGGCTACAGCCGCCAGTCGGCTGAAGTTGCCTCAAGCACAGGCACTTATGTCGGTGGCGTCGGTTTTTTTGGCAACGGTGCACAAGCCACCGATATCACCCGCAGTTATGACCGGTTTCTGACCAGTCAGCTCATCCAGGCGCAGTCAAGCAACGAGTCCCTGACCACCCAGTATGGCCAAATCAGCCAGATCGACAACCTGCTGGCCAACCAGAACGCCAGTCTGTCGCCCCTGATGCAAGGCCTCTTCAACGGCGTTCAGGCCGTGGCCAACACCCCGGCTGACACGGCTGCACGGCAACAACTGCTAGGCGCTGCCGAGTCCATGACCAACCAGTTCAGGACCACCAGTTTGTATTTGACCGGCCTGAACACCGATGTCAACGAGCAGATCGCCGGCAACGTCAGCCTGATCAACACCTACGCCACCCAAATCGCCGACTTGAACAACCAAATCGCATTGGTAAGCAATGCCGGCGCAGGCCACGCCCCGAACGACCTGATGGACCAGCGTGATTTGCTGGTGAACGACCTGAGCAAACTGGTCGGCACCAAGCTCGTTGTGCAGCCCAGCGGCCAGTACAGCATATTTATTGGCAATGGTCAAACACTGGTGCTGGGTGACAAGGCCGCGACCTTGAAGTCGGACGTGTCGTCTGCCGACCCCATGCAAACTTCCGTCTTCCTGACAGGCACTGGCGGCAACACCATGGAACTACAGGACAGCGTGCTGACCGGTGGCGCACTGGGCGGCCTGCTGCAATTTCGCAACGAGTCGCTGAGCAACGCCCAGAATTCCCTGGGCCGGCTTGCGATTGCGTTGTCTGACGCGTTCAACACGCAACAAGCGCTGGGGGTTGACTTGAATGGCACGCTGGGTGAGCCCTTCTTCTCGCAGTCCGAGCCAGACGTGATTAAAAATGAAAACAACAAGGGCGGCTTGGTACTGTCAGCAGAGTTTTCTGACACGTCAAAGTTGACCACCAGCGACTACAAACTCAGCGTTGAGGCAGATGGCAGCTACCGGCTGACACGGCTATCCGACAAGACACAGCCACCGCTACCAACAGGATTTCCAACTGCACCCGCCAACACGGTCACTTTCGACGGCTTGACACTAACAATTGAAAGTGGTAGCGCCCAACCGGGTGATTCCTTCTTCATCCAGCCAACCCGAGCGGGTGCCCGCGACTTTGCCGTGGAAATGACCGAGCCCACCAAAATCGCAGCCGCTGCAGCCATTGTGGTTGACAACACTTTTGGCAACAAGGGCAGTGGCGCGATCAGCGGCGGCACGATTGACACCAGCTATGCCAACAATGTGCCAATGCCCCCTGCCACTGTGACGCTGGCCTATAACAGCACTGACAACACACTCTCGGGATTTCCGAACGGAAGCACCGTGGCCTTTAACGCTGGTGATCAATTGAGCTTCAATGGCATCAGTTTCACCATCAATGGTGCTCCAGCCGATGGTGACAAATTCACCATCGCCCACAATGCCAGCGGCGTCTCAGACGGCCGCAATGCCCTGTTGCTGGCGGCGCTGCAAAACAAGAAGACCATTGGGGGAGATTCCGCCCAGGATTTCGGAGAGGGCAATGCCAGCTTCAACGCCGCGTACGCCCAACTGGTCAGCACAGTAGGCAACAAGACCCGGCAGATCGAGATTTCAAATACCGCCCAGAGCAGTTTGACCTCTCAGATTCGCGCGGCCCAGCAGTCGATTTCAGGCGTCAACCAGGACGAAGAAACCGCCAACTTGCTGATGTACCAGCAGATGTACCAGGCCAATGCCAAGGTGATCCAGACCGCGTCCACCATCTTCGACGCGATCCTTGGCATTGCCCGTTAAGCCCACCCAAGGAGAACACGATGCGTATCAGCACTCAATCGTTTTACGAACAAAGCCAGAAGGCCATGGGTTCGCAACAAACCAACCTGTTGCGTGTGCAGCAGCAAATGGGCGCGATGACAAAAATTTTGTCACCCTCGGACGACCCCGTTGCCGCCACACGCGCGCTCGCGGTGTCGCAGTCGCTCGCGATCAACTCCCAGTACCAAACCAGTCGCACCATGGCGATCCAGTCGCTGTCGCTGGAAGAAAGCGTGCTGCAAAGTGTCACCACCGTGTTGCAGGACATCAAGGTGCTGGTGATCCAGGCCGGCAGCGGCAGCCTGACCGATACCGACCGCTCGAGTATTGCAACCGCGCTGGAAGGCAGCTACAAGCAATTGCAGGGCCTGGCCAATACCGATGACGGCAATGGCCAGTATTTGTTTGCCGGTTTCAAAAGCAGCACCCCGCCGTTTACGTCGGGCGCAGACGGTACCATAACGTACACCGGCGACCAGGGCCAGCGCCTGATGCAGGTCGATGTGTCGCGCCAGATGGCCGCCACGGATGACGGTCGGAGCATCTTTCAGTCTGTTCAGCGCAGCGCGGGTTATGTCAGTGAAGCGTCCCTTACCAACAGTGGTACAGGCGTGTTCAGCAGTAACGCGGTGACCGACCCGACCGATTCCAATTTTGGGAAAGACTTCACCATCAGTTTTACCGATGCAAGTACTTACGTGGTCAACACCGTACCGCCAGTAACACCCATCGCCTCGGGAAGCTACACCGCAGGTGAACCCATCAGCTTCGGCGGCGTGCAAATGAGCATCAGCGGCACGCCCGCAGCGGGCGACAGCTTCAGCGTAAAAACTGCCAAAAATGCTGGCACCGACGTCTTCGGCGCCATCAGCGACATCATCAAGACCCTCAAGAAGCCGATTGAAGCCGATAGCACGGGCGTTGGCCAAGCCAACCTGCTCAACGCACTCAGCACAGCCAACCGCAAAATGACCAACGCCCATGACAATGTGCTCACGGTCCGCGCCTCTATTGGCTCACGCCTGCAGGAGCTCGACGCGCTCAACGTGACCGGCGGCAACCGGGTGTTGCTGGACAAGAGCCACCTGTCAGAACTGCAAGACCTGGACTATGCCAGTGCCATTGCCGAGTTTTACCAGCGCCAGACAGCACTCGAAGCGACCCAAAAAGTCTTTGTGAAGATTCAGGGCTTGTCGCTTTTCAATTACCTCTGAGGAGTCAAGCCGCCACTTCAGCGGCGAATTCCCTGCAAAAAAATCGGAATCAGGTCAAGGCTGGCAGCAAAGCGCGGCCCTAGAAAAGGGCCGATGTACTGCATCAAGTACAGCAGCATGACCAGGCCAGCGAGCAACGTGATCGGAAAGCCCACCGAGAAAATGCTGAATTGGGGCGACACCCGGTTCAAAATGCCCATGGCCAGATTCAAGCTCAGCAGGCTCGCAATCAGCGGCAGCGCCAGCATCAGGCCATTGGTCACCACTTGGCCACCGGCCACAGCCAGAAACGCCCAACCGCTGCGTGCCAGGGGCGCATCCGAGATCGGCAGGGTCTGAAAGCTTTCTGCCAGCGTCCTGATCATCAGCAGATGCATGTCGGTTGCCAGAAAAATCAACACGGCAAATATATTGAGCAGACGTGACAGCACCATGGTGTTGCCACCGCTGGTGGGGTCAAAAAACGAGGCAAAAGACAAACCCATTTGCAAACCGACGTATTCACCGGCAGCCTGCACCGCAGCAAACACCAGGCGCATGGAAAACCCCATGGCAGCGCCTATCAAAATTTGCTGCACCAAAATCCAGATGCCAGCCGCCGACATCACGGGCACCGCAGGCATGGGCGCCAGCGTGGGGCTGATGACAATGGCCAACAGCAGGGCTATCAGCAGCTTGACCGTGCGCGGCACCACGGCCTCGCTCAGCACCGGCGCCGTGCCGATGAGTGACAGCATGCGCACAAAAGGCCAGAGAAACGTCACCATCCACAGGTTCAACTGCTCCGAGTTGACCGACAGGATGGGCGCCATCAGGACACCAGTTGCGGGATCGAATTAAACAGATTGCGCATGTAGTCCAGCACGGTTTCCAGCATCCAGGGACCCGCAATCACCAAGGTGGTAAACACTGCCAAAAGCTTGGGAATGAACGAGAGGGTCATTTCGTTGATTTGCGTGGCCGCCTGGAACAGGCTGATCACAAGGCCGGTAACAAGCGCCACAAGCAGCAGTGGCGCTGCCAGCAAAATCGCCAGGCGCATCGCCTCATAACCAAGTGTCATTGCCGATTCGGGCGTCATGGTGGATTCATCCTTGCGAAAGAGCGCTGCAGAAGGTGTCAGGTGTAAAAACTTTGGGCCAACGCCCCAATCAGCAGCTGCCAGCCGTCCACCAGCACAAACAACATCAATTTGAACGGCAGCGAAATGGTGGCTGGCGGCACCATCATCATGCCCATGGACATCAGCACGCTGGCCACCACCAGGTCAACAATCAGGAAGGGAATGAAAATTGTGAAGCCAATCTGAAACGCAGTTTTGAGTTCACTGATGACAAATGACGGCAGCAAAATCCGCAGGCTCACCTGCTCCGGCCCGTCCATTGGCGGCACATTGGCCAGCTTGGCAAACAACGCCAGGTCGGCCTCGCGGGTTTGCTTGAGCATGAACTCCTTGAACGGGGCGACACCCCGGTCCAGCGCCTGCTCGGCATTGATCTTGTTTCCCGAAAAAGGCAGATAGGCCTCGGTGTGCACGCGATCAAAGACCGGTGACATGACAAAAAAAGTCAAAAACAGGGCGAGTCCGACCAGTATCTGGTTGGGCGGGGACGACTGCGTGCCAATGGCGGTGCGTAGCAGACCCAGCACAATCAAAATGCGCGTAAAGCTGGTCATGGACAGCAGCAGCGCCGGCAAGAAGGTCAGCGAGGTCAGCAACACCAGTGTCTGCACGCTGAGCGACCAGTTCTGGCTGCCACCCGGCCCCGGCGAGCTGATGATGCCGGGCAGTCCCTGGGCCATCGCCAGCACGGGCAACATCAACAGCAGCGCCAACCAGGGTCGCCACGCACTGATGCGCCATCCGCTACGGTGGGTAGTCATCAATTGGACTTTCCGCGCAGGCCCATGCGTTGTAGAGATTCGCGCAAGTTCCGGGAAAAAACAACTTCAGCAAGCGCTGTTGGGGCAGGCTGGGCGCTGCCTTGGGTGACCAGTTTTTCAGCCGGCATGGTGTGCAAGGCGCTGACCTGGCCTGCCGCCACACCAAGCACCAGCCAGGAGTTGCCGACTTCTACCACCACCACGCGTTCACGCTGACCCACCATGACACTCGACACCACCTTGAGCAGCCGGTCAGAGCTGCGCCCCGGCAAGCCAAAGCGTCGCACCAGCCAGGCAAACAGAAAAATCAGCGCAAGCACCAACGCCAAACCCAATCCGGCCTGCAGCAATCCAGCTGCGGCATAAGAAGGAACCGCTTCTGCCGGCGCAGCCGCTGGCACGGTAGGCAGCACCGCAACCGCCGGAAAAGACAGGCCGGTCAAGCTGACAGCCAAAAGCCAAAGCGTGCGCATGGCGCTTAACGGTTCAACTTCTGCATGCGCTCAGAGGGTGTGACGATGTCGGTCAGGCGGATGCCGAACTTGTCATTGACCACCACCACTTCACCTTGCGCGATCAGATATCCGTTGATAAAAACGTCCATCGGCTCACCGGCGAGCCCGTCGAGTTCAACAATTGACCCTTGCGATAACTGCAGCAAACTTTTGATGGTGATGCGCGCGCGCCCAAGCTCTGCCGTTAATTGGACGGGTACGTCCAGTACACGTTCAATATCGCCCGGTGCGATATCCAGAGTGCCAGCACTTGGCAAGGGCTGAAACACGCGCTGGCCGGCCAGGCTGGCGCCAGTGTCTGCAGTGGTTGGGCTTGCGGAGCTTGCCGAAATGTCAGAGGGCGGCAGTGGCGCAAACGGGGCAGCCTGCGCCTGCTCGGCCAGTGCACTGCCCCAAATATCGTCGTCCACCAGCGTGGACTCGTTGATAGCTTCGTCGGTCATACGCTGTTTCCTTTGATCGAATCAATGTCATGGCGAACCATTTTCAGCACTTTGAGTGCGTAATGGTTGTTGGAGGTGCCGTAACCGCATTCCATGACCGGAATCCCGTTGACGGTGGCAGTAATCGACTCTGGTATCTCGATCGGCAAGACATCGCCAACCTGCAACTGGAGCAAGGCACCGATGCTTGAGCGCATCGTCTGAAAATGCGCAAGCAGTTCAACGTCGGCACTCTGCACCTGTTTTGCAAGCTGCTTGACCCAGCGCTTGTCAACGGCCACTTCGTCCTGCAACGGATTGGACAGCAGGTCGCGAATCGGCTCAATCATCGAATACGGAATGCACACGCTGAGGGCGCCGCCAATCGGACCAAACTCAATCTGGAACGTGGTGCTGATCACCACCTCGTTGGGCGCAACAATGTTGGCCAACTTGGCGTGCATTTCGGAGCGTATGTACTCAAAATCAAGCGGATAGACCGGTTGCCAGGCCGCGCCGTAGCTCTCAAGCGTGACATTGAGCAGGCGTTTGATGATGCGCTGCTCGGTCGGTGTGAAATCGCGGCCTTCGATGCGGAAATGGTAACGGCCATCGCTGCCGAACAAGTTATCAACCACCAGAAAAACAAGTTTGGGATCAAACACAAACAGCGCCGTGCCGTGTAGCGGCTTCATTTGCAGCAAGTTGATATTGGCAGGAACCGGCAGGTGTCTGACGAAATCGCCGTACTTTTGTATCTGAATGCCAGCGACCGAAATGTCGGCGTGGCGGCGCATGAAAGTCAGCAGGTTAGACCGCAGGTGCCGTCCAAAGCGTTCATTGATGACTTCCAGCGTATACATGCGCCCGCGCACAATACGCTCGTCGGTGCCCAGGTTATAGATTGGCGGGCCCTGGTCTGCCGCAGGGGGTGCGTCTGCAAGGTCAGTGCCGCCCCCGACCCCCTGGAGCAGGGCGTCTACTTCATCTTGCGAAAGCTGTTGGTCATAAGCCATGGCGATATTTTCTGAAGAGACTCACTGCAACATGAAAACCGGAAACAACACACTGACAATTTTGAGGCTAGGCTGATTGGCCCCAAATGGCTGGTTCAAGGCAGCAAGCACTTCAGCTGCAAGCTTAGCCTTGTCGTCGGCGGTAATCAGAAATTCGGATTGTCGGTTGGACAACACCATTTGCATGCGACTCGTGATTTCGGGCAAATAAATCTTCACATGGTCGAGCGCCTTGGTGTCAGTGACCCTTAGCGTGATGCCGACATGCAGAAAACGGTGCCTGTCGTTGGCCTGCAGATTAACGGTCATGGGTGCGATGGTCATATAGATAGGATCGGCGGCGGGAACCGACATGGCATCCGCGTTCTCCCCAGACTTGAAGTAGTCTCTTAGGAAATACCCCGCCACGGCTGCAGCGCAAGCGATCAGCAGCAATGCAAGCAAAAAAATGGTGAGCTTGCGCGCTTTGGGTGTTTTCACCTTGGCAGGCGAGGTAGTGCGGGGGTTGACGGTACTGGTGGCCATGTTATCGCTGCTAAATTGGTAAGTCGATTTTGAAACAAGCTGACTGCGGGCATCGGTCAATCAAATGGGTTAAAACGCTTTTGCTCCCGCGTTTGCCTGCGTTTTGCGCTACCCAGCCTGCCCTGAGCCAAGCCGGGCGATCAGGCGTAGGTATCTACCGCAAGACCACCGCCTTGCGGACTGGCGACTGCGGCGGCCTGCGCCAGCGGGGCAGAATTGTCGGGCAGGCTGCGACTCGGGTAGGCCCTGTGGTCAGGCGCCCTGCCCTGCCCCTGTGAAAACGCACTCTGGGTCTGCGGCTGGCTTTCGGCATTGACCGATGCGTTCCCAAGATTGATGCCACTGTCAGCAAGGGTGGCGCGCAATTGGGGCACAGCGGCCTCCACGGCTGCGCGGACCGAGGCATGACTTGACACAAACGTCAACTGCATCTGGTGGTCGTTCAAATCAAGCGTCACCTTCAGCGGACCCAATCCGGGGGGATTGAGCTGGAGTTCGGTGATCTGATGACCGGCCTTGCCCAAGTTGAGCATTTGCTGACTCAGCGCCTTGTCCCAGCCCTGGCTACCGACTTCGGGAGCCAGGAAGGCACGCGTCTGTATCGCTGTAGCATTGCTGGCCCAAGCCGGCTCCGGGCTGGCGGGCACCATGGCGCCCACGGCATTGGGGACGGCAACAGCGCTTTGATCTACAGCTGTAGCTGCAGTGAGTGTCGTTATGAACTGTGCATCGGATTTGGCTGAAGCCGACTCCAGCCGCGCGGCATCCTTGTCGGCACCAAGACTGGGCTGGTCCGGTTTGGTGTTCAACCCGGCCTTGAGGAAAGTGTCGGATTCGAGCGGCTGCTCGCCGCGAGCAGCGGAATTGAAAGGCGCAGTCTCAGCGGTGATGGTTGGCACGAGCGTGGCGATTGGATCGGATTGCCCCATTGGGATGGCGTTTTTGGCAGCCGGTGCATTTGCCTGGCCAGTTTCCTTGACCTGGCCCGTTTCTGTGGTCGTGCGGCGAAGATTATGAGTCAGGGTTTGCACTGCTGCCGTCAGTTCGCTGGCTGCAGCAGGCGAGACGGGCAGATTGCTGCCTGGGTCGCCCCTGACAGTAACCATTTCTGCCAACGCCTCTTTAGGTTGAGTATTTGCCGGCAGCGCTTTTGCCGCCAAGGCTGCTAGCCCCATAGCTTCCCCGGTCAGTACGTCATTCGGACTCGCATGCGTGGCAGCAGGCAGCGGTTCGGCCAGTGGCGCGCCGAGGGCTGGTACTTCTTGCGCAGTGCTGCTTGCTGCGAGCAACGCCGGGCTGGCTGCTGCCACCGCTGGCAGCAGTGCCTTGCTGCGTGTCAGGGCATTCGGATTTACCTTTAGCGCAGACGCTTCGCCGACCGGTGTCACATGAACCGATTTGGGCTCAGGCCGGAAAATGGGCAGGTTAATGCCCATGAGGAGCGCCGTAGGGTCGACCTTGTCATCGCTTGTCTGTTTGTCTTGATGGCGCGCAGGCGCCACCGCTTTGGTCATGTTTTTTCCAGGCGCCACGGTGTCGGGCAGCAGCGACTTGGCGAGCACCTCAAAAAAACTGGGCGACCCATCCGACTCCGGTGCTTCACTAAGTGCCTTGGGCTGACCGGTCGAAACAGCGCCAGGAGCAATTGCAATTGCAATTGCGATTGCGGGTGCGGGTGCGGCGTTAAGCATCATGGACATGGTATGGCCTCGCGTTTTAACCGGCTGAAGAGGCTGAGCGCATGTAGAACTGGCGTGAGGTGTGCTCATCGCTGTCGCGTTGCGCGCGCTTGTTTTCGGCAAGCGCTTCCTGATGCTGCACGCGCTCGGCCAGGGTATCGAAAGAATTCAGACGACAGCGGGTGTGTTGCCATTCGCTGCGCCCGTGCACCAGGCGTGCATCGGCTTGGTTTGTCAAAGCGAGCTGCTGCTCGATGGCCGTGTCAAGGGTGCTGATGAACTGCCTGAAATTGCGCAAGTGCGCCGCCGACACGCCGTCGTGCAAATGCGTTTGCAACTGGTCCAGGTACTCCTGCCGGTAACTGTTCAGGAGCTCAAGCTTTTCAGCAGCGCTGGTGTGCGCAGTTTGCAATTGGCCCAGGCGCCGGGTTGCCTCGTCCGCCTTGTTTTGTGCCAATTCGATCAGGGTGGCGAGCGGTAATTTCTCACTCATGGCGTTTTCTCCGAAATTTCAGTGCGGGGCTGGTTGTCAAACAAGGCATTGAGTTGGCTGGCCGCCGCCGGGTAGTCCACACGCTCTTGCATCGACTGTTGCAGGTAAGCCTCAATTCTTGGGTACATGGCAATGGCCTGGTCAAGCTGCAGATCGTGGCCGGGCGCATAGGCACCCACGCTGATGAGGTCATGGTTGCGCTGGTAGCGCGACAGGTTTTGCTTGAAACGGCTTACCTTCTTGAACTGTGCCGGGTCAATCAGCGCGGTCATGGCGCGGCTGATGGATGCCTCGATGTCGATCGCCGGGTAGTGACCAGCCTCGGCCAGGCTGCGCGACAGCACCACATGGCCATCCAGAATGGCGCGGGCGGCATCGGCAATCGGGTCCTGCATGTCGTCGCCTTCCGACAACACGGTGTAAAACGCCGTGATCGAGCCACCGTGGCCATCCGCGTCACGCGCGCCATTGCCGGCGCGCTCGACCAGTGCGGGCAATTTGGCAAAGACCGAAGGCGGGTAACCCTTGGTGGCGGGCGGCTCGCCCACGGCCAGGGCAATTTCACGCTGCGCCATGGCATAGCGGGTCAAAGAGTCCATGATCAGCAGCACGTCCTTGCCCAAATCACGAAAATGCTCGGCCAGGCAAGTGGCATAGGCGGCACCCTGCAAGCGCATCAGCGGCGAGTTGTCGGCCGGTGCGGCCACCACCACCGCGCGCGCCATGCCCTCGGCACCGAGGGTGTTGTCAATGAAATCTTTCACTTCGCGGCCACGCTCGCCAATCAGGCCCACCACAATGACGTCGGCGCTGGTGTAGCGCGCCATCATGCCCAGCAACACGCTTTTGCCAACACCCGAGCCGGCAAACAAGCCCATGCGCTGGCCCCGGCCCACGGTCAAAAGTCCATTGATGGCGCGCACGCCAACGTCGAGCACACTGTCGATCGGTGCCCGGCTCAACGGGTTGACGGGGGTGGCGCTCAGTGCAACTTCATGCGTGAAGTCGAGTGTGCCCAGGCCGTCGAGCGGGCGCCCGGCGGCATCCACCACGCGGCCCAGCATGCCCTGCCCCACCGGTAACCTTTTGGTTCTGGGGCCGTTGCCACTGTCGCGACCCGGCACCGGCTCGAGCGCATAAACGCGCGCGCCGGGCAGCAAACCATCGACTTCACTTTGCGGCATCAAAAAAACGCGGTCCCCAGAGAAGCCCACCACCTCGGCCTCGGCCGTCTTGTTGGCGTAACCGGGCGGCAGCTCAATCAGGCAATCGCTGCCAACCGGCAGGTGCAGCCCTACGGCTTCAAGCACCAGACCGACGGCGCGGGTCAAGCGCCCGCAAGCGCGCACCGGCACGCTGTGCGCCACGTCACTGCGGGCCTCGGCTAACACCGCTTTCCAGGCCAGCACATGGGGGTTATCACAGAGCGGCTCGGCGACCTCAGCCATTGACAGCCTCCTTGGGCTTTCTGGGCTTGGGTGTCCTCTTTGGCTTGTCAGGCTTGTGCTGAAAGGCCGCCGTGACCCGCTCCCAGCGCGTTTCAAGTGTGGCATCAAGGGTGCCGCTGGCGGCATGCACACGGCAGCCGCCGCGCTCAATGGTGGGGTCGGTGCGTATGCGCCAGCCGGCCGAAGTCAGTTCATCGGCCAGATGCTGCTGCACCAGCGCGACGTCGTCTGCATGCAGCAACAGCCGCGGTGTGCCGTTGAGCACTGGTTCCATGCGCAGCAAATTGCGCACCAGCGCCAACATGTGCTGCGAATCGGAGGCCAGCGTCTGGCTGACCACCTGTTGGGCAATGTCGATAGCCAGCGCCAACAAGTCTTCGGCTACCTCGGCCTCGGCCGTGCGCATGGCTTGCGGCAGCGCTGCCAGCAAGGTTTGCAGCGCCTGCGCCTGCGTTTGCGCCAGCGCCAGTCCGGCAGCGTAGCCCTCGGCATGACCCTGTTCAAAACCCTCTTTGTGCCCCTCGACCTGGCCCGCCTGCTGCGCTTGCAGGCGCATGCGATTGAGCTCTTCTTCGTCGATCACGATGGTCGATGCACACGTCACAGCCGATGACTCGGCTGGCAAGGCATTGGCCTGTTCGTCCACCGGGGCTTCGGCCGCCACCAATGCTGACGCGATGGCACTCATTTCCCAGCGCTGCCAGGCGCTCATGGTCGCTGGTGGCTCGCGCTGCTGCAAGGGCTCAAACATAGGCATCCGAGCCCGAGCCGCCCGCCGTAATCTCACCCGCGTCGGTCAAGCGACGCACAATCATCAAAATGTTCTTTTGCTCAGCCTCAACCTGCGACACCCGCACCGGGCCGCGCATTTCAAGATCTTCACGCAAGGCTTCTGCAGCGCGTTGCGACATATTTTTAAGGAACTTGTCGCAGAGTTCCTTTTGCGAGCCCTTGAGCGCAATGATGAGCGACTCGGATTCGATTTCTTTCAGCAGCAACTGGATGCTGCGGTCCTCGAGGTCAAGCAGGTTCTCGAACAGGAACATCTGGTCGAGAATCTTCTGGGCCAGGTTTTCATCAACTTCACGCACATGCTTGATCAAGGCTTCTTCATGGACGCTGCTCATCTGGTTCACAATTTCGGCAGCGGCCCGCACTCCGCCCAGACCAACATGCTTGACACCTTCACCCGACAACATTTCTGACAACACCTCGGTGAGTTCCTTGAGCGCGGCCGGTTGCACGCCGCCAAAGGTGGCAACCCGCAGCATGGCGTCGTAGCGCACCCGCTCCGAGAGTTGTTCCAGCACATCGGCGGCCTTGGTGCGATCCATGTGAACCAGCATGGTGGCAATGATCTGCGGATGCTCGTCGCGTATCAGTTCTGCCACTTCAGCTGCGCCGAGGTGGTTCAGGCGTTCAATGCCACTGGCTGACAAGCTTGTCTGGTTGATGTTTTCCATCAGGTCAGCCGCCCGTTCGGTGCCCATCGCCTTCTTCAGCGCGTTACGCAGATAGTCACCCGAGTCCAGGTGCATGGCCGAATACTGTTCAGTTTCCTGACGGAACTCTTCAAGCACGTCATTCACTTCGTCGTGCCGGACCTGCTGCAAGGTCGCGATGGCTTCACCCAGCGTCTGCACCGCCTCATGTGACAGGTGCTGCAGAACGTTGCCGGCACCGTCTTCCCCCAGTGTCATCAACAGGATGGCGCTTTTTCTTATACCGTCATGCATCTTTTTGACTCATCCAGTGTTTCAGGAGCATAGCCACCATTTGCGGCCCGTGGATAGCGGCTTCTTGTGCATACTTGACGTTGTCCTGATGACGTTTGGCCTGGGTTGCTTCGGCCTGCGCCGATACATTGACGCTGGTGGCCTCGGCGTCGGCCTCAGATTCGGCTTCGTTTTCGTTTTCAGAGGCGCCAACTTCGCCTGACGATTGGGCAACCGCCTGCACCGGCTGGGCCTTACGCATAAGGGGCCGCACCACACCAAACAGCAAGGACAAGGCGAGTACCCCAAACAATAAGCTCTTACCCGCTAGGCCGGCGAGTTCCAGGTTTTCCGGCTGGCGCCACCAAGGTTGCTGAGCCACCTCAGCGACGGGCTCGGTGGCAAACTGGCTGTTAACCACATTCACCGAATCTCCACGCTCGGTGCTGAAACCCATGGTTTCCTTGACCAGATTGGTTATTTTTTCCAGATCCGCAGCCGATAGCGCTTTGGTTTCGGGCTTGCCTTGCGCGCTCAGCGTGCCGCGGTGGTTGACCAGCACCGCGACTGACAGCCGTTTGACCGCCCCAGCCGAGAATTGCACGTGTCGAATGGAGCGATCGAGTTCGTAGTTTGTCGTGCCATCCTTACGGCTGTTAATCAGGCTGGCGCCTCCCGGTGCAGCTGCGCCTGCGACATCGGTGCGTGGATTTGCCGGAGGCTGATTGCTCAAGGCGCCGGGCACGCCACCGGCCACCGTACCCGCACCTTGCTGGCCCGATTGACTGATCTGCTGACTACGAATGGCGGCGCGCGCGGGGTCATTGTTGGGAAAGTATTTTTCGTCGGTGCTCTCAACGACCGAAAAATCGATGTCGGCTGACACCTGAACATGCACATTACCCGTGCCCATCAAAGGCTCCAGAATGGCCTCAATGCGGCGAACATAGCCCTGCTCTATTTCCTGGGAATACTTGAGTTGGCTGGTGTCAAGGCCGCGCGCCCCCGCATTGGCGCTTGACAACAAGTTGCCTTGCTGATCCACCACGGTCACGCTTCTGGCAGAAAGCTCGGGCACACTGCTGGAAACCAAATGCACCACCGCGCTGATCTGGCCATCGTCAATCACGCGTCCCGGATGCAGCGTGAGTACCACCGAGGCACTTGGCTGTTTCTGGTCGCGCACAAACAACGACGCTTTGGGCAGCGCCAGATGAACGCGTGCCGAGCTCACCGCAGAAATGACGTTGATGGAGCGCGCCAACTCACCCTCCAGGGCGCGCTGGTAATTGATCTGCTCGGCAAATTGGCTGGTGCCAAATTTCTGGTTGTCAAGCAACTCAAAGCCCACATTGCCACCCTTGGGCAAACCTAGCGCTGCCAGGCGCAGGCGCGCCTCTGGCACCTTGTCGGCCGCCACCAGCAAGGCGCCGCCGCCTTCCGTAAACTTATAGGGAATATTCATCTGCTGCAGCGAGGCGATGATGGCACCACCATCACGGTCAGACAGGTTGCTGTAAAGCACGCCGTAGTCGGGCGCCCGGGTCCACAACAGTGCCGCTGCCAACGCGGCCACCAGCACAGACGCCCCCAGCATGAGCGGCAAGCGCGGATTCGCCCGCAGCTGCTCCAGCCAGGTCGGTGTAGGGGCGATGGCATCCGTACTCATGTGCATGATTATGAGTGCTGCGCGCGCTGGCTGATCGGCAGAACAACCGGGAGATTTGGCATCTTTTGACCCGATGCACCTACCAGAGCGCTGTTACGCTTGGGGCATCTGTTAAATCAAAGACGCCTGCGCGTCAAAGGAATTGCTCATGACGATTTCGTCAGTCTCGCCAAATGCTTCGATTGAGTCGGTGCTGGCGCAAATGCGCCAGATGCGCGAAATGGCCAAGGCCGGTGACCCCGGCCAAGTCGCCGCGCCGGCTGCCGATACCACCAACGTGAGCTTTTCAGGCGCACTAAAACAATCGCTGGCGCGCATCAGCGAAGCACAGAACAAAGCCTTCGGCCAGGCCCAGGACTTCGAGCTGGGCAAGCCCGGTGTGGCCCTGAACGATGTGATGGTTGACCTGCAAAAAGCCAATATCGGCTTTCAAATGGGCGTGCAAGTGCGCAACAAGTTTGTTGCCGCCTACCAGGAAGTCATGAACATGACGCCTTAAGTACGCGGGTTTAGCAGTGTGAGGGCTTTGCCGTCAACCGTCAGGTCTTGCCACTGAATGCGCGCGTCCCAGCTCACGCTTGCGTCCAGCTCAAACAATAGCAGGTAACCGTGGGGCTGATTCAACCGGGTGAGGTAGCGGTAGATCGGGTTGGCAAAACGAATGGCGGCTTGCGGGTGATGATGCCAAGGTCCTGGCAGTCAGGGCATCGTTGACCCGGTCGTCGCTGAGCTCGGTGCCGTTGATGACTGCGCTGACAATGCCCCGCACACGGTCTTCCTTGAGCTTGTCCAGACGCGAATCCAGGTGCGTGTCGCGGCGTTGGATCAGTATTTCTTTGGCTTTCCAGACCAGCGCTTCGGTGATGGGCTGGGCGAAGTCGTTGTGCAACATCTCGGTCACCAACTCATAGGCCAGCGCATTCACCAGCCAGGCCTGGCCTTGGGTCAGGTGCTCAATGGCGGCCATGGCAGGCGGCTCAAATACCTGGCCGGTGGCTTGGGTGTGTTGCAGCAGCAAACTAACAATCTCGTCATGGTCAAAGCGATCCATAAAGAAGGATTTGGCCTTGATGTTAAACGGGCTGCCTGTGCCCAGGCTTTGTGCATCAGGTCGCACACGGATTTTGTAGTCGCGCACATCGCGCAGGCCAATCAGGCCAATCAAATGCGGGAAACCGCCTTTGACTCGGTCCGTAAATCCTGCACGCAGTTGGTACAGCATGGCCAAAAAATTGGCATCCAGCAAGGCATCTACTTCGTCGAGCAGCAGCACGATGGGCTTCGGGTTGGCTTGCGACCATTGCTGTAGGTAATTCAGCATGCCGTTTTCAGGAAACTGTTGGTTCGCATCCACCGCAGGTGCCCACTCAGCTTCGGGCAGATACAGACGGCTGCCTTGTGCAATGCATTGCGCGGCAATCTTCATCGCCTGCACCGGATCGCGCCCCTGGGCCGCCGGCTGGATCGAACTGATCAGCACGGTGTAACGCCCATCACTGTTCAATTTTTCCATCAACGCCAAGCCAAAAGTGGCCTTGCCGGTCTGGCGCGGCGCAGGAATCACAAAATACTGGCCCTGGTCAATCAGCGTCTAAATGCCTTTCAGCCACTCCAACGGGTTCACCATGTAATCGATGAGCATGACCAGTGTGAGCATCACGCCAGGTCAAATGAATTCGTGCCAACACAATCACCGCTGCCGCGACGCCCACGCCCAACGCACTCTCGGAAACGTTGCGCAGGACAATCGCACTTCATTAATTCCCGTTAATATCAAAACCATGACCACGCCCACAACGCACCCTGACGAATTCGACAGCCCCTGAAAAGACATCCTGGAGCACGCCTTCCCCGAGTTCTCTGGGCTGCACCCACGAAATACGCTTTCCAGTGGTCAAACTGCTCGACTACGCTGATCAAGATCAAAACCTTGAAGCCAACCCTAACCCGTTTGCCCTGGTCACGGCAGCCCACCTGCGCGCCCGGCAAACCAAACACAACCCCGAGCAGCGCTACCAAGCCACACGCACTCTGGTGCGCCTGCTCTACACCCACGGCTGGAGCCGTCAGCGCGTGCTGGACCTGTTTTCCGTGCTCGACTGGATGATGCGACTGCCCGACGGCCTGGCGCAACAACTGTGGCGAGATATAGCGCAAATTGAAGGAGAAACCCAAATGAAATACGTCACCAGTGTCGAACGCCTTGCCATTGAGCAGGGCATGCAGCAAGGAGAAGCCAGAGGTCACGCCGAGGGTGAAGCCGAGGGTGAAGCCGCAGTTTTAACCCGCAGTTTTAACCCGCAGTTTTAACCCGCAGTTTTAACCCGCAGTTTTAACCCGCCAGCTCAACAAACGCTTTGGCCCCCTGAGCCCGGAGACAGCCCAACGCCTGCAAAGCGCCACCCCTGAGCAACTTGAAGTCTGGACAGACCGTATCCTTGACGCCCCCACGCTGGCGGCTGTGTTTTCAGAACATTGAAAGATCAGCATGCCCACCCTGCTCACCACTGGCCCGTTACTTGACCCCAAAAACGACTTCGTCTTCAAGAAGCTGTTTACCGAGGCTCCCACGCCACTGGCTGCACTGATCAACGCGGTGCGCTGTGATGATCCGCCCATTGAAGTGGTTGAAGTTCAGATTTCCTGATCTGCAAGGAATCGTGAATGGCATATTAGACCAAGCAAAAGATCATTTTGGCACCGGTTTGCGGGTGACAGAACGCTTGGTCAGTCAAGTCGGCGAGCAAGAGACCCAGTGCCTTGTCATGCGCCGGGGTTGCCATGCGATGGATGTTGATGGTCAACGTATTGGAGCGCTCGTCAGGCTCGATGTCACCACTGGAGACGAACAAAGCACGCACCAGCGCGCGGGCCTCATCCTCCTTGTTGAGGTGCTTGCGCAGCATCGCCACCTTCGCAGTGGCGGGGATCCATCGCAAGCACAACCTGTAAGCGCAACAGTGAGCCTCTGTCAGCCCCGATTGAACACTCAGCCTGCCTGCCGATCAGGCAAACAACCGGCCGTTTTGCCGTTATTTGGCGCAATGCACGGCGCGCAGCGCTGCTACGCTTGGTGCCTTGCGTTAGTCTGCCTGGGGAACCTGAGTTGAATTTAAAAACTTTTGACATTTACCCTAAAGTTTTTGGTGAACTGGCCGATAACCTGAATAACGGTGGCGCACTCCTTACAACTGGATCACCCCAACGTTTCGGCAAACGGCCGAGTTCATCAACTTTGCATTTAGGAGTTCATCATGGGACAAGTCATCAACACAAACACGCTCTCGTTGCTAACCCAAAACAACTTGAGCAAATCTCAATCGGCCATGAACACGGCGATTCAGCGCCTGTCGTCTGGCATGCGCATCAACAGCGCCAAAGACGACGCAGCCGGTCAGGCCATCGGGAACCGTTTTACAGCCAACATCCGTGGTTTGACCCAAGCCCAGCGCAATGCCAATGACGGCATCTCTCTGTCGCAAACCACTGAAGGCGCGTTGAACGAGGTCAACAATAACCTGCAACGGATTCGTGAACTGACTGTGCAGGCCGCCAACGGCTCCAACTCTGCCGCCGACAAGGTGTCCATTCAGGGTGAAATTTCGCAGCGTCTTGCGGAAATTGACCGTACGTCAGCACAAACCGACTTTAACGGTGTCAAAGTTTTGTCGTCCAACTCGGCCTTGGTTGTTCAGGTTGGCTCCAACGACGGTGAGCAAATCAGTATTGCCTTGAGCAAGATCGACTCCGGAACATTGGGCCTGACCGGCTTCAACGTTGACGGCTCTGGTTCGCCGAACACGGGTGCGACTGCTGCAGATTTGCTGGTCGCCGGCTTAACCAAAGGCACTACGACAAATGGTGTGACATCCTACGCGCGCACTTTAACAACGGCCGTGAATGGTGCCACATCAGCGGACATTCTTCCCACCATGCAGACCTCCGGTACCGTCGCCATCACGGGTGGTGCCACCTATACTTACGATGCCACAGCAAAGAGCTACACAGGCGCCGAAACAGCTCGCACCCAAGCAAATACACTCACCTCGATTACCCCTGCCGCAGGCACCACTGCGAGTGCGACGATCAAGCTTGGTACCGCGTCAACCAACGTCAACGTCGATAGCAACGGCACCATCACTGCTGCGGATGGCTCTGCGCTGTATCTGGATGCCTCCAACAATCTGACCGCGACTGGCTCGGGCACGACGGTTGCGGCGACTCTGGCAAATGTACTTGACGTCACGAACGGGATGTCAACAGTAGGCGACTCAATCACGTTCAATGCAACCGGCACCAAATACACTGCAGGCGTGATTGGCACGACGGGCAACAACACTTACAACGTGACTGGCGAGCTAGCCTCGGAAAGCGTGGTTGCTGCGTCGATCGCAAAAACTGGTGGCACTATCACTGACACGGCGTCACTCGGAACTTCATACACAATATCAGCAGGTGGCGTTTCTAGCGATGCATTCATGGGAGCAAGTGGTTTGACAAAGACTGCCGCTGAAACGCTTTTCCTTAATGCCAATGGGGTGGTTACCGACAGCACTGCCAATAAGGTTTACGCCGATTCCACCAACCCTGGCAAGTTAACCATCAAAGCGGCCAGCGATTCCACGGCAACCGTCGATCCGCTGAAGGCGCTCGACGCTGCCTTGTCCAAGGTGGACGGTCTTCGCGGCACGCTTGGTGCTGTTCAAAACCGCTTTGACTCGGTGATCGCAAACCTGGGTACCACCATTACCAACCTGACGTCTTCGCGTTCACGCATTGAAGATGCTGACTACGCCACGGAAGTTTCCAACATGACTCGTGCGCAGATTCTGCAACAAGCCGGTACCTCGGTGCTGGCCAAGGCCAACCAGTCCACCCAGGGTGTGATGGCGCTGTTGCAATAAGCAAAAACGGCGCAAGCCAATAGCTATAGCAATAGCCAAGCCAATCGGGTCAACACCATTGACCCGATTGCGCTTTCCACTCCCGCCTGGCTACACTGCCAGGCTTGAACGGAAAGCGGTTTTGACAGGAGAATGATCATGGCAATTTCAAGCATCCCGATGCGCCCGGCCGAGGGCTTTCAGCCCAGCCAGCTGTTGGCCCAGGCTGTGGCAAATAGCCGCGCGCAGACCGCAAGCTTGAGCCCGCGTGCTGTTGCCGCTTCAGCTGACGCGCAGAGCTTGCTCGCCGCCCAAGCTTCCAAAGAGCCGAGTGCGGCAGAGTTCAAGGCCGCCGAAGTCCGCGCAGGCGAAACCGCCCGGCTCAGCGCCGAGCAAACGCTGCAGTCGCTGCAGGAAATCAACAAGGTCATGGACGCGCTGTCGATCAGCGTGCAGTTCCAGGTGGACCCTGACTACGATGCAGCCATCATCCGGGTGGTGGACCAGCAAAGCGGCGAAGTAATTCGCCAGTTTCCGTCAGAAGAAGCTGTGCGAATGGCCAAGGCGCTGGACAACCTCAAGGGCCTGTTATTTGCCCAGACTGTCTGAGCCTCCAACGCAAAGGTAAAACACCATGGCTACCATATCATCCCTGGGCATTGGCTCCAATCTTGACCTCACAACCCTGCTGGCCAACATCAAGAACGGCGAACAGGCACCGCTGGTGGCACTGCAAAAGCAGCAAACCGTATTCACCGCCAAGCTCAGCGCCTATGGCCAAATCAGTAGCGCCCTCAGCGCTTTGCAAACCGCCTCAGAGGCACTGGCCAAACCCGAGCTTTTCACTGCTGTCAAGGCCAGCGCCAGTGACAGCACCGTGGTATCGGCCAGCGCTGCGGCCAGTGCCAGCAGCGGCGTGTATTCGCTCAATGTGACGCAACTCTCGCAAGCCCAGTCGGTGGCAGCCGCTGGCGTGGCTGATACCAGCACCGCCATTGGTGCGGCGGTCACCAGCACGCTCACGCTCGACTTTGGCACCATTTCAGGTGGCACGCTTGACCCTGCCACTGGCAAATACACCGGTGCCACCTTTAGCGCAGATGCCGCACGCACCGCCACCAGCATCACCATTGACAGCAGCAACAACACGCTGGCTGGCATTCGCGATGCCATCAACGTCAATGCCGACATTGGCGTGACGGCGTCCATCGTCAACGACGGCAGCGCCACACCCAACCGGCTGGTGTTTACCTCCAAGCTGACGGGTGAGACATCGAGCATGCGCATTGCCGTGACCGGGGATGCCACTTTGGCCAGCTTGTTAAACCACGACCCCGCAGGTTTGCCAGCAGCCCAGTAGCAGCAAACCGTGGTGGCTCAAAACGGCCAGCTCACAGGCAACGGCATTGCCGTCACCAGCGCCAACAACACGGTGGTAGATGCCGCACCGGGTGTGACCATGACCCTGGCCAAAGTGGGTACCAGCACGCTGACAGTGAATAACGACACTTCCAGCGTAGAAACAGCCGTCAACAACTTTGTCAAGGCCTTTAATAACTTGCAGTCGGTGGCCTCAAAATACACTACTTTTGATGCCGGCAAGGCGACCGGCGGTGCTTTGCTGGGCGACTCGGTATTGCGCAACATTCAGGTGGGCATTCGGTCTGCCCTCAGCAGTGCCCAGACCGACGACGGCAGTGGCCTGACCATGCTGTCGAACATTGGCGTGTCATTTCAAAAAGATGGCACGCTGACCACAGATGCCACCAAGCTCAAGGCGGCCCTTGACGGCAAGATGAGCGGCGTGGCCAGTCTGTTTTCTGGCAGCGCCGGTGTGGGCGGCTACGGCACGCAAATGGCGGCGTTGATCACCAGCTACACCGAAACCGATGGCACCTTGTCGTCAGCCACCAAGGGCATCAACACCCGGCTTGACACCCTGAGCGTACGTTATGACAAGGCTCAGGAGCGCATCGACGCTACTGTCGCACGCTACAAGGCACAGTTTACGCAGCTCGACCTCATGATGAGCCGCATGACAGCCACCAGCAGTTACCTGACGCAGCAATTTGAACTCATTAACGCACCAACCAAATAAGGTGAACAACATGTACGAACGCAATGCCATGGCCCGCAGTGGTGCCAATGTTTATGCCCGCGTGGGCCTGGAAAGTGGCGTGATGAGCGCGTCGCCGCACCAGTTGGTGTCGATGCTGTTCAACGGCGTCAAGGCCGCCATCACCATGGCGCGCCACCACATGGCGCACAACGAAATTGCTGCCAAGGGCAAGGCTATTTCAAAAGCCATCAACATCATCGACAACGGTCTCAAGATCAGTTTTGAGGCCGACGCCAGCAACCCGGTCGGCGAAGCGCTGGTGGCCAACCTGATGGCGCTGTTTGACTACACCGTCAAGTGCCTGCTGCGCGCCAACCTGCGCAATGACCCGGCCCTGCTTGACGAAGCCGAGCGCCTGCTTGAGAGCATTGGCTCGGCCTGGCGCGAAATTGATCCCAACAACATGCCGCAGGCGCAAGCATCTGGCAACGATGCAGCGCCGGTGCGTTTTTCAGCAGGAGCCTGACATGGCCTCAACCAGTGAAGTGATGCATTATTACGAGCAAATTGCCCCGCTCACCGAGCGCATGCTGGTGCTGGCGCGCGACCGCCACTGGGGCGAGTTGCCGCCCCTTGAAGAACAACAAAGCAGCATGGTGGACCGCCTCAAGGAGATCGAGCCGCTGGAGTCTTTGGATGAGTCGCAAGTGGCGCGCAAGTACCAGTTGTTGGTCTGGATCAACGGTTGCCAGGCCGAGATTTACAGCATTTTGATGCCGCAACTGCGCGAGCTGGGCAAGACAATTAAAAGCCTGGCCTCGCAGCAGCTGTTGATGAAAACCTACGGCGGGCCAAATGGGCCGGTTTCCTGAGCCACTTTCATGAGCGGTGTCACGCCGCTGATTGACACCCTGCTGGCCACCCGGCTGGCGCAGCGTGTTGACCTGGTGCCACTCAAGGGGCAGGTTGACATTGGCGGCTCAACCGCAGCAACGCCGCTGCAAAAGGTCGCCAACGACGTGCGCCTGAACTCGCGTGAGGGGCTGCAGCAGCAGCTTGGCGTGCTTTTGAACGCCGATGCACGCAACGCGCAAGGCGCGGGTAGCCAAGGTGCCGACGCCAACGTCACCTTGAGCGCCATGGCACGGGCACTCAGCGCCGTGCTTAACACACCGACCAGTTCGCCGTCGCGACTAATGACCGCTGCAACTTTGTGGCCCGACCAGTCCACTCCCCCCGACACGCCCAAATTGGCGGCCACGTTGGTGCAGGCCGTCACCGGGTCAGGCTTGTTTTATGAAGCGCATCTGAAGCAGTTGGCCACCGGCACGCGCACCTTGGCACAAATGGCCGACGAGCCGCAGGCGCAACTGCACAAGCTGGCACCAGCTCTGGCGGGCGAACAGGCACCCGAGCAAGCTGCTGCCACCCCAGAAAAAAGTGCTGCCGTTCACCCCGAATCGCTTGGGCTGGTGCGCCAGCAACTCGAATTGCTGGCGCAGCCGCTGTTGCGCTGGAGCGGCCAGGCCTGGCCCGGCACCACCATGGACTGGGACATTACTGAAGAGCAAGAGGCCCCTCAAGGTGCCGAAGACGACGCAGCGCCAGCGCGCCGCTGGAGCACCCGCGTGGCGCTGAGCTTGCCCACGCTGGGCGCAGTAGAGGCGCGCCTGAGCATTGATGGCGCCACGCTGCAACTGCACCTGCGCGCTGCCGAGCCGGCCACGGTCAGCCTGCTCGACGCCGCCGGTACCGAGTTGCCCGCGCGCATGGACGCCCAAGGCCTGCAATTGGCCACGTTGCACATCGACGGGCTCGAATCCACGCCTGAACAAGCGCCATGAACCAGCCGCAACCGCCTGACCGCATCAGTGCCGTGGCACTGTCGCACTCTGCCAAAGATTTGACGCCCGTGGTGGTCGCCAAGGGCTATGGGGTGGTGGCTGAATCGATCATTCGGGTGGCGCGCGACAACGGTTTGTACGTGCACTCATCACCTGATCTGGTGCGGCTTTTGATGGATGTTGACCTCGACGCGCGCATTCCACCGCAGTTGTATGTGGCCGTGGCAGAATTGCTGGCATGGCTGCACAAAATTGAACATGGCAAGGCGACAGCCGATTACATTGACGCCATCAATCGCCAGGATCGGAACGCACCTTGAGTGAATTCCAAATATGAAGGAAGAACTTATTAACCAGCCCTACCTGACGCCCAACGAGGTGGCTCAACAAATGATGGTGTCACCGGTCACGGTGCGCGGCTGGGCCCTGAAAGGCATCTTGCAGGCCGAGGTGACGCCGGGCGGACACCGCCGGTTTCGCCGCGAAGAGGTTGCGCGTTTTGCCCGCCAATGGAACCCGGCCGGCAAAAAAGGGCCGCTGCGCGTGCTGATTGTTGACGACGACCGCGCGCTGGCGGGGTATTTGAAAGAGCTGCTCGACGACGGCAAGGACCGGTGTGTGGTGGAGACCGCCCATGACGGCTTTGAGGCCGGCCGCAAGGTGCATAGCTTCGCCCCGGACATCCTCTTGCTTGACTACATGATGCCGGGCATCAAGGGCAGCGAAGTCTGCCGCCAAATTAAACAGTTGCCGGGCCATGCCGATGTGCGGGTGATCGCCATGAGCGGCTACATCACGCCCGACATCGAGACCGAAATGCTCGCTGCTGGCGCCGAGTGCTGCATGGCCAAGCCGGTGGATGTTTCGCGCCTGCTTCAAATCATGCATCTTGAGGCCTAGCAGACGTGCCAGAAGGTCCGAACACTGGCGCAGTGCCAGCCTCCGGGGTACGCGACTTATTTGACCGAAAAAGCATATCGGACAACGGTCAGCCCATGCGCGGCAAGCTCATTTTTCTGGCCCTGCTGGCCCTGCTGGCCCTGCTGGCCCTGATCAGTTCCTTTGATCAAACCACGTTCGAGGCGTCTTACCCGCTCCACATGGCCCTGGAATTTGCTGCCGTGGTGCTGGTGGTGCTTGCTTTTGCGGTGGTCTGGCAAACCCCTGCCAGCATGGTGTCACGCTCTTACCTGTTCATTGCCATTGGGCTTTTGGCGTCAGGCTGGTTCTTTTTTGCACATGCGGTGCTTACCAGCGGCGTGCCCGAGGCAGCGCTTACCTTAACCTTGGCCCAGGGCGACGCCATGTTGCTGGCCGGGCGTTTGATCTTGGCAGTCAGCTTGCTGGGCGTCAGCTTTTTCCCGGCGATGCGCCCCGCCACACAAGCGCAGCGCTATGGCATTTTTGCCAGCTACACCTTGGTGTGCGTGCTGGCGAGCGTGGCGATATTTTTATACGGCAACCCCTTGGGCAGTGGCTGGGCGTGGTCGATTCCGGGGTTGCTGGTGTTGGCCAGTTGGCGCAGTTACCAAAACACCAGACGCTCGGCCGACAAGTTCACATCGACCCTTTTTATTGCGATGGCCACAGTCACCTTGGCTGAGTTGTTATTGAGTCCCCCTGACAGCGGCACCCGCGCGCGCGACCTGCTTGGGCATGCCTACAGACTGCTGGCCTACGGCATTTTTTACCAAGCCATGTTTTCCGCGTGTGTGACCCGCGCTTACGACAATTTGTCTGCCCAAGTACTGACGCGTCGCAAGACTGACCAAACCTTGCGGACCCAGGCCATGGCACTCAACGCCACGGTCACGCCGATCTTTGTGGCCGACCCGCTCGGCGCGCTGGTCTGGCGCAACCGGGCCAGCAAGGCGCACGAAGCGCCGAATGCAAACGACAAAGAAACCCGCAACTCGCTGTTTGAAGCGCCCATTACCCCTGATGTCGCTCAGAGCCAGGAGATGCGCCGCTTGCTTGAGGCGGGCAGCATCTGGCATGGCCGGATTCGCATGAAGAACCCGCAGGGCAAAGAGATTGTGCTGGACCGCACGGTGACGCCGGTGCGCGATGAACTCGGCGCACTGCACGGTTACATCGCTGTGTCAGAAGACGTGACCGAGCGCGAATTTGCCGAGATTCGCTACAAGCGGGTGCTCGACATGTCGATTGATGGCTTCTGGATTGCCGACGCAAATGGCCAGTTGCGCGAGGTCAATGAAGCCTTTGTCAGACTCACCGGCTACACGGCGACCGAACTTCGCACCATGCACATCAACCAGCTCGAAGACGGCCGCCATGCGGATGTCGTGCAGCAGCGCCTGGCAAGAACGGTGCGGCTGGGTAAAGAGCGCTTTGAGGGTCGACTGCGGCACAAGACGGGTCAGGAATTTTTTGTCGATGTGACCGTGATGTATGACCCCGAGTACCAACTTTTTTTCGGCTTTGTGCATGACCGAACCGAAATGGTGCAAGCTGCAGCCACCCGCAGAGCGCTTGAACGCCAACTACAGCAATCACAAAAAGTGGAGCAGCTCGGGCAGTTGACCGGAGGCATTGCGCACGATTTCAACAACAGCCTGGCGACCATTCTGGGCTACTCGCGGCTGGCGCTTGAGCGCTTTGTGCCCGACCGGCAAAGCAAGCTGGCCAACTACCTGGGCGAGGTGGTGGCCGCTAGCGAACGCGCCCGTGACCTGATTGCCAAAATGCTCAGCTTTGCCAGCAACCGCCCCAGCCTGGGCGCAGAAGTTATTGCAGCCTCGGTGGTGGTGCAGCAGGTAGCGGAGATGATGCGGGTGTCGATACCCGCTGGCATTGAACTCAAAACCTGGATCGAGGACGATGTGGTCATCCGCGTTGACCCGGGCGAGCTTAGCCAGGTGCTGGTCAATCTGGTGATTAATGCGCGTGATGCCATCGGCGAGCACGGCACCATCGACATTCGGGTGCGTCGCGTTGGGGTGCAAGGCCAGGTGTGTGCGGCCAGCCATTCCAGTGTGTCTGGCACGTTTGCCGCCGTAGAAGTGTCAGACAGTGGCACCGGGATAGCAAAGGCGCACATGTCACGCCTGTTTGACCCCTTCTTCACCACCAAGGAGGTTGGCAAGGGAACCGGACTGGGTTTGTCAATGGTGCAGGGTATTTTGCGGCGCTCAAACGCGTATGTGATGGTTACGTCCGAGCCCGGCCACGGTAGCAGTTTCAAGCTGCTTTTTCCGCTTGTATCGGCGAGCGTTGCCGTGCGTACCGACCAGGAGGCCAAGCCAAGTGCGCCACTGGTTTCCGGCAAGCGCGTCTGGGTGGTTGACGATGAACCCTCGGTGGCCCGCTACCTTGGCGAGTTGCTGAAGGATTGGGGCTATCAGACGCGGCTGTTCAACCATCCGTCGCAGATGCTCACAGCGTTTGAAATCGAACACAACGATGTTGATCTGATCATCTCCGACCAGAGCATGCCTGGCATGACGGGCCTGACCTTGTCGCAGCGGCTGCTTGCCATCAAGCCGGCCCTGCCGGTCATTTTGTGCAGCGGCTACACCGACGCCTGCAGCCACACGGAAGTGCAGCGCCACGGCGTGCGTCGTTACCTGATGAAACCAATCAATCCCAAGGAGCTGCGTGAAGCGCTCACAGAAAACTTGCACACCCAAACCAGAGATGCCACCAAACAACAGCATTCGCCAATTGCTTGAGCTAACGCAATAAAACCGCTCATATCGCTTTAAACGCTCAATTCTTTGGATACACTTGTTTACGAAATTTACTTCTGCAAAGGTTTTATGCTTTTGCAGAGTAAAGATTCAGGTCTTTGCAGATGGCGCATAAAAGGAAAGGTCCTTGCGGCTTTGCAAAAAATTTAAGTCGTCACACTGGGAAATCAAAATGATCAACACTGGTAACACGCAAGAAATTGGTGATTTAAACCTGGCCTATCTGCTGCTGGCACAGCGCCTGGTTCGTGAAGATGTTGCATCTGCCATGTTTCGTTTGGGCATGAGCCGTGAGCTGGCTGATTTGCTTGGCAAACTCTCACTGGCCCAGACCGTCAAATTGGCATCTTCAAGCCTGCTGTTGTGCCGCTTCAGATTTGACGATCATCCCATTGTGTCAGCCCTGTCGAACGACGCAAAAGACATGAGCCTGCAGCAAGCGCATGCTGCCATCCTGATGGCCCAGCAACCCGCCTACGCTACAAATTAACGTCCCTCGCCGGTCTTTTTCATGTGCGTTAAAAGCGTCATCCGCGAGGCGAAAGACATCGCCTTAGCCATGGAGCTGATCCACCTGGGTGCGCGCCTACAGTTTCTTGAAGCCGAAACCAGTCTGAGCCGGGACCGCTTAATCCGGCTGTACAAAGAGATCAAGGGTGTTTCCCCACCCAAAGGGCTGCTGCCCTTTTCCACCGATTGGTTCATGACCTGGCTGGCCAACATCCACTCGTCAATGTTTTACAACATTTACCGGTTCATGCTGACCCAGGGTGGTTGCGATCGCATTACCGCGGTGATCAAAAGCTACCGGCTTTATCTGGAACAGATCGCGCTACAGGGTGGCGAACCCATTCTTGATTTCACCCGCGCCTGGACCCTGGTGAAGTACTTTGACAGCGACATGCTGCAGCTCAGCACTTGCACGCATTGCACAGGCCAGTACGTGGCGCATGCCCACGACAGCCAGGTCAACTATGTTTGCGTGCTGTGCCGACCACCCTCACGCGCTGGCAAGACGGGCAAGGCCAGGCAACTGGACCATGCCGCGCCGATCTGCACCAAGGAAGACCAACAGACACCCTCGTCGTCGCAGTGGCTGGCGCAGGTGATGGGTGCCATTCGAACCGATGGGCCTTGAGCCGATAACGAAAGAACAACGTGCTTGTTATTGTTGGTTATGTCATTGTCTTGTTGTCCGTGTTTGGCGGTTATGTGATGATGGGTGGGCATTTGGGCGTGCTGTACCAGCCGCTTGAGTTACTGATCATTGGCGGCGCAGCCGTGGGCTCCTTTGTTGCGGGCAATGACAGCAAGACCTTGCGTGCCACCATGAAGCAGCTACCCAAACTTCTGAGTAACTCAAAAAGTCACGACAAGGCGCTTTACATGGAGCTGCTGGCCTTGCTGTATGTGCTGCTGGCCAAGGGTCGCAAGGACGGCATGATGGCGCTGGAGTCTGACATTGACGACCCGCACAACAGCGCTATTTTTGCGCCTTACCAGGTCATCCTGAATGATGCGCCGGTTATCGAGTTCCTCACCGATTACCTGCGCCTGGTGGTCAGTGGCAATACCGACCCGTTCGAGATTGGCGAACTGATGGAGCACGAGCTCGACACCTACGAGCATGAGCGCCAGGTACCGGCGCACAGCCTGGCCCGGGTGGGTGATGCGTTGCCGGCGCTGGGTATTGTTTCTGCTGTGCTGGGAGTGGTGCATGCGCTGGCCTCAGCCGACTTGCCGCCCGCAGAAATGGGGCAGCTGATTGCGCACGCCATGGTCGGCACCTTTCTGGGCATTCTGCTGTCTTATGGTTTTGTGTCGCCACTGGCAACCCTGATCGAGCACCATGTGTCTGAATCCCTCAAGGTGTTTCAGTGCATCAAGGTGACGCTGATGGCCAGTCTGAATGGCTACGCACCGCAGTTGGCCGTGGAGTTTGGCCGCAAAGTGCTGGACTCCACAGAAAGGCCTTCATTCATCGAGCTTGAGGGTCACGTTCGTGAAGTCAAAAACCGCTGACCCCATGCCTGGCACGCTGTCATGACAGAGGAAGCCCGCCGCATCATCATCAAGCGCCCGGTCAAGGCGGCGGCCCATCACGGTGGCGCCTGGAAAATCGCTTTTGCCGACTTCATGACGGCCATGTTTGCGTTTTTTCTGGTCATGTGGCTGCTCGGCAATTCTTCTTCGCAGCAGTTGGCCGGCATTGCAGAACAATTCAAGATGCCGCTCAAGACAGCCCTCATGGGTGGCCCCAAAAGCAGCACCAATATCAGCGTGATTCCGGGTGGTGGCGACCCGATGCAAATCACCGGCGAAGCCAGCGATCAAAATAACGCCAGTGGTGAATCGCAAGACATCCAGCGCCTCAATGCGCTGAAAAAGGAGATCGACACCATGATCGAATCCAACCCGGCGCTCAAGCAGTTTCGCAATCAGTTGCTGATCGACATCACGCCCGAGGGCCTGCGCATCCAGATTGTGGACAGCAACAACCGCTCGATGTTTGACCGCTCCAGCGCCGTGGTGGTGCCCTCCATGCGCACCATTTTGCAGGCCATAGGGCCGGTGCTGAACCAGCAAACCAACAAGATCACCCTATCTGGCCACACCGACGAGACGCTTTACGCCAGGGGCGACAAGGCCTACAGCAACTGGGAGCTGTCAGCCGACCGGGCCAACGCCTCGCGCCGCGAGCTGATTGCCGGCGGCATGCATGAAGACCGGGTGATCAGGGTCATTGGCGTGGCTTCAAGCATGCATCTGGACAAGAAAGACCCCTCGGCCGCCATCAATCGCCGCATCAGCATCGTGGTGTTGAACCACCAGGCTCAAGCCGACATTGAACGGGCCAACACGGCTTTGCCAGTGACCCTGCCGCTTAAGAACAATGCCGCTGATCAAATTAAAACTGATGCGGCCGGAACTGACCAAACTTCGGCTGTTGAACCCAAAAAACCACCCCAGTCATGAACGAAAGCAGGACGCCACATGGACATCAAGCAGTTTTATCAGGCTTTTTTTGAGGAGGCTGATGAGCTGCTGGCCGACATGGAGCGGCTTTTGCTGGGCCTGGACCTGCAGACGCCAGACAGCGAACAGCTCAATGCCATCTTCCGCGCCGCCCACTCGATCAAGGGCGGTGCCGCCACCTTTGGCTTTGCGGCACTGACCGACACCACCCATTTGCTCGAAAACCTGCTCGACAAGGCGCGCCACGGCGAGCTGACGCTCAACACCAGGATGATGGACGGTTTTCTGGAAACCAAGGACGTCCTGCAAAAACTGCTTGAAGCCTACCGCTCTGACCAGGAACCCGAGCCTGACATGGTGGCGCGCAGCTGTGCGCATTTGCGCCAGTTGTCACTGGAAGCAGACCAACCGGCGCTGGCGCAAGCGCCAACTGCCATCACCCCAGTCGCCAACGCTCCTGTAACGGCCGTTCCTGCGGTGCAGCAGGCCGCTCCACGCGCCAGCGCCAGCCCTGTTCTGAAGGTGTGTTTTTCCAAAATTTCTGAAGGCGACGGCAAATCGCTCAGCGAAGAGCTGGCCAATCTGGGCACCGTGCTGGAGGCCACCCAAGACGCAGACAGCCTATGCGTCCGGCTAGAAACCACTTGTGATGCCGATGACATCCTGGCCGTGTGCTGTTTCATCCTGGAAGCCGATCAGATCGGGATCACCACCGAAGCAGCGCCCGAGCTTGCGCCCGTTGCCGAACCGGCACCGGCACCCACAACCCCGGCTTTACCCATGCATGCACCGGATGTGCACGTCAGCAGCCCAACCAAAGCCGCCCCGGCGCCAGTTGCCGCATCGAACGCCACCAAGGAGTCTGGCTCCATCAGGGTTGATGTGGAAAAGGTGGACCAAATCATCAACCTGGTCGGCGAACTGGTGATTACCCAGTCAATGCTGACTCAGGCCGCCTTGTTGTTGGACCCGGTTGAGCATGAGCGCCTGCTGAGCTGCATGGGGCATCTGGAGCGCAACGCGCTGGCCCTGCAGGCATCGGTGATGTCGATCCGGATGATGCCGATGGACTACGTCTTCAGCCGTTTTCCGCGCCTCATCCACGACCTCTCCGCCAAGCTTGGCAAGCAGGTGAATTTAGTGACAGTCGGCAAGGAAACAGAGCTTGACAAGAGCCTGATTGAGCGTGTGATTGACCCCATCACGCACTTGGTGCGTAACAGCCTGGACCACGGCATTGAAAGCCCTGAACTGCGCGTGGCCGCTGGCAAGGATGCCGCTGGTGAGTTGACGCTGTCTGCGCAGCACGAAGGCGGCAGCATCGTGATCGAGGTGCGTGACGATGGCGGCGGATTGCCGCGAGAAAAGATTCTGGCCAAGGCCCTGCAGCAGGGCATGTCGGTGTCCGAAAACGTTGCCGACGAAGACCTTTGGCCGCTGATTTTTGCACCAGGTTTCTCTACCGCCGAGGTGGTGTCGGATGTGTCGGGAAGAGGCGTTGGCATGGACGTTGTCAAACGCAATATTCAGGCAATGGGCGGCCATGTCGAGATTTCGTCCAAGCGTGGCCGCGGCACCAGCATCAAGATTGTGCTGCCCCTGACGCTGGCCATTCTGAACGGCATGTCGGTCAAGGTGGGCAGTGAAATCTACATCTTGCCGCTCAATTACGTGATTGAGTCGCTGCAGCCAGTGGCAAAGGATATTCGTTCGATCACAAGCAATGAACATGTGCTGCATGTTCGCGGTGAGTACCTGGCGCTGGTGGAGTTGCACAAGCTTTTCGACGTGTCCGACCCGGTGCGCGATCCGACCCAGGGCATTGTGGTGATATTGCAAACCGAAGGCAGCCGCTTCGCGTTGCTGGTTGACGAATTGGTTGGCCAGCATCAAGTGGTGGTGAAGAATCTTGAAACCAATTACCGCAAGGTCCCTGGCATTTCAGCAGCCACCATTCTTGGCGATGGCAATGTAGCATTCATTGTTGACGTGGTAAGCGTGCGCCAAATGGCACGCAATGGAGGTTTCTAGTAGTATCTGGTCCTTTCGGCGATTCCTGACATGATCAAAAAAATTAGCGTTGCGCAACTCAAGCCGGGCATGTTCGTCAAGGACATGGACTGCGGCTGGATGGAACACCCCTTTTTGACCGACTCGTTTACCGTGCGCAGCGACAAAGACATCGAGAAAATGATCGCGAACGGCATTCACGAGCTGTACATTGATTCAGAAAAAGGACTCGATGTGGTCGACGCCCCCACCAGCATCGAGGTTGAAGAAACCATCACGCGCAAGATCATTGAGGTGGCCAACAAGTTCAAAGAGGTTGAAGCAGTTTCACTGCACGATGAGTTGCCAAACGCCAGGCGGGTGCGTGACGAAGCCAACCAGGTCATCGGTGAGTTAATGATGGGCGTGCGCCAAGGCAAGAAGGTGGAGACTGAGCGACTTGATCCGGTGGTGAACCGCATGTCGGAGTCGATCCTGCGCAACAAGGACGCGCTTGTGAGCCTGTGCCGCATCAAGGAAAAGGACAACTACACCTTTCTTCATTCGGTCAGTGTTGGCGCACTGCTGATGTGTTTCACGCGCGTGTTCAGACCCAAGCCGGATGACATGGAACTGGTCGGCATTGGCGGCATGCTGCACGACATTGGCAAGACCATGGTGCCAGACAGAATCCTGAACAAGCCCGGCGCTCTGACGCCCGAGGAGTTCGTGACCATACAAATGCATGTGCAGCATGGCCAAAATATTTTGTCGGGTGCGCGCAGCATCAGCCAGACCTCGTTCGACGTGGTAGCCCAGCACCACGAACGTTACGACGGCACGGGCTACCCACTCAAGCTCAAAGGCGCCGAGATGTCGGTCTACGGACAGATGGCGTCGATCGTCGATGTTTATGACGCCATGACGTCGAACCGTGTCTATCGCGTGGGCATGGACCCAACCCTGGCCGTCAAGAAGATGTTTGAATGGAGCCGCTCGCACTTTGACCCGGAGCTGATTCAGATTTTTGTGCGCAGCATTGGCATTTACCCGGTGGGCAGTTTAGTTATGCTCGAAAGCAAACGGCTTGCGATCATTCTGAACCAGGACGGTCGTGATTTGACCCGGCCCGCAGTGCGTGCCATTTACGACGCCAACAAGCGCTGCTTCATCGCGCCGCAAGACATTGACCTGTCAGCCAATCTGGGGCGAGGTGGCGGCGACCGCATTACCAGCCCTGAGTCATCCACCAAGTGGGGCATCGACGCCCATCAATTCCTTTAACGTGAATTAACCGTGCCCTGCGCAATGAGCTTCACTGCAGTGTGGCGCGCAGGCGGCTGATGGCCTGGCTGTGGAGTTGGGAGACACGCGATTCCTTGACGCCCAGCACCGCACCAATCTCGCGCAAGTTGAGTTCTTCGTTGTAGTACAGGTTCAGCAGCAGGCACTCGCGCTCTGGCAAGCGTTCAATGGCTGCCATCAATTCGCGTTTGAAATCACCTTTGAGCAACTGCGTCAGGGGTTCGTCAAGCAGGCACTCGGCGCCCTGATTCTGGCGGTCAAGGTAGCTGTTTTCATCTTCGCCACGGTCATAGTCCTCGTAATAGACCAGCTGTGCGCCCTGAATTTCTTGTAACAGTTGCTGGTAGGCGGCGAGCTCCATGTGCAGTTGCTGCGCGATCTCACGTTCGGTGGGTGCGCGCCCGAGCTTTTGTTGCTGGGCGTGGATGGCGGCCGACACTTGGCGCGTGTATTGACGCAAGCCGCGCGACACCCAGTCGTTGGCACGCAGTTCGTCAAGCATGGCGCCGCGAATTCTTTGGCTGGCATAGGTCTCGAATTTGGCGACATGGTCATCCTGAAACCGTTTGGACGCTTCAAGCAAGCCCATCATGCCGACCTGAATCAGGTCATCAAGCTCCACACTGGCAGGTAGTTTGGCGATCAGTTGCAGGGCCAGGCGCCGCACCAGCGGTGCGTATTGCCTGAGCATCTCGGAGGTGCCTGATTGATCGATTTTTCCCTGGGCCGTGTACATTGGGGATTCCTTCTGCATTTATAAAATTTCAGTGCAGCGCCAGCGTCGGCCCGGTTGCGTTGCTTGCTGCCAGCGCTGGCCGCACCGCCCGTGCCGGACCCTGCGGTGAGCGCCATGGCCACTGGCCCAAATCAGCAGCAATCTGAAAAAAGTCGGCCGCCGCAGGGCTGGTTCGGTAGGCCTCAACCACGGTCAAATTCAAGCGCTGGGCTTGCAGCATTTGCGGGTCGGCACGCACCCAGCCGGCCGAAGCCAGTGTCATGGCCAGGTAGCGGCCACTGGTTTGGGCAAGATTGACCAAAATGCGTTCGGCCTGGCTGGCGTCGGTGGCACAGTTGACCAGCATGTGCACGCACTGTAGCGCATGGGCGTAATGAAGTTTTTTGACGCAGGCATAAGAGGCCTTGATGGACGTAGCGCTGGGTTGCAGCACGACCATCACATGGTCAGCCTGCGCCGCCCAGGCGCTGAGCGCGCCTTGCGGGTCCAGTACGGCATCGACCAGCAGCAGCCGGCCAGCACACTCGGCCGGCGTGGGGGGCGCGGCACTGCGCTCATCATGCAGCAGCACATCGCGACCCTGCTGTCGCAAGGCCGCAGCCAGGTTTTGCGCCACGCTGGTAGCGCCGACGGTGGGGCCGCTGCCCACCACCGCCAATTTTTGTCCGGGGCTGTTGGCCATGAGTTGGCGCAAGCCGTCTGCCTGATCAACTTTGATGGGGTTCATGAGCGACTTTCCCGAGATTTCTTGACCGGCACTTTGGCCGGCGCCTTGGCAGCAAGTTTGGCCTTCACCGTGGTCTTCATACCGACCGGTGGCCGTGTCGCACGTCTTATTTTGGCCGTGGTCGTGGTCTCCGTGACCGTAGCCGCAAGCACAGCTTCAGACACAGCTTCAGACACAGCTTCAGACACAGCTTCAGACACGAGCTCTGGCACGGTTTCAGGTGCGCTATCAGCAGGGCTTGGCTCGGGTGGCAGCATGGCCATGGCGCCCATCAATTGTTTGCATTGGTTCTGCAACTGTTCATAAAGCGCCTCGGCAGCCACCTTGGCGGCTTGCGGATCAAGCGCTACCGGCAAAGGTTCAACTTCGACCTCAGCCGGAACAAACAGTGAACTGTTGCTTCTGGTCTTGAAGACAAGATCGACCAGCGCAGCCCGCTTGATGGTCAACAGGTTCTCGGGCACTTTTTGGCCGTTGGAAATGTAGTGCAGGGGCAATTGGTGCCGAATCGCCATGTCGATCAAAACGCCGGGGTGCGTGGCTTCATCCACTTTGGTAAAAATGCAGCCTGCCAGATCATCCGTACCGCCGCTTTTTCCCCCATGCCGGTAGGCCTGGATCACTTCATTCAGGGTGTCGCCATGGCTCGAGGCGTTGAGCAGCAAGAGGCGCTTGACCGGACGACTCGCGCCGCACAGCATGGAAATTTGCGTTGACACGGCACGGTCGCGCTGGCTCATGCCCACGGTGTCGATGAGCACCATGTGTTTGTCGCCGAGGTCATGCAGGGCGCGCTCCAGGTCGCTATCTTCTTAGACGGCATCCACCGAGACCCCCAGAATCTGGCCATAGATGCGCAGTTGTTCATAAGCGCCAATGCGGAAGCCGTCAGTGGTGACCAGCGCCAGCTTCTTGGCGCCGAAACGCATCACGCAGCGTGCTGCGAGCTTGGCGGTGGTGGTGGTTTTGCCAACGCCGGTCGGCCCGGTCAGGGCATAGACCCCGCCGGCGTCCATCATGGCGTTTTCGTCTTCCAGAATGGGGAGTTGCCGCGCCAATTCAGACTTGACGTAGTCCATGCCCGCGGCAAAGTCATGGCCCTCGGGCAACTGGGCCAGAATGTCTTGCGCCAGGCGGGCGCTGAAGCCCGCCCGCAGCATGGGCCGCAAGAGTTGGCTGCGCAGCGGGTTGCTGTCCGGCTTGTCCGGCCGGGACATGCCGTCGAGCTTGTCTTCGATCATGCCGCGCATCGAATGAATCTCGCGCAGCAGACTCTCTTCGCGCTCGGAATTAGGTGCCGACACAGCAGGCAGCACAGGTGCCGATTTGGGTCGCACAGGGGTCATCATCTTGACCACCTGCTCCTCCAGGGTCGCCAAAATTTCAACGCCGCTGCCGGTGACGCGGCTCGACAAAATGTAAGCGTCAGGACCCATTTGTTCGCGCAACAAACGCAGTGCCTGTCGGCTCGATGGCGCCGTGGCTTTAAAGGTTACCGTGCTGACTTCGGTGGCATTGCTCAAGCTCTTCCTCCAATCGTGGCTGTTACTTTGATGGTGCGGTTATCCGGTATCTCGGCTTGTGACAGCACTTTGAGCTGCGTCAGGTTGCGCCGCAAAAAGCGCGACAGCAAGACCCGCAGCGGGTGCTGAACCACCAGCACTGGCATCAGGCCCTGCTGTGCCTGGCGCTCCATGGCCGCCTGGGTTTCGCGCAGCAGGTTGTCGGCCAGGCCCGGCTCCAGGCCGCTGCTGTTGCTGAGCGCCTGTAGCAAGATACGGTCAAGCGAGCCGTCAAGGCCAATCACTTGCAGCGCTTCATCGCCCGGATAAATTTGCTGGATGATGGCGCGCCCCAGTGCCAGTCGGATCAGTGACGTCAGCTCGGTGGTGTCCGTGACGGTGCCGGCGTGCTCCGCCAGCACCTCAAGAATGGTGCGCATGTCGCGTATCGGCACTTCTTCATCGAGCAGGTTTTTCAGCACTTTTTGCACGGTGGTGAGCGACATGCTCTTGGGCACCAGGTCTTGCACCAGCAGTGGCGAGTCTTTGCCGACGTGGTCGAGCAACTGCTGCACCTCCTGGCGCCCCAGCAGCTCTGCGGCGTGGGTGTGAATCAGGTGATTCAGGTGCGTGGCCACCACGGTGCTGGCATCGACCACGGTGTAACCATAAATCTGAGCCTGTTCGCGCAGGCTGTTGTCAATCCAGATGGCGGGCAGGCCAAAGGCCGGGTCGGTGGTGGGCGTGCCTGGTAGCGTGGCGCTGACCTGGCCGGGGTTGATGGCCATCCACTGGCCCGGTATGGCTTCGCCCTGCCCTATTTGCACGCCCTTGAGCCGGATCACGTAGGCATGGGGTTTGATCTCGAGGTTGTCACGAATGTGGACCACTGGCACCAAAAAGCCAATGTCCTGGGCGAATTTTTTGCGGATGCTTTTGATGCGGCCCAGCAGTTCGCCGCTTTGTGCCTTGTCCACCAGCGAGATCAAGCGGTAACCCACTTCCAGGCCCAGCGGGTCCACCAGCGCCACGTCATCCCAGGAGGCTTCCTGTTTTTCAGCGAAGTCTGGCGCTGCCACCGGGGCCGGCGCTTCTGCCGTGAGCGCGGTTGCAGCACGTTTAGCAACCCGTCTTCCAAGCCAGATCAAGCCACCGGAGATGAGCAGGAAAGCCAGGTTGGGCATGCCCGGAATAAGGCCCATGAGGCCAATGACACCGGCTGTGAGGAACAAAACCTGCGGATTGGCAAACAACTGGCCCGTGAGTTGCCCGCCCACGTCTTGGTCGGTGGCCACGCGCGACACGATCACACCCGCGGCCGTTGAGATCACCAGCGCCGGGATTTGCGCGACCAGGCCGTCGCCAATGGCCAACAGCGTGTAGGTGGTCGCGGCACTGGACAAGCTGAGGTCGTGCTGCCCCATGCCAACAATCAGGCCGCCAACAATGTTGATCACCATGATCAGCAAGCCCGCAATGGCATCGCCGCGAACAAACTTGCTGGCGCCGTCCATGGAGCCATAGAAAGCCGCTTCTTGTGCCACTTCAGCGCGGCGCTTGCGGGCAGCGTCTTCGCCGATCAGGCCGGCATTGAGGTCGGCATCAATGGCCATTTGCTTGCCCGGCATGGCGTCAAGCGTAAAGCGTGCGCCCACTTCGGCAATGCGGCCCGCGCCCTTGGTGATAACCATGAAGTTGATCACCACCAGGATGATGAAGACCATGACACCGACCGCAAAGTTGCCGCCCACCAGGAAATGGCCAAAAGCCTCGATGACCTTGCCGGCAGCATCCGGGCCGGTGTGACCGTCCATCAGCACGACCCGGCTCGACGCCACATTAAGCGACAGGCGCAGCAGCGTGGTAAACAGCAAGACGGCAGGAAAGGCCGCAAAGTCAAGCGCTTTCATGGTGTACATGCTCACCAGCAGCACCATGATCGACAGCGCAATATTGAAGGTAAACAGCAGGTCGAGCAAAAAGGCCGGCAGCGGCAGCACCATCATGCTCAGAATCAGCACCACCAACACCGGGCCGGCCAGGCCCTTGCCCTTCTCGCCCGCCATCATCGCGCTGAACATGCGCATGGTTGAACTGAAGGCGTTCATGCGGCGTGTCCTGGCATGTCAAGTGCTTCTGGCACTGGCAGATGGGCAGGCGGACTTGGCGGGGTGCCGCCCTCAAGGGCGAGGCGCTTGAGTTGATAAGCCCAGGCAAGCACTTCGGCCACGGCCGAATACAGCGCCAGCGGAATTTCGTGACCCAGTTCCGTGTGCCGGAACAAGGCACGCGTGAGCGGCGGTGCCTCAAGCACGGGAATGTTGTGCTCAATGGCCATGGCACGAATCCGCAGGGCCACCAGGTCGGTCCCTTTGGCCACCACGCGCGGCGCCCGCATTTCCTGGTCGCGGTACTGCAGCGCCACGGCAAAGTGGGTCGGGTTGGTGACAATGATGTCGGCCTTGGGCACATCGGCCATCATGCGGCGCTTGGCCATTTGCTGCTGCTGGCGACGGATTTGGGCCTTGACTTGGGGGTCTCCATCGTTTTCCTTTTGCTCCTGGCGCACGTCTTCGCGCGACATGCGCAGCTTGTGAGCATGACTCCAGAGCTGGTAGGGCACGTCAATGGCGACCACCAGCAACAAAGACCCAATGATCAGCGCGCAAGACCGGGCCACCAGATTCAAGGTGTGCGGCAGCGCGGCATGCACGGGTTCACTCATCAGCGCCATGATGTCGCTCAAATTGTTCATGATGACCCACGCGGCAATGGTGCCAATCAGCAGCGATTTGACGATGGTCTTGACCAGTTCAGCCAGCGATTCGCTTGAAAACATGCGACCAATACCGGCAATCGGATTCAATTTAGAAAATTTTGGGGCCAGGGATTTGCTGGAAATCAACCAGCCACCGAGCAGCATGGGAGCCAACAAGGCGGCCAGCAGCATCATGAACATCAGAGGCACCATGGCCTGCAAGGCGTGCGCCACCATGTTGCCAACATGCACCATCATGCGGGTGCTGTCAAAGGCAGAGGTACGTTCGAACTGGAGCCCTTCGCGCATGGCGCTGCCAAATTGCTCACTGATTGAGCCCGACATGGTCCACAGGCCACCCAGTGCAGTGACCAGCATGATGAAGGTCACCAATTCGCGGGAACGAGCTACCTGGCCTTCGTCGCGCGCTTTTTGCAAACGCTCGGGCGAGGCCGGTTCTGTTTTCTCGAGATCACTTTCTTCTGCCATCAATGCTCCGAAGCCACAGACGCACTGCGCCACATGGTGTGATTATTGAGGCAGAGGCCCCGGCTTGATCAGGCGAACAAAGCAGGGTTAGGGCTGCTCATTTTGCAATCACGGCCATCAGGCTAGAACCCGAGGCTGGCCAGAAGATCATCAACCTGAGTCTGGTCGCTGAGCGTGTCGGGTGCACCCGGCTTGATGCGGGGTCCGTTGAGCAGCCCGGTGTCGAGCCCCTGGCGTTTTAGCTCGGGTGTGTTGTCCACCAGCAGTTGCAGCAACTGGGTTTCGACTTCCTTGATCAAATCCATCATTTTTTTGATGACCTGGCCGGTGAGATCCTGAAAATCCTGGGCCATCATGATTTCCATCAACTGGGCACTGGTGGCCTGCGCTTGCCGGGGAACCTCCGCCAGGAAGCCCCGGGTGTCGCTGACCAATTGGGCGGTATCCGCCATGGCTGTCGTCGTGGCCGACCCAGCGGCCCAACGTTGCGACAGTTCAGTGGCTTGCCTGGACAACTGGTCCTGAATGGGTTGCGCCACATCCACCGCGTTGAGTGCTCTTTCAGCGGCACGCTCGGTCATTTGGGCGACATAGGTCAGGCGGTCGCGCGCATCAGGAATTGCCTCGGCGGCGCGCGCAATGCCCTGTTCCAGCCCCAGTTCACGCATGCTTTCGAGCATCAGGCGGGTGAGCTGCCCGATGCGGACAATCAATTGGTCAGCAGAGTCGCCGTCAGCTGGTGTTAAAGCTTGATCCATTGTCATGACGCGCCCCCTTCCCTTTCTATTTTTTCAAAAATCTTGGTGATTTTTTCCTCGAGCGTGACCGCCGTGAACGGCTTCACTACGTAACCATTGGCACCGGCCTGGGCTGCGGCAATGATGTTTTCCTTTTTTGCCTCAGCCGTCACCATCAGCACCGGCAATTTGGCCAGGGCCGGGTCGGCGCGGATGGTCTTCAACATGGTCAGGCCATCCATGTTGGGCATGTTCCAGTCCGAGACCACAAAACCGTATCTGCCGCCCTTGATTTTTTCCAGACCGACGGCGCCATCTTCGGCTTCGTCAACATTGGCAAACCCGAGTTCCTTGAGCAGATTGCGAACAATCCGGCGCATCGTTGGAAAATCATCGACGACCAGAATCTTTATACTTTTATCAACCACGTTCACTCCAATTAAATGCCTGACAACACAAATACTTTTGACCCCGTTACTTTACACACGATTGCCTCGCTCACCCAACGATGACAAATACGACATCACGCGGTGGCTCATGTCGCGCAGCGGCACCACCTCGCAGGCGGCACCAAGCGCTATGGCTTCACGCGGCATGCCAAAAACCACACAACTGGCTTCGTCCTGTGCAAGGGTGAATGCGCCGGCCTGGCGCATCCGAAGCAGACCCGCTGCACCGTCCCGGCCCATACCAGTGAGCAGCATGCCGACCGCATTTTTGCCAGCATGCAGTGCCACCGAGTCAAATAGCACATCGACTGAAGGACGGTGCCGATTGACGCGCTCCTCCTGGTCCACCTGAGCCACATAATTGGCGCCGCTGCGTCTGAGCGACAAATGAAATTCACCCGGCGCAATGTAGACGTGTCCCGGCAAAATGCGCTCGCCCTGCACCGCCTCCGCGACCCGGACCCGGCATGCGTTGTCCAGCCGCTTGGCAAACGAGCGCGTAAAGCCGGCGGGCATGTGCTGCGCAATCATGATGCCCGGGCTGTCCGGCGGCAACGGTAGCAGGACTTCAAGTATGGCTTCGGTACCACCGGTCGAGGCCCCAATAATGATGAGTTTTTCGGTACTCAGCCTGGCGTTGTGGAGCATGGGTGCCTGGGGCTGTGGTTCATGCAGCCCGTCAGCGCTGCGGTGCTTTGCCAGCGGCAACCGGGCCACCGCTGCAATTCGAATTTTTCCGGTGATGAGTTCCGTGTAGGCCAGCAAACCATCACGAATGCCAAGGCGCGGCTTGGTGACAAAGTCGATTGCACCAAGTTCGAGCGCGCGCAGGGCCGCTTCTGAGCCGCGCTCGGTCAATGACGACACCATGACCACCGCCATGGGCCGCAAGCGCATCAATTTTTCAAGAAACTCAAGGCCATCCATGCGCGGCATTTCGACATCGAGCGTCATCACATCAGGATTGTGCAACTTGACGAGGTCACGGGCCTGCAAGGGGTCAGAGGCTGTGGCCACCACCACCATGTCGGGCTGGCTATTGATGATTTCGGTCATCAGGCTGCGTATCAGTGCCGAATCGTCCACGCAAATGACCGTGATTTTGCGCAGCGTCATTGCCAATCCCCTCCTTTGTTGGCTACGTTGCCGCGATGGTCGAGTTGCAGGGGCATCAGTTTGTCATCAAGCGACGCTTTGGCCAATGCCTGCGCCAGCGCCTGCTCGTCGCGGCGCAGCAGCAGCGTGTCTTCCTGGCGGCGCAATCTGCGCAGTGCCACCCGGCCTGACATGGGGAAAAAATTGATCCGGCGGGGAAGCACACCCAGCAGGTCCTGCGCCACTACCGGAATTTGTTCGTTGTGCAAGAAGTGCAGCACAAATTCTGCATTGCGCTCGCCAATGTTGATTTTTGACAAACTGTTCATGACGGCGCCGCCGCCAAACACCTTGGCCTCCAGCCTGTCGCGACGGGCACCCGCCTTGAGCAGTTTACTCACCAGCATGGCCATGGCATAAGACCCATACCGCATGGCAGTTTTCGCACTGTATGTGGCACCCTCGGCATCTTCGGGCAGCATGAAATGGTTCATGCCGCCCACACCTGCCGTGCTGTCACGCAGGCAGGCGCAAACGCACGACCCCAACACGGTGGTCAACAGCATGTCACTGGACGTCACGTAGCATTGGCCGGGCATCAATTTGACAGCGTCCACGCCAAATTCGCGATCAAAGTAGTGCAAGTTTGCCGCTGGTTTCATGTCAAGCGGGTTCACGCTGCAGCCCTCGCGTGTTGGGAGATCAATTCGTAAACCGTCTTGCCGAGCAGGCGTAGCGGCAGATGGGTAGAAGAGAAATTTTCAGAATGTCCGGCAAACAGGAGGCCGTGCGGCTTGAGCAACGGCACGAACTTTCGCAAGATGTTTTCCTGGGTTTCCCGGTCGAAGTAAATCATCACGTTGCGGCAAAAAATGGCATCAAACGGCTCCTTCAAGGTCCAGCTCGGCGCGAGCAGATTCAGCTGCGCGAAAGTCACCATGGCAGCCACTTCAGGGCGAATCCGGGCTTCGCCGGCATGGTCTCCGGCGCCCTTCAAAAAGAAGCGCTTGAGCCGTTCTGGCGACAGCTTGCTGACCTGCTCGGCCGAAAAAATGCCCTCGGCACCAAGCGCGAGCACGTGCGTGTCAATGTCGGTGGCCACAACACGGGCCTGGCTTGCGCGGCTGCCAAGCGTCTCAATCAGGGTCATGGCAATAGAGTACGGCTCTTCCCCAGTTGACGCAGCCGAGCACCAAACCGTCATGGCGGGTCCACAACGTCGGGCGTGCTCGGCCAGCAGCGGAAAGTGGTGGGGTTCGCGAAAAAACGCTGTCAGATTGGTGGTCAAGGCATTGACAAACAACTGCCATTCGGCACCACGCGGGTCATTCTGCAGCAAGCCCAGATAGGTAGAAAAATCCGTTAACTTGAGTTTGCGCAGGCGCCGTGCCAGGCGGCTGTAAACCATTTGCCGCTTGTGTTCGCTCAAGGCGATGCCGGCACGTTGATGGATCAGCGTGCGTATTTTTAAAAAATCACTGTCGGTAAGGAGAAAATCCGGCCTGACGGACGAATTAACAGCGACGTTCGGGACTAGATTCATACGCTTTCGTGGTGTCGCCAGCGCAAGATTGGCTTTTTATGGAGCAAACAATTGATCCGCCTGCCAATGTACCCACAAAGACCTGAGTTCGATGGGCAAAGGACCACACCAAAAAGCCTCTTCTTTGAAGAATGCCGCCAAAACAGGCTTGCTTTACGCCACTGTCACGATACCGTCACAGCATCAGGATGCGAGGTAAAGTTTCGCCTCACCCAAACAGGTCAGGCCTCGTCCGATGGCTGGGCTTACGTGGCCGCCCACCCAATCGTCCATTGGCACGGGCTGCATCTGACTTCTCAGCCGTTACCGCCTTGCCGCCTATTTTGCCCATAGCCTGGGCCATCCAATGGCGCGATCCGAGGAATCCTTGAAGCAGCGCAGGAAGGTACAAATCAGCATCCAACAGCGGGAAGTGCAGACCAAGACCCGATGGCGAAATCTCGATATCCGCCAATTGAGGCGGCCGCGCTTCTTCCAGCCCTTGCGCATCGTGTGGCCTAAAGCCGATTTCAAGCCAGTACAGCACTTTGGGTGCTGAAGCGCAAGCCACTGTCTTTGTGCTCTGGAACGACGACAGCGTGCACCTGCTTGGCCGCGCCGTGCACCTCACCGATGACAACCCGGTGCTCGGCAGCGACAGCGCCGCGTCGGCCAGCTACCGCTGGCACATGACGCCCACCACCTGGGTTGAAGGCGGTCTGAACAGTTACACCGATGGCAGCAATGGGCCAGCCGTGGCCCTGACGCGTTGGTTTGGTGACACGTCCCTGCAAATGTTCGCCCGCAAAGGAGGCATCAACACCTTTGTTGGCCTAGAGTTAACCCTGCCGCTGACACCGCGCCAAGGTATGGGCGCTGCCCGCGTGCAATTGGGCGGCAACCCGCGCTATGCGCAACCCATTCGCACACTGTTGACCTCCGGCACAGATAAAGCCAATACCCAAAAACCTGGTGCCGTGCGCCCGGTTGATTTGAGCTACAAATCCGAGGTGGAGCTGCTGAACTCAGGCCGCATCAGTGCCGACTACATCAGCACCCAACTGCCGCGCCTGCGCGAATCGTTTTACCTGTATGGCCGTGCGCTCATGCCATAAAGGGATTCGCGGCGGGGGCGCCAGGAAAAAGGCCAGCGCCCCTGTTTACCCCAAACACATATCGATCCGTGGTAATTTTGGTCCAGCATGTAGTCTTGCAGCCAAAGCAAGTCAGCTTGTGCGCTGGGCAGAATGATGACGGCCATTATTGGCGACTTAGGCGGGCCGCCAGCAACTGCGCCCGGGCATCAGCCGCCAGGATACCTTTGCCTTGCAAACGGTCCTTTTCACCCAAGGCGATGATTTTCAGGGTGGCGATCAACGCCTGCTTCTCTTGAAACTGCTCAAAGCTTTCAATCACCATGCTGGCTTGCCCATTTTGCGTGATGATGAACGGATTGCCGTTCAGGGCCAAGTCTTCTCAAATCTGGGCTGCGTGGGTTTTTAAGTATGAAATGGACTGAATGTTGGCAATGGACTGCATGAAAACTCCTGTGCAATGAAAAACCCAAATTTAGAGCTAAGTTTGGTTTTTATCAAAACGGCAGGCCCAGTTGAATTTTGACGACATGCTCCACCGCCTTCAAATCAGACCGGGTCAAGGCACCGAGCTGAGTTGTCAGGCGCTCCTTGGCGACCGTTGTGAGTTGGTCGGCCATCGCCTTGCTTGATTGCCCGGCCACCGTGACCACTGCCTCGCTGGGGTAAAGGCGCCCGGTGTTGGAGGTCAAAGGCACCACCTGCAAACGATTCAGATGCGCGTTAGACAGGTCGGTGCTGACAATCACCGCCGGTCGGGTCTTGCGAATTTCACCCCGTCGCGCGGGGTCAAAATCTACCCACCACACTTCACCGCGTTTCATTGGCCACATCACCTATCAAGGCTTCACTCCAGGCCAGTGCCTCTTGTTCGCGTGCGGTGTCTTGCCCCATAGCACGATAGCCTGCTGACAAATCATCGCTCACAACATGCGGACGCGCCAGATTCTCAAGAAACGCGCTGATCTTGCGGCGGCCCACCACGCGCACCAAACCCTCGTACACCGCTTCATCCATGGTGATGGTCATTCTTTTCTGCATGCTTTAACTCCTTTCAATGCATATATGCATTGCGCATTATGACTTAAACTTGTTTTTAGGCTTGGGGGCAAAAGGGAACAACAGAGCAACACAAGCCCCCTGTGTCACGATCAACAAGGAATTAACTGGCATTTGACCCCAACTACCCAGACCCCAGTTACCACCAATTACCACGCCTTGCCTCGGACTGGAGCGAAAGAAGAAGAAAGCGGGTCAGGCCAGTTTCTGATTGATACCTGCCTGTTTCAGAATAATGTTGGCCAAGTGCCGTGCCATGATGGTCACTGCGACCGGAAAGGTCTTACCACTGATCGGACTAAGCCATATCTCGTGACTGCCTTTGCCATTGCGGACAAACGTGCAACCGTTGTTAATCAGAATGGCCCGCAATTGCGGATAAAAACCGCTTCCCATACGTCACAATGCCTTGCGCGTGTTTGCATCCTCGATGTGACGAAACTCGACGCGGCTGTTTTCATCGAAGCTTATGCCGTTAGCGGCTGCGATCTCTGGAGCTACTTCCCAAAAACGGGATATCACCGCCTCATAGCTTGGCGCTTCAGTCGCGACACACAACGCATCACACGAAGCAACCCACATGCCAGATTCGGCATCAAAGACGACCTCGGCCACAAACGGCGGGGTGCGATTGAAATTGGGGCGAATAACGTTAACCATGACAGCAGTTTACACAGGAACAAAACCGGAATTAATTGAAATCTTGAGTGCGGTCACCCATTTTGAAACTTGCATGATGGACTTCAATTACATAGACATTTCTTGAATGTATGTCAAAAGCGTTGCAACGGTTGTCCAACCCAAGTCGATGGCGTTGATTGCGCGGTATTGTCAGATCAAGTCAAGTCGCTTGACTGGAAGGTTCGCCGCGCCAAGAAAAAGGCCAGCGTACCACCTGATGTCATGCGCCATGTGCGTGCCAAGATGAAGGTCGCCCAGTTAATTCAAAATTTCCCAATCTGCCAAAGCCAAGCCATGCACTCTGGAGAACTCGCGGGTGTTATGCGTCACCACTGTCAATTTGTGCGTTAGCCCAACGAGTAAGGTTAGATCGTGCGAAGCCACGATCTAACCTTACTCGTTAAAAGGAAACAACAGAGCAACACAAGCACCCCCGTTTCATTCGCAACAAGGCTGCTTCCCCAATGGCCACCTGCCTCAAAGAATTAATTGGAATCTGACTCTAACTAATCTTTTGGCACGGGTGCAACCGATCAAGCCGCCTCGCGCCATCCTGCCTCGGTATCTTCAAACACCAGTTTGTCGTGTTGCTCGCGGTCAAGATTGGCTAGTTGCTCAATCAAGTCCTTCACCCGCACGTTGCCGTTCACCGACTCCAGATAAAGTGCCTGCATCCAGCGGCAGGCACTTTTGGGTATGCGGCCACGCCGCTCCCAAAGTGACACCGCCTCTTCAGACACGTCTAGCAACGCCCCAAAACGAGTTTGAGAAAAATCGAGCTCTTTACGCAAAAACCGGAACTCTGCACCGGTCATGTGACCTTTGCTGGCAATATGGCGGCCAATGACTTGATGCAGTCCGCCAGCGTCCACAATGGCCACGGCATCGCCAGCCGCAGTTTTGCGGATTTTGAAACCGTTGCTCAAATAGACGTTTTGCAGTCCTGATTCTGTGTAGTGGTACATGGTTAATCCTTGGTCAAAACACGGTCACCACCGCAATCCAATCACCGTTGTCATCCTTTTCAATGGCCGCTGTCACACGAATCAAGTCGCCCGCATGATGGTGGCGCAAAGTGCACTTCCAATTACCCCGAATGTTTTCATGGGCAGACTCGTCGATCACGCCCTTCAGTAAGCAAGCGTAAACCTGTGTTCGCGTGATGTTGCGCTGCCGCATCCGCTTCTTGGCGTGAGACTCAATAAACACGTTTTCAGTCTTTTTGGCCAAATCCCGAATGATGCGAAGCATGTTTGCATCATTCAATGGAATCGAAATTAGTTACGCCAGGCGTAATTATTACGGGTTTTTGGCAAATTGCAAGGTGTTGTGGCTCAAATCCACATCTGACTTGTTGATTTGGCCTGTCGGCCAAACCCCGACGTGGCCGCGGCCCTGCACGCCAGCGGCACTGAATTAAATAAAAAAGGTGATATTTGGTCTGGGAGTTAAAAGGAAACAACAGAGCAACACAAGCTCCTCCGTTTCATTCGCAACAAGGCTTCCCCAATGGCCACCTGCCTCAAAGAATGAATTGGAATCTGACCCCACAATTACCGACCCCAATTACCGGACCTTACGAGGCCAACGCGTCCATCGATACACCAAAGCGTCGTGCCAACGCCTGCGTCTGGCGCAGGTTAAGCGCGCGCTTGCCCGCCAGCACTTCAGACACCACGCTTTGAGCCCCCACCTCAGGCAGATCACACTGGCGCAAGCCGTGCTGTTCCATCAAAAACGCCAATCGACTCGCTGGGGTACTTGCGTCAGGCCATGGATGCATGCGTGCCTCATAGTCAGCAATGCGCGCTGCTACTAAATCCACCAGGGCAAACACAGGGTGTGCACCGTCAGAGCCAAAACGCTCAAAACATTCATCGACAAACGCCAGCAATTCGGTGTAATGCGCCTCATCACGAACGGGAGTCGCCAAACCCAAAGCGGCGTCGATTACGCCCCACGGGACCAGCACTTCAGATACGGTCATCATTTCCAGTCTCCTTTGTCGTATTGCTCATGCGTGCGTACTCCTTTGATCCACACCAACTGCGCCTGAAAAGCAATGGCAGCAATCAGGCGGTACTTGTTACCACCGATGTTGAACACAAAGCGTTCGCCCACCTTGTCCACGCTGGCAAACATCGCCTTGAGTTGACCAAAACTGCCAAAGGACCCATGTTCTATCAAGCGCCTGAAATCCTGCAAAGGCTGCTCTGCATTGGGATGCAATAAGGCAAATTCGCGCAGCATCTTGTTAGAGATCAGCTTCATGAATGGACCCTATCTTATAGCACTTTGCTATAAATCGGTATTGTTGGGGCGTTTAAAAACACAAAGGAATGACTATGCCGCCTCACCCGGCAAATGCCGCGCACCGCTTGCAATGACGACGTCACTGATGCCGCTTCCACCGCCCGCGGGCAAAGTCCTCTGCGCCGCTGAAGTAAACCGCACCTTGCCATGCCACCCACCTGATGGCCATGCCCACAGGCCGCGTGGTGAAAGCGAATTAATTGGAATCTGACCCCAATTACCCCCCACCAATAAGGCCACCAGTTGCAACAGCAACAGGTTTTTGGCTGGGTTGTAAGTCATGGTTTTGATGCTGCTGTAGGCAGCAAGGCCAGCAATTCTGACTCAAAGCGCATCAACACTGGGTCTTGGTCCAGGTGGGCTTGTGCATATAAATAACCGGCGGCACCCAATTGCTCGCGCCGGTCTGCATCTGCGGCCAGGGCTTGCACTGCCGCTGCAAACGCCACAGCGTCTCCAGGCGGCACCACCACACCACAGGCAGCGGGCAAACTGGTTAAACCTGATCGGCCCGCTAACGCCACATTGGCCGCAACAGCCGCGCTGGCAACTGCTTTGCCGGTTATCACATCCGCCAACTCGGTGTCTAAATTAGCTGTGGTCACCACCGGGCGGGCGCTGGCCAACATGTTGGTTAGCTTGCTGGGCAGCACCAAGTCTGCGGCGTCG
>Ga0100387_10000079_pt1 | contig 86872 bp, 74 predicted proteins | sample CryGeymeta201511_FD_81547 | JGI IMG/M metagenome (GOLD analysis project Ga0100387, IMG submission 81547) | Groundwater microbial communities from Crystal Geyser aquifers in Utah, USA - Crystal Geyser metaG 2015-11 | ecosystem: Environmental > Aquatic > Deep subsurface > Groundwater | place... | reverse complement strand
TCTCATCGCTGGAAAATTAAGGAAACTTAAGAAAAAGTAAGGTAGCCCCTCGTTACTAAACGTGATAACTGGTAAAATTGGAGGTGTGAATATGGGGAAAATTTTAACTATTATGGGCGGCACTGCAGCAGTGGTATTGGGTGTTTCCGGGCTTGTGAGTTGGTGGTGGTCTTTTGTAGAGCTTTTTAAGGGCGCGGTCCCATGTTTTCTTATCATGGGCGGGCTCATAGCTTTATTTGCCGGAATAAGCGAACTTAAAGACGAGTTGTCCTCAAAGAAAGAAGAGAAAAAAGCGTAAGATTGTCCCCGTCAACTTTTATGCAAAATCAGGACATAGCGCAAGTTTTTAATGAAATAGCGGATATCTTAGAGATACAGAATGAGGATCGTTTTCGTATCCGTTCCTATCGTAACGCCGCAGCTTCAATAGAAAGCCTTGCGGAAGACATAAACTCCATTTATAAAAAAGGCGCTTTAAGGCAAATTCCCGCCATAGGCAAATCTATAGCCGAAAAAATAGAAGAGCTTATTAAAACAGCCAAGTGCGGCATGCATCAGGAATTATTAAAAAATGTGCCGCGCGGGGTTTTGGATGTTATGCGCGTGCCTGGTATGGGGCCGAAACACGCGATGCTTGTGTATAAAAGCTTGGGCGTAGACAGTATGAACCGTTTGCGCCGCGCTGCAGAAGCCGGTAAGTTAGAGGCCTTGCCGGGACTTGGGAAAAAATCAGAGCAGAAGATTTTAAAAGGCATAAAGGGGCTTTCTATTACAGAAGGCAAGTTTAAACTTATTACCGCTTACAAATACGCCAGCCAGATAAGAGACGAACTTAAAAAATCAAATGCAATTGGGCGCGTTGAATTTGCAGGAAGCCTGCGCAGGAAAAAAGAACTTGTGGGCGATGTTGATATATTGGTTACCTCAGATAATCCCAAGGCAGCAATGAAGGTGTTTGTAAAGATAGACGGCGTAAAAGAGGTTTTGGCTAAAGGCGATACAAAGTCAAGCGTCAGGTTAAACTGCGGTTTGCAGGTTGATTTGCGGATCCTTGACAAGGATAGTTTCGGCGCGGGGCTTTATTATTTTACAGGCTCAAAAGAGCATAATGTCACAGCGCGCGATATGGCCAAAAAGGCCGGCTTAAAAATAAACGAGTACGGCGCTTACAAAGGCAGCAGAAAAATTGCTTCAAAGACAGAAGAGGATATTTTTAAGGCAATAGGCCTTAAATATATAGAACCCGAGCTTCGCGAGAACAGAGGCGAGATACAGCTGGCTGCCTCGGGTAATCTGCCGATTTTAATCAGGCAAAAAGATTTACGCGGCGATTTTCATATGCATACCAAGACTTCAGACGGCAAAAATACCCCAGAGGAAATGGCCGTTAAAGCAATCCAAATGGGTTATGAATATATCGCGATAACAGACCATTCAAAGGCAGTGCGTATTGCCGGCGGAAAAGATGAAAAGGCGCTGCTTGCGCATTTTAAGAACATAGACAGGGTAAATAAAAAATTAAAGGGTTTTGTGATATTAAAAGGCGTTGAGGTTGATATAAAATCCGACGGCTCGCTTGATTTAGAAGATTGGTTTTTGAAAGAATGTGATGTTGTTATAACGGCCATACATTCGGGCTTTACGATGCCAAGCGATAAAATGACAAAGCGTATAGTAAAGGCGTTTAAAAATAAAAACGTCGATATCTTTGCGCATCCGACAGGCCGGCTATTAAAAGAAAGGCAGCCATACGCATTTGACATGGAAGAAATTTTTAACGTTGCCAGGGACAATAATGTTGCAATGGAATTAAGCGCTTATCCTGACAGGCTTGATCTAAATGATATACACTGCCGGATGGCAAAAGATATGGGTGTCAAGATTGCCGTCGGCACGGATTCACACTCTGCAAAACAACTTGACAACATGCAATGGGGAGTATATACTGCAAGGCGCGGTTGGCTTGAGAAGAAAAATGTTTTAAATACTTTGCCTGCCAGGGAAATACTTAAAATCTTCAGCAAATAATAAAAAAATACCTTCGAGAGCATAAAAATTTTAAATTTTTTGCTTGACAAATTTTTTTTCAGGGATACAATATGTAGTGTCAAGTAGAGCTATAACAACAATATGTAGTATTCGCCAGGGGAGGAACAAGATATGTCTCGTCAGGAAAAACCAATCAAATTAACAGAGAACGCCAAGACAGTTCTCGAGAAACGTTATCTCAGAAAAGATGAAAATGGAGCGCCCGTTGAGAAGCCTGAGGAAATGTTAAGGCGCGTTGCAGCCAACATAGCGCAGGCAGACCGTTTTTATGACAGGGCTGCTGATGTGAGAAAAACAGAAGACGAGTTTTATTCTTTAATGTCAGAGCTTGAGTTTTTGCCTAATTCTCCCACGCTTATGAACGCAGGCCGTGACCTGCAGCAATTGTCGGCATGCTTTGTCCTTCCTATTGAAGATTCCATGGAAGGCATTTTTGAGACGCTTAAATTAACCGCACTCATACATAAATCAGGCGGCGGTACAGGATATTCTTTTTCCAGGCTCAGGGCCCAGGGCAGCCAGGTAAAATCAACCAGCGGCATTGCCAGCGGCCCTATTTCATTTTTAAGGGTTTTTGACGCGGCAACCCAGGCAGTAAAGCAGGGCGGGACGCGCAGAGGCGCAAACATGGGTATTTTGCGCGTAGACCATCCGGATATACTTGAGTTTATAACCTGCAAGGAAGACGACAAGTCCATAACCAATTTTAATATCTCAGTGGCCGTTACCGACGAGTTTATGGAAAAGGTGGAAAGCGGCGAAGAATATGACCTTGTTGATCCTCATAATAATAAGCCCCTCAGGAAATTAAAAGCAAGGGATGTGTTTGAGCTTATAATAAAGCAGGCGCATAAAAACGGCGAGCCGGGCATCATTTTTATTGACAGGATGAATAAGGATAACCCAACGCCGAAAATAGCCAAGATAGAATCAACTAATCCTTGCGGAGAGCAGCCGCTTTTGCCCTATGAGAGCTGTAATCTCGGCAGTATAAATCTGGCGAAGATGCTTATAGAAACAGGCTCCAAATTTGAAATGGACTGGCAAAAGCTTGCCAAGGTTACGCATTCGGCGGTACATTTTCTTGATAACGTTATTGATATGAACAAATATCCTGTTAAAAAGATAGATCAGATGACCCGCTCAAACAGAAAGATAGGATTGGGCGTTATGGGTTTTGCGGACATGCTTATAGCCCTCGGCATCCCCTATAGCAGTGACGAGGCAGTGGCGCTGGCCGAGCGCGTTATGAAGTTTATGCTTGATGAGGCGACAAAGGCGTCTGTGATGCTGGCGAAAAAAAGAAACCCCTTTCCTAATTATAGAGACAGTATTTTCGCAGGCACTACACCTTTAAGAAACGCCACCCTTACCACAATAGCGCCCACAGGGACATTAAGTATTATAGCCAGTTGTTCAAGCGGGGTTGAACCGATATTTTCATTGTGTTTCTACAGAAAGGTTTTAGATGGGGCGAAGCTGATGGAGGTAAATCCGTATTTTGAAAAGGTGGCAAGGGAAAAAGGTTTTTACAGTGAAGGCCTGATGAAAAAGGTTTCTCAACATTCTTCCATAAAGGATATTAGTGAGATCCCTGAAGATGTTAGAAGGGTTTTTGTAACCGCACATGACATCACCCCTTTGTGGCATATAAAAATGCAGGCGGCTTTTCAGAAGTATACAAATAATGCCGTTAGCAAGACGGTTAATTTTCCATACCAGGCCTCACCCGAGGATGTAAAAGAGGTTTACACCCTTGCTTACAAGCTTGGTTGTAAGGGTGTTACTATATATAGGGACGGTTCAAGGTCTGAGCAGGTTTTGAATATAGACAGGGGCTCAAGGACAACAGAATCAAATCTGGATGTAACAGACGGCACCAAGGATGCCATGGAAAAGCACGAAAAAAACGAAGAGCTTGACAAAGTAATAAACCAGCTTCAGCCTGCAAAAGAAAAAATAGCTCCCAGGCCCAGGCCAAAGGTTGTCTGCGGTACAACAACCAAGATACAGACAGGATGCGGCAACCTGTATGTTACAATAAACGAGGATGAGCACAACAGGCCTTTTGAGGTGTTTACCCAGATGGGCAAGGCAGGCGGCTGCGCTGCCAGCCAGCTTGAGGCAGTTGGCAGGCTTGTATCGCTGGCATTGCGAAGCGGCATAGATATAAAGTCAATAATAGACCAGCTTGAAGGCATACGCTGCCCGTCTCCGTCATGGGAAAAAGGCGGCAGGATATTTTCATGCGCAGACGGCCTGGCAAAGGTTATAGAAAGGATCCTGCTTAAAAAAAATAAACCCAATACGACTTTTGCCAAGATAGAGGATATGACAGAAAGCATGGGTAAGGATAAAAACGGCAGGGGCCAGGACTTTGGGGATGAGCAGTATTACGGAAAGACAGCAACAAAGGCAAAGGCCAGCGCTGTGGTTGGCGTCTGCCCTGATTGCGGGGGCGCGCTTGTTTATCAGGAAGGATGCATGATCTGCCACAGTTGCGCCTATACCAAATGTGGATAGTGTTTATTTTATGCTAGTGAGCGCGAGCGGCGTGTTCTAGCTGCTGGCAGCCACGAAGGCTTGCCAGCACAGCGAATGAAATGAGCGAGCAGGCAAGCCGAAGTCGGCTGCCAGCCTGCAGCGAGCATTCCGCAAGATTTTGATTGACAGCCATGCTCTTTTAGGTTAAAATTAGATTAATTATTATTATAATATAATTAACCTTTAAAGGGAGGTGAATTATGGATTGGAGAGCAATCATAATCGAGCCAGCCAGTATAATACTGGATAAGACGGTGGGTTATGCTTATAAAGGCATAGCCATAGCTGTTATACTTATTGTCGGTTGGTTTGTGGCCAAGGCAGTCGAAAAGATAGTTATACGTTTTTTGAAGATTGCACAACTTGATGTGGCTGCTGACAAGGCAGGCGTAACAAAGATACTTGTAAAAGGCGAAATCAAGCATACGCTGTCCGAACTCGTAGGCGCGCTTATTTACTGGATCATAATACTTATTGTTGCTGTAGCCGCCGTCAATGCCTTGAATCTGACTGTTGCCGCCGCTTTATTGCAACAGATAATCGCCTATCTGCCTAATGTTGTTGCAGCTATTTTCGTGCTTGCAGCAGGTATGTTTCTGGCGTCTTTTACCGCATCGGCTATTAATACAGTTGCCATAAATTCAGGCATAGCCCAGGCATCGCTTCTGTCAAAGATAGCGCAGAGCGTTATAGTTGTGCTTGCGGTAATCATGGCGCTTGAACAGCTTAGGATAGCGACAACAATCATAAATCTCATCATACCGATATTGCTTGCATCTGCCGGATTGGCGCTCGGGCTTGCTTTTGGTTTAGGAGGCAGGGACGCAGCCGCTAAAATTATCAAGGAAGCTCTGGATAAGGCAAGAAAGTAAATATTAGCCAATAGTCATAAAAACTTAAGGGGCTCTCCGAAGAAGAGAGCCCCTTTCGGTAAACAAAAATGATATCAAAAAAACGCATCCTATTAGTTGCTTGCTGTTTGTCGTTGGTTATTGTATGCGGCTGCTCTCCGATATCCATTACCGAGGAGCAGAAAAAACAACTCATTTCCGCTGACCCTGTTTTTGAAAAAACCCTCGAGGCAAAAGCCGAGTTTGACAGCCAGATTGCCGAATTGCGCGCAAGGTTTTCAGGAGAGAAAAGTATATACGAATCAAAGGCGGTCATGCTGCGCAGGGAATTTGAGGCCAGGAGGGCGCAGTTTTATTCTGACGTGAATCAGATAAAGTCATATCTTTCGCCTCAGCGCAAAAAGATAAAGGTAGAACTTGATATTGTAACAGAGGATTATAAAAATAAGCTCAGAAACCAGAAGGCAGTAAGGGATATGCTTAACCAGGCTAAATCCATAGTAGACGGAAAGATAAGCGCCACCCTTTCGCCAAAAGACAAGGATGAATGGCGTAAAAGATACGATTCCTTAAGCCAGGAATATGATACTATTACCCGCGAAGTTTCCCTGTTGAAAGAAAAACTCTATATACTTAAGTTAAAACAAAGATCTCTTATTCAGTAATGTATTATCCTTCCCTTAGCGCTGCCAGGACTATCCGGCAAAAAGGTTTTTTAATCCCGTTGAAAAAAGAAATAGATTATAAAGGTTGCCCGCAGGATTTTTATAAAAGCGCCTCAGGCAGTTTTCTCCTGGAGAGTTGCCGTTATAATGTGAATACAGGCAGGTTTTCCTTTGTGGGCGCAGAACCTTTTTTAACCTTTAAGAGCAAGCGGGATAATATAAGCATAATAAGCAAAGGCAGCCAGGAGTCTTTCAGGGCAGACCCTGTAAAGACGTTGCGTTCTTTGTTTTATAAATACAGGTCTGTTAAGCTGCCGGGCATAAACGGTTTTACAGGAGGCGCAGTCGGGTATTTTTCGTATGATTGCAGGCACTTGTTTGAGGATCTTCCGGCCGCAGCGCACGATGATCTGGGAATGTTTGATATCTTTTTGATGTTTGTTGATACATTGGCTGTTTTTGACCATGTGAAAAATAAAGTTTCAATAATATCAAACATATATCCTGACGAACCGTTTGAAAAGGCGTATAATAAGGCAGCGGAAAGAATCGAGAGAATGGAATCGTCATTGCGAGGAGCTCCGACGAAGCCGGAGCGACGAAGCAATCTCTCTTTGTCCGACGGAGTCAATTTTCATTCCACATTCACTAAAGACGGCTTTGAAGAAGTTGTCCGCCGCGCAAAGGAACATATAGCGGCAGGTGATATTTATCAGGCAAACCTGTCGCAGCGTTTTTGTTTTGATATTCACGGGATTGACGCGTTTGAATTGTATAAAAATTTAAGCAGGATAAACCCGTCGCCTTTTGCCTGTTTTATGGATTTGGGGGATTTTAAAATTGCAAGCTCTTCGCCCGAGCGGCTGGTAAAGCTTGAAGGTGACCTGGTAGAGACAAGGCCGATAGCAGGCACAAGGCCGAGGGGTAAGACAGTGTCTGAAGATGCGTCTTTGTCATGCGAGCTTATCCTTAGCGATAAGGAAAGGGCAGAGCATATAATGCTGGTTGACCTTGAGAGAAATGATTTAGGCAGGGTATGCCGTTACGGTAGCGTCAGGGTTAATGAGCTTATGGTAATAGAGCCGTATTCGCATGTTATGCATATTGTTTCAAATGTTTTCGGCAGATTAAGGCCTGAGGCCGACAGGTTTGATCTCTTGGCCGCGGTTTTTCCGGGCGGCACGATAACCGGCTGCCCCAAGATAAGGTGCATGCAGATAATTGATGAGCTTGAACCTGTGGCAAGGAATATTTATACCGGGTCTGTGGGGTATATGGATTTTAACGGGGACATGGATTTAAATATAGCGATAAGGACATTTGCCATAAAAGATGGCAAGGCATATATACAGGTTGGCTCCGGTATTGTGGCGGATTCAGACCCGGAAAAAGAATATTATGAGACCATTTATAAGGCAGAGGCATTATTTGAGGCGATAAATGTTGGAAAGATGCAGCATATTTGAGTCAATGCGCAGTTATAACAAAGAGATATTCAAGCTCGATGAGCATTTAGAGCGCCTGGATGAATCCGCCAGGACATTGGGCGTTAGGTTGTCAGAAAAAGAAATCATAAATTTTAAAAATAAAATAGAATCCGCGCATAAAAAAAGCGCTGTGAAAAATGCCTATATCAGGATAGCCGTACCTCTCTTAAGCAGGAAACCGCAGATAATAATAAAAAATATAAACCCGTATCCGCAAAAATTTTATAAAAAAGGCATCAGCATAATGACGGCTGTTACCAGAAGGCAAAACGCCCTGGTTTCTTTTGTAAAATCCTCTGATTACCTGCCGGGTATCTCTGCTGTGATGGATACGCCGGGGGATCCTGAGGCAATAATGCTTAATGAGAGAGGGTTTGTTTCAGAGGCAACAGTGTCAAATATATTTATTGTTAAAGACAGGCGCCTTTTGACGCCTTTTTCATACGCAGCACTTTTAAACGGCATTACAAGGCAGCATGTTTTTAATCTGGCGGCTGCTTTGGATATTAATGTAATAGAGCAGGATTTTACAAGGCATGATGTTTACAATGCTGATGAATGTTTTTTGACGAATACAACAATGGAAATTATGCCTGTGGTTAGAGTGGATAAAAGAAAAATAGGGAAAGGAAAACCCGGAAAGATAACAAAAGAATTAATGAAAAGGTTTCATAAGGTAGTCCCTCGTGACTAAACGTGATAACTGGTCATTCGGGACAAATTTTCTAAACGGGATAAATGGAAAATTTGGAGGACGAGATGTCAAAAATCAAGACAGCGCTGATAAGCGTTTCGGATAAGGAAGGCCTGGATGATTTTGTAAAGGGGCTTGACGAGCTGGGTATTAAGATTATCTCAACAGGTGGCACGGCAAAAAAGATAGAGTCCCTTGGCATAAAGGTTGAGAAGGTTTCAGAACACACTGGGTTTCCTGAGATGCTTGACGGCAGGGTTAAAACCCTGCATCCTAAGATTCACGGCGGGCTGTTATCTTTAAGAGATAATCCTGATCACATGAGACAGGTAAAAGAGCACGCAATAGAACTTATAGATATGGTGGTTGTAAACCTGTATCCTTTTGAAAAGACTATTGCCAGGCCTGATGTGGAACTGGCTGAGGCTATAGAAAATATCGATATCGGCGGGCCTTCAATGCTGCGCTCTGCGGCAAAAAATTATAAGGGAGTTGTGGCTATATCTGACCCGTCAACATACGCAGAGGTTCTTAAAGAGATGCAGGAAAATAATTGCCAGGTATCTGTTAAAATGCGGGCAAAACTGGCTATGGATGTTTTTAAAAGAACATCGCAGTATGATGCCGCTATTAACAAGTATTTGAATTTGCAGTTTGATTTTAAAGGGCAGAATGTTCCGCGCGAAAGATTCTGCCATGAATTGGAATTAAAGTATAAAAAAGCCCAGGGTTTAAGATACGGCGAGAATCCGCACCAGATGGCGGCGTTTTACGCCAATGATACATGCAAAGAGCCGTCAGTAGCCCAGGCAAAACAATTACACGGTAAAGAATTATCGTTTAATAATATTGTAGATTTGGCGGCAGCGCTTGAGATTTTAAAGGATTTTGATGAGCCTACGGCAACAGTAATCAAACATACAAACCCGTGCGGCCTGGCTTCTGCTGAAACGATTGCAAAGGCGTACAAACTTGCGTTAAATGCTGATAGGTTGTCTGCATTCGGCAGCATAGTGGGATTAAACAGAAAAGTTGACAAGCAGGCCGCAGAAGAGCTTCTTAAGGCGGATTTTATAGAGTGCATAATCGCGCCCGGATTTGATAAAAAGGCCCTGGATATGCTTAAGGTGAAAAAGAACCTGCGCATACTGGATGTGCCGCCATTTTCAGCCAAGCGCGACGAGAATGAATTGGATTATAAGGGTGTAACAGGCGGCATGCTTGTTCAGGACAGAGATCTTAAGGATTTTGATATAGAGAACCTTAAGGTTGCCACAAAGAAAAAACCAACAAAGGCGCAAATGGAGTCATTGTTATTTGCGTGGAAGGTCGCAAAACATGTTAAGTCAAACTCAATAGTTTTGTGCAAGGGTAAGGTTACAGTCGGTGTGGGCGCAGGGCAGATGTCGCGCGTTGTTTCAGTTGAGATTGCAGCGAAAAAAGCAGGCAAATTTGCTAAGGGAAGCTGCCTTGCGGGTGACGCGTTCTTTCCGAAAGAAGATGGTGTCATAGCCGCGGCAAAAGCAGGTGTTAAGGCGATTATCCAGCCAGGCGGCTCAATCCGCGATGCTGAAACCATCAAGGCCGCAGATAAATACGGCCTTGCCATGGTGCTCACTGGCTTTCGTCACTTCAAACACTAACATTAATGACGTACAAACAGGCGATAAAATATCTCGAATCATTTATTGACTACGAGAAGCTCGATAATTATGCCTATAACAAGGCATTTGGGCTTAAGCGGATAAAGGCGTTATTGTCAGCGCTTGACAATCCACAGGATGATTTGAGATGTATTCATGTAGCAGGCACAAAGGGTAAGGGTTCGATCTGCGCGTTTATTGCTTACGCGCTGCGTGAAGCAGGTTACAATACCGGGCTTTATACATCTCCGCATTTGTCGGATTTCAGGGAAAGAATAAGAATATTAAGTGTAAAGCGCAAAGCGAAAAGCGCAAAACTTGACTTTGAAGGCATGATTTCAAAACAGGATCTGGCGCGGCTGGTTGAAAAAATCCGTAAAAAGATCGCCCCGCCGAAGCCGACATTCTTTGAAGTTTATACAGCGCTTGCGTTTCTTTATTTTAAAGAAAAAAAAGTTGATTTCGCGGTGCTTGAGACAGGGCTTGGCGGCAGGTTGGATGCGACTAATGTTATAAGCCCTTTAGTTTCTGTTATTACGCCAATCAGCTTAGAGCACACCAAATATTTAGGTAATACGTTAAAAAAGATTGCAATTGAAAAGGTTGGAATAATTAAACGCGCGCCTGTAATTACTGCGTCGCAAAAGAGAGAGGTTTTAGAAGTTATAAGAAAAAAATGCAAAGAAACCGGCGCAAGCCTCTGTGCGGTAAAAAATTATAAAAAGCGCAGCTTAAAACTTTTAGGCAAGCATCAGCAAATAAACGCAGAGGTTGCTGCCAGTGTAGCTAGAGGATTGTGTTCGTTTAAGGATATAGAAAATGGCCTTAAAAATACCATTTGGCCTGGAAGGTGCGAGGTTGTTCATCATAAGCCATTTGTAGTTTTAGACGGCGCTCAGAATGCCGCGTCCATCGCTGTTTTAAAAAAAGCAATAAAAGATAATTTCAGATATAAAAGATTAACACTTGTTTTTGGCGTTTCATCCGATAAAGACGTAAAAGGCATGGCATCAAAACTTAGCGGTTTTTTTGACGAGGCCATTTTGACAAAATCAGCTAACCCGCGCGCAAGAAGCCCGAAAGATCTGCTGCCATATTTTATAGGTAAAAAAATACAGATAACGGATAATACAAAAGAGGCAATTAAAAGGGCAATGGCAATTGCTTCCGGAAGTGATTTGGTTTTAGTTGCAGGCTCACTGTTCGTGGCAGCAGAAGCCAGAGAATATATAAGGACAAGATGATTGATTCCAGAGATACTATAGCAGCAATAGCAACTGCGCCGGGCGAGGCTGGCATAGGTATTGTGCGCATAAGCGGTAAAAAGGCGCTGGCTATAGCCGATAAAGTTTTTAAGCCCAAGAATGGCAGGAAACCGTCAACATTTAAAACGCGCACAATACATTATGGCTGGGTTATTGACGATGAGGCGCTCTTAACAGTGATGCGTTCGCCGAAATCTTTTACAAGAGAGGATGTGGTTGAGATAAACTGCCACGGCGGGATAATCGCCATGCGCAGGGCGCTTGACTTTGCGTTGGTTTCCGGCTGCCGTTTGGCCGAGCCGGGAGAGTTTACAAAGCGCGCTTTTTTAAACGGCAGGATTGACCTGGCTCAGGCAGAGGCAGTGCTTGATATTATAAGAGCCAAGACAGATTCATCCCTGAAATTAGGCGCCGGGCAATTAAAGGGTTTTCTGTCTTCAGAGATTAATACTTTAAGAAACAGCCTGCTTGAGGCGTTGGCTGCGCTTGAGGCGAATATTGATTTTCCCGAAGAGGAAATTACCCCGGCGGATTCAGGAAAGATCAAAAAGAGATTGCTAAAAACCAGAGAAAAGCTCGACGCTATATTAAAAGCGTCACAGCGCGGCCGCGTGCTTCGCGAAGGCATACATGCGGTTATATGCGGTTCGCCCAATGTCGGTAAATCATCGCTTTTAAACGCGCTATTAAAACAGGAGCGTTCGATAGTTACATCAGTGGCCGGCACAACAAGGGATACGATAGAGGAGATTATTGACATAAACGGTATCCCTGTAAGGATAGTTGATACCGCAGGCATAATAGAGCCCAGGGACTTAGTTGAGAAAAAAGCGGTTTCGCGCTCAAGAAGATATATTAATATGGCTGATATTGTAATTTTGGTATTTGACGCCAGTAGAAAACTAAACAGCCAGGATAAGGCGCTTATCTTGAAATTAAAATCAAAGCCGGTAATCGCCGTAATAAATAAAATAGATTTAAAACAAAGGATAGAAAAGGATAAATTAGCCGGTTATTTTAAAAATATAATCTTTATATCAGCAAGGCGCCTTAAAGGCATAGATTTGTTTGAGAAGGCGATTACAGATTTTATTTATGGCAATAGTTTGATTATCCCGGAACATGCTTTGGTTTCTAATATGCGCCATATAGAGGCGCTTAAAGAGTCCGGTAAATTCATTGACAGCGCATTAAAAGCGATTGATAAGGATTTGGACATTGAATTGGTTTCGCAGGACATAAAGGACGCGTTGGGTTTTTTAGACGATATACTGGGTAAAAGGTTTTCGGAAAAATTACTGGATAAAATATTTAACGAGTTTTGCATAGGAAAGTAGGAGAATAAAATGGATAAGAATAAGATAGAAAAAGCTGTAAAAGCGATATTAGAGGCAATAGGGGAAAATCCCAACAGGGCGGATCTGAAAGAAACCCCTCGTCGGGTAGCGCAGATGTACGAGGAGATTTTTAGCGGTATTAAGCAGGATCCCGAGAAGGAACTGGAAATTACCTTAGACCATAAACACCAGGAGATAGTGCTTCTTAAAGGGATTCCGCTTTATTCGGTTTGTGAACATCATCTGCTTCCGTTTATAGGCACAGCGCATATCGCCTATATACCAAAACAGGGCTGCGTAACAGGTTTAAGCAAATTAGCGCGCGTTGTGGATATTCTATCCAAGAGGCCGCAGGTGCAGGAGCGGCTTACTACGCAGATCGCCGATATTATTATGCGTAAGCTTAAACCGCAGGGGTGCATGGTTGTCATAGAGGCGGAGCATTTGTGTATGTCAATGCGCGGCGTAAAAAAGCCGGGCGTTACAACCGTTACAAGCGCTGTAAGAGGGATATTTAGAGAAAATAATAAGACCCGCACAGAGGCGTTGGCTCTGATAAAAGATAGATGAAAAAAATAAATATTTTCAAATTGTGGCCGCTTATAATTTTTACGTTCGCGCTGGCTGTAAGGTTTATTTTCTTAAACCAGTTTCAGGCCAGCCCGTTTTTTGATGTGGATGTCAAGGGCGTTGACCCGTCGCTTTATCATGAATGGGCAAAGGAGCTTGCCGAAGGCTATTGGCCCGGCTACAGGCTTCTTTACGGCCATCCTTTTTATCCCTATGTAGTTTCTTTTATTTACAGGATATTTGCGGCAGACAGCTATATTGTGACGGTTTTTCAGTGTTTAAGCGGCGCCTTGTCTTCAGTGTTAATCTATTTTATAGCCAGGCGTTTATTTTCCAGGCCAGCCGGGATCATAGCGTCGGTTTTAGCGGCTTTATATGCGCCTTTTTTATTTTACGAAGGCCTTTTAGTCCCGAATACCCTGGCAATATTGTTAAATCTTTCAGCTTTTTTAATGCTTCTTAATATCCTGGATTGGCCCAACGTAAGAAGGACATTTTTGGCAGGCCTGCTTTTGGGGTGTTCCTTGATTACAAACAGCGGCATCGCGCCTTTTATTATTGTATCTTTTTTTTGGATGGTGTTTGCCCTGAGGAAAAATAAAAAAGCCGTTTTTACGCATGCTGCATGTATTTTAGTCGGTATAGCCCTTCCTTTGGCTATGATATCGCTGAAACATTTTACTGCTGAAGGCCGTTTTGATACATTTGGCGCGCACGGAGGCATAAATTTTTACGTCGGCAACAATCCTGAGGCAAACGGCGCATTCAGGGCTCCGATGGGTTTTACGCCGAGCGCAGAAGGCCTGTCTATGGATTCGGCTAAATATGCCTCGGATTTATCAGGCAGGGAGCTTTCAGCTAAAGAGGTCTCGGAGTTTTGGTATAAGAGGGCATTTTCTTATATAAAATCACACCCGTTTCTATGGTTAAAGCTCCAAATGAGGAAATTTATTCTTTTCTGGAACGGCGCCGAACTCGGCGATGTTGCGGATTACTATCTTTCAAAGCAATATTCATCGCTTTTAAAGTTTAATCCGTTTATTTTCGGCCTTATAGGCCCGCTGGGGCTGTTAGGCATGTTTTTGGCAAGGAAAAAGCCAACGCCAGGTGTTTTTCTTTTGTATACGGGAGTTTTCGGTATTATGTCTTCGTGTATATTGTTTTTTGTGAATTCCAGGTACAGGCTTTCTGTGGTGCCGTATCTTTTGATGTTTTCAGGGTTTGCCTTATACAGGCTATGGCAGGAGCTGCGAAATAAAAATTTAAAATATTTCAAGGTACCTTTGGCGCTTTTTATATTATTTTTTGTTTTTTCGAATGTCAGGGCCATATCTGCGGATTCCACAACGCCTCTTTATAACCTTTCGGTGATTTACGCAAAGAAAGAAATGTATGACGAGGCAATAGGCATATCTAAAAAACTTTTAAAACAGGATTGGCAGCTGCCCATGGTGCATTTTAACCTGGGCGTGTGTTACTACGGGAAAAAAGAGATGCCTGAGGCGATTTCCGAGTTTAAACAGGCGTTGCTTTTGTCTCCCGAACATCATGATTCTCACTTTAACCTCGGTATGATATATTATAATGAAACTAAAGACCTTGTCTTGGCGCTTAGAGAGTTTAAATTATCCATAAGAGGCAATGAAAAGGACCTGGCCGCGCATTACTGGATAGGTAAGATATATCAGGATTATGGTAAATTTGACAGCGCAGCCGAAGAGTTTAAGGCAGCGCTTAAGATAAATCCTGAGGTTGAACAAGTTAAAAAGGCCCTTAAAGAGGTGTCAAAATATAACTTGCTAAAAGCCAAAAAATAATATAATATTATAATATTAATGACTAATCCTTTCCTAGAGGTTATAACAAGTAAAATTTCAGTGGTAACTATCTTTGCGTGGCTTTTTGCGCAGTGCATAAAGATAGCGATAGCGCTTATTACTACAAGAAGGTTTAATTTTCGGCTGCTTTTGGGCACAGGCGGCATGCCCAGCGCGCATGCTGCCAGTGTGAGCGCATTGGCGATTTCAGTCGGCAAGACAGTGGGTTTTTCTAACCCTTTATGCATAGTTACCATGGCGTTTGCGTTTATTACCATGTTTGACGCGCAGGGCGTGCGCAGGCAAGCAGGCGCTCAGGCGGCAACGCTTAATAAAATTGCCGAAGAGATTTATTCTAACAAGGGTATACGGCCGGAACGGCTTAAGGAATTGCTGGGGCATACGCCCGTCGAGGTTTTTGCGGGCGCATTAACAGGCGCTTTATTGGCATTTATCATGTTTAAATTTTAAGAAAGGTGCATTTAAATGAACAAGAAGATATGGTTGGCAACAGTATCTTTTGCGGCCGTGTGCGCTATGGCGTTTGCCGGCATAGGCATAAAAAACAATATGCGTAATAGCAAGTTAAAGGCGCAGTTTGCCCAGGCAGAGCAAAGCCAGGCAGGCGGAAATTTGATAGCGGCGCGCGATGCCTACAAAGGTCTTATGCAGCAAAATTTTGACGTGGAAAAGGCCAAAGAGGTCTACGGCAAGATAGAAAAACTTAACGTCGATATTTTATTTTCACCGGTAAAGACAGAGGATAGCGTAATTTATAAGGTTCAGCCCGGAGATACGCTTGATGCGATAGCAAAGAAATACGGCACAACCGTACAGCTTATAAAAAGAGCCAATAATTTAACATCTTCTATGATAAAGCCAGGCGCTGAGCTTAAGGTAAACACGGCAAAATTCAGCATAGTTGTTGATAAATCGCAGAACATACTTACGCTTAAAGCCAATGAGCAGGCTATAAAAACGTATAATGTGGCGACGGGTACTAATAATTGCACTCCTGTCGGGATATTTAAAATAGCCACAAAGATTATTGACCCGCCGTGGTATTCAAGCGGCAGGATTATACCTCCTGATGATCCCAAAAATATCCTTGGTTCAAGATGGATGGGTTTTACTATAAAAAGTTACGGCATACACGGCACGACAGACGACAGCTCCATAGGCACACAGCAGACCCAGGGTTGCGTCAGGATGCATAATAGCGACGTTGAGGAGCTTTATGATATTATACCGGTAGGCACAGAAGTGACTATACTGGATTAGGGGTAATATTATGGTAGGCACAGGCCTTGATTTTGAAAAACCTATAATAGAGCTTGAGAAAAAGATAGAAGAGCTTAAAAGTTTTACCAAAGGCCAGAAGCTTGAGTTTAAGGATGAAATAAAGAAATTTGAGCAAAAGCTTGAAAAGGTAAAACACGATATTTTTGAGAAGCTTACGCCATGGCAAAGGGTGCAGATAGCGCGCCATCCTAAAAGGCCGTATACGCTTGATTATATCGCCGCTATAATGACGGATTTTGTCGAGATTCACGGAGACAGGCTTTTTGCCGACGACAAGGCGTTGATAACCGGTTTTGCAAAAATAGATTCTCATGATATTCTGGTTTTGGGTCATCAGAAGGGCAGGGACACAAAGGGAAATCTTATGCGCAATTTCGGCAGCGCCCATCCTGAAGGGTACAGAAAGGCAATGCGCGCTATGAAGCTTGCTGAAAAATTCGGTTTGCCTGTGATTGTTTTTGTTGATACTCCGGGGGCATATCCCGGTATAGGCGCAGAAGAGCGCGGCCAGGCAGAGGCCATTGCTTGTAATTTGGCTGAAATGGCAAGGCTTAAGGTTCCAATAATAGTTATAGTCATAGGTGAGGGCGGTTCAGGCGGCGCGCTTGGAATCGGAGTAGGCGACAGGGTTATGGTGCTTGAAAATGCCTATTATTCGGTTATTTCACCGGAAGGATGCGCCGCGATTTTATGGAAAGACAGGTTAAAGGCGCCGCAGGCAGCCGAGGTTTTAAAACTCACAGGCCCGGACTTGCTCGAGCTTGGCGTTATAGACGAGGTTATTAAAGAGCCTCTTGGCGGCGCCCACAGAGGCGTGGTTGAAATAGCAAACAATATAAAAGAAACAATTTTGCGTAATCTCAAAGAGTTAAATAAACTCACACCTATAGAATTAGTCAAGGCCCGTTACGATAAATTCCGCAAGATGGGCGTTTTTGAAGAATAAATGTAGCCCCTCGCCGCTAAATGCTAAAGTTGGCGGCTCGGGACAAAATTTTATTGCATAAAATTTTGCCGGAGTGGTGAAATTGGCAGACACGCAGGTCTCAAAAACCTGTGGGCTTAAACCCGTGTCGGTTCGACTCCGACCTCCGGCACCAAAATCTGTCTGCCAAAGGCAGGCAGATTTTGATCCTGTTTCACCAGTTATTACGTTCTAGTGAAACAGGACCTTCGAGTAAACATTGATAACTTGAAATGCGATAGGTCCTGTTTTGCCGCTAGGAATAACATGCAAAACAGGATCAAATTCGCTTTCAGCGAATTTGGGGCTGTGGTGAAGAGGGATCACGACACAATGGCATTGTGTAGTCACGAGTTCGATTCTCGTCAGCTCCACCAATTTTTGCGAAGCAAAAATTGTCCCGAGTCCCTCGCTGCGACAATTTTACGTGCTGGCGGCTCGGGATGAGGGACATAAACTAAACATGTCAGAATATAATTTCAAACAAATCGAATCCAAGTGGCATAAGGCCTGGGAAAAGCAAAGGCTGTTCAGCGTTGATGAAAAAAAGACGCAGAATAAATATTACTGCCTTGTAATGTTTCCTTATCCTTCAGGCGACCTGCATGTAGGCCACGGAAGAAATTATATTATAGGCGATGCCGTGGTAAGGTATAAATTGATGCATGGTGAGAGCGTACTTTCTCCCATGGGTTGGGATGCATTCGGCCTTCCAGCCGAAAACGCCGCCATAAAGTCAAATACCCACCCTAAAACATGGACCCTTAAAAATATAAAGCGCATGAAAGAGCAATTTTACCAGTGGGGCTGCGGTTATGACTGGGACAGGGAGATCGCATCCTGTCTGCCGGATTATTACAAATGGACGCAATGGGTATTTTTAAAACTTTATGAAAAAGGCCTTGCCTACAGAAAGTTAGGCGCAGTTAATTGGTGCCCTTCATGCCAGACAGTGCTGGCGAATGAACAGGTTGTAGGCGGCAATTGCGAGCGCTGTTCGACAAAGGTTTTAGATAAGGATCTTGAGCAGTGGTTTTTTAAGATAACAGAGTATGCAGACAAACTGCTGGAAGACATTTCACTTTTGAATGACTGGCCTGCGCGCGTTAAGACAATGCAGGAAAATTGGATCGGCAGATCAACAGGCGTGCAGATAGATTTTCCTGTGGATGGCTCGCAGGAAAAATTAACCTGTTACACGACGAGAGTTGATACTATTTTCGGAGCCACGTATATGGTGCTGGCGCCCGAGCATCCAAGTGTGGCAAAATTAACGGTAAGCGCGCCTAACAAGGCGCAGATACAGCAGTTTATGCAAAAGGCGCGCTCGCAGTCAAAAGTGGACCGCTCATCGGCGGATGTTGAAAAAGAAGGCATCTTTAGCGGCCGCTATGTTATAAATCCGGTAAACGGGAAAAAGATCCCTTTATGGATTGCCAATTATGTACTTACAGAATATGGCACAGGCGCGGTAATGGCTGTGCCTGCGCATGATCAAAGAGATTTTGAGTTTGCGAAAAAATATAATCTGCCGGTAGAGATAGTAATAGTTCCAGACGGGCATATGGGGTCAGGTTTAAAACCTGACCCCATATGCCTTAAAGAGGCCTACGAAGGCGACGGCATACTGGTAAATTCCGGGCAATTTAACGGCCTTAATAACCGTGACGCAATGGAGGATATTGCTGACTGGATACAGGATGAAAATACAGGCAGGCGCGCCACGCATTACCGTTTGCGCGACTGGCTGATTTCACGCCAAAGGTATTGGGGCGCGCCGATACCTATAATTTACTGCGATAAATGCGGGGTGGTGCCTGTGCCGGAAAATCAGCTGCCTGTTTTGCTGCCTGAGAATGTTAAATTTAAACCGTCAGGCGATTCGCCGCTTAAAGATGTAAAAGAATTTATAAATTGCAAATGTCCCAACTGTAAGAGTAAAGCCCGCCGCGAAACAGACACAATGGATACATTTGTTGACTCAAGCTGGTATTATTTAAGGTATCTTTCGCCTAAAAATAACGCAAAGGCATTTGATGCGGACACTGTGAATAAATGGCTGCCGGTTGACCAGTATATAGGCGGCGTAGAGCATGCCATATTGCATCTTTTGTATTCGAGGTTTATTACAAAGGTTTTATATAATTTAGGCCTGATTGGTTTTAAAGAGCCGTTTGCAAGGCTTTTTACGCAGGGTATGATAACTAAAAACAGCATCAAGATGTCAAAGTCCAGGGGTAATGTAGTTGCGCCTGATGAATTGATAGAAAAATATGGCGCAGATACCATGCGGCTTTACACGCTTTTTATAGGACCGCCTGAAAAAGACGCTGAATGGAATGACAGGGGCGTTGAGGGCGCGTGGAGATTTTTAAACCGGGTATGGAGACTGGTTGATTCAGTAACATCGGCAACGCTTAATTCTAGTTCTCAGGATTTAAAGAGAAAAATACACCAGACAATAAAAAAAGTTACAGAAGATATAGAGGGCGGTTTTTATTTTAATACAGCTATAGCCTCTATAATGGAGCTGATAAACGAAACATATAAGTGCGCCAACGAGATTATGGGGTCAGGTTTAGAACCTGACCCCATAATCCTGAAAGAGGCAACGGAAACAATCGTTTTGCTCCTGGCGCCGTTTACGCCTCATATATGCGAGGAGCTCTGGGAAAAGCTTGGCCATAAAGGCAGTATATTCAAGGCCTCATGGCCTAAATATGACCCGGGCCTTATACAATCGGAAACCATTGAGATAATTATACAGGTAAACAGCAGGGTGCGCTCTAAGATAGTCGTGGCCTTAAACACCGCAGAAGAAGAGATTAAGCGAATAGCCCTGGCTGATGAAAAGGCAAAGATATGGATCAGCGATAACCCCATAAAGAAATTCATACTAATCCCGAACAAACTGGTGAATATAGTAGTGTAGAATGAAGATTAAGAATTTCTCCGACAAGCTTGTCTGGGCAGCGATCACTGTATATGCTGCTTTTTTTTCTTATATATCCATCCTGAAATACAATAATTTTATCTATAATGATTTTGACCTTGCCATAGACGCCCAGACGCTGTGGAATATTATCCACGGCTCAACGTATAGCTCAATACACGGAATAGTTTTTTTAGGCAATCATATGCGGCTGATTCTTTTTTTGATTGCGCCGTTTTACGCCATCTTTAAGACGCCGGTGTTTTTACTTGTGCTGCAGTCTATTTTGCTTGGCCTGACCGCCTATCCTTTATACAGAATCGCAAAAGGTAACCTTGATGTAAAATTTGCCGTTGTTATCGCGTTGTCATATTTATTGTACCCGGCGCTTATGTATATGAACTTGTTTGAGTTTCATCCTACGGCGCTCGCAACATGTTTTTTGATGTTCATGTTGTATTATTTTTACACGGACAAGTTTCTGAAATTTTGCGTATTTGCAGGCCTGGCATTAAGCTGCCAGGAAAATATACCTTTATTGCTTGCGGGTATGGGTATTTTTTCTTTGTTTGTGAAAAAAAGCGGAAAATGGATTTTTGCCCCAATAATTGCGGGCGCGGTTTATTTTTACCTGGCGGTATTTAAAATTATGCCGCATTTTAACAGGGGGGCAATAGATTTTTTTAGTTTATACGGGCATATTAATATTTTAAATCCCGCCGGAGCGGTTATTATGATGTTTTCGCCGGAAAACACCTTTTTTTTATTCCAGTTATTTACTCCGGTATTATTTATGCCTCTATTCTATTTGCCGCTATTGGCGGTTGCCTCGCCTATATTTTTGCAGCATATGTTGTCCTCAAGATTTATGGAACATACTATTTTCTATCATTACTCAGCAGAGCTGGTGCCTTTTATATTCGTTTCGGCTGTTTACGCAATAAAAAGAATAACAGTATTTATGGACAATAATCAGTCCCAAAGGGCGTTTTTATGGGCCATAGCGCTGGCTGCGATTTTTTCATCCGTGCATTTCGGGCCGCTGGGTAATATATTAAGAAGTATAGAAGCGTGGCGTAATGCCCGGCCGGCCGCGTTGGAAAAAGACGCTTTGTTGAGGCGGATACCGCCTGATGCGTCGGTTGCTGCGACTTTTGAGTTTTTGCCGAAGCTGTCCGGCAGGAAACATCTTTATTCATTTCACCATTTTTATTCAGGTGAAAGCACTTTATCGCAAAAGAAATACCCGTTGCCTGAAAAAATAGACTATGCATTGATCGATTTCGGCGACAAGCACACATTCGGCGATTTTCGTTCACCTAGCAGCGCAAAAAATATAAAACATTTTTTCAGAAAATACCGCCTCAGGCAGATAACCTCAGCCGGCGAAACAGCGCTTTACGAAAGCCATTAATATGAACAAGAGTATTTTAATCCGGAATATCGTGATAATTGTTTTAGCGGCTGTGATTCTCGGGCTGCCCTTTATTAACCAGGCATTTCATATAGACGATACCAATTTTTTATACATAACAAAGCAAATACTTAAAGATCCGTTAAGGCCGTATTCTTTTAATATAAATTGGAGGGGCGCCGATGAACGTGCTTTTGATATACTGGCTAACCCGCCATTGTGCCCGTATTATTCCGCGTTAGCGATAAAACTGTTTGGTCAGTCGGAGCCGGCGCTGCACGGCGCATATTTGATTTTTGCCGTCGCAGCAGGGTTATTTATGTTTTTCTTAAGCCGGCGTTTTACGCGCCATGCATTGATTTGCAGCCTGTTAATGCTGGTTACCCCGGCATTTATGGTTATGTCGCATACAATAATGCCTGATACCGCGCTTTTGGTTTTTTACCTGGCAGGCATAACATTGTTTATATACGGGGTTGATAAAAACAGGCCGGGATTTTTGGTTTTATCAGGTATTTTTATGGGATTGGCAAGCCTTTGCCGCTACAGCGGGCTGACGGTATTTTTTATAGTGATTATGTATATCGCGATACAGCGTAAAAAGTTTAAGGCAATCATATTGATACCGTTTTTTACAGGAGGCCTGATATTTTTAGCATGGTGCGCGCATAATACTATTTTTTACGGCAGAATGCATTTTATGGCTGCCAGCGGTTTTCAACTGGTTACTTTGACTGCTGAAGATATATTCTGCAAGATAGAGGCGCTGTTGTCTTATATCGGCTCCACAAGCGTGTTTTTTGTGTTTTTGATAGTTGGTTTTTTCACGGCGCGCTATAAAAAGATATTTTTTATATTGGCTGCCCCGTGTTTTTACCTGGGAGTTATTGCTGCCATGAAATACCATGCAAGCGCGCTTCAAATTATATTTATATCTATTTTTATGCTTTCATCATTGCATTTTTTCTTTATAGCCATAGACAGTATAATCGCCCAAAAGGCGAAGAATATAAAAAAAGATTATCTTTTTCTTATAGGATGGGTGTTTTTTATAATAATTTTTACAGGGACCATATATTTCTCCGCGGTAAAACATATTTTATTATTGCTGCCGGCTTTTTTGATATTATTTGTCGTGCTAATAGAGCGGTTTTGCGCAAGATTCGTAAAAATCTATCTGGCGGTCGCGCTTATTGCCACGTTTTTGTGCGGCATATCGGTTTCATACGCGGATTTTATGTATGCGGATGTTTACAGGGATTTCGCGTATAAAAACGCGTTAAAATATAAAAATTCCTCCAATACCGTGTGGTTTGCCGGGCACTGGGGTTTTCAGTATTACATGGAAAGCCTCGGGTGCAAGGCGCTTACATACGACGACAATTCGCCAAAAAAAGGAGACGTGTTAATTATGCCTGTTTTAATAGCCGAACACCAGTGGCCTTGTGAGCTTTTGCAAAAGAGGCTTAGTTTATTGGATGTATATGGCTATGGATTAATTTTTCCCATAAGAACCATGAATGCCAGAAAGAATTTTTCTTTTTATACTAACATAATGTTAGGTTACAACCCTGGATTTTTAGCATATTATTTTAGCAGCCAGAATTTAGAGCAATTTGTGGTATATAAAATCATGTGAGGTATTTAATGAAAACAATTGCAGTGTTGCCGGCATATAACGCCGCAAAGACGTTAAAAATAACATTGGATGATATCCCGCGCGATTGCGTGGATGATATTATCCTGGTGGATGATGTAAGCCGGGATAACACCGTCGATGTGGCGAAACAGCTTGGGATTAAGCATATTTTTGTGCATGAGAAAAACACCGGTTATGGCGGTAATCAGAAGACATGCTACAAAGAGGCGTTAAAACTTGGCGTTGATATTGTGGTAATGGTGCATCCGGATTACCAGTATGACCCCAAGATGATACCGCAGCTTATTGAGCCGATAAAAAAGGGCGAGGCAGATGCGGTGTTTGGTTCAAGGATGATGAAGGGCGGCGCGCTTGAAGGCGGCATGCCGCTGTGGAAGCATAACGCCAATATACTCCTGACAGCGCTTGAGAATGTAATTTTACGGACATATCTGACAGAATATCATTCCGGTTTTAGGGCGTACAGCGCAAAACTGCTTAAGGCAATAAAGTTTGAGGATAACTCGGATAATTTTGTGTTTGATACAGAGATAATCGTGCAGATATTGTTAAAGGGCTTTAAGATAGATGAGATACCGATAAGGACGCGCTATTTTCCCGAGGCATCAACTGTCAGGTTCTGGCAGGGCACAAGGTACGGCCTGGGTATTCTAAGGACAATGCTGAAATATATATTACATACGAAAAAGATTGTAAGTTTTAAACAGTTTATGTAACTATATGGGGACACCTCTTAAAGAGGTGTCCCCACCGACTGGTAACTGTTATGACAAAGCAGGAAAAACTTGTAATATTATTTTTAATAGGGCTTTTGGTTCTTGGGCTGGCTGTCAAGTTTTACAAGGCGCACAGCGGCGTACCAGTTTTAAAAGTTGAAAAGATAGATATAGATAAAATAGAAAAAGAAACAAGGTCAATCAGGATAAATACTGCTACAGCAGGCGATTTTGCGCGCCTGCCGGGCATAGGCCCGGCGCTTGCCGGGAGGATAGTGGATTACAGAGCTAAATTTGGGGCTTTTTCCGCAAAGCAGGATATAAAAAATGTAAGCGGTATAGGTGAAAAGAAATACGAAGCCATAAAAGATTGTTTAACGGTTGATTAATGCGAAAAAGGCCTTTATTTTTTGCTTTTTTGGCGATATGCGCAGGGATATGGATATGTGAAACCCTCCTTCCTAATCACATCAAAAATTTCACAACAACAGGCGAAATCTACCTTACGGCAAATATAGTAACAGACCCAGTCCATAAAACAGATGCCTACGGCAGGGCAGCGGTAACTTTTACAGCAGAGGCTGTCAGTATCGGTAAGGCCCAGTCAAGCGCGCGCGGGCTTGTTAATGTTACAAGCTACGATGAAAAAGATGCAGCGCTTGAATATGGCGATTATATTTTAATCAAGGGCAACACGAGCCGTCTTAGAGCACCATATCTGGCGCGCCGCGGCATATATTCGGCAGTGACGGTTAATAAAAGCGGGTTCATATCAGTAATTAAAAAAGGCAGCGGCAGCTGTTTTACCAGGAATATTTTTAGATTTAAGAATAAGCTGAGGATATTAATCAGGGAACATCTTCCCGGCGCAGAGGGCGATGTTTTAACCGGAGTTTTGTTAGGCGAGCGTTCAGCAATAGAGAATGATTTAAAGGGGAGGTTTGTTCAGACAGGCACAGTGCATATTCTTGCCATAAGCGGGTTGCACGTTGGTATTATAGCGGCGATCTTTATTTTGATGTCAAGGTTTTTTTATGTTCCAGTGCGCGTGACATATATAGTAGTGCCTTTTTTGCTGATAGCATACGCTGTGTTGACAGGCGCAAACACGCCTGTTACAAGGGCAACGCTGATGGCGTCCAGTGTATTAATAGGCAGGGCGTTTAACAGAAAAGTTGATATTTTAAACTGCCTTGGCTTAGCGGGTATTTTTCTTCTTTTAATAAATCCAAAGATGCTGTTTGACGCGGGTTTTCAGCTGTCTTTTGCCACTGTTATTTCCATAATTGCGCTGGCGCCGGGATTAGAAACGGTATTAGGCTGCGATTTTGAAAAAAACAGGGTTATTGATTATTTGAAACGCTCGATAGCGGTTTCACTGGCAGCGTGGTTTGGAATTATACCCATTGTAGCGTATCATTTTAATATGATATCTCCCGTATGCATACTTGCGAATATACCGGCTGTTTTTCTTTTATCCCTGATAGTAGCGTCGGGTTTGGTATTTTTAAGCGTCGGCCTTACTGCGCCTTTTTTAGCTCACTTTTTTGCCGGCGCGGTTGAATTTTTTATAGCCGCGCTGATAAAGGCAGTGACTGTGTTTTCAAATATGCCGTTTGCGTTTTTCCGGACGCACCCGTGGAATACTGCTGAAATAATCAGTTTTTATATCGCCCTTGCGGCGATGGGATTGACTTTGTATAAAAAGAACATTCGAAAATACCATGCCGCGATTGCCTTATTGGTATTTTTAAATATATCGGTTTGGGGCGGCGTTTTACGATGTACGAAATACGACGTACGATGTACGGTTCTGGACGTCGCCCATGGCGATGCGATAATGCTGGAATTTGCCGATGGCAGCTGCGCTTTGATAGATGCAGGTAAAAAAATACGCGGTTTGGATATGGGCGAAAGGGTTATTGCGCCTTATCTGTTAAGCCGCAGGATAAAAAGAATAGACGCTGTTTTTACAACGCATAACGACAATGATCACGCCGGCGGCATGGATTATATTATTAAGAATTTTAATGTAAAAAACAAATTTGATTCTTATAATCTTAAATTCGGCGATAAGATAACAGGTTTTAAGGGCGCTGATATCCTGGTGCTTAACCCGCCGGATGAGCGTTTTCGCGCGGTTGGAAGCGAAGAAAATGAAAATTCACTTGTTCTTAAGGTTGTATCCGGCAGCCGGTCTTTTATATTTTGCGCTGATATCCAGGATCAGGCCATGGCCTCGTTGTTGGCATATCCGGGTCTGCTTAAGTCAGATGTAATTAAAGTCGCGCATCACGGGTCAAGCCTGTCTGGCACAGGCGAGGTTTTTTTAAAATATATAGCTTCTAAAATAGCCCTGGTAAGCGCCCCTGCCGGCGAAGTATCCGAAAAGCTTATCAACCAGCTTGTTGAGTCAAATTGCGCAGTTTATATAACAGGGCGCGACGGAAATATAACAGTGGAATTGAATAACGGTAAAATATGTTTGAAGTTTAATTAGAAATAGAGTATAATAATAGCACTTATGGCAAGAAAAAAGAACAATAAAAACAGGCTTAAAGAACATATTCACGGCTGGGCAGCTTCCTGTAAAATCGGAAAGGTAATAACCTCTAATTTTAATCTTGAGGAGGTACTTTCTGTGATTGCCAGTATTGCCTCTGCCGCGACCGAGAGCGTTGCCGCAAGCGTGATTACAGTTTCAGTAGGCACAAAAGGCGTTTGCGCGCCTGCGGGCTTTGGTATAAATAAGGATGTATTGCTAAAAGGCCCTTTTGAGTTTGAAAAGCGCGTTATACACCATTTAAACCATACGAAAAAGATATTCGCAATAGACGATATAACCAAAAAGGCCAAGTTCAGGTATCCGGCGTTTTTAGCCGACGGTGAATTCCTTTCATCGTTTTGCGTGCCTGTTATTTTTAACAGGAAGCTTCTGGCAGCGCTTATTCTTTATTCCGGCAAAAGGGCCAATTATACAAAGATGTATTTAAAAACATCATCCGCGCTGGCTTACCAGATAGCCCTTGCTATTCAGAATTACCATTTATATAATAATATGCACGTTAATTATTTTAACACCATCAGGTCGCTTGTGCTGGCAATGGAGGCAAAGGACCCGTATACCAAAGGCCATTCTGAAAGGGTTACTGAATATTCCCTTATAATAGCTAATAATATGAGCCTGGACCCGCATCAGGTGCAGATGATAAAATACTGCGGGCTTTTGCATGATTTGGGCAAGATCGCTATAACCGATACAATCTTGAACAAACCTGACAGCTTGAATGATGAAGAAATAAAAAATATACAGAGGCATCCGGCAGAAGGGGCGTCAGTTTTGTCGCCTTTATCTTTTTTGAGGCCGGGCATACCGATTGTAAGGCATCATCATGAGAGGTTTGACGGATCCGGGTATCCGGACAGGCTCAAGGCCGAAAAAATACCGCTTACCGCGCGTATATTAGCCTGCGCCGACGCTTATGACGCTATGACCTCTGACAGGCCATATAGAAACAGGATACCGAAAGAAGAGGCTTTTTTGGAACTGAAAAATAATTCCGGGACGCAATTTGACCCGCAGGTTGTAGATGTTTTTATAAAGAGCATGATTGGTGAACAGGAGAATACATGAAGAAGACCGTTGTGAAAATTTTGGCGTTTATGTTATTTTTATTTATTTTTGCCGAGCCGGCTGGCGCTTTCTGGGTGTGGACTCCTAAAACAAAGAAATGGGAAAACCCGAAACAGGCGCCCAAGGATACGCCAAAATCACAATTTGAGTTTGCGATGTCTTTTTTTAACGCGCCTAACTATAAAAGGGCGCAGGCGGAATTCAGGAGATTATTGAAGGCGTATCCTAATTCTGAATTCGCGCCGGAGGCCCAGTATTATGTCGGGCTTTGCTACCAGAAAGAGGAGCAGTATTACCAGGCATTTGAATCGTATCAGAAGGTTATAGAGGCCTATCCTTACAGCGAAAGAGTTGATAAGATAATTGCAGAGCAGTTTGACATAGGAAAGCTTTTTTACGACGGCTACAAATCAAAGCTGTTTGGGCTGGCTATATTACCGTCGACAGACAAGGCGGTTGAGATTTTTGAAAAGATTGTTGAGAATTCGGCTTACGGTAAATACGCGGATTCGGCGCAGTATTATCTGGGCTTAAGCTATAAAAAAATGGGCCAGCATAAAGAAGCAATCGATGCGTTTCAGAAACTGCTTGACGAGTATCCGCAGAGCAAGCTTGCCGAAGAGGCGAAGTTTCAGATAGGCCAGTGCTATATGAAAGCCGCTCCAAAGCCGGGGTATGACCAGGCTAACACGGAAGAATCCATCAGGGAATTCAAGGAACTGGTGGAGTCAAACCCTGAAGGCGAAAAAACAACCGATGCAGTAAAGATACTTGATAAATTAAAAGAAAAGAAGGCCGAATCTATTTATTCTACAGCCAAGTTTTACGAAAGAATATCCAAGTTTAACAGCGCCCAGCTTTATTACAAGCAGATCCTTAATGAATATCCCAAGACAACCTGGGCCGTCAAGGCGCTTGAGCGCCTGGAGATACTGAAGAATAAGAGGAAAATCAAATGAAAAATTTCAACAGTAACGTCATTGCGAGCGAACGAAGTGAGCGAAGCAATCTCCTTGGATCGAGGAGTTTGCTTCGTCGTGCTTCGCTTTGCTCAGCACTCCTCGCAATGACGATATCAGCGTTTATTATTTCCGGCTGCGGTTATACCAACAGGTCTCTAATAGCCCCCGACGCGGATACCATATTTGTTGATACTTTTAAGAACAGTATAGACATAACAAAAGAAATTACCGTAAGACAGAGGTTCAGCGTTTATAAACCTTTTATTGAAGTAAAGGTTACCAATGCTGTTATAAAAAGGATACTGTACGACGGTAATTTTAAGATAGTAAACAGAGATTTATCGGATTTATTGCTTACGGGAGAGGTCATAGGTTACCTGAGGCAACCTTTAAGGTATTCTGACGCAAAGGATATCTTAGAATACAGGCTCAACGTTATTATAAATTTTAAACTGCAGGATTTAAAGACAGGCAAGGTTTTGCTGGATGAGAAAAACCTTACGGCCGATACGACATATTTTGTCACAGGCAAGTCAGCCAAGTCAGAAGATTCCGCCATAGATACCCTCCTCGAGGATTTATCAAGAAGAGTTATAAGCCGCATAGTCAACCGCTGGTAATTTTATGATATACCTTTTTTTAGGCAATGAGCAATTTTTAAAAAGCCGGGCGCTCGCTCTGCTTAAGGCGAAAGCATGCGCCGGGGCTTCATCTTATTTGAATTACAGGGAATTTTCAGTCGAAGAAGCCGGCCAGGATGATTTTAAAAACCTGCTGGATGATGCCCGCACAGCCCCCTTTATGTCTAAACACAGGCTTTTTGTTATAAGGGGCGTTAATGATCTTTCGGAGGCTCAAAAAGATGAGCTTGGGCTTTTTATGGAAAATAAACCCAAGAGTACGGTGTTGGCTTTAGTTGCAGGCGAGCTTAAAAAGGAAGATATAATTTACCGGGCTGTTATGAAGCGCGGTAAGATAATGAATTTTGACGCGTTTTCCAAGGACAAATTAAACCGATGGATCAACGAGAGGTTTGCGCAGCTTAAAAAACGCATAGAGCCGGCTGCGTTGAAACTCCTGATAGATAATGTAGGCGTTGACCTTACGCAGCTTGATTTAACTGTAGAGCTTGTGGCTGCCTTTACAGGTAAAAGAGATAATGTAGTGGTTGCGGATATCGAAAAATTAACAGGCAAAAATCTTGAGGTTACCGCTTTTGCGTTAACCGACGCCATAGGCGCCAAAAATGCGAATGCGGCTTTTAAGGTTTTAAATGCTATGGAAAAAGATGCAGGCGTTGTGCCTCAGCTTGTGGGCCTGTTAGGGTGGCAGCTGCGCAGGATATGGAGCTCTAAAAAATCCGGCAATAGTTTTTTAAGGCAGGGCGATAGATTTTCTACAAAAGAGTTGGAGCAGGGGTTCAAATTACTGTTAGAGCTTGACAAAGATATTAAATCAAGCCCTGTAGAGTCATGGAGGGCCTTTGAGCTTTTAGTGGCCAGGCTTTGCTCTTAGGGTTTAGTGGTTTTATTTACGCTAATTTGCTGATTTTTTTCATATAGCGGGATTTATTTCTTGAGGCCGTATTTTTGTGGATTATTTTATTTGAAGCGGCCTTGTCTAATTTTGAGGCGAGTATTTTATAAAGCGTTAGCGCCTCGGTTTTATTAGAAGAAGAGATAAATTTTTCCATTTTGCGCAAAAGTGTCCTAAATTCCGATTTTATGGACATATTTCTTTGCCGTCTTCTTTCGCTTTTACGCAATTCTTTCCACGCAGATTTTTTAATTGGCATTTGTTCCTAACCCCCTGTAATTTAATGATTTACAATATGTTTGTTGGCGGGGGCACTTCTTTAAAAGGTGTCCCCACAAGTATTTAAGTATAGCATAAAATAATTTTTGTGTCAATTTTTTTCTTGACATGCATAGGCCGTTGTGTTAAAATTGTCAACCTAACATTAATCCAATAAAACAATCAAACCAATAAATAAAGGAGGGGTTTTAAATGGAAGTGATTGTAAAAAATAGTTATGAGGAGATGAGCAAGCTGGCTGCGGAAATGATTGCCAAGATTGTCAGGTCCAAGCCAAACGCGGTTTTAGGCCTTGCAACCGGAAGCACCCCGATAGGTACTTATAAGGAATTAATCAGGATGCATAAAGAAGAGAAGCTTGATTTTTCAAACGTAACAACATTCAATCTGGATGAATATGTTGCCTTGCCGCCGACACACGACCAGAGCTATCGTTATTTTATGAACGATAATCTTTTCAATCATATCAATATAGATAAAAAGAAGACGCATGTTCCCGATGGAATGGCAAAGGATATTCCGGCTTTCTGTAAATGGTACGAAGAGCAGATTTTAAAGGCAGGCGGTATAGATGTGCAGCTTTTAGGTATCGGCGGAAACGGCCATATAGCTTTTAATGAGCCAGGATCAAGCCTTGGTTCCAGGACGCGCGTTAAGACGCTTGATGAAAAAACAATAAAGGACAATGCGAGATTTTTTAAGACAATAGACGATGTCCCAAAATACGCAATAACCATGGGCATCGGCACTATAATGGAGGCAAGGTCGCTTATTTTGCTTGCAAACAAGGAAAATAAGGCGGACGCGATATTAAAAACTGTAGAGGGGCCGATTACAGCAATGGTTCCGGCAACTATAGTACAGCTTCATCCGAAGGCAACCATCATAACCGATAAGGCCGCGTCAAGTAAGCTTACAAGAGAATACGCTGAAGAGCCGAGCGTGTTAAAGAGATAAAACAATATATTTGGGGACAGGTTCCTTAAGGAACCTGTCCCCATCTAGTTCATGAGGTGATATATGCAATCCGAATTAATAAATAGCGTATCAAAAGTAAAGCAGTTTTTAGGTAAAGCTACCCAATCGGCTGCAACCGGTAAAAAGGCCGAGGCCTTAAAGCCCGAGCAGATAGCTGTTCTTGAAAAAAACGGAAATTTTTGCCATGACTGGAAAAAAGTAAAGGTGGCAAAGAATTTTAATCCAAACCGCGTATTTAATTGTTATTTTGACGGCAAAGTTACACTTGGCGTTTTTGTTGAAAAGATAGAGGTGTCCAAGGGGATAATATTAAGCAGCGGTTTATATAACAGCAAGATAGTAGATTGCCAGATAGGGGATAATGTTTTAATAAGCGATGTAAAGTGCCTGGTGAATTATGTTGTCAAAGAAAAGGCAGTGCTTTTTAATAATGGTATTATTTCCTGCGCCTCGCCGTCTGTATTCGGCAACGGCACAGAAGTGCCTATTGCCATAGAAACCGGCGGCAGAGAAGTAAAGCTTTATGCCGATATAACTATTGACGAAGCCGCTAAAATAGCCGGTTCGCGCCACGATAAAAAGTTATTGGCAGAATACGAAAAAAAGATATCCGGATTCGTAAAAAATGTTTCTTCGGTTTGCGGTATAATAGAAGAAGGCGCCGTAATACGCAATACCCAGAAGGTAGCGGATACATTTGTCGGAGCGTACGCGGTTATTGATAATGCTGTTATGGTGAAAAACACAACCATACTCAGCAACAAGGACGAAAAGGCCGAGATTATAGACGGCGCCTACGTAAAGAATTCAATTATACAATGGGGCAGCGAGGTTGCCTCCGGCGCCATAGTCGATTCATCGTGCCTTACAGAACATTCGCGCGTGGAGCGTCACGGCAAGGTTACCCAGTCAATACTTGGGCCCAATACAGGTATAGCAGAGGGCGAAGTAACAGCCTCTCTTGTAGGGCCGTTTGTGGGATTTCATCACCAGTCGCTTTTAATAGCGGCATTCTGGCCTGAAGGAAAAGGCAATGTCGGTTATGGCGCGAACGTTGGTTCAAATCACACGTCAAAAGCGCCTGACCAGGAGATATGGCCCGGAGAAGGCGCTTTCTTCGGCTTAGGCACCAACATAAAATTTCCTTCGGATTTCAGCAAGTCCCCCTATACCATAATAGCGTCCGGTGTAAACGCGCTTCCGCAGAAAGTTACTTTTCCGTTCTCACTGATTAATTCCGCTTCGCTTTCTTTAGACGGCATATCCCCGGCATTTAACGAGATAGCCCCGGGATGGGTTCTGTCGGATAATATTTATACCATAAAGCGAAACGAAGGAAAATACCAGAAAAGAAACAAGGCAAAAAGGTCCAAGTTTGTTTTTGAAGTGTTCAGGCCTCAGATAGTTGACCTTATGCTTGATGCCAGGCAACGTCTTATAGATATAAAGTTTAAGAAGAATTATTACACATTTAAGGATATCCAGGGCCTTGGCAAGAATTACCTGCTTGAAACAGACCGCGCAAGGGGTGTTGAGGCATATACTTTTTATATAAGGTATTACGCGCTTTTGGGTTTAAAGAAAAAGCTTGAAGAGCTTTTAGCAGGCAAAAAGTCGGCATTTAAGAAAAATTCAGGAAATGTCCTTACGCTTCATTCAAAGGATAAAAGATGGGAGCACGAGAGAAAGATACTTATCCAGGAATTAAAGGATAAGAGCGCTGTTGAATGCCTTGATATTCTAAGCCAGATGCAGGAGAAGATAGCCAGGGATGTCCAGGTATCAAAGGAAAAGGATGATAAACGCGGTGCTAAGATTATATCGGATTATGCGTTTGCGCACCCTGTGGCTGCGGATGACAGTTTTGTAAAGCAGACCTGGGATGATACAAAGAAGATGCAGCGTGAAATTTCCGCTTTGATAAAAGTGGTAGGTTTACCGAAAAAGAAGAAGTAATGCATGTAAGAATGGGGCCAGGTTTAGAACCTGGCCCCATTCTTTAAGATGGCCGCATAACAAAAAAAGTGCCAGGCACCCTTAGCGCAAAAGATTAACCTGTCGGGGGCGCCAGGCACTTTTTTTATTGGAATATTTTCTTGTAGGTTAACAGGAATCGGCGGTCTTCAGTGCCTGCGTCCGCTAGAGAGTCATCCTGGTCTTCGCGGTAAAGGAAGCTTGCGGATATCCTGTGGTCTTTGGACATCTGATAAGTGGCGTCACAGGCGGCTGTCCATACTGAGCGGTTTCCCACATCCCTGTTGTCATCAAGCTGGTAAGTGAAATAAGGCGTAAAATTTAATTGAGCGCCGCTTTCAAAGAAATACCTGCTGAAAGGCCATGAGAATGTTGTTGAATATATGTTTGCTTTTTTATCCTGCAACATGCCTGTTTTATCAGAATCCGCCTGATAGCTGTATCCGAATGACAGGTTTGACCCCGCCCATAAATACAGGGCCGTGCTTACATTGAAATAGTTCTGCCTTCCTATAGTGCCTTCAGAGCCGTCCTGGTCTTTTTGCGTATTTGAGTGCATGTATTCGGTTGAGAACAGGACCATGTCAGTTAATTCCTTTGCCATTCTTATGTTGTAGATATTTGTATAAGTCTCGAAGGTTTCTATGTTGTCAACAGCGCGCCTTCTTGTATAGGATGTGTTAAGGTCAACGCCGTAAAGCTGTTTTGCCAGTTCGAATATGATGTCCCTGTCAGAGACATCGTTTGAGGCGTATTCGCTTCCCGGGACAGAAAGCGTATTCATAAATTTTAATCTTATAGCGCTTTGAGGAAGCCAGTTTTCCATCTCAGGGACGAATCTTAAAGCGCCTTCGTAATTGGTCTGGCGGTTTGTTTCTATTTCGTTGTCCCTGTCAAGGTTATTCCTGATTCTGGAAAAATTCATGTCTATATATATCGGGTCAAAATTAAACGGCCTGTATTCCAGGTAATTTTCTATTTTTTCCCTGTCAGATGTTATGCCGGCCAGCCATGTGGTGGTGGTTGCGGCAAGGTCTGAATAGGAGCGAAAGTCTGACCCTATTCGTTCATATGAGTTTATAAGCCGGAATTTCGGCACCTGGATGGATGAATATATGTAATGAGCGAAGTCCTTAAGTTTTTCGTCGGTTACAAGGATATCTTTATCTGTGCGGTCTTCGTCGCTTGTTGAATAGGCGTTTTCTGTTTTTATTTTCCAGGTCTCCGGCGCCACATCTATATGCTGCTCAACCGAATAAACCCTGTTTAGTTTTGGGTTGTAATTAGGGTCTATCATGCGCACTCTTTCAGAATCCTTTAATTCCATATAAGAGACGCCTATTTTATACCTGTCGGAAACCTTATAAAGATCTCTTGCGCCGAATACCTTGCGCGGGTATATGTAGCCATTGTCTCTATTGGTGTGTTGTTGTGTTCTGGCAAGAAAATGAGGGACAGCTCCCCAGAGGATCCTGAATTCGTTGTCATCATTTTTAAGCGCGTAATTTACGCCCCTGTAATAAAGGCCTCTTAATGTATATCTGCTGAAATTTGTCGAGGTGTCGCCTGCTATAAAGGCCGCGCCGTTGGGGTTGCTTAATGAATACATAATCCTGCGCAGCCTCGCGTCTTCATGGCTGTTATCATGATAGCGCGCGTCAATAGAGATATTGCTTTGCCATTCTTCACCCAGCGGTTTCATAAACACCTCACCCGGCGCCGGCTCTTCGATGGCTTTATATACCTTTATCTGCCTTTGGGCGGTTGCTGTGTTGCACGCTAATTCCGAACTGTCTATTACTGTCAGGATTACGGTATAGTCGCCTTCTTTTTCATATTTATGCCTGACTACAGGCAGATTGCTTGTTTCTCCATCTCCGAAATCCCAGTAAAACGAAAGTTCCTGGTCATCCGGATCGTATGAACTTGTCGCGTCAAATATAAATTCATTCCAGTCAAGCCCGCGCCTGGGTTTTGGCATTTTTTTGGGCACTGATGGCAGCTGCGCTCTTAGAATATCATCCATCCTTACGTGTTCGGCAATGAAAAAACCGTCAGGGTTAAAACTTGGGTCTGCTGAATTTCCCACATCCCTGTTGTTATATCCGAATGTTGTCTGGTTTATGAATCTTTTATAAGGTTTTCTACGGTATTCAATAACAGGTTTAAATGCGTCTGTAACCTCTATTTTTTTTCTGGCCATGACGGCGTTTTTGTATCCGTTTATTTGTTCCTGCAGCTCCTGCTCCGATATTCCGTTTTCGCTCATATTGCGCCATATCTTGTCTATATATTCTTTTGCCGCCTTATTATCAGGGTCAAGCCGCAGTATCATTTCAAATTCCATCATAGCTTCTTTCATATTTCCTGAATCATAAAGATAACAGCCTCTGGCTATGGCAAGGTCAACCTGGCCCGGCTGCGGTTGAAGAGCAATAGAAGAGCCGGGGCCAAGGCAAACGCTCAAAGATATGAGTATAGCGAATATTTTTTTAACGTTCTTATGCATCATGGCGAATAGATCTCAAGAATCATGGTTGCCGAGTAATTTCCTTTTACTGTTGCCGGCCCTGCTTCTGTAGCGAAATACACGCTTATAGGGCTTGTCAGGGTAAAGTCCCCCGTAGGATTCACATCCGTAACGTATTGAGTGTCGTAAATATCCTGGCCTATCAGGTTTCTCCAAGTTGCCCTGTCAGATGTCATTTCGTTGTAATCAGGTATCCTTATCCATGCAGCCTTATTTTCATATCGTTCTCCGCTATCTAAATAAGGGCCTATCCAGTATGTGTCATCATCAACAGTCGGAGGCCCTGACATCACTGTATCCCATCCCATCTCCTGGTCATCAGGGGGATAATTCAGGCACCATGTTTTTATGGGAAGGGTGTATTTTCCGTCAGATGAAACAAGGCCCGCAGGGCTGCCTTTGTAAACAGAATCTTCTATGCCTCTGTATCTTGTTGTGTTATCCGTATATATGCGCATATACCATGGCTGCTGATGGTGCATTACGTTATATAAAAAGAAATCCCATTTAACTTCAAGCGGCGCCGGGTGCATATGCCTGCCGTACGGGATTACGCCAAAATCAATCATAGTTGGAAAGATTTGAAGTTTTTCAGCTGTCGGGTTTGCGCCGACGCGAACAGGGAATGCGCCGTATTCTCTTGAAAGTTCGGTTTCAGTAATGCCGTCTTCAGAACCGTATATGACAAGCGTTATAGTGTATTGTCCGGTAACTGCTGTCCAGTTTGTTGTGCTTTTAAATGTTGCGCCCGGCGCAAGTGCGGCTGTTGATGTTGCTTCGGCAGGATAGCTTTCAACTCCATTGCCCCTGCTTGTTAATATTACCTGCACATATATATATCCAGGAGCCGCTATTGCATCGCCGGCATTCTCTATGGATGTGGTGAATATGATCTGGTTGCCTGCAGTAGTGTTTTTATGATAATTATAACCTATAACCCTTGCTGACTGCGCGCCAAACGCATGACTATGCAGCAATATTAACGCAGAAAATAATATAGCCATAATAATTTTACGCATCACTTAACCTCAAATTCGCTGCTGTTTTGTATAAAATCGCCATTGCCCATATCTACTGTTGCAACTACGGTATATTTATTTTTTTCAGGCGCGTTCCATTTAGCAGAAAACTTTTCAGCAAATCCCGCGAATATCGGCAGCGCCTTGCCTACCGGTATCTTTTTGACAACGGCTTTGTTCTCGTCTAATATTGCAAGGATTATAGCAGGCCTTATGTGCGTTGTGCCTGTGTTTTTGACGGATACGGAAAAATCAACACTTTTTTTATCTTCCGATTGTAATGTTGCCAGCTCTGTTATTGAGCATGAGCGGACAAGGGAATTTTTTATTGTAACATAAACAGGCATGTTTATCCTTGGGGTTATTTTTACCCTGACCTGGCCTTTTTCTTTGGGGTTTATGGGTTCAGGCTGCTGCTCTTTGTCTATTAATACGGATGCCACGTATTCGCCTTTTGAATATGCGGGTATTTTTATCGAGTATTGTATTTCCTGTTGTTTTTCTTTTTCAACCTTTATTTTATCCGGGTTTAAGGATATCCATGCCTTGCATGAAGGCGCATTACCAGGGATGATATACCGGTATTCTCCGGCTGAAAATGACAGATCTATGTCTTCATCGCCGTGGTTTTTAATTGTTATATATCCTGTAATGGTTTTATCGCTGACAGCCTCAAGTTCAAGGCGCATAGGGTCTATTTCAATAGAGGCCAGGGCAATAGAGGAGAGAGTAAAAAGTAAAAATGAAAAAGTAAAAAGTAGAAAAATAAAACTTTTGATTTTTGACTCACAGTTTTTTATTATGGGCATGTGATTATCTCCACATATAAATTAGCGGTATAGTTTGTCGCTACGGCGCGTTCATCAAAGCGGCCCCTGAATTTTATAGTAATAGGCGTTTGCGCTGTCATGTCGCCGATAGTGTTGTCATCTGAATCAAACAATATTCCGTTACTACCCGATACCCATGCCTCGTTTCTCGGGTCAATGCCCATTATTATACAATCGGTGTAAGCGCCGGCCTTATTTAATTTGTCAGGCCTGTATGTTTTGTATTCCGGCTGGCTGATGTCAGGTATTGTTTTATAGCCTACGGCATTCATTGTGGGTATATCGATCATAAGCGGTATTGAGAATCTTCCGTCAGTAGATATCAGGCCCTGATTGCTTTGTGGTTTTACCGAGCCTGCTATGCCGGTGTAGTTTGTGTTATCTGTATATATGCGCATGATCCACGGGTATTCGCCGTTATAGGTGCCTTCAATAACAATTTTTCCTATCTCTTGTTCGCCGGCATTTTTGATGTCAAAGTCCAGCTTACCGGCAAAAGAATATGTACCGAAAGAATTTACTTTTCCGCGCGTTGGTATGATGGCGCGCTTGGCAAAAGATGTTTGAGCGTCAAGGCACATAATAGATGTAATTATAAATATTAAAAGGATAGTTTTAGTTATATTTTTCATTTTTTTCTCCGCTGTTTTTGTAACTTTCGTAACGTTCTGTAACTTCTGACAGATATGCCTGTATATCGGCAAATGTTTCGTATGGTATATGAGCCATTTTTTCCCTAAGACAGTATTCAGTCAGGTGATTTTTGGTAAATGCCATGTCTGCGTATTTGACAGGGCACCTGTCTGTTGTGCTGTCGCCTATATATATAATATAATACCCTAAAGACATGTATCTGCGCAAGTGCATAGTTTTACAATTACCGCAGAGCGCGCAATCATCGCTGGAATAGGGGTTTTCTATGCGCAGTTTGTTTTTCTCAAAAAGCAATTTGTTTGAATAATACGGTATGCTGCCCAAGCCGTATTTTTTTAATATTGTGTCTATGCAAAGAGAAAACCCCCCGCTTACTATAACGAATTCATAGGATTCTCTCCGGCAAAACTCAAGGAACTGTTTAAAATGCGGGTCTATCTCGATCTCTTCGTTCAGCAGGCCCGCTATATTGTCTCTTGTGGCCTGTTTCGGGTCGCATAGATCAAATTCCTGCTTTAATCCAATGCGGTTGCCGAATACTTCTTTTAGTATCTTTTTTTCGATAAGATGCCAGGTATTACCCGCGAATCTGTCAAGTATCTTTACAAGGGTGTCCTGCCTGGTTATTGTGCCGTCAAAATCGCAAAGTATCAATTTTTTCATGCAATATAAGCTACCTTTTTATTTTATTAAATAGGTAGTTGTCTATTATACCTTATATTATACAATATTGTCAAATTATTTCTTGTTAACCCCACCCGTGAGCGCGAACGCGTTTATTTTCACTGCAGGCGGCCACGAAGGGTGGGCAGCACAGTCCCGCATCAGCGGGACGAGCAGCCCACCCGAAGCCGGCCGCCTGCCTGCAGCGAGTATTCCGTGAGCAAATTACTTGACATTATATGCTATATTTGATATATTAACTGCCTATATGAAAATAACCCTGATTGGTAAAATATTTATCGCGGCTTTATTTGCATTTTTGATATTCCTTCCTGCATCAACTCATTCTGCTGACTCGAAGGTGGTTTTAAACTTCTGGGAGTTCAGCGTGGGCGAGGAATTGATGCGTTCACTTCTTGATAAATTCCAAAAAGAAAATCCTGATATAGAGGTTAAGCTGCAGCAGCTTTCATGGGACTACGGATTTGACAAGATAGTGCTTTCCGTAGCTGCCAATAACGCTCCTGATGTCTGCGAGTTGGGCACTGACTGGGTGCCGAAGTTTTCATCAAGCGGGGTTCTGCTTGATGTTACAGACCAGATGACGGATATAAAAGACCAGTATCTTTTATGGGAGGCGGTTACATATGATGGCCGGCTATATGGCGCGCCATGGCTTGCCGGCACAAGGGTGCTTTTTTATAACAGAGACCTGTTTTTTAAAGCAGGCCTTAACCCTGATAATCCTCCGACTACATGGGAGGAGCTTAGTTATGCGGCAAAAAAGATAAGCGATATAGGCCCAGGCATTTATGGATTTGGTATATTCGCGGCTGAGCCGTATGCTCCCTGGCAGCAATTTCTCCCCTTTGCATGGGCTAATGGCGCAGATGTGCTTTCTGAAGATATGTCAAAATGCATCCTGAATTCTCCTGCCGCTGTTGAGGCGTTGAAGTTTTATGACAGCTTAAAGTCGTATTCTATTATTGAGCGCCAGCCCCAGGTAAATATGCTTTTTGCCAAGGGCCAGGTCGGGATGCAGATATCAGGTTTTTGGAATTTTACGCTTATACCAAGGCAAAACCCGGGGCTTAATTTCGGGGTTGCCATGCTGCCGAAGCCGGCAAAAAACAAGGGTTTCTCTGCCGCCTTTGCCGGAGGAGAAGTATTTGTTATACTGAAAAAATCAAAACATTCCAAAGAAGCCATTAAACTTATGAAGTTTTTAATGCGCGAAGAAAATGCCCTGGAGATAGTCAAGGTTCAGCACAATATAGTGCCGACCTACAAGGATTCCATAAATAGCTCGTATTACCAGACTCATCCGAACGAGAGGATATTTTTCCAGCAGATGCTTACAGCCGTTGCGCCTCCGCCGCATCCAAACTGGGTTTCAATACAGGAAGAGGTTACAAACGCCATAGAGAATGTTGTCGTCGGAAACATCAAGCCGAAAGCCGCGCTTGACCAGGCAGCTGCCAGGATAGACAAGATACTCAATCAGCGCGTAGCGGTGGACAGGTTCTCGGATAAATTTGTTACCATCCTTATATGCGTTTTCATAGTGTTGTTTTCAGCGGCATTTTATATAAGCAAGAAAATAAGGGGTATTAAGCCTGCATACAGGTTTGCAATAGTAAAGGATAGAAGCACCCTGTTTTTTCTCCTGCCGTGGCTTGTTACATTTCTGGTATTCGGCATATATCCGTTAATATACTCCATAGTTATAAGCCTTTCTGAATACAATCTTTTAAGCTCGCAGATGTCGTTTATAGGCCTCAGGAATTTTATAGAAGTTATAATGGACCCGGCGTTTCGAAGCTCAGTCCTTCATACTATGTTTTTTGCCGCAGGCACAATACCCATAACAATGTGCCTGGCATTATTTTGTTCAGTGCTTATAAATCAGAAAGTGCCGCTGAAACAGTTTTATCAGGCGGGTTTTTTCCTTCCGGTGGCCACATCTGTAATTGTTATAGCGATGATATTTACGTATCTTTACGCTCCCGGGGGATTTTTTAATTTTGTGCTTACCAAACTGCATATAAAGCCTCCGGATCCTACGTGGCTTATGAATACAAAGCTTGCTTTACCGTCTATAATGTTTATGAATGTGTGGGCGAGTTTTGGTTATTACACGGTGCTTTTTTTGGCCGGTTTGCAGACAATACCCGAATCATTATACGAGGCAGCGTCCATAGACGGCGCCAACGATTGGCAGAAATTTATCAAGGTTACGCTTCCGCAGCTGCGCCCGATAGTATTATTTGCCATTGTTATAAATACTATAAATACATTGCAGGTGTTCCCTGAGATATTTGCCATGACTCAAGGCGGGCCTTTGGGTTCAACCACAACCATAGTTTATTATCTTTATGAAACAGGTTTTCATAAGTTCCGCATGGGCAATGCCGCGGCAGTAGGATATCTTTTGTTTTTTATTATACTTGGTTTTTCGCTTTTACAGATGAAGTGGCTTAAAATGGGCGAGCAGATTGGAGAGTAATGGTAAATAAAAATTCATCGGTGTTAATAGCGAGCATAATAGTCCTTACGATTATGCTTATCCTTACAATGATACCGCTTGGGCTGATGTTTTATACATCAATAAAGACAGGCGGCACATTGTTTGAGTCCGTCGAGAATATACTGGTGGCGGATTTTGATATTGGCTCTACCAATTCCATAGGCGGGCCCATAGCGACAAGGCAGGCTCAGCAGGCCGCTATTACTACCGAATTTATAGATGATAAAATAAGAAGCGGCAGATTCTTAAGCATAAAGGCCGATACTTCAAAAGGCGGGGACGCGGTTTTCTGGACAAGGCTTGGCCAGGATGTGCGTAAGTTTGATACGCTTGAATTTAGCTGCCGCGGGGCCTCAGGCGGCGAGAAATTTTTTATTGGCCTTGAGGATGTCAAGGGCAGGGCCGCAGAGGTTGCGGTTGATAAGTATATGCCAGGGGGGCTTAAAACATCCTGGCAGAAAATAATCATACCGTTTAAAGATTTTGATATTTTAAAGATAAATCCGGATTTAAGGGAGAAGATCGCGGAAAATTTTTATATAAAATTCTCTTCCGGCGCATCATACGCCGTAGAGATGGATGATCTGCGTTTTGATTTTAAGAAATTTACGTTTAATAATTATATTGACGTTTTGATAAGCGGGCCTTTCGGCAGGTATTTTTTTAACAGCATATTCATTACTTTCTGCGTTGTTACGGGCAATATGATATTCAGCTCCATGGTCGGTTATGCCTTTGCCAGGAAAGAGTTTCCTTTTAAGAAGAGTATATTTATGATTGTAATAGGTTCGCTTATGATACCTACGCAGGTCATAATGGTGCCTGTTTTTATTTTAATCAAAAACCTCGGATGGCTAAATACATACTGGGCGCTCACCCTGCCGGCATTATTATGCCCGTTTAATATATTCCTGATGCGCCAGTATATAAGTAAACTGCCTATATCTTTAGAAGAAGCGGCCAGGATAGACGGTTGTTCTGATTTCGGGATATTTTTCAGGGTTGTGCTTCCGCTGGCGCGCCCGGCATTAGCCGTTATAGGCATAAACGCCTTTATGGGAAGCTGGAATACGTTTCTTTATCCTTTTATTTTAACCAATACGCCTCAAATGCGTACCTTACCTGTAGGCCTTGCGCTTTACAAGAGCCTGCAAGGGGTTGATTGGGTGCATCTTATGGCCGGCTCCTCAATCACCGCATTACCGGTTATCATCGTCTTTCTTATATTCCAGAAAAATATCATCGCTGGCCTTACCGCAGGCGCAACTAAAGGATAATTAGTCAAAGCCATGGGGCAGGTTTAGAGGCCCTGCGTTTGCTATAAAGCGTTTTAGAATTTGCTTGACAAATTTGTTTATGTAAAGTATACTTAACAGTTGTTAAGCGGAGGCAACAAAGATATGCCCATAGAAAAGAACCTGGACGATATATTAAATACAAAATCAAAGGTAAAAATCCTGCGGCTGTTTACATCAAGAACCAGTGATTTCATGGCATCAGGAAGAGAGATAGCAGCGCTTATAGGCGTAAGCCCGCCTGCAGCGCATTCCGCCCTCAAAGAGCTTTATAATCTGAATATACTGAAGCGGGAAATTATCGGCAAACAACACCTATATAAGATAAATTCTTCGAATCGCACTGTAAAAGATATCTTGCAGCCGGCTTTCAGAAAAGAAGTCTTAATAAAAGAAGATATAAAGAATTTTCTTCTTAAAAAGATAAAAGATTATAAAATAGGTCCGTCAATAGTTTCTTTAATTTTTTACGGAAGCATCACTAAAGGCAAAACCCATCAAAATAGCGATTGCGATGTTGCCGTGATAACAAAGGACAGCTTTTCAAAGAAACGAACGGAAGATGTGTTTATAGGCAAGATTTACAGTGATTTTTATAAATATTTTGGATTTTCCTTGGATACGTATATAAAGACTTTAAAAGAGTTTAGAGCCCGCCGCGATAGAAATCTTACTCCGGTTTCTGCTTTGATGAAATCTTATAATGTGATTTATGGAGTTGATCCGCATAGGTTATAAACAATATGACTTCCAAAAATATAAAAATAAAAGAAGAAGACAAAACTGCCGCAAGCGATTATCTTAAAAAGGCAAAAGATAACTATTCAGCTATGGCAGTAGCTTTAAATTCAGAGAATTTTAACGCTGTCGGAACACTGGCTATCCAATGCGCCATATCTTCGGCAGACGCTATTTGTATATATGAGAAAGGTATTCGTTCTATTTCAAGCGATCATTTCGATGTCTGCGATTTAGTTAGTTCCGTTACTTTGCCCGAAGCAAAAGAGAAGGCAGGTATTCTCCGAAAAATAATCAGCAAGAAAAATTTGATACAATATGAGAGGCGCAATATACACAGATCAGAAGCCGATGAACTGGCCAAACTGGTAACAAGATTTCATCGATGGATTTGTGATAACATTATAGAATTATGATTATGTTTGCATTAAAAGGCGCGGTAATAACGCCCAAAGAAATCATTAAAGACGGTGTCGTTGTCGTTGGCGACGGGAAAATCGTTTATGCAGGGGTGTCAGGGCATATGGGGTCAGGTTTAGAACCTGACCCCATATGCGCAACAGTCATCGACTGCCGCGGCAAATACATCTCACCCGGCTTTATCGATGTGCATGTTCAGGGCGCCGGCGGATACGATATTCTTGACGGCACATACGATGCGGTAAATGCGATTGCCAAAACCCTGGCAAAAAACGGCGTTACCGCATTTTTAGCGACAACTGTATATTCAAAAAGGGGTCAGGCGCTTTTTTGTGCGGTGAAAGAGGCGATGGAAAAAGGCACAGACGGCGCCGAGGTGCTGGGTACGCATCTTGAAGGGCCGTTTATCAGCCCGGCGAAACGCGGGATGATAAAGCCGGAAAACATCAAAAAGGTGCCAGGCACCAAAAAAGGTGCCAGGCACCTTTTTGATATCATTGACGCCTGCGATGGTTCGTTGAAGATGATGACTATCGCCCCGGAGATACCTGGGGCAATTGATATAATAAAAAAATTGAAGAAAAATAAAGTTGTTGCTGCAATAGGCCATACAAACGCGACGTATGAAGAGGCGCTAAAAGGTTTTGACGCGGGCATAACGCACGCAACACACATGTTTAACGCAATGAGCGCCTTGCATCATAGAAAGCCCGGCGCTGCCGGCGCGATCCTGACAGATGATAGAGTCAGCGCCCAGCTTATTGCCGACGGAAAACACCTGCATCCTGCAGTGGTTAAGCTTGTAGTTAAACAAAAAGGGCCTGATAAAATCGCGCTTATCACAGATTCAATGTCAGCGGCAGGATTGCCGGACGGAAAATATGTTTATAATGGATTAAAATATGAGGCAAAAAACGGTTTGGCTGTTTATTGCGGCGCGGATACGTTTATCGGCACTGCATTGACACTTAATAAAATTGTAAAACGTATAGTTGATATGGGTATAGTTGATTTAAAAGATGCAGTACGAATGGCGAGCCTTGTTCCGGCAAAGGTTTTAGGCATAGAAAAGAAAAAAGGCTCGCTGGAAGTTGGTAAGGATGCTGATATTGTAGTGATGGATAAAAATTGTAATGTTAAAACTACTATAATCGCGGGAGAAATCATAAAATGAAATTAGGTGTTAGTTATTTTGGCTCCAGAATGCCGGATGATGTTGCGGATGATATGAAGGCAATCAGGGATAATAGATGTAATTTCGTTGTGCATACATTTAGCGAAGAGGATATGGAATTTTACCCGGGCACAATGGAAAAGATAGTCAAGGCATCCAAAAAAGAGGGCCTTGAGGTTTGGATTGATCCCTGGGCAGTGGGCCAGACATGGGGAGGCGAGAGTTATTCTAATTTTATAGCCAAAAATGTTGACGCGATGCAAAAAAATGCAGAAGGCGGGCTTTTGCCTGCGGCATGCCTTAATAATCCGAAATACAGGAAGTTTATGACGGAGTGGACAGATGCCGCTATAAAGATAGGGGCTGATAATATATTTTGGGATGAGCCGCATTTTTATCTTTATCCTGAAGCCGAAGGTTGTAAGGGTTGGGCGTGTAGGTGTGACATATGCTGTGATTTATTCAAAAAGCGTTTCAGCAAGGATATGCCGGTGGTAATGGATGATAATGTAAGATTGTTCAAAGAGGATTGTTTGGTGGATTTCCTTAAATTCCTGTGTGATTATGCCAAGACAAAGAAAAAAGATATCGTAAATTCTATGTGCTATCTTCCGTTTGAAAACACAAGCACATTCACCGATTGGTCAAAGGTTGCCAAAATAGCTTCCTTAGATATAATAGGCACAGACCCATATTGGCGCAAGGGCCAGACAGAGCAAGAGATTGTAAAAAGGGTTGGTGGGCAAGCTGAAAGAATAGCCAAACTGGCCAAGGAATATAATAAAGAAGGCCAGATATGGATCCTGAATTTTAATATAGCAAAAGGCAGAGAGAAAGACATAGAACTAGCCATTGAAACCACACATAAAGCAGGTATCCGCAACATTGCCGCATGGAGCTATTACGGCACATACCAGATGTCAAATCTATCCAGCGATGACCCAAAAGCAGTTTGGCAAACCCTTGGCAGGATGTACAAGAAATTACATTGACATTAAGCCGGTAAGATGTTATAATACTTTTTAAATTAATATAAAATCTATTAAAAATAATGAGGTACAATATGAGAAATCTTGAATCTGAAGGCGAAATATTAACAGATAAAGAACGAAAGAATCTGGCTATACTTGAAACCGTTAAGCGCAGCGGCCCTATAAGCAAGGCCGATGTGTCCAAGATTACAAAACTCAACATAGTAACGGTTTCAAACTATGTGAATGATTTTGTTGAAAAGGGTTTAATCCTTGAGAGGGGCCTGGATGTATCAAGCGGCGGCAGAAGGCCTACAATGATAGAATTAAACCCAAAGGCATATTATGTAATAGGCATAGATCTGGCAGTAAACAGGATCATAGGCGTGCTTACAGACCTTGATGCCAAGGTTATTGCCAAGGAAAAGGCGCCAAGGCCAAAGGATAACGCAGAGGCTGTTATAAATACGATTGTTGATATAATAAGCAAATTAATAAAAGTTCCTGATATAGATTCCAAGAAAATAAACGGCATATGTATAGGCGCCTCAGGCGTTATTGACAGAGAGGCAGGCACAGTGCGCTGCACAGAGGGAATAGCAAGTATATATGTTCCTGTAAATACTCTGCTTGATCAGAAATTCGGCATACCAGCCATGATGGAGCATGATGCCACAGCAGCGGCTTACGGAGAATGGTCAGTGGGCCTTGGCACAGATGCAAGGGTTATGCTTTATATGTACTCAGGCGTTGGCTGCGGAATAATAATAAACGGCGAGATATACCGCGGGGTAAGCGGCACAGCAGGCGAGGTAAGCTTAAAAGAGTTGCTTGATTATTCAAGTAACTGGGCGCAAAACAGCATTATGTTAAAACCGTGGGATTTAAGCCTTGGAATGCCTGATGAGGCAAAAGAGGCCTTTAGCAAGCAGGCTGATTCAAGGATATTCAAGGAAGTAAATTCTGATTTGACAAAAATCACAACAGATGTTATATTTAAGTCCGCCAAAGAGAACGACCGGCTGGCGATAGAGCTTCTTGAAAAGGCCGGAGAACGTCTTGGCGTTAGGATATCATTTTTGGTTAATTTGCTTAATCCGGGGGTTGTTGTTATCGGAGGCGGCATAGAGGCTGCAGGCCCTCCTCTTATAGATGCTATAAAGAGGATGATCAAGACTTGTTGTTTTGAGGAAATGGCAGAGGCGGTAAAGATTATACCCGCAAGGCTTGGAGAAGATTCTGTTGCGATCGGCGCAGCCAGCCTTGTTGTCAGAAAAGTATTCGCGCAGGCATAATCCGAGTTTTTTCGTCATTGCTTGGTTAATATCTTAAACTCAGCAATGACGTTTTTATGATACAGCCGTTAGTCCCTCGCCACTAAACGTGATAGCTGGTGGCTCGGGACAAATTTTAAACCAGAAATATTCAACTGTAAAATTTGGAGGATTTTTCGCATGCAATATGGGCATTTTTCAGACGATAAAAAAGAATACATAATAACAAATCCCGATACACCAAGGCCCTGGTTTAATTATCTTTTTAACGGCGTTTATCATAGTTTAGTTTCGCATACAGGCGGCGGGTACAGCTATTTAAAGGATCCTAAATATCATAGGCTTTTGCGTTATGACCATTTAAGCACAGACCGGCCCGGCCGTTATATTTATGCCAAGGATCGTTTGACCAACCAGTTGTGGTCGCTGAATTGGCAGCCTGTAAGAAAAAAACTTGATAAGTGGGAGTGTCGCCACGGCATAGGTTACAGCGTTATATCCTCCGAGCATAACGGCATAAAATCAGAGATTACTTATTTTGTGACAGAGAAGGACCCTGTTGAAATATGGCATGTAAAGGTTGAGAACACATCCAAAGCCCAAAAAGATATAAGCCTGTTTCCGTTTGTTGAGTTTATCTGCGGAGACGTGGCCCTTGAGATGCACTATAGGAACATACTTTGTTTATATAATGAAGCAGACTTAGACAAAAAGCTTAACACCATAGTCGCGTTTAAGCATTCTTTTAAGGAGAATATAAAATACGGGTTTGGTTTTTTTGCCACAAGCGCCAAGACAAAAGCCTATGACTGCCGTAAAGAGGTTTTTATAGGCAGGTATAATGATGTGGATAACCCCGATGCGCTTAATAACGGCGGCTGCAAAAATACATCGTGCCGTGGCGAGGATATGGTGGGTGTTTTTCAGGTAGATCTTTCGCTTGCGCCCGGGGCAAAGGATGAATTTGTCGTTGTTTTGGGTTGCACCGAAGAAAGAAAGGATATACGCTCGCTTATTGAAAAATACAACAATGTAAAAACAGCGCAGAAAGAGCTTCAGGCAATAAAGGAGTATTGGCAAAAGCAAATAGATAGGATTTATGTCAAAACCCCGGACGAGGATTTTAATACAATGGTAAATATTTGGGGTAAATACCAGCTTTTCGCCATTACGCACTGGCGCGGCACCTCCCATTATCACGGCGTTGAGGGAGGGCTTGGTTTTAGAGATACTGCCCAGGACGCAGAAGGCCTTTTGTCAGTGGATATGGATCTCGCGCGTAAAAAACTGGAGAAGATATTGTACTACCAGTATAATTCAGGCCACGCTGTGTCAGGATTTTCCGATATCGAGGGCACATGGGAAAATCAGGGCCAGGCAGGCGTTGTAAAAAAAGCGGACGTTGCGGTATGGGTGCCATATACAGTGCTTTCTTACGTGAAAGAAACAGGAGACGTTAAATTTCTCCAGAAAGAGATAGAGTTTCATGACGGAGGCAAGGCGACTGTATACGAACATATACTCAGAGCGGTTCGTTATATCTATTCACAGCGCGGCCAGCACGGGCTTCCTTTAATAGGCCATGCTGACTGGAATGACGCGTATGACGCGGTTGGCAGTAAAGGCAAGGGCGAAAGCGTATGGCTTGGCATGGCGCTTTGCCGCGCGGCAAGCCAGATAATGGAGCTCGCGGATTTTATAGGCGATAAAAAGGTTTCAGGGGAGATGAAAAAGATTTATGACGAACTCTATGAGATTGTAAATAAAATCGGCTGGGATGGTAGTTGGTACTTGGCGGCGTTTAACGACGAGGGAAGAAAGATCGGTTCAAACGCAAACGAGGAAGGCAAAGTCCCTTTAAACAGCCAGACGTGGGCTATCCTTAGTGGTATTGCCACAAAGGAGCGGCTGCCGAAGATACTTGATAAGATAGATAATTATCTTGATACAGAATACGGCCCTGCGCTGTTTCTGCCCAGTTATACAGCGTATAATCCCGGCATAGGCCGTGTTACGGCTTTTGCCGAAGGCACAAAGGAAAATGCGGCAGTATTTTCACACGCCTGCGCTTTCAAGATAGTGGCAGATTGTACGATAAAAAGAGGCAAACAGGCTTATGATACATTTAAGAAACTCATGCCTATGAGCAAGGCAAAGGAGGACCATGACAGGTATAAAGTAGAGCCGTATGTCTGGTCAGAGTATGTTATAGGCCCGGGTTCAAAATACCGTTTTGGCGAAGGCGCGTTTACGTGGAATACGGGTACCGCGCCATGGATGTTTACAGCCGCAACAGAATGGATACTCGGCGCGCGCAGGGAGCTTAAGGGTTTATTGATAGATCCGTGCCTGCCGAAAGAATGGAAAGAATGTTTTATCCGCCGGCCTTACAGGGACGCGGTATATGAGATAACCATAAAAAATCCCAACGGAGTTGAATCAGGCATAGAGCAGATTACTCTTGACGGCAAACAGATGAAAACAAATTTGATAACTCCGCATGCAGACGGCAAAACGCATAAAGTTGAAGTCGTCATGGGGTCTACCCGAAAGGCATAGGCCATGTCGTTAAAGATAGGCGTATCAGGTGTCAGGGGGATTATAAATGATTCCCTGACCGAAAAGGTTATCAGTAATTTTGCAAAGGCATACGGTACTTTTGTGTCCGCATCTATGGGGCCAGGTTTAGAACCTGGCCCCATACTTATAGGCCGCGATACGCGCACAAGCGGGAAATTTGTGCGCGGTATTGTTATAAATGGCCTTTTGGCAACAGGCCATAGTGTTATTGATGTTGGTTTTGCGCCCACGCCAACGGTTTTATTTTTAACAAAACATTTAAAGTCCGCAGGCGCAATAATTATTACAGCGAGCCATAACCCCGAGCAGTGGAACGGCCTTAAATTCGTCAGGCCTGACGGCACATTTCTGACAAAAGAAGAAGTTTTCTGTCTGTTGGATATCTATAATAATAAAAAGTTTAAACTCTCCGGCAAAAAAGGCGGCGTTACAGAGAAAAAAGACGCATCAAAGGCGTATCTGGACGCGATTTTAAAGGCAGTGGATGTCCAGGCAATAAAAAACGCAAGGTTTAAGGTAGTACTTGATTATTGTAACGGCACAGGCGCAGTAACTACGCCGTATCTTCTTGAAAAACTCGGATGCGAAATAGCAGCTATAAATACATCACCCGACGGAAAATTTGCCCACAACCCGGAACCAACACCCAAAAACTTAGAACAGCTTTGCGTTTTTGTCAGAGAGTCAAAAGCGGATATTGGTTTTGCGCAGGACCCTGACGCGGACCGGCTTGCGGTTGTTTCTGAAAAAGGCATTGCCATAGGCGAGGAGAATACGCTTGCATTGGCGGTGAAGCATGTGTTATCTAAAAGCGAAAAGCTAAAAGCGAAAAGCGAAAAATTTAAGGTGGTGGTGAATCTTTCCACATCGCGCATGATTGATGATATCTGTAGCGAATTTGGCGCTCAGCTTTTCCGCTCGGCGGTTGGCGAGACAAATGTGGTGGACAAGATGCGCGAGGTTGGCGCTGTGATAGGCGGCGAGGGCAATGGCGGTGTGATATATCCGGCTATAAATTTCGGCAGGGACAGTTTTATAGGCATGGCGCTTCTGTTGGAATATATGGCGCGCAGCAAAAAGAAAGTCTCGGATTTAGTAGGCTCTACAAAACAGTATTATATTGAAAAGACAAAGATTGACTGCCCGCAGGATAAAATAAATCCGGTTCTTGAAGACGTAAAAAAGGCCTTCAGCAATGATAAAATAAATACAACCGACGGAGTTAAAATAGAATGGCCTGATGGCTGGGCGCATATACGCGGTTCAAATACAGAGCCTGTAATCAGGATTATGGCAGAAGCGCTCACTAAAGAACAGGCGTTAGAATATATTGGGCGAATTAAAGGAGAGGTTACGAAGGTTACGAATGTTACATAAAGTTACGAAGGTTACTTTTTAAATGTAACCTCCGTAACCTCAGGTACCCTTCGTAACATTCGTAACCTGCAAAAACAATGCTAGATAAAATAAAGTCACAGCTAGAGGCCTTGAGGCAGCGCCTGGATGAGCTGGGGAGGTATCTTTGACGCTGATAAAAAAGAAACAAGGATAAAAGAGTTAGAAGTATTGATGTCAGCGCCTGATTTCTGGCGCGATCAGGTATCCGCGAATAAAATCATACAGGAATTAAAGTTTCTCAAATCAACCACCCAGCTCTATAGAACCCAAAACGAAATCCTGAATGATTTGGATGAACTGGTTGTTATTGTCGAGCCAAATGATGAGCATTCTATTTCGCAGATAGAGCGCGACTTGGCGTCTTTTGAAAAACAGCTGGCCCAGATGGAGTTTAACCAAATGCTTAGTGACCCGGATGACCGTTCCGGCGTTATATTAAGCATAAACGCCGGCGCGGGCGGCACTGAAAGCTGTGACTGGGCAAGCATGCTTTTAAGGATGTATACGCGCTGGTCAGAGCGCAAGGGTTATAAGGTAAAAACCGTTGATTTTCTGGCAGGCGAGCAGGCAGGCGTTAAAAATATAACGCTTATGATAGACGGAGAATATGCCTACGGGTATCTTAAGGCCGAAGAAGGCGTGCACCGGCTGGTAAGGATTTCACCCTTTGATTCCAACAAGCGAAGGCATACGTCTTTTGCTTCTGTTGATGTTGTCGCGGAGGTCGCGGACGATATAAAGATAGATGTGCAGGAAAAAGATTTGCGTATTGATGTATTCCGCGCAGGCGGCCACGGCGGACAGGGCGTAAATACCACTGACTCGGCTGTGCGCGTGACTCATATACCGACGGGCCTGGTTGTGCAGTGCCAGAACGAACGTTCCCAGCTTAAAAATAAGGCAACGGCAATGAAGGTTTTGTATGCCAGGCTGCATCAGGCCGAGAGAGACAAACAAAGAGCTCAGGTAAAAGCCGCCTACAGCGCCAAAAGCGATATCGCATGGGGAAGCCAGATACGTTCGTACGTTTTACATCCTTATTCGATGGTTAAGGACCACCGCACAGGATTTGAGACATCAAATGTCCAGGCGGTTATGGACGGGGAATTAGACGCGCTTATACAGGCGTGGCTTAAATGGAATATAGGCAGGTAAAAAAATGATAAAATTTGTAATCAATAAAGTTATAGGCACGCAGAACCAGCGCGCGTTAAAAAAGATACAGCCTTTAGTTGAGAAGATAAACGCGTTTGAACCGGATATAAAAGCGCTTTCAGATAATAAATTACGCGCCAAGACAGATGAGTTCAGGCAGCGCTTAAAGCAAGGGCAATTATTGGATGATATTTTGCCTGAGGCATTTGCCATTGTGCGGGAGACAGCAAAGCGCGCAGTGAATATGCGGCATTTTGACGCGCAGCTTATAGGCGGGGTTATTTTACACAGCGGTAAGATTGCCGAGATGGCAACAGGTGAGGGTAAAACGCTTGTAGCAACGCTCGCGGCTTATCTTAACGCGCTTACAGGAGAAGGTGTCCATATTATTACTGTAAATGATTATCTTGCCAAAAGAGACAGCGAATGGATGGGGCCTATATATAATTTTCTGGGCTTGTCAGTAGGCGTTATCCAACATGATCTGGATCCTGAGACCAGAAGAAATGCTTATAATTGTGACATCACATACGGCACAAATAACGAATTTGGTTTTGATTATTTGCGCGATAATATGGTTGTGTCAAAACAGGATATGGTGCAGCGCAGGCTTCATTACGCGATAGTTGACGAGGTTGACTCTATATTAATAGACGAGGCGCGTACGCCTTTAATTATCTCAGGCCCTGCTGAAGAATCAACAGAACTTTATTATAAGATAGACCGCTTGATACCGAAATTTAAAGAGGGCTCGGATTTTCAGAATGAAGAAAAAACAAAAACCTCATACCTTACGGAAGAGGGCGTAAAAACTGCCGAGAAACTTCTTGGCGTGGAAAATTTGTACGATGATATACATAATGATTACGTGCACCATATAAATCAGGCGTTAAGGGCCCATCAGCATTACAAGCTCGACGTGGATTATATGATTAAAGACGGCCAGGTTGTTATAGTGGATGAATTTACAGGCCGGCTTATGCCTGGCAGAAGGTGGTCAGACGGGCTTCATCAGGCGATAGAGGCAAAAGAAAATGTCAAGATAGAGCGCGAGAACCAGACCCTTGCAACGATTACTTTTCAGAACCTGTTCAGGATGTACGGCAAACTTTCAGGCATGACAGGCACAGCCGCCACAGAGGCGCCGGAATTCAGTCATATCTACAAACTTGACGTTGTTGTTATCCCGACAAACAGGCCTTTAAAAAGGCAGAATTTCGCGGATGTTATTTATAAAACAGAAAAGGAAAAATTTGATGCCGTTGTTAACGAGATAATTCAGATGCAGAAAAACGGCAGGCCGGTTTTAGTGGGCACTATCTCAATAGAAAAATCAGAGCGCCTGTCAAGGATGCTTAGAGCAAAAGATGTGCCGCACAATGTTTTAAACGCCAAATACCATGAGATGGAAGCGGTTATTGTGGCGCAGGCAGGCCGTTTCGCCGGCGTTACCATAGCCACAAACATGGCTGGCCGCGGAACAGATATTACCCTCGGCGGCAACGCGGAATATGAACTAAAGGATTTATACCGCCAGCGCAATATCGATCCTAAAAATGTGCCGGTAACCGAATATGATGCGGATTTGGAACGCATCAGGCAGCGCGTTAAGGAACAGCACGGCAAGGTTGTTGAAGCAGGCGGTTTACATGTTCTTGGCACAGAGCGCCATGAGTCGCGCAGGATAGATAACCAGCTGCGCGGCCGTTCAGGCAGGCAAGGAGACCCCGGTTCATCGAAATTTTTTATTTCGCTTCAGGACGATTTGATGCGCATATTCGGCTCAGACAGGATTGCCGGCATAATGGATAAACTTGGCATGGAAGAAGGCCAGGAAATACAGCATCCGTTTGTGTCAAAGGCCATTGAAACAGCGCAGAAACGCGTTGAGGCATACAACTTTGACATAAGAAAACATCTGCTGGAATATGATAACGTGATGAACAAGCAGCGGGAGGTGATATATTCCGAGCGCAGAAAGGTTTTAGAAGGTGATGATGAGTGGCTTAAGTCGCACATAAAAGAAATTACCGAAGAGGTTTTAAATAGCGGGCTTGATTTTTATTTGAACGAACATGCTTCGCCAGAAGAAGGATGGGATTTTGACGGTTTGTCAAAATGGGCCCAGCGAAAATTCGCAATAACGATTGAAAAAACATTTTTCGAAGCAAAGGCGCGCGATATTATACGCGATGAATTATTGGCCGAAATAATGCGCGCTTACGACGAGAAAGAGGCTCAGCTGGGCGCTGAGCATATGCGCCATATAGAACGTTTTGTAATGCTGCAGGTTACAGACAGCCGATGGAAGGACCATTTATACGCAATGGATAACCTGCGCGACGGCATAGGCCTCAGGGCATACGGCCAGAAAGACCCTCTTGTCGAGTATCAGCACGAGGGTTATGATATGTTTGTGCAGATGACCGACAGCATAAAAGAAGAGGTTGTCGAATTTGTTTTTAGAGTCCAGGCCGTGCGGCCGGAAGCGCAAAAAAGCGTTTTTAACGCAGTGCCGCAGAAACTTGAACATGCTGAGGCGGCAGATATTTTAAAGATTACAAGGCAACAGCAGCCGGAATCTCGTCAGGATGTTCCTCCAGAAGAACTTGCCCAATATAAGCGTGAAACTCCAAAAGTCGGAAGAAATGATCCGTGTCCATGCGGGAAAATAAATCCTAAAACAGGTAAAATCATGAAGTACAAATTGTGTTGTTATCCGAAATATGGTTGACGTGACTTTAATAATTTTGTTAGTTTGTTTTTAAGCGAAGCTATATCATTTCTGCTTGTCAAGGTGAGATGTCCTCTTGTTATAAGCGCATGGCAATTTGGACATAGTACTATTAGATTTTCTATTGCATGCAATCCGCCTTCTTTTTTTGATAAAATATGATGCGTATCGACTGCTAGTTTAAATCCACATAACTCACACTTACTTCCATATTTTTTTATTGCTTGAGTCCGAACCCAGGCTTTGTGTTTTTTAATTTCACCGTATAAATATTTTTTGATTCCTAATTTTCTTCTGCGATATTTTATTGTCCACGGGGCAGCGTCCTTAAATCCTTTTTCTTTTAACAGTATTGCAATTTGTTTGTCAATTAATTTCTTGCAATTTTCACGGATAAAATCATCAACAAAATGATGGGGTAGTTTTTCTAAGCCATGAGAATCTTTTTTTAAGTTAGGGTGTCCATGTCGCCCGATTCTCGCCAGATGCATATCACAGTAAGTATTTTTCGTGTTTATATATCTTGTAAATTTTTGGCAATCTTTTATTTTGCATTTAGGCATTTTATTATCTCCTATTATCTTTTCGTTGTTTAAAAAGCTGGAAAATATTATGCATCTTAACTTGAGGTCACAATTTGTGACCTCAAGTTTCTAACATCATTTTCTGTAAGCTGAAACATGAAGTCTTCAGGAAAACGTTTGATGTTTCTTATTTCTAATATTCTTGCCGCTGTTACTTCTACAGAAGTTAACTTTGACATTTTGCACCTCCTGGTATAATACTCACCCTAGGTATCCTAGAGCGAATTGGTTAATAATGTGTTAAAATGTTTTTATGTATAACCCATGTTCTTTTTTAGCCTGGGGACACCTCTTAAAGAGGTGTCCCCACCAAGCTCAAAAGTAAGTAAAACAAAAAAGTCAGTTAATATTTGAAATTTTGCTTGATTTGGATTGTTATATATAGTAGAATATATGCAAGATTAACCTGCCAGGGGCAACTAATACCAATATAACTTATATGCAGTTTAAGGTTCAGACTATCAATTTAACCCTAACGGCCAGGGCCGTCAGGGTATTTTTGCGCACAACCGCAACGATAACGGTTTTCGCGTTTGTCCTTACGCAATGCGGTATTGGCACAGGTTATGCATTGCGGCCGCAGCAGGGCGAAGGCGCAAAAGAAGCAGCTCAAGCTATCGGCGCGCCTGCGCCACGCGAGAACCGGGAGGAATTTGTTGATAAATTGGCATTTACGATAGCGCGCGTTATTGATCCTGTTGATAGAAGTGTGATTGCAGGAAGAATTGAGAGGCTCGGTAAAGAATATAATGCTACAGATAAGCAGTTGATGGGTTTTACCAGAAAGTTTTTTTCAAATCCGCTCTCGGAAATCAGGGAATGGCTGATTTTTATAATGGGCGCGATAGGTATACCATTGATTTATTCTCACAATCCTTTTGCTATCCCAGGGCTCATTGGCATTGTTATTGCAGCAACTGTCTTATACAGCAATTTTGATAAGATTGTAAAACTAACGCCGCAGGGCTCGGTGCTTTTTGCGCGCGTTGACAGGGCGATCGCCGATGAGACAGCGCTTGCCGGAGAGCTTAAGGAATTTCTCGGAGCAGTTGAGGCCGATGCACTAGGTAAGGAACGGCAAGAAATCATTGATAAATTAATGCAACCGCACGTAATGTCTCCAGTGATTCCTTACGAAGATAGAAAAGTAATAGCTAAAAGGATTGAAGGGTTTCGTTTAAAATTCGGCGCTTCTGAGAAACAGATTTTAGATTTTGCAGAGAAGAATTTTTTTTCAGACATAGCAGTGTATATTTACTTTGCGGGCATTTTAATGATTGGTGTAGGCCTGCAATTTGCTTCTGACTTTTGGCCTGTCTTTTATTCATGTACGGCGCTTGTAGGCATTGGCGCCTTTATTTTATTTGTTGACGGAGCCAGATGGCTCATAAAGAAAACCCCGCAAGGTAAAGCGCTTTTTGAGCGTGTTAACAGGGCTGTATCTCTAGAGGATGGAAAATATCTTGATAGAGAATTTAGGAAATATCTTGCCTCTGCCGGCCCCCATTCGAGGCCAGGCGCGGCAGGCGAGCCGATGAGGCGGGGAGAAGCTGAAAGAAATGTCACGCCGCATATCGTCGCCGCCGCCACAACAGGTGAACCTTTGGCTGAGGAATTGCGCGAGGCGGCAAAGGATAAAATAGTTGTTATTATAGATAGCGATACCGGCCGAAGAGTAAGGCTGCGGAAATTTTTGATTGAGACCGCAGGGTTTAGCCGTGAAAACATACATGAATTTGACTTTTTTATCCAAGCGCAGGGCGCTGTAAAAAAAGCGGATTTGGTTATATTTATTAATATAACGTTTGATAGCAGGATTCACGATCTCCAGTCTTCATTTGGGTTATTGGATCGCGACAGCATAATGCAGTTGTCAGGCCCGCAGGCCGCAAGAGACAAAATAGAGGAATGGCTTAAAAAGAAAAAGGCCGAAAAGGAAGCGGTTGGAACGCAGGCGTAATTGTAGTTAAGTTGAGTTCAGAAGGGCACACTTTTTCTGTGAGAACCATGGTCCCCAAAAGTGTGCCCTATGTTTTTTGGGTGAAAAATACTTGCTAATAGCCGCCTAATATGCTAATATTAAGCAATATAATAATATACGGAGGAATTTTCCCTCGTCCCGAGTTGCCAGCGGGGTGGGGACACACCTTTAAGGTGTGTCCCTATAAGCGGCGAAAGACTCGGGATAAAATTTCAACTAGGAAAAGGTGGGAAATTTTAATGGCGCATGAGAATGAATTAATACAACAAAGGCTGCACAAGCTGCAGCAGATTAAAGAAAAAGGGGCTAATCCTTATGTTCAGCAGTTTAAAAAGACATCTGATATAGTAGATGCAGTTAAGGATTTCAAGGATCACGAGACAACAGTCAGTTTAGCAGGCCGGGTTATGTCTGTGCGCTCGCATGGGAAAAGTGTTTTCGCGGATCTGGTTGATTCAACAGGCAAGGCGCAGATTTATATCAAAAAAGACCCGCAGGCAGAAGGTATATTTGAACTTTTTGAGCTTTCGGATATAGGCGATATTATCGGCGTCAAAGGAGAATTATTTAAAACACGCACAGGCGAGCCGACAGTGGCTGTCAAAGAACTTAAAATATTGTCAAAGAATATGCGGCCATTGCCTGAGAAGTGGCATGGTTTAAAGGATGTTGAGACAAGGTTCAGGCAGAGGTATGTTGACCTTTTGATGAATAAAGAGGTCAAGGAAGTGTTTACCCTGCGCAGTAAGGCAGTAAGCAGTATCCGTAAATTTTTAGACGATAAGGGCTATCTTGAAGTTGAGACGCCAATGATGCAGCCGTTGGCAGGGGGCGCTGCCGCCAAGCCTTTTGAAACGCATCACAACGCGCTTGATATGAAGTTATATTTAAGGGTTGCTCCCGAGCTTTATCTTAAACGCCTGCTTGTGGGCGGTTATGAAAAGGTTTACGAGATAAACCGTAATTTCAGGAATGAAGGCATCTCAACCAGGCATAATCCAGAGTTTACCATGCTTGAGGTTTATACCGCGTACGCGGATTATCAGGATGTTATGGCGCTTACTGAAAATATGTTTGCGCACGTGGCGAATTCAGTGCTCGGGACAACGAAGGTCAAATATAAAGACACCGAGATTGATTTGGCTCCGGGTTGGAAAAAGATTTCATTGTATGAGGCGCTTAAAATACATACAGGCATCGAATTTAAAAACGCAAACCTTGAAGATGTTAAAAAATCCGCCGCGCGGCTTGGCATTGAGTTTGATAAGACATATACCTTGTGGGATATTATGGATAAGGTTTTTGAAAAGTCCATTGCTCCTAAACTTATACAGCCGACATTTGTCACGGATTATCCTGTCCAGCTTTGCCCATTGGCAAAAAGAAAACAGGGCGATGAGTCGCTGACCGAGAGGTTTGAATTGTATATTGGCACGCAGGAAGTGGCAAACGCGTATTCCGAACTCAACGACCCCATAGAACAAAGAAAGCGGCTTACCGAGCAGGGCGGCCAGATTGACGAGGATTTTTTAAGGGCGCTTGAATACGCGATGCCTCCGGCAGGAGGCCTTGGCGTCGGGATAGACCGGCTGATAATGCTTTTGGCAGGCAAAGAATCCATAAGAGAAGTTATATTATTTCCGCATTTAAAAGCTGAAACAGAGGGCGTGAAAGATGGACAGCCAGAATAAACCGCTTGCATGGGTTGCGGTGGCGCTTGGCATAGTGATAATAACATTGTTTGTTAGGTCTTATGCGCCTGATCCTGAAGGCATAAATATGCGCGGGCTTATCATATTTTTATATCTTATACCGATAGGATTTTCCATATTTTTTCTGACAGGCATAGAGAGTTTGATAATCGGGATAATTGTCGTTGCAGCAGGCGCATACGCTGTGTGCGGGCCGCATTATACGCTTGGGCCGTTGTTTTCAACAGGCATAATATGGCAGCTTTTTGCATTTTTGATTTTATCTTTCTGGGCAGGCCTTTTATCCAGCCGTCTCAGGAACCAGTCGTTTCAATCAGAGGATTCGCTTGTGCGTATAGAGGACACATCTGCCATGCTTCAGACAGAAAGAGTCCGGCTTCTCACGCAGCAGAAAAAATACGCCGAAGACATTAATTCCCTTAATTCGATGATAATCACGCTTTCTGACCTTGCAAAAGAAATATCCTCAATACTGGACCCGGAAGGGCTTTTAAAACTCGTAATGGGCAAGGCGGTTAAGTTGTTTTCGGCAAAAACCTGCGCTATATTTCATGTAGATACAGCCGCAAACAAACTTTCATACGCTTGTTCCGTAGGTTATTATGCGGATGAGCTTTCAGATTTGAAGCTTACCGCGGATGAAGAATCAGGCATGGCCGGCTGGTGCGCTAAAAACGGCAAATTTATGTCCATGGATGAGATACAGCGCAATCCTCATCTGAGCGATCTTTTAAGGCAGAATAAATTTCCTATTATTTTCTGCCAGCCGATAGTCCAGCACGGCAAGACCCTGGCTGTGATATGCGTGGGTGAAGTTGAGAAAAAATTAGACGAACTTGAGCTTATGCGCTTTGCCTCAACGCTTGCCAATTTAAGCGCCATTGCTATGGAAAACGCCAAATTTGTTGACGGCATGAAAGAACAGGCGATACGCGACGGGCTCACGGGCCTTTATAACCACAGGTATTTTTATGAATTGCTTGACGATAAGATGAAAAATGTCAGGAAGGCCGGAACAGCCCTTGCTGTTTTTCTTATAGATATAGATCATTTTAAAAAATTTAACGATACCTACGGCCATCAGCTTGGCGATTTTATATTGCAAAAGACAGCGGCAATCTTAAGCTCCAACGCGCAAAAAACAGATGTTGTTGCCAGATACGGCGGAGAGGAATTTGTGATTGTGTCCATCGGCAATAATACGGATGTAATCGCGAAACTGGCAGAGGGCATAAGGGTTGCTGTTGAGGGGGCTGTTTTTTCCCACGGCAATCTGAAACTTAGCGTTACGATAAGCCTGGGTGTTGCATTTTATGATTTAAAAGCAAATATAGCCGCCAGCGAACTTGTAAAATTTTCAGACCAAGCCCTGTATAAGGCAAAGGAGTCAGGCAGAAATAAGGTTTGTTTTTATAGTTGAAATTTGGAGAAAAAGATATGGAAATGCTTGAATTACTTCAAAGAAGCGTTGAGGCAAAGGCGTCTGACGTATTGATTACCGTAGGCGTGCCGCCGGTTTTAAGGATTACGGGCAAATTACAGAAAATGGAACTTGAAAAACTTTCACCAAAGGATACGCAGAGGATAATCTATTCCATACTTACCGAAAAACAGATAAAGCGCTTAGAGGATATCAGGGAGCTTGATTTTACGTATGATGTGCCGGGCTTAAGCCGTTTCAGGGTTAATGTGCATTTTCAGAGAAACAGCGTAGCAGCCACCATAAGGACAATACCCAGGATGGTGCCGAGCTTTAAAGACCTGAATCTGCCGCCGGCATTGCTTGATTTCTGCAAGCTTGAGCGCGGTTTTGTGCTTGTCACAGGCAGGTCTACTTCAGGCAAATCCACGACGCTTGCAACCATGATAGACCATATAAACAATGAGAAGAAGCGTCATATTATTACAGTCGAGGACCCCATAGAATTTCTGCATACGCATAAGGAAAGCGTTGTTGAGCAGAGAGAGGTTGGCACTGACACAGCGACGTTCGCCGCGGCCTTGAAATATTCCCTGCGGCAGAATCCCGATGTTGTATTAATAGGCGAGATGCGCGACCTTGAGACAATCGCGGCCGCTGTTACAGCAGCTGAAACAGGCCATTTGGTGTTTGCCACTTTGCATACAATAAGCGCTATTCAGACAATAGAGCGCATAATAGATGTTTTTCCTGCGGACCAGCAGGAACAGATACGCTATCAATTGTCCTTTACGCTTGAAGGCATTGTTACGCAGCAGCTTTTGCCTTCGGTTGACGGCGGGCTTGTGCCTGCCTGCGAGATTTTGTTTGTAACGCCGGCAATAAGAAACCTTATAAGAGAAGGCAACACCCACCAGATAAATGTTTTGATAGAGACCGGTTTAAAATTCGGCATGCAGTCCATGGACCAGGCGGTCCTGAATTTATACAAGGCTGGAAAGATTTCAAATTCTGTTTTGGTATCGCGCATAAGCGACCCGGATAAGATAAAAGGATTATTGTAATATGCGTTTTGAATTATTTATCGCATGGCGTTACATTACCGCAAGGCGCAGGGAAAAATTTATTTCTCTTGTAGGTGTGATATCCGTGCTTGGAGTGGCTATAGGCGTTGCCGCGCTTATAGTTGTTTTAAGCGTGATGGCTGGTTTTGACAATGATTTAAAGGAAAAGATAATCGGCGCAAATCCGCATGTATCGGTTGAAAATACGGCCGGCATGTCAGATGTTGACCCGGCTATAAACAGGATAAAAAATATACCAGGGGTTGTCGCTGTATCGGAATATATAAACGGCCAGGTCATATTAAAGACAAGGCAGATGACAATGGGTGTTTTACTCAGGGCAATGAATCTTCAGAGACAGGGCCATGAGGTTGTAAGAATAAAGGATTATATAATCAAAGGATCTTTGCCTCGCCTGCCGGGACAGATAGCCGTAGGAAGCGAGCTTGCCAGGATGTTTGATTTAAAAGCAGGATCCGAGCTTTCAGTCTTGTCGCCTGTTGACGGAAAAAAATATAATTTTCAGGTAAGCGGAATATTTAAATGCGGCATGTATGACTATGATTCAAACGTTGTGTTTTGCGGCATAAATGACGCGCAGAATATCTTTGCCTCTCCGGGCGCTGTAAGCGGCATAGGCATAAAGCTTAAAAATGCCTATCTTGCCGAAAGTTTTGCAAGAAAGCTGCGTATGGATTTAAATTATATGTACACGGTTAAGACATGGGCTGATTTAAACAGCAATCTTTTCAGCGCGCTTAAGCTTGAAAAATTGACAATGTTTGTAATACTTGCGTTGATAGTTATCGTTGCCTGTTTTAACATAGCGAGCACGCTTATCATGATGGTGCTTGAAAAAATAAAGGACATCGGCATATTAAAATCGATAGGCGCGACAAGGCGGACGATAAATATTATCTTTACGCTTCAGGGCCTTTTGATAGGGTTTATAGGCACTTTACTCGGGCTTGGCGCAGGCCTTGGCCTGTGCGGCCTGCTTAAGAAATACCAGTTTATACAATTGCCGAAAGAGATTTACTATATAGATCATTTGCCCATCCAGATACAGTATAGCGATATTACGGTTATTTGCGTTGCGGCGGTACTTATAAGCCTGGCTGCCACGGTTTATCCGGCAAAGCAGGCAGCAAGGCTTGAAGCTGTTGAGGCATTGAGGTACGAGTGATAAAAACCATAAATGTAAGCAAGGTTTATAACAACGGCCCGAAGCAGCTAGAGGTTTTAAAGGGCATAAACCTGGAAATCAATAAAGGCGAGTTCGTTGCTGTTGTCGGCCCGTCGGGCGCAGGCAAATCAACGCTTTTACATATATTAGGCGCTTTGGATACGCCCACAACAGGCAGCGTGGCGTTTAACGGCATTGACTTGTATGAGTTAGGTGATCAGAGCCGCGCTGATATGCGCAATAAAGAAATAGGATTTGTGTTTCAGTTTTACCACCTTATGCCTGAGTTTAATGTGTTGGAAAATGTTTTGATGCCGGCCTTGATCAGCCGCGCCAAACACGCTTCGGATAAGGCAAAAAGCTTGTTGATGTCTTTGGGCTTAGGCGGCAGGATGACGCACAAGCCGAATCAGCTTTCAGGCGGCGAGCAGCAGCGCGTCGCAATAGCAAGGGCGCTTATTAATTCACCGCGCCTGCTTTTGTGCGACGAGCCCACAGGCAACCTTGATTCAAAGACAGGCAGGGATGTAATGGATGCGCTGATGGCTTTGAATAAAAAAGAATCTTTAACATGCGTAATGGTTACTCACGAAGAAGCGCTTGCGCGCGATGCAGACAGGGCGCTGCATATGACCGATGGAAGGATTTTATAAGGAAATCCCTCGCGACTAAACGTGATAGCGGGTCGCTCGGGATGAAATTTTCAGCATAAAAATATAGGAGAAAATTTCATGAGTTTAAAAATCTATATGAATGGGAAAATAATTGATGAAAAACAGGCAAAGATATCCATATTTGACCACGGGCTTTTATACGGCGACGGTGTTTTTGAGGGCATACGTTCCTATGGCGAGCTGGTTTTTAGGCTTAAAGAACACATAGATCGGCTTTATGAGTCAGCGCATACAATAATGCTTAAGATCCCTGTTTCAAAACAACAGATGACCGCAGCCGTTATTGCCACGCTGCGCGCCAATAAATTAAAAGATGCCTACATCAGGCTTGTTGTTACAAGAGGCGAAGGCGACCTGGGGCTTGACCCGAGAAAGTGCCCAAAGGCCACAGTTTTTATTATTGCCGACAAAATAGCTTTATATCCTGACAGATTTTACAAGCAGGGATTGAAGATTGTTACTGTGCCTACGCAGAGGAGCTCTGCCGAGACATTGAATCCTCAGGTAAAATCCTTGAACTACCTGAATAATATCCTGGCGAAGCTTGAGGCGATAAACGCCGGGGCTGAAGAGGCTATTATGTTAAACGCGCAGGGCCATGTGGCGGAGTGCTCAGGGGATAATATTTTTATAATAAAAAAAGGCGTTTTGCTTACACCACATATCTCCATGGGTGCGTTAAAAGGCATAACCCGCCAGGCAGTGCTTGATATAGCTTCAAAATCAGGCATGAGCGTAAAAGAGGATGTTTTAACAAGGCACGATCTGTTTAACGCGGATGAGTGTTTTCTTTCAGGCACCGCGGCTGAGATAGTGCCGGTTGTCAAAATTGACGGCAGGGTTATCGGAAATGGTTTACCGGGCGCTACAACTTTAAAATTATTATTGAATTTTCGCAAACTGACAAAGATTGACGGAGTGAGGTACTGATATGTTATGCGATATATGCGGAAAGAAACAGGCGACAGTGCACCTGACCGAGATTATAGACGATCAGATGACAGAGCTGCACCTGTGCGAGCCGTGCGCCAAGGAAAAGGGCGCGCAGATGGAGAAGCATTTTGATTTATCGGACCTTCTTGCAGGCCTGGCGGATATGGGTTCAGCGCCCGGATTACAGGTTGACGAAAAGGTAAAATGCCCTAACTGCGGCATGAATTACCAGGATTTTAAGGCAATAGGCCAGTTAGGCTGCAGTGAGTGCTATAAGGCATTCAAGAAAAATCTTATTCCGCTTTTAAAAAGAATACACGGATCGATCCAGTATTTCGGCAAGATGCCTGCTGTTTCTGCGGCGCGCTCGTTAAAGCCCGGCGCAGCAAAATCAAAGGCAGCTTCAGCCCTTCAGCAGCTGGAGGATTATAAAGCAAGGCTTCATAAGGCCATACAAGAAGAGGAATTTGAACAAGCTGCGCGTTTGCGCGATAAAATAAAGGAGCTTGAGAGCAAAAAATGAAGTTAGATGATCTTATTAATCAGACAAGTGAGTGGCTCAGGGGCACAGGCCCTCAAAGCGATATAGTTATTTCAAGCCGCATAAGGCTTGCAAGAAATATATCCAAACTGCCGTTTTCCCACCGCGCGCTTAAGGCTCAGTCCCAGCAGGCGCTTAAGATATGTAGGGATGCCATAGAGTCAAGCGATTTTATGAAGGGCTCTATTTTTATGAAGATAGACGAGCTTAACAGCATAGACAAGCAGTTTCTCCTGGAGAGGCATCTTGTAAGTAAGGAATTGATAGCAAAATCAGATTCAAAGGCAGTGGTTATAAGCGAAAAGGAAATTATATCAATAATGATTAATGAAGAAGATCACCTGCGCATACAGGTGGTGCAGTCAGGTTTTAATTTAAGCCAGGCATGGCAGATAATAGACAAAATAGACGCTGAGCTCGGGTCAAAGATAGATTTTGCGTTTTCCCATGACTTAGGTTTCTTGACAGCCTGCCCCACTAACACCGGCACAGGCATGCGCGCTTCTGTTATGCTTCATTTACCGGCCTTGGTTATAACAAAACAGATAAACAGGTTGCTGCAGACCATTTCAAAGCTGGGTTTAACGGCAAGAGGGTTTTACGGCGAAGGCACGCAGGCATCCGGAAATTTTTTCCAGATATCAAACCAGACAACGCTTGGCCATACCGAGTTTGACGTGATAGACAACATTGAGCGCATGGTAAGGCAGATAGTAACGCATGAGCAGAACGCCAGGAAGATTTTAAATGCCCAGCATAAAATTGAATTTCAGGACAGGATATACCGGGCGCTAGGCACATTAAAAAGCGCGCACATAATAACAAGCAATGAAACCATAGAATTGCTGTCTATGGTGCGCCTGGGCATGGATATGGGTTTTGTAAAAAATATAATAATGTCAAAGCTGAACCAGCTTTTTATCTTTACGCAGCCTGCGCATCTGCAGAAACTTGAAGGCAAGGCATTGTCGCCGACAGAAAGGGATGTTAAGCGGGCTGAGGTCATAAGAGAAGCGATCGGAAAATGATAGGTCCCTCGTCACTAAACGTGATAGCGGGTGACTCGGGACGAATTTTAAATCGGGATAACTGAAAAATTCGGAGGTAATTTTACATGTTTAACAGGTTTACTGAAAGGGCCAGGAAGGTGATACTTCTGGCAAAGGAAGAAGCAAAGAGATTTAATCACGATTACATGGGCACAGAGCATATACTGCTTGGATTAATCCGTGAAGGCGAAGGCGTTGCCGCAGCGGTATTGCAGAATCTGGGCCTAAGCCCTGAGTCAATAAGGATAGAGGTTGAAAAGCTTGTGCAGCCCGGGCCTACCACTTTGGTTTCAGGTGATATACCTTTTACGCCGAAGGCAAAAAAGGTTATAGAGCTTGCAATGGATGAAGCAAGAAATCTCGGGCATAATTATATAGGTACAGAGCATTTACTCCTTGGTTTAATCAGGGAAGGCGAGGGCGTTGCGGCCCAGGTGTTTCAGAATTTAGGGCTTGGTTTAGATAAGGTAAGGGCAGAGGTTATGAATTTGCTTGGTTCAGGCAGCCCGGCCCAGCCTGAGGTTACCGGCCGGGGAGGCCGTTCAAAAAGCAAGACTCCGGCGCTTGACGCCTTCGGCAGGGACCTTACAGTCCTGGCAAAGGAAAATAAGCTCGACCCTGTCATAGGCCGCAAGGATGAAATAGAAAGAGTCACGCATATACTTTCAAGGCGCACAAAAAACAATCCCGTGCTTTTAGGCGAGGCAGGCGTAGGCAAGACCGCGATAATCGAAGGCCTTGCGGAAAATATCGTTGCAGGAGATGTGCCTGATATATTAAAGGATAAGAGATTGGTAATACTTGATCTGGCGCTTATGGTGGCAGGTACAAAATACAGGGGCCAGTTTGAGGAGAGAATAAAGGCGGTTATGGATGAGATACGCCGTTCGGAGAATATAATCATTTTTATCGACGAGCTTCATACGCTTGTGGGCGCAGGCGGGGCAGAGGGCGCTATTGATGCGTCCAATATTTTAAAACCCGCTTTATCCAGGGGCGAGATACAGTGCATAGGCGCAACCACGCTTAACGAATACAGGAAGTATATAGAAAAAGACGCGGCCCTTGAGCGGCGTTTTCAGACGATTATGGTTGATCCGCCGAGCGTTGATGAGACCATACAGATATTAAAAGGCTTAAGGGATAAATATGAGGCGCATCACAGGGTGCAGATTACAGACGATGCCCTTGATGCGGCTGCGCGATTATCTGATAAGTATATTTCAGGCAGGTACCTGCCTGATAAGGCGATAGACGTAATAGATGAGGCGGGCGCCAAGGCGCGGCTTTCCGTGCAGATAGCGCCTCCGGATTTAAAAAAGATAGAAGAGAGCATAGAAAATATAAAAAAGGAAAAGGACTCTGCTATTAAAGGGCAGGATTTTGAAAAGGCGGCCAAGCTCAGAGACCAGGAGCGTCAGACCAAGCAGGAGCTTGAGAAAACAAAAAAACAGTGGTCGGTTAAAAAGGCCGAGGCAAAACCTGTTGTTACGGCTGAAGAGATAGCGTATATAGTTTCAAAATGGACAGGTATACCTTTGTCGCGCCTGGAGCAGAAAGAAACAGAAAAACTTATGAAGATGGAGGATGAGCTTCATAAAAGGGTTGTCGGCCAGGAAGAGGCTATTGCCGCGATCTCCCGCGCAGTGCGCCGTTCAAGGGCCGGGCTTAAGGCAACCAGGAGGCCTATAGGGTCTTTTGTTTTTCTGGGGCCAACAGGCGTGGGAAAAACACTTCTTGCAAGGGCGGTTGCCGAATTTTTATTCGGCAACGAGAATGCCATAATCCAGCTTGATATGTCGGAGTATATGGAAAAGTTTAATGTGTCAAGGCTTGTTGGCGCGCCACCCGGATACGTAGGTTATGATGAAGGGGGACAACTTACCGAGAAGATACGCAGGAAACCGTATTCGGTTGTGCTGTTGGATGAAATAGAGAAAGCGCACCCGGACGTGTTTAATATACTGCTTCAGGTTTTAGAGGACGGCAGGCTTACAGATTCGTTCGGAAGAAAGGTTGATTTTAGAAACATAGTGCTTATTATGACCTCCAACATCGGCGCAGAAATGCTGCGCAAGCAAGGCTCAATAGGGTTTAAAGTGCAAAAAGAGGAAGTTACGCACAATGATATGAAAGATAAGCTTATGGAAGAGGTAAAAAAGACATTTAAGCCCGAATTCTTAAACAGGATTGACGATATAATCGTATTCAGGTCTCTTACCAAGCAGGATTTGTCCAAGATCGTTGAAATAGAAATCAGCGAGGTGCAGAAACGCCTTTTGGAGCAGAAGATATCTATCGAGCTTACAAAGGATGCGAAAGAATTCCTGATGGAAAAAGGTTTTGACAAGGTTTTCGGCGCAAGGCCCTTAAAGCGAGTCATACAGCGCTATCTTGAAGACCCGCTTGCCGAGGAGATAATTTCAGGCGTAGTAAACAAGGAAGGCGCCATAAAAGTATCAGTCAAGCAGGATAAGCTGATTTTTATTGCGCATGGCGTAAAAGTAGAAAAATGATATTAGCCATACGCGCCTCGCGGCGCAGAAAAATATTTTTTACAGCAGTATCCTTGATGGCCGTTATGACGGTATCCTGCTTTGCCTTGTTTAAATTTAAAGGCGAGGCCATAAAACGCAGCCTGATTTATTTTATAGAAGATAAAACCAGCGCGTCCCTGGGCATAAAGATTACGGTTGAATCCGTGCGCCTTAGCATGTTGGGCCCCGTAGTGCTTAAAGGTTTTAAGGCCGTCAAAGAAACGCAGGATGATACGCCGTTTGTTTTTAAGAGCGACAAGTTTATCATATACAACAATATCGCCCGTATTTTTATTGACAGGTATTTTAGAAAGTTGTCTTTTAAGGGTACGGGTTTTGCATTTAAGATAGAGAATGGTTACCTGTATAAGGGGGACAAGCAGCTTTTGCAGAATATTGCCGGTTCAGGCAGGATTGTAAATAGCAACCTGTTTTTTGACGATGTCAGCGGCAGGGGTTATAGCCTGCCGGTTACGACAGGGACATTAAAATGATGCACAATGTAGGAAAAAAAATAAAGCATACCCAGGATAAGTGGTTTCTGAAAGTAGGCCGCGGCCTGAGTGATTTTCTGATTTACATAGGCAAGATCTCGATATTATTAGGCGAGACCATAAGATGGACTTTTTCCAAGCCTTTGGTTAAAAGAAAACATATTTTCAGCCAGATGGCAAAGGTCGGGGTTGACAGCCTGCCTATAGTTTTTTTGACAGCGCTTTTTACAGGCATAGTGCTTGCTTTGCAGGGCGCCTACCAGATGCAGAAAATAGACGCCCGCGCTTACATAGCAAACCTTGTGTCGCTTTCAATGTTAAGGGAACTCGGGCCTGTGCTTACAGCGCTTGTTGTAGCAGGAAGGATAGGCGCTTCTATAACAGCTGAATTGGGGACAATGAGGGTTACAGAGCAGATAGACGCGCTTGAGACCCTTGCGACAAATCCGATAAAATATCTTATTGTGCCGAGGTTTGTCGCGATAATGATAATGCTTCCGCTTTTGACTATATATGCTGACTTGATAGGTATAATGGGTGGTTATATCGTCGGTGTATTTAAGCTCGGCATAGGCTCGCGTGTATATATGAATATGACTTTTGACCCGTTGGTTATAAAGGATTTTCTGACAGGAATCGCAAAATCCATATGTTTTGCCGCGCTTATCGGAATTATATCATGCTATCAGGGTTTTGCCACTGAAGGCGGGGCAGAGGGCGTGGGCCGGTTTACGACTTTTTCAGTTGTTTTGTCTTTTATTATGATAATAGCAGCTGACTGCGTGTTTACAGCGCTATTTTTCTTCGCGTTTTGAATTTTCGCGGCAGGAGAGGTAATGATAGAAATAAATAATATACATAAAGTATTCCACGGCAAAAAGGTATTAAAAAGCGTAGATCTTACCGTACAAACCGGCGAGACAATGGTTGTTATCGGTTGTTCCGGATGCGGCAAGAGCGTATTATTAAAGCATATAATAGGCCTTTTAAAACCTGATTCAGGCAGGATTTCAATAGACAAAGAAGATATAACAAAGATGGATGAAAAACAGCTCAGGCACCTGAGGATGCGTTTTGGCATGTTGTTTCAGTCATCGGCGCTTTTTGATTCCCTTAATGTCGCCGAAAATGTGGCTTTTTCTCTTATGGAACACACAGACCTTGACAGGAAAGTAATTATGCATAAAGTCAGAAGCTGTCTTTCGCTGGTAGGCCTTTCGGGCATAGAGTATTCCATGCCTTCTGAGCTTTCAGGCGGCATGAAAAAAAGGGTGGGCTTAGCGCGCGCCATATGCGTGGATCCGCAGATCGTTTTATACGATGAGCCTACAACAGGCATAGACCCTATAATGGCAGACGCCATAAATGACTTAATAAGAGACCTGCAGGATAAGCTTAAGATTACTTCAATCGTTGTTACGCATGATATGATAAGCGCTTACAAGGTTGCCGACAGGATAGCGATGCTTTATGAAGGCAGGATCATCGAGGTCGGCACGCCGAACCAGATAAAAAATACCTCAAACCCGGTAGTAAAACAATTTATAACAGGCGCAGCAGAGGGGCCTATAACGCACAGAGAAGCAGCGCTGGAGGAAAATTAAAATGGACGCAAAATTTAAATTTGAAATGAAAGTCGGGGTTTTTGTTTTTGTAGGCCTTGTGGTTTTTGCCTACATAGTATTTTCCATAAGCGATTTTTATATATTTAAGCCCGGCTACAGGATAAAGGTCAGGTTTAGTTTTGTAGACGGCATACAGGCCTCGGCGCCCATAAGGTATGCGGGTGTTGAGGTGGGCAAGCTTGAAAACATAAAGTTTTATTATAGTAAAGAGAAGGAAAAAACAGAGGTGGAGCTTAAGGGCTGGATTACAAAGGATGCCTTTATAGAAAAAAATGCCGAAGCGTATATAAATACCCTTGGCGTTGTAGGCGAAAAATACCTTGAGATTCTTCCGGGTACAAGAGAGGCAGGGTTTCTGGCAGATGGGGATGAGTTAATCGGAATTGATCCTGTGCCTATGGAGAAGATAACGCACAGGGCATACGAGATTACAGAAAATCTCCAGAAATTTACAGACGGCCTTAAAGAAGGCCAGGGTACCATAGGAAAATTAATGACAGATGACTCAGTATATAACAATCTTGAGGAATTTACAGCGGATATCAAAGCCCACCCGTGGAAATTGCTGATTAAAGGCAGGGAAAAAAGCGTCGATAAAAAGAAAACCAGATGAAAATTAGCACAATATATGTTTGTCAGTCATGCGGCTACCAGTCAAGCAAGTGGCTCGGCAGGTGTCCTGAATGCGAAAAGTGGAACAGCCTGGTAGAGGAGACAGATTCCCCGGTTTTAGCGCTTTCAGGCGAGATCTCGCTTTTAAACGCGGTGGATGCGGATGAGGCGATACGCATCACAACCGGTATCGATGAATTTGACAGAATTTTAGGCGGCGGTATAGTGCCGGGTTCTGTTACATTAATCGGCGGCGACCCGGGCATAGGCAAATCAACATTGCTTTTACAGGTATGCGACAGGCTTTCGGTAAGCGGCAAGAAAGTGCTTTATGTCAGCGGCGAGGAATCGGCAAAACAGGCGAAACTGCGGGCAAACAGGCTTGGCACCGCGTCAAAAGAATTATACATACTTAACCAGACAAATGTTGAACTTATAAAAGAGCATATCGATAAATTAAAACCCGACATCCTTGTAGTAGATTCCGTTCAGGTTGTATATAGCAGCCAGATAACCTCCGCGCCTGGCAGCGTTTCCCAGGTAAGGCACTGCGCCGGTTTTCTTAACGTTGTTGCCAAGAATAATGAGATAGCCCTGTTTCTGATAGGCCATGTTACAAAAGATGGCTCTATCGCAGGGCCGCGCGTTTTGGAACACCTGGTGGATACTGTTTTGTATTTTGAGGGCGACAGGTTTACATCTTTCAGGATACTGCGTTCAATCAAGAACAGATTCGGTTCGACTAACGAGATAGCGATTTTTGAGATGTTAATAACCGGGTTGTCGGCAGTAGAAAACCCTTCGCTTATGCTTTTATCCCAGAGGCCAAAAAATATATCAGGTTCTGTTGTTGTGGCGTCTGTGGAAGGCACAAGGCCGCTTTTAGTCGAGATACAGGCTTTGACAAGCCCTGTAAATTTCGGGTATCCTTCAAGAAGAAGCACAGGCATTGATTCAAATAAGATGTCGCTTCTTATAGCCGTGCTTGAGAAGCGGCTCGGGTTTAACCTGTCGAATTTTGATGTTTTTACAAATGTTGTCGGCGGGTTAAAAATAACAGAGCCGGCTGTTGACCTGGGCGTTGTGGCGGCTATTGCTTCAAGTTTTAAGGAAAAAATAGTTTGCCCTGACTGCGTTGTGATAGGCGAGGTGGGCCTTGGAGCTGAGGTGCGCAGGGTAAACCAGATACAGATAAGGGTAAACGAGGCTGAGAAGCTGGGATTTAAGAAATGCGTCCTGCCAAAGGCAAATTTAAAGGAACTTAAGGCCGGCGCGAAGATAGAATTAGCAGGGGCCGGCGATATCCAGGAGGCCCTCGGATTTATTTTAAAGTAGAATGAAAGGAGATATGTAAAATGTTGATAGTAAGGATTTTATTTATGATGCTCTGCGCGCTTATAGGATACAGAATAGGGTATCCTTTTATAGGCGGCGGAATAAGGACAGATGTTTTAGGCGCGGGTATAGGCGTAATTATAGCGTTTATTGTAATCATTTTGGAGATGCAGTTAAGAAAGATTTCAGTAAAGGACATATCATCCGCCGTATTCGGAATCATATTCGGGCTTATTGTGGCGAATCTTTTAACCAGCGCTATATTATTGGTGCCTTCAAGCGGTAAATTTGTTTCCTCTATACGGCTTATACTGACTTTGATATGCTGTTATCTGGGCGCGATAATAGTGGCAAGAAGCAGGGAAGAGTTTAATGCCATAATCCCGTATATAAAATTTACAAGCCAGGACCAGAAAGAGGATATAACGGTAATAGACACCAGCGTCATTATTGACGGAAGGATTGCGGATCTGTGCCAGACAAAGTTTCTTCCGGGAAAGCTTGTCATACCGCGTTTTGTTTTAAAAGAATTACAGCAGATAGCGGATTCGGCGGATTCCTTAAAAAGAAACCGCGGCAGGCGCGGGCTCGACATATTAAACAAGATAAAGAAAGCCAAATCAGCTGATTTAAAAATATCCGACGAGGATTTTCCTGAGATACGCGAGGTTGATTCAAAGATAGTCAAGCTTGCAAAGATGCTTAACGCAAGCGTCTTTACGAATGATTATAATCTAAATAAGATAGCCGAGCTTCAGGGCGTTACAGTGCTTAATATAAATGACCTTACCAACGCGCTTAAGGTTGTTGTCCTGCCGGGCGAATTACTGCAGATACGCCTTATAAAAGAAGGCAAGGAACATAATCAGGCGATAGGTTACTTAGAAGACGGCACTATGGTTGTGGTAGATAACGCCAAGCACCTTATAGGCCAGGCGTTTAATGTTGAGGTGACGAGCGCTCTTCAGACATCAGCCGGCCGCATGATTTTTGCCAAGATTACACATGAGAGGAAAAGGTGATAAAGGCATCTGTTATCATTCCGGCAGCCGGATTAGGCAGCAGAATGAAGGGTTTTTCCGGAAAAAAACCTTTTATACTCCTTGACGGTCAGCCCATACTTTCTTATGCCTTTGATGTTTTTAAGAAGGTAAGCGCTGTAAAAGAGATTATTTTAGTTGTAAACAAAAAAGACTTGAATTTGGCGAAAAGGCATTTTCCAGGAGTAAAAATAGTTGCAGGCGGCGCCCGGCGAAAAGATTCTGTTTATAACGGTTTAAAGTCGCTTGGTAAGGGTTGCGATATTGTCCTGATTCATGATGGTGTCCGTCCTTTTGTAACAAAAGAAATTATTTTAAATTCTATAAAGGCGGCAAAGAGATTTGGCGCAGCTGTTGTTGCTGTGCCTGTGATACCCACTATAAAGCGCGTTGATGAGAAGGGCTTTGTGGTTTCAACCTTAAACCGTGAGTTTCTATGGGATATCCAGACGCCCCAGGCATTTAAGCGGGATATTATCGTAAAGGCCTACCGGAATTGCCGCGGCAACAACATAACAGACGATGCTATGCTGGTTGAAAACGCAGGATACAAAGTAAAAATAGTCATGGGTTCATACGACAACATCAAAATAACAACCCCGAAGGATTTAAAAATAGCAGAGGCAATTCTATGCGGATAGGTTTTGGCTACGATTTACACAAACTGGCAAAAGGCCGCAAGCTTATACTTGGCGGCGTTTTAGTGCCGTCTGAAAAAGGCCTTCTGGGCCATTCTGACGCGGATGTTTTGCTGCACGCTATTATTGACGCATTATTCGGCGCTGCCGGACTGGGAGATATAGGCGAGTTTTTTCCTGATACAGATAAAAAATATAAGGATATATCAAGCAGTATACTTCTTGATAAGGCCGCAAAATTAATTAAGGGCGCCAAATATTATATAAATAATATTGACGCGGTTATTGTTTTGGAAAAACCAAAATTAAGCAAATTCAAAAAAAAGATGGCAGGAAATATTGCGGGAGTTTTGAATATACCGAAAGGCAAAGTAAATATAAAGGCAAAGACCAACGAGGGCCTTGATGCAACAGGTAAGGGTATGGCGATAGCGGCGTATGTTGTCGTGTGCCTTGGGGAGGTTTAAATGAATTTATTTTTAATGATCATTTTAATTATTGCTGCGATATCGGTTTTAAAGATTATTGTGCTTTCTGTGGTATTTCGCGATGAGATAAACTCTTATTTTGACAGGGATCCTGCTGCATCGGGGTTTCTCCAGGTGCTTTTGACTTATTCTGGTTTGCACGCGGTTATAATGCACAGGGTTGCGCACAGGTTGTTGCTGTGGAAGATCCCGTTTCTGCCGCGTTTTTACTCGCAGCTTGCAAGGTATTTAACCGGCATTGAGATTCACCCCGCGGCAAAGATAGGAAAACGGCTTTTTATAGATCATGGAATGGGCGTTGTTATAGGCGAGACAGCGGTTGTTGGGGATGACGTGCTTTTATACCAGGGCGTTACATTAGGCGGCACAGGCAGGGAAAAAGGCAAGCGCCATCCTAATATAGGAAACAATGTAGTAGTCGGAGCCGGCGCTAAGATACTTGGCAATATTACCATAGGCGATAATTCGTATATAGGCGCAAATGCCGTTGTTCTTAAGGATGCACCGGCTAATTCAACGGTTGTGGGCGTTCCGGGCAGGATCACAAAGCAGGATGGCAAGAAACTTGACGCGATACTGGATCATATGCATATAGTAGACCCCATACTGCAGGAGATGGAAGAGTTAGAGAAGAGGATAGAGAGATTAGAGAATAAATAATGCCGATAGTTATTTATAATACATTATCCGGAAAAAAAGAAGAATTTGCGCCGATTAAAAAAGGCCGTATCGGAATGTATATTTGCGGCCCGACGGTATATGATGAGCCGCATATTGGCCATGCAAGAAGCGCTTATACATTTGATGTAATCAGGCGCTATCTTGAATACCGGGGGTTTAAGATAAAGTTTGTCAGAAATGTCACCGACGTGGACGATAAGATTATTGATAAGGCTCGTCTTGCGCAAAGCACATTAAAGGAAGTTTCTGAAAAATACCTGAAGGCATATCATGATGATATGGATGTTTTGGGCATAAAGCCTCCCACAGATGAGCCTAAAGCGACCGAATATATTAAGGAAATGATAAAGTTTATAGATGGTTTAATAAAACGTGAAGCTGCTTATCAATCAGGAGGTGATGTTTATTTCGATATAAAAAAGGCAAAGAATTATGGTAAATTATCAGGCCAAAATCTGGAAAATATGGAATCTGGCGCAAGGGTTGTTCATGGTGAAAATAAAAAAGACCCGTTAGATTTTGCTTTATGGAAAGCGGTAAAACTTGATGAGCCGTCTTGGGATAGCCCGTGGGGTAAGGGCAGGCCCGGGTGGCATATTGAGTGTTCGGTGATGAGTTCTAAAATTCTCGGAGATGCATTTGATATTCATGGCGGTGGATTAGATTTAATATTCCCTCATCACGAAAACGAAATAGCTCAATTTGAGGGCGCAGGCAAAAAATTTGCTAGATATTGGATTCACCACGGCCTTTTGACTATTAATGGCGAAAAGATGGCAAAGTCAGCCGGTAATTTCGTTACAATAAAAGATTTTATAACTAAACATAAAAACGCAGATTATTTAAAATTACTTTTTTTGGGAGTTCATTATAGTCATCCTGTTGATTATACAGAAGAAAAAATAGAAGAAGCGAAGAAATCATACGAGAGATTCATAATATTATTTCATAAATTAGATGAGAAATTTGGTACAAGAGATTTTAAAAAATTACCAGATGCAAACAGAGGCGATGTCGACCGATTTAAAGAAAAATTTGAAATTGCTATGAATGATGATTTTAATACTCCGGTAGCTCTTAGTGTATTATTTAATATGGTAAACGAATGCAATAAAATATTATCCGATGATAGTGATGGTAAAAGATTTATGTTGCAATATGCCATGAAGGCTATCATAGAGCTTAGTGATATTTTGGGGTTATCGTTCAAAAATATTAAACAAGAAAAGTCGGATATTTGGATTTCTGGTGCAATAGTGTTGCGTGAGCAATTAAGAAAAGAAAAAAAGTTTAAGGAAGCTGATGAAATTAGAAAAGAATTGGAAGCAAAAGGCATAATTTTAGAAGATACTAAAGATGGTACAACCTGGCGAAGAAAGATTTTTTGAAACTTTTACAATATTGACCATGAGGGTTTGTTGTGAGCAGGGCTTTGAAAATCTTTGCGGTTTGGACCCGAACGAAGTGTGGGCGCAAAGAGTTTCATAGAGCGAGGCTGCCGCAGGAGCAGCCGAGCGTCCCTGCGAACAACAAACCCGAGATGGCCTTGGTGATAAAAATGGTGAAAAAAGGTTTATTTATAACATTTGACGGGCCTGAAGGCTGCGGCAAGTCAACGCATTCCAAGTTGATCGTCGAGTATCTTAAGTCAAAAGGCCTTGATATTGTTTATACGCGTGAACCAGGCGGCACTGCGATAGGTGAGTCAATACGCGATGTGCTTCTTGATTGCCGTAATAAAGGTATGTCTGTAATGACAGAGGCGTTTTTATACCTGGCAGCGCGCGCGCAAATAGTAAATGAAGTTATAGCTCCTGCGCTTAAAAAAGGAAAAACTGTTATTTGCGACAGGTTCCAGGATGCGACGGTTGCTTACCAGGGTTATGCAGGCGGTATAGATATAAAACTCCTCGATGAATTAGGAAAGATAGCCGCATCCGGGTTAAAACCTGATTTGAGCATTTTTTTGGATATAGATGCTGTTCTGGGCCTTAAACGCGCAGGCGGCAAGGACAGGATGGAGAAAAAATCTCTTTTATTTCACAGTAAGGTTAGAAATGGATATCTCGCTCTGGCTAAGAAGCATCTCGGCAGGATAAAACTCATAAAGGTAAAAGGCGCCGTAGAAGAAACACAGCAGAAAATAAGAAAGATTATCGATCAATGTCTTTTAAACAGATTTTAGGCCATAAGGATACAATAAATATTTTACAGAACACGCTTTTAAAAAACCGCTTGGCGCACGCGTATCTTTTTCAGGGGCCTGAAGGCGTGGGTAAGCTGTTTTCGGCTATAAATTTCGCAAAAGCGATAAATTGCCTTAATATGGGCAAAGACAGCGTTGATTGCTGCGACGGGTGCGAATCCTGCAAAAAAATAAATTCATCAAGCCATATAGATATTAACATTATAAAACCGCTGAAAGGAAAAAGTGGCGTATCGATAGAGCAGATAAGGCAGATGCAGTCGCAAGTGAGCTTAAGGCCTTATGAGGCAAGACAAAAAGTGTTTTTGATACCTGATGCCGAGCTTGTGAATAATCAGGCGCAAAGCGCGCTTTTAAAAACGCTTGAAGAGCCGGCAGCAGGGTCTATAATCATACTTACAACATCAAGCCCTGAGTCGCTTTTGGGCACAATAATATCAAGATGCCAGGTTGTAAAGTTTTATCATTTAAGCCCTGGGGTTAATTCTGATATTTTGAGCAGGCGTTTTGGCATTGAGGCGGATTCGGCAAGGTTTCTTTCGCATATAGCGTCAACCGGCATGGTTGATATATCAACGCACGCCGATATTGATGTCATGAATGAGAAAAACAGGATAATAGACGCCTTTATGGGTTTTCTTGACCGCCCGCAAAAAGAATTGTTTTTTCTTAAAAGTTCCAGCGACGAGGTTTTGTGGTGTTTGTCAATACTTTTGTGGTGGTACAGGGATATGCTTATATTAAAGGAGACGTTATCGCCTGATATGATTGTGAATAAAGACAGGTTAAGGGATTTAGAACTGTGCGCATCCGGGTATAATTCTGCGCACATAGGCCAGATCATTAATAGCATCACCGGCGCTTCACAGCTTATAGCAGAGACAAACGTAAATATTAAATTGGCATTAACCGTTATGGCGGCGGATATATTAAGAGAGGCGAGATATGCTTAGGGCAGTTCAGGTCAGGACACGCGAGGTAGGCAAGGTTGTTTATGCCGACCCTTTTGATTTACATGTAAAAGTGGGCGATTATGTTATCATAGAGTTTGACAGGGGCCTTGAATACGGTCAGGTCCTTACAGATGCGCAGATATATGAGGCGCTTCCCGATGAGGGACCCATAAAGAATATGGTGCGTATTGCCACAAAGGAGGATCTTCAGCAAATAGAAAAAAACAAGATTCACGTGAAAGAGGCGCGAAGCGCGTGCAATAAGAAGATAAAGGAAAAAAATCTGCAAATGAAATTGATAGGCGCCGAGCATTCCTTTGACCGCTCAAAGCTTATATTTTATTTTACTGCCGAAGGCAGGATTGATTTCAGGGAGCTTGTAAAAGAACTGGCGGCGCATTTTAAGGCAAGGATAGAGCTTAAGCAGGTAGGCGTGCGCGACGAGGCAAAGTTTATAGGCGGATTTGGTTCATGCGGCAGGCACCTGTGCTGCTCAAAATTCCTGAAGGATTTTGAGCCGGTTACGATAAAAATGGCAAAAGAGCAGAATCTGCCTTTGAATCCAACCAAGATTTCAGGTTTATGCGGCAGGCTTATGTGCTGCCTTTATTATGAACACCAGATGTATAAGGAATTGCGCAAGGGCCTGCCTAAACAAGGCAGTAAGATAAAGACAAAAGACGGCAAGGCCGCCAGGGTCATAAGCGTAAACCCTCTGACGCGTTCGGTTATCATAGAAGCAGAGGATAAAACTCAGTCAGAGATAAAATATTAATGGGAAAGACTTTTTACATAACCACGCCAATCTATTATATTAATTCTGTTCCGCATATAGGCCATTCCTATACGCAGGTGGCGGCTGATACCATTAAGCGTTTTATGCGCCAGCGCGGCAGAGAGGCGTATTTTTTAACAGGCACTGATGAGCATGGCCAGAAAGTGGCCATTGCCGCCGAAAAGGCGGGATTATTGCCAAAGGATTTTGCCGACGGTATTGTTGAAAAATTCAAAGCTGTTTGGAAGCGGCTTGATATAGATTATGATTATTTTATACGCACAACAGGCCCTGATCATATAAAGGCAGTGCAGTATGTTTTGGATAAACTCTATAAAAAAGGCGATCTGTACGAGGGCGAATACAGCGGCTGGTACTGCACGCCGTGTGAGTCATTCTGGACAAAATTGCAGATAGAGGATAATCTGTGCCCGGAATGTAAAAGGCCGCTTGAGGAAATAAAGGAAACAAACATATTCTTTAAATTGTCAAAATACCAGGACAAGCTCAAAAATCATATAAAATCAAATCCTGATTTTATAAAGCCTAGATTTCGGGCGAATGAGGTGCTTAATTATCTTGATAAGCCTTTGCCTGATTTGTGCGTTACGCGTCCGAGCTCGCGCATTTCATGGGGGATACAGGTGCCTTTCAGCAAAAATCATGTTACATACGTGTGGTTTGACGCGCTGCTTAATTATATAACAGGCGCGGGGTATCCGTATGATGAGGAAAAGTTTAAAAAATTATGGCCTGCCGATATACATCTTATGGCAAAGGATATTTTAAGGCCGCATTGTGTTTATTGGCCTATTATGCTTATGGCGCTTGATATAGAACTGCCAAAAATGATTTTTGCGCATGGTTGGTGGGTAACGGGAGGGAAGAAGATTTCAAAATCAAAAGGCAAGCCTGTTGATCCTATAGAATTAATCGATAAATACGGGCTTGACGCTTACAGGTATTTTTTGCTGCGCGAGGTGGAGTTTGGGTCTGACGGCGCGTATTCGGAGAAAGCGCTTATTACGCGTATAAACAGCGACCTTGCCAATGACCTGGGAAATCTTTTAAATAGATCCCTTACAATGATAGAGAAATATTTCAGCGGCAGTATACCGAAGCCTGATGTGGTTGGAAAACATGACGAGGAATTAAAGGCAAAGGCAATATGCCTTACTGCTTCGCTTGAAGTTGCGATGAAGGATTTGAATTTTTCCGCATACCTTGAGGCAGTGATGTCTGTTATCAATTGCGCGAATAAATATATAGAGACCAGGGCGCCGTGGACATTATTTAAAGAAGGCAAGCTTAATGAGATTGCTGCCATGCTTTATTATCTGGCAGATGTTTTAAGGATGGTTGCCATAGCGGTTTATCCTGTTATGCCGGGGGCGGCTTGTAATATGTGGCAGCAGCTGGGCATGGGCTCTGACTTGGCAAAGATAAAGGCCGATGATATCGGCAAATGGGGCTTGATTAAACCCGGCGTAAAGATTAATAAGGGTAAACCCTTATTTCCCAGGATAGATATAAAAGGAGATAAGTAATATGGATAAATTAATATATTTTGACAATAATGCTACTACGCCTGTTGCCTTGAAAGTTTTTAAGGCAATGGAGCCCTTTTATAAAGATGAATACGGCAATGCCTCAAGCATACACGCAAAAGGCAGGCCTGCAAGGCTTGCGATTGATAAGGCAAGGCACGCAATAGCATCTCTTATAGGCGCAAGCGACGAGGATATCATATTTACTTCAGGCGGCACAGAATCAGATAATATTGCGATAAAGGGCGCTGTTTTGGCAAATAGTTCTAAAGGCAATCATATAATAACAAGTAAAACCGAACATTCAGCTGTCCTGGCAACCTGCAAGTTTATGGAGAAAAACGGTTTTACTGTTACGTACCTGCCTGTTAATAAATACGGCATGGTTTTACCTGATGATTTGAAAAATGCCATAACAGAAAAGACGGTTCTTGTAACTATAATGCATGCAAATAACGAGACAGGCACTATTAATCCTATAAAAGAACTTGCTGCGATAGCAAAAGAGAAAAAAGTTTTATTTCATACAGACGCTGTGCAGTCATTCGGCAAGCTGGATACAGATGCGGGTAATTTAGGCGTTGATTTGCTTTCTGTTTCAGCCCATAAGATTCACGGGCCTAAGGGTGTCGGAGCTTTGTATGTAAAAAAAGGCGTTAAGATAACACCGCTTACGCACGGCGGCCATCATGAGAGAAAATTGCGCGCAGGCACTGAAAATGTGCCGGGAATCATAGGATTCGCGAAAGCAGCAGAGCTTATAAGCGTTGACAGGGAAAATAAAAATCAGGCGCTTACGAACTTGCGTAACCGTTTGCATAACGGGATATCTGAAAAGATAAACAATGTTTATTTAAACGGCCACCCCACGCAAAGGCTCCCGGGAACGCTTAATTTAAGTTTTAGATATATTGAAGGCGAGTCAATAATGCTTAACCTTGATATGCAGGGCGTGTGCGTGTCAACCGGCTCTGCCTGTACATCAGGGACATTGGAGCCGTCGCATGTATTAACCGCCATGGGCGTTGCGGTTGATATCGCGCAGGGCTCGATTCGTTTTTCGCTCAGCGATATAAATACTCAAAGCGAAGTTGATTATTGTATCAGCATCCTGCCGGAGATTATCAAACGCTTACGCGCGATGTCTCCGTTAAAAAAATAACATGGCAGGCATCTCGGGCTAGTTGTTTGCAGGGACGCTCGGCTTGCTCCAGCGGCAAACCTCGCTCTACGAGAATTTTTGCGCTCCGCCTTCGGCGGAGACCAAGCCGCAAAAATTCTCGAAGCCCTGCTTACAACCAGCCCTCGTGCCTGCATATATTATAATGGTGCCAGGCACCGCGTTTTAACTTGTTAAAAATAAAAGAGTTAGAGAGTATTTTTTACGAAAATGTTAATCGATACGCATTGTCATTTAGATGACGCAAAATTTAATACAGACAGAGATGAGGTTATCAGGCGCGTTGACGCTGCCGGGGTTAAGTATATAATTAATGTCGGAAGCGATTTGGAAAATTCCAAAAATGCCGTCGCTATCGCCAAAAAGCATGCCAATATATACGCGACAGTGGGCATGCACCCGCATGACGCCAGAATGCTTGACGAAGCGGCATTTACTGAGTTTAAAAAGCTGGCAAAAGAGCAAAAGGTCGTGGCTATCGGTGAAATAGGCCTTGATTACTACAGAAATCTTTCCTCAAAATCTGATCAGGCAAACGTGTTTAAAAAGTTCCTTGCGCTTGCCAAAGATACAAACCTATCTGTTATAATCCATTCAAGAGATGCTGATAAGGATTCGCTGAATATATTAAAAGAATATAAACCGGACAAGGCAGTTTTGCATTGTTTTGCAGGAAGCCTGAAGATGCTTGAAGAAGTATTGGCAATAGGTTATTACATTTCATATACCTGCGCTGTTACATTTAAAAACGCGGATAACTTAAGAGAACTTGTAAAAAATACTCCGATAGAGCGCATGATGTTTGAAACAGACGCGCCTTATATGGCGCCGCAACAGTTCCGTGGCAAACGCTGTGAGCCGGCATACGTTGCCATACTGGCTGATGAAATAGCGCGTTTAAAGGGCTTAAGCGTTGATGACGTCGCGCGAATCACCTCGTTTAACGCATACAATTTATTCGGCGTTGGCGAAAAACCAACTGCCCAAACCGCTAAAAACACAATCGCCTACAAGATACGCGGCTCGCTTTACCTTAATATAACAAATAGATGCACCAATAAGTGCAGTTTTTGCGTGCGCAATTATACGGATTTTGTCAAAGGCCATAACCTGCGGCTTGAAGCAGAGCCCACTGTTGATGAATTGATAAAAGCGGTTGGTGACCCTGCCAAATATAAGCAGGTTGTTTTCTGCGGATACGGTGAGCCTACCATGCGGCTTGATATAGTGCTTGATGTCGCCAAAAAGCTTAAGGCCAAAGGCGCCAATATCCGCCTTATCACCAACGGCCACGGCAACCTTATAAATAAAACCGACATCCTGCCCAAGCTCAAGGGGCTTATAGATGAATTGTCAGTTAGTTTAGACGTGGACACAAAAGAAAAATACAATAAGATCTGTCAGCCCGACTTCGGGCCCGGCACATTTGATAAAGTTAAAGAGTTCACGTTAGAAGCCAAAAAATACATCCCGTCCATCGAGGCAACATTCCTTGACATGGATGGCATTGACATTGACAAGTGTAAGCAAATAGCCTCCGAGCTAGGGGTTAACTGTAGAATACGCAAGTATAACGAAGTAGGTTAAAGCGGCTATTTCGGGCTGGTTATTCGTGGGGACGCTCGGCGCGCTCCAGCGGCGCGCCTCGCTCGACTAAAATTTTTGTGCTCCGCCAAAAAGTGTGGCGGAGCACAAGCCACAAAAATTTTAGACGCCCCACTCACAACCAGCCCTCGTAGCCGCCCACGAACAACGTAAACTAGCAGGGATAGGTTTGAGATTGATTCCAGAACCGTCCCGAGAGAATAAACATGAGAATTAAGCAACTTATATTAAAAGATTTTGGTCCATTTAAAAGATATTCAATATCCTTCGTAAACGAAGATGAAGTTTGTGTTTTATTGACAGGTAAGAATAACGAAGGCAAATCCAGTATTATAAATGGGTTGAAACTTCTTGATGCTGCAACTAGAGTTATTAATAAAACAAAACAGGAAATAAGAATTGGCGAAGATTATTATTACAAATTATTGCAGCAAGATACTGAAGATTTTCTCGTAGGTAGAATGATACACAATTATTCAAAGAAGAAAGCCGAAATAATTGGCGTTTTTCATGATGGTTTAAAAATTACCGTTTATTTGGATCCTTCAGAAGATATAATTTATGCTGAAAATGAAGGCCGTTTACCGTCTGATGTTCAAAATATCTTTGGTTTTATTCCACCACTTGGTCCACTTAGTGAAAATGAAGATATAATTTCAGATTTGTCTCATTTGAAAACAAGTATTAATACTTCATTAGCTCCGCGCCATCTTAGAAATCATTTTTATCATATTTTAACAGAAGAAGAATTAGATATTGTTAGGCAACTTATAAATAAATCTTGGCCAGATATTGAATTGTTAGATTATGAACTTAATTATCAAAAAGGCAAGATTTATTGCTATTACAAGGAAAATAAAATTGAACGAGAAATTTCATGGGCTGGTCAGGGACTTCAGGTGTGGTTTCAGATTATTGCGCACCTAGTTAGACTTCGGAAGGTTTCAATTTTGATTCTTGATGAACCTGAGATTAATTTACATCCAGAGAAACAGAACGAACTAGTATGAATTTTAAAAGATTATTATCATGGTAGCGTTATAATCGCGACACATTCTGTCGAACTGATGAATAACGTAAGCGTAAGCCACATTGTTAATGTTCAGAAAAAAGATAATGAGCCAAAAATTAAGTCTACAGACGATAGAATTTATCTAAATTTAGTGCGATCGCAAATCGGAAGTAATTTTAATTTAGTAGCCTCTCAGTTTGAAGAATTTGATGTTATAATTTTTACAGAGGATACTTTAGACTTTAACATAATTTCACAAATTGCTTCATATTTTGATCCCGTTTTGATATAAGAAAAAAAGCTTTTAATATCCCTATTCATGGTTTCAGTGAATTCAAAAAATGTATTTCTTATAAGGATGCTTATAAATTACTTATTGGTAAGAATATAGATTATACACTTGTTCTCGATAGAGATTATTATCCAAATGAATATTTAAAAGAGATTAAAGAAAAACTTAGAAAGTTTAATATCAGGGTAATTTTTACATTAGGGAAAGAAATTGAAAATATTTTTTTGTTTCCCAAGCTTTTAAGTGCATTAATTCCTAAACAATTGCACGGAAAATTTTTAATAGTTTGGAATGCTATGTTTAAGTCAAGACGTTTAGATTGCTTTGGGACTTATCAGACTCTTCACAAAAAATTTTTAAAACCTAGTTTGGATACAAAAACAATAATTACTCGATATACTCCTAAATTCGAAAAATGTTGGAATAATCTTGCAACAAGACATCAGATGATTGAAGGCAAAGAAGCACTAAAAGTCTTAAGGAATTTTTACAGAGAAAATTTTGGGAAAAATCTTAGCCAAGATATGCTTATTGAAAAATTGATTGAAACTAAAAGAGGAGATGTTCGTAGTTTTATTGAAAGTATTTTCCATTATAAATAATAAGGTCCGTTTTCTAAAGAGGTACATGATTTAAGAGAATAGACCGAGACGTCTACCAAGCCAAAGCGGAACCTGTCTTGGGGCCAATCGGGAATCTGTGAGATTGTTGCCAGAACCGTCCCGATAGATTAAAGGGGGAAGCAATATGAGTCAATCAATAATTGGTAAGATGGTGGGAATAACAGTTATAACTACTTTTGTTTTTGCAATAACAGGTTTAATATGGTTAACAAGATATATTATTGCTGCACCAAAAAGAAAAGAACGAAAAAGACTTTTAGCTGAAAATTTACGGATTTCTCCCGATGGTAAAAAGATGTGTATTTATTGTAAAAAATTTACAGATGATCAGGTAGATAAAAATAATATTTTTTGTATAGAATGCGGTAGGCAAAGAGGGATTGTTGATTAAGGTAAAAAAGGGTCAGGACAAAGACCGCTCCAGGTGCGGTCTTCAAGGGATTTGCACCGGCCCGGTGCCAGGCACCGCGTTTTAAGTTGTTGTTATTAAATATGTTACGAGGCAAAATTTAGAAGCAGCTACTGTTTAAACAGTAACTACGGTTGTGGATAATTTTGATTGATTGTAGGCACGAGGGTTGCGTGAAAGCTGACTGCTGAAGTGGCTTGTGAGCGGCGCATTAGAAATTTTTTGGCAAATGTCCGCAAGGGATTACGGCGAAGTTGCGAGCGACGCTTCTGCTGGTCGCGAGCAACAAGCCGTAAACCGCAGCGGACGGCAAAAAATTTCAGCGCCGCGAATAAGCCACGAAGCAGAACGAACACGTAACCCGAGATGCCTGCTAGGAATAAAAATGTCACAAGTTGCAATAAAGCGGTGTAAAGATTATAATACGGAGAATATGCAGAG